>Ga0272442_10000518_pt1 | contig 61594 bp, 42 predicted proteins | sample SSMForm2O_FD_200262 | JGI IMG/M metagenome (GOLD analysis project Ga0272442, IMG submission 200262) | Marine sediment archaeal communities from Little Sippewissett salt marsh, Falmouth, MA, United States - SSM-Form-2O | ecosystem: Environmental > Aquatic > Marine > Wetlands > Sediment ...
GTTTTCCAGTAGGCCTGCGGCATGACGGCATGGCATCGCTTGCCGAATTCCACCCACGGATAGCTCAGGTGGTATTCGATGTAGACGTAAGGGGCATACGCGAGGAAATGATTGGGATAAGCGGCCTTGATGGTGTCGCACAGGGTTTCGGCCTGGGTGTATTTTGTTTTGTATTCCCCCTCGGCGTCGATGATGAATCCGTCGGCACCGCGGTCCAGGGAGGCGATGGCGTTATTGGCCTCGGTTACGGGATCGTCGCCGTACACATATGCCCATGAGAAGATCTTCATGCCCCTTGTGTGGGCCGCAGTTACGAGATCGGTCGAGAATTGATCCCAGAGGCTTCCCGTGCCATCGAAGGCCTTGACGGCAATCCACTCGATATCGTGGGCCGCCAGGTAATCCAGGAGACCCTCGTAGTTGTCGCTGGCGAATCCGAAGTGGGTGCAGGAGGAGCTGAGGTACCAGATCCAGAGACCCTTCCCCAGGCTGTTCGGATCAACGCCGTTATACAGGCTTCCGCCCCCGAGGTATTCCAGGTCGTAGTAGTTCAGGTTGAGACCGGCATCCTCGATGAATATCTTCATTTCATGATCGCCGCTGGAGACGTTAAATGTGCCGGCCACGGTTGTGATCCAGTTCTGCCATCCGCCGGATGCTGTGAGATTCACGGTGCCGGTGACGTCATCGCCGTCGATTTCGAACCGTACGGCTGCGGGATCGTTCGCAGTGTATCGAAGCCAGATCTTGTAATCGCCGTCGCCGGTGAATTCGTACCTCAGCCATTCTCCGACGGCGTTCCATCCGACATCGTATCCGCCCTCGGAACAGACCTCGATATCCACGTCGTGGCTGCGGTATTCCCCACCTGTATTACCCGTGGTGGTATCATGGTAATCCACCCCTTCGAGTGCCCCGGCGCCGCCGGAGTAATCCTCCGCCTCGATGCGTGTTGTGGGGCCTGTGGGGCCGGTTTCGCAAATGGGGAATTCCGATCCGGCGGGGATGTCCAGGGAGCAGGCGTGCTGGAAGGAATCCCACAGGTCATAATAAACCCCACGGTTGTTCTGTCCCCGGAGGTAGAGGAGGGAGAATTTTTCCCATCCCCCCATATCCGGGTAAATAAACCAGCAGGCGCAAACAATGGGGTGATTGTCGGGATTGCTGTTCCAGGTTTCAAGATCCTCATAAGCTCCGATGAGGAAGCGGGCGGATTGTTCTTCTTCCCAGGAGTCTGTAACCGGATCGGTCTGGCGGTTCCACTCGAGGATATAGGCAGGCTTGTTGCAGAAGCCCTTGCTGTCGATGACGTTGAGCTGGGACGTGTAGCCGTTTTGGAAATCGGTGCGTGCTCCCGCGGCATCGTACCAGGGGCCGCCGTAAGCGTGCAGGGCGAAACCGTCGGTGTCGTTCTGGGTGAGGCCGTCGCACATCTGGCCCAGGTAGGTCAATCCCTCGGTATGGCGGACCTCGCCGACGTAATCGCCCGGCGAGACCGGTCCGACGAGTACGATCTGTTCACCCAGGGTACTGGTGACGTTCTTGATGCGGGAGCGGACCTGTTTGTAGAAATCGATATACTCGGACGCGGTCAGAACCCCGCCCCCGTATTCATCGTAAAGGTTCATCTCGTTCCCGATCTGCCAGATGTGGCAGAAACCGGCGGCCTGCTGGGCTGCCGCCTCCACGTCGTTCAGGTACTGGGCCCGTCCGGCCTCTTCGGGAATGGACCATCCCCATCGCGGCTGGATGCGGATGACCACCGTGTGTCCCTTGTCTTTCACGGCCTGGAACTTGGCGGCCTGGTCGTTCATGGACCAGCCGCCGTCATAGAGCATTACGGTTTCGAGATCCCAGATGCCCTTTCCCCCGGTCATGGACTCCACGTCTCCCGAGGTATGATCGCCGTACCAGTGGATTCCATAAATCCACTGGGAATGGTTGGGATTGGGTGTGGGAGTGGGGGTGGCGGTTCCCGTGGCCGTTGGTGTGGGGGTGGGTGTGGGAGTGGGAGTGTCCGTTGGTGTGGGAGTGGGAGTGTCCGTTGGTGTAGGAGTGGGAGTGTCGGTTGGGGTTGGGGTTGGAGTTGGAGTTGGTCCGGCTGTGGTGAAGAAGGCATCGACCTCAAAGATGAGTGGGGATTCAAAGGCCGCACCGGCTCCGTCGCGGTCATCGCCGTTTCCGGCGTTCCAGTCATCGTAGAAATAGGAATCCGTGCGGCTGGTGGAAAAGAAATCGAAGCGGAGGCCGGTCACTCCGGAGGCGATGGGGGCGGATGCCGCGTCCGTGATGGTTGTGAGGCAGGCCTCGATGGAGCCGCCCGTTGCCGTTCCGAAATCAACCGGGATCACCTCCCCTGCCAGGAGGCTCCAGGAGGAACCGGCGGATGGGGAGGCATCGCTGGTGACGTACACGTCGTAATGATGAAACACGCGCCCGTCCTTGCCCCCGTTTCCGGAGAAGACGCGGATTTCGTCGAGATCAACAATAGCTCCGGAATCCAGGTTCCAGAATCCGGACCATGCAGGGGTGTTCTCACCCGGGTAATCCATGAGGAGCCCGGTATAGGTGCCGAGTCCGGCGCCGTCGGTAAAGGCTTGTTCCTGGTCCGCCGGATCGGTGTTCACACTATGAAATCCGCCGGAAATCTTTGTCGCCACGTTGCCGTTGATATCGTCGATGGAGGAGGGCTGGATGGTGAGCGAACCGGCGGTGCCCGCGGTTTCCTGGTAAATATCGAGCCCGCCGGGGGTGGATGTGGGAGTGGGAGTCGCGGTTGGAGTTGCCGTCGGTGTCGGGGTTGGGGTGGGGGTTGGGGTTGGGGTTGGGGTGGGGGTTGGAGCGCTCCCGAAGAAGACATCCACCTCGAAGATCAGGGGGGATTCGATGGCCGCGTTCTCCCCATCGCGATCGTCCCCGTTCCCGGCGTTCCAATCGTCGCGGAACGTACTGTCCGTAAGGCTGGTGGCATAGAAATCGATGCGGAGACCGGTGACGCCATCGGCGATGGTTCCGGATTCCGCATCGGTAATGGTTGTGAGGCAGGCCTCGATGGAGCCGCCCGTGGCCGTTCCGAAGCTCGTGGGGATCACCTCATTTTTGAGTGAGCTCCAGCTCGAGCCGGAGGAGGGGGAGGGATCGCTGGTGACGTAAACGTCATAGTGATGAAACACGCGCCCGTCCTTGCCCCCGTTTCCGGAGAAGACCCGGATTTCGTCGATGCTCACCTGGCTCCCGGAATCGAGGTTCCAGAACCCGGACCATGCCGGGGTGTTCTCACCCGGGTAATCCATGAGGAGACCGGTATAGGTGCCGAGTCCGGCGCCGTCCGTAAAGGCCGGTTCCTGGTCCGCCGGATTGGTGTTCACGCTGTGGAAACCGCCGGAGATCTTTGTCGCCACATTGCCGTTTATGTCGTCGGAAGAGGAGGGCTGGATGGAAAGGGAACCGGCGCTCCCTGCGGTTTCCTTGCCAACGACCAGGCCCGTGGACGCATAACGGCAGTACACAAAGGCATGAACCGTGTTCAGGTTGGCATAACCGTTACTGTATCCTGGCCAGTCGTAAAAGACCCTCTCGCCGTCGTAGCTGGGATAACCGGTGGTGTTCTTATCGCCGTAGGGGTCGTTGAAAACCACGGTATGCTGGTTTTTGAAATAACCGATGCAGGTTTTGTAATGACCCGCCGCGGTTATGGAACTCAGGAGCACGAACGGATTATCATCGTTGATTTCCGTCTGGAGCTTTTCCCATGTGGCGCTCCAGTCTGCGGATGACGTGGGGCCGTGGTTGCCTATGTAAGTGGCCATCCACGCGCTGGTATGCTGGGAACCCCTGGCCGGGGTGTTGTACCACTGGGTATCCTGGCAGATGTATCCATACCCGCCGTAAGCCGGATTGTAGCTGGGGTCATTGGTGTAAATATCGTACGTGACCCCGTTATACGAATAAATGCTCGAAATATACCACCCGTAATCGCTGGTGTGGCTGTATGGGGAGGAACAGGTGATCTGGTGAACCGGAAGGATGTTGTAATACTGGATGGCCATGAGGGCGGCGGTGGCGTTACAGGCGGAATAGCCGTTGAAGCTGTCCGGGGTATCGTAAACCTGGTGGATCACGGGAACGCCCTGGCATTCCACGGTGGTGCCGTCATCCACCACTGCCTTCATTCCGGACTCTTTCGAGTCCGCTGGGGAGCCGCCCTTTCGCTGGATCGGGGAAATGGCGATGTTTTTCAGAATATCTTTATTCGACAATTTGCCGCACTGTATGGAGGCATCCTTTCCAAGGACCAGGTTCCTGCCGTTCAGGGTTGCGGGGACATTTCCCTCCCCGAGGGAGATCTTCCCCTTCAAACCACCCGCGGAATCCAGAAGGACCAGATCGGTCTTCCGGACAGAGAAAGCCTCGATGGTTTTTTCCAGGAAGGCGATGGTGCTGTTATCGATCCAGGCGGCATTCCGGCCTTTTCCAAGGAAAGCGGGCATGCCGCCGGATTTTTCCATACAGAAAACCGATCCGCCGATGGAGCGAAACATGATCTTGTCCCCTGCCGGGGAAAACTCGGGACCCCAGAGTCCCTCCTTTTCACCTGTGAGGACCGACTTTTCCCCGGACTCGAGGTTCAGGATCGCAATCCGGCCCCTGTCGTCTTGGAACGCGATCTCGCCTCCTTCCGGTGAAAAATCGAGGAGATTGACATAACACCCGAGATCGATACTCTCCATGGGGGAAAGATCGGCATCGAGCAGAAGCAGTTCGTTTCCAACAGTAAAGGCGATTTTTCCATCGCTCGAAACCGCCGGCACTCCTGCGAGCGGTGAGGGGCCACAGATCCTGATTGCGCTTTTTTCCCCGATGTCGAAAAGCATGGGGAGCTGAAGGATCCCCTTAGGCCCTTTTTGAAAGGACTTGTAGCAAACAAAGCGATTGTCCGGAGATATGGTTGCATAGTAACCGGTCTTGGAGACATCGGTTACCTGGATGGACTCCCCCGAGCCGGTATCGACCAGCAGGATCCCATCGTGGGACGAATTCGTCACCAGGGCAAGAGATCCATCACCGGAGATGAAAATCGGGATGGCCTGCTCATTGGTCTTCGATGGACCTGACAAGGCAAAACAGCCGAGTGCAATGCCGAGAATCAGGATCGCCAGCACAAATCTTCCTCTTCCTCTCATAACTCTACTCCTTTCCTCTCTCTTTTAATGTTAAAGAAACCGGATTTTTAAACGGAAGGGAAATTCTCCTCTCTCCCTTGATTATTTCCCCATAATGAAAAAAAGACCCCTTATTCCGCATGGGGTCTTAAAGAGCCACCTCCCTCCCCTGTCTCCCTGAAGGAAGAGGCATCGGAAATACATGGAATGGTTCGATTTTTTTTCATGACAGGATACCGGAAACCTTCGTTTTTTTTCGAAACGCCCCTTTGCCTTCCCCAACAGAGGCAAAAAAAGCAGACACATTACCTGTCATATGACTGGACATATTTTTCCTTTATAAAAATCCATCTTGTCAAGGGGAAAAAACATTTTGGGGAGATTTTTTTATAGTGTTTCCCGAAGGGGAGAGCAAAACAATATCCTCCACCCCCAGACCATGAATGCACTGAGGATCAGGGCGATTGGGGGGGAGGGCGATTGGGGTCAGACTCGCCCACAGGCCGCATTTAGTCTTGACAAGCTGATCAAGAATTCCTTATACCGCGATTCATGGCTCGACCAAAACGCATAGACCTGCCCCATTCCCTGTATCACGTCATGTCCCGCACCAACAGCGGGGATGTGGCATTCCTGAATTCGAAGGACGAAATGAAATTTCTTTCCTATGTGAAGAAATACGTGAACATTTTCGATTTCCGGGTTCACGCCTGGTGCCTGATGCCGAATCATTTTCATCTTCTCCTTGAAAGCACAAACAGGCCGGCTCTCTCGGAATTCATGCGACGCCTCCTGACGGCCTATACCGTCTGGTACAATCGCCGGTGTATTCGACATGGTCATCTGTTTCAGGGCAGATTCAAGAGTTACATTGTTGATAAGGCCGATTACCTCCTCGCGCTCTCCAGATACGTCCATTTGAATCCGGTTGAATCGGGGATTACGGACCGGCCGGAGTCATACCGCGGTTCCAGTTTGAAGCATTACCTCTCAGGAGATGAGCCCGAATTTCTCTACACCAAAGAGATTTTAAGCTACTTCGGTGGAAGCCGCAAGGATTACGCGGTGTTTATCATGGAAGGTCTTAATGAAAAGACAAAACCAGACATCGTCAGACAATCTTACATCGGAGAAAAGAGGTTCGTGAAAAGAATTCAAAAACGTCTGAAATACCTCGAATTCCAGGGATCACAGGCAGACAGGGCAAATCGGAAACAGGATCAGATTCTTCGAGAGGGTGAACTGGCCAAAGCGAAAGAGATTACAAAAGTCACGGCGGCCTATTTCAATCTGACACCCAATATTGTAAAGAAGTCTCGGAAGGCAAGGGGAGATATCGGGAAGGCCCGCACGATCATCATCTTTCTGTTGCGGGAATACCTCCCATGGACCTGCCGCGAAATCACCGGGTACATGGGTTTGAAAGAAAAGAGGGGAATAGACTACTATTGCTCAAGAATAGCAAAGGATAGAGGTATGCAGATGATCGTGAGTGATATTATCAAATTACTCCGTATCAATGGGGCCTGTGGGGGAGTCTGACCCCATTCCCGCCCCCCCATTCCCGCTCCCCCATTCCCGCTAGCCCCACTCTTCGATGATCTCCGGGGCGGCCTGGGGGAGGATGCCGGCAAGCCCGGCCAGATCGAGGATGGTGAAGCGGGAGCGCATTTCGTGGGCATGGACAAATGCCTCGAAGAGCCGGCCCCTGTCGCACCCGAGATCCCCGGCCCGGTATGCGGCCCCCGCCCTTTTCAACACGTCGCGGATTTTCTCAGGAGGGCGAACCAGGGGGGCGAGGCTTTCCCGGAGATCATCCCAGGCGACCCCCTTCGATAAAATCCGGCACGCCTCCTCCATGCGCGTTCTCTTCCCGGTATATTCCCGGGAGATCTCTCCAGAGAGCCTTCCCCAGAAACCAGGGTCCACTCCCCCCTCCGGAACACGGAATTCCGGAGACTCCAGCTCGATGACCCGGCTGTAAACCGCGGAGGCCAAAATGGTTCCAACGCCCACCTGGCGACCGTGAAGATCGTGGGGATGACCGTCCAGGGAGGACATCATGTCCAGGGTATGGGAAACGAGGTGCTCCCCCCCGGAGGCAGGGGATGAGGTTTCCGCCATGGTCATGGCCACGCCGGTGAGGAGGAGCCCGTGAAAGAGTGCCTCGAGGGCCCCGGGCTCCCGGTCGCGAACCCCCTCGGGACGGTCCATGTAAAGCGGTTCGAGATCGGCGACGAGGGAGACGGATCTTTGGCAAAAATAGTCGCCGAACAGGAGATGATTCATGTACCAGTCGGCCGAGCTGGCGGATTTTGCAAGAATGTCCCCGAGTCCGGATGCGGTGAGCTCATAGGGGGCATCTTTCAGAACCCGTGGATCGCACAAAACGGCCCGGGGGGGGTGAGCCCGCTCCAATGTTTTGAGTCCCTTCACCGTCACGGCCACGTTTGCCGAGGTGTATCCGTTCATGCTCGCAGCGGTGGCAAAAGTCGCCCAGGGAAGATTCCTTTCAGAGGCGATCCACTTTCCCAGATCGTTGATCACGCCGCTTCCCACGGGGAGGATGATATCCGCTTCGGGGAGGGAATCCAGGAGGGAATGAAAGGTGACGTCGTCGCAAACCGGGGATTTTCCTTCCGCGGGATCGGGAACGTTTATTTCGATGACGTCCTTCCCGGCATTTTGAAGGGTTTTCACCGCCTCCTCCCCGGCAGCTGTCCCTGTTCTTGAATCCATGAGAACCGCCACCCGGGATCCCCTGGAATACCGTTCCAGGACAACGGGGATCCGGTTTAAGGCATCCGTTGAGTAAATGATCTCGTTCGGTTCGATGTGGTGTGTCTTTCCGCATTCGCAGGAAATGGTTCGGCCGTAGATCTCTTTTGTATTCATGTCTTATTCGCCTGTGTTATTCCCCCGGATGCCGAGGATCCAGGAGAGGATGTTTTTCCAGTACTTCGAAGTCTTCTCGCGTTCCCACTCGAAGTCAAATCTGAAGTCGGCCAGGGCCGAATCGTCGCTGATGGCCACGAGCCTTCCTTTTCCCACTTGGGCGGCGGCGAGAACGGATTTTTGCGAGCCGTCCGGGGCCAGGCTGGAGGCGGGGGATGTCACCTTCAAAAGGCTGCCGCCGCCCGGAACGGAATCCAGCCCGCGGGTGACGGGATGATCCGCGAGCTCGCTCGAGTCGTCCGATACCGTTCTTGTAAACTCGATGCCGAAGGGTTCGGTGACGGAATTGGCGAATTTGGCCTCCCTGGAGAGTTTCCCTCCCTCATCCTGCTGCCCGATCACGAGGACTCCCCCGCCGGCCTCGATAAATTCCCTCAAAGCCTCCCATTCCCCGGGGGACAATGGTTCTTCCGATTCCACGTTCAGGAAAACCACGGCATCGTATGGGGCCAGGGCCTCCCGCGTCAGGGTGAAATCGTCCTTTACCTCCCGGCTTTCCACACCCATATCGAGGGCGATCCGGGCCACCCGGGAATAGCCGTAAAAGCCTTTATGGCAGATGGACTCGGTATCGTAATTGCGATCCCGGAACCAGAGAACCCGAAAGGCGGGATCCTCGAGCCGGTAATCGTTATCCTGAACCAGTACCTGATTCACGAACCTGTCCATGAATCCCCCTGAACGGCCCTTCAGGAGGGAAATATCCCTGAAATCGGTCCAGATGAAGGGGCGGCTTTCCAGGAGGAACATCTCGATCTTTTCAAGGGGGATGTCGTAGTTGAAGGTGACCTGCCGGAAGGCGCTGAAGCCCATCGAGGAGGTGCTGCGAGACAGATGCCTGTTTCCGGATCGATCCACAGCCACCACCCGGGCGTCCTTGTCACTTAGATTGTGCGAGACCACGAGCCTGGTTGTATTTCCGAGGCTGACCGGTTCGGAAAAGGCCACGCTCCCGTTCCCGGTGGAGGTTGCATAGGATTTCCACGAGCCGCCCGTGTCCGATCCCCTGAACTCCTCGATTTTTTTCCATTCGAGTGAGGCGATTCCAACGTGAAGGGTACAGATCTCCTGATTTGCGGGCACCAGGGTCTTGAGCACCCGGAGTTCTCTCGAATAAGAGGCAAGCGACCTGGTCCCGCTCCCCGGCTCGATGTACATTTTGACGCCGATCTCCTCCTCGGGCAGATTCTCCAGCTTGACAAGGAATTCGTAGGCCTTTTCCCCGGGTTGGGGATACACCTCCCCTGTATGTTCGGTTAAATCCGCCGGGATCGCGCCCTTCGGGGGGATACCCCCATCGGGCCTCCACCAGGAATCGGGCTTCGAGGGATGGGGGGAGATCGCAACCAGCTTCGGTTTCACATTACCAAGATTGTGCAACATTGATGGTTCCGGACGGCCCGGAGAGGAATTCATTCCCTGTTGTCCCGTTCCGGGAAGGACAAACAGGGCGAACAACCCGAGTAAAACCATGGCCAGGGTGGTCAATCTTGCGGGGCGTTTCAAGCCTCTGGTAAGGGCCCTTTTGACCCTTGCCCTGATGGAGGTAAAACCATCGGCCATTCCGGGCATCTCGAGGGCCGGCCGTCGAAAGGAGACCCGCTTCGCCACCTGGACCAGGACCCGGGAGTAATCCCCGGCCCGGGCCAGGCCGGATCCGATCACCATATCGTCGGTGCACAGTTCCCGCTCCCTCCGGATTTTTCCGTTCAACCACCAGAGCACCGGATTCCACCACAACAGGAGCTGGACGATCACCTGGAACCAGTTCACCCAGGGATCGCGCCTCCGGATGTGGGCGATCTCGTGGGCAGCCAGGGAGCGAACGTCGGTTTCGGGTGCGGTTCTCACCCAGTCGGGAAGGATGATGAAGGGATGGATCACGCCCCCGGCCTGTGGAGCGATCAGGGTGGCGGTTATGAATACCCTCGGATGCCGCCTGAGTCCCATATCATCCGCAATTTCACGAACCATCTCAAAGAGCGGACCCGGAGAGACGATCTCAGCGTTCCGGATCTTTTTCCTGATACCAAAGATCCGGGAAAGAACCATACCGCACAACAGGAACACCCCGGCGAGGAATAAAAGGAAGATCCATGCCTGTCGGGTCAGGGGATTTTGTTTCGGGCCGGATGGAGCGGCAAACGCCGGGGAAGGATTCGGTCTCGATCCGACTTTGGCCGCAACGGAAGGGGACATAGAGACTCCTTTTGCAGGAGTTCCCCTGTCGGCGACTGGAGGAATTGCTTTTGGAGTGGGGAAAACGTGAGCCGGGGAGGCGATTTTCGAGGCAATCGCCCCGCCGGGTGCGGGGATCCAGTGAAAGAGGGAAAGGAAGGGGCCATAAACGGGGGGGAAGATGAATTTGACCAGAACCACAAGGAGGAGGGCATATCTCCAGTGGGGTGAAGTTTTCCGAAAAAAGGCAAGGATCAGAAGCACAATCCCCAGAACAATCATTCCCTGAAACGTGGATTGCATCATCCACGTGAACCAGTGGCCGGACAACCGGTTGACCATTTGGATCAAAGTGTTCATGATATCCGATCCTCCTCACAGGTATGGTTTTCGATCATGGATTGAATTTCCTCGATTTCTTTCTTCGAGAGGCGTTTTTCCTCGAGGAGCGAGCTGATCAGGGGGAGTGGATTGCCCCCGAAAAGGCGATCCAGGATATTGGCCAGGGCCTTTTTCCGGGAGGCGAGGGCCTGTCTGGTGGGATAAAAAATAAAGGCGCGTTCCCCGGGCTGACGGGAATGCTCGATCAGGTTTTTGGCCTCGAGCCTCCGTAGGAAAGTGACGACTGTGCTGTAAGCCCAGTCGTTATCGCGGGAGAGTTGTTCGTGTATTCTGGCTGCGGTGGCCTGTTCCATATCGAGGAGTGCGGCCAGCACGATCATTTCGGCGTCAGAGGCTTTTTGGTTCATGAGGGGCTCCTTTCATGGAAAGACGAGTTGTTCATATTTTACATCTGTAAAACTTGTCAAGCATTTTTTACATTTGTAAAACTTTTTTTGCTTGCCAATAGTAGATATTGCAGGCATTGCGAAAAAATACATAATTGTAACTTATATCATATATACTACAATAATGTAACTTATAATTGGGGGGCGCCTCGGCAAAATTGAACGTAAATCATTGGAAATAAAAGCATTACAACAAAATTCGCCGAACGGCACGATTTTTGTACTATTGTAAGGATGATTATACAGTGAAAGGAGCAATCCATGACTCCAGCCAATGCCAGAAAAATCGCGATCAATGAAATCGCGGATCGGAAACTGGAGGCCTCTCCCAAAGAGACCGAAATCAAGAAATCCATCTTCGAAACCTTCGGGTCTTATGTGTTCAACACCCAGGTGATGCGGGAATGCCTCCCCAAAGAGGTCTATAAAAGCCTCGAAAAAACCATCAAGCGGGGCGAGCCCCTGGATCCGGCCATCGCCGATACCGTGGCCGCCGCCATGAAAAAATGGGCCATCGATTGCGGGGCAACTCACTATACCCACTGGTTCCAGCCGATGACCGGCCTTACCGCGGAAAAGCACGATTCCTTTATCAATCTCACCCCAGAGGGCGAGGCCATATCCGAGTTTTCCGGAAAAATGCTCATCAAGGGGGAACCGGACGCCTCTTCTTTCCCCTCCGGGGGGATCCGTTCCACCTTCGAGGCCAGGGGCTATACAGCGTGGGATCCCACCTCCCCGGCCTTTATCATGGAAAGTGGAAACGCCAGAACCCTTTGCATTCCCACGGCGTTTTATTCCTATACGGGGGAGGCCCTGGATCGCAAGGTGCCGATGCTTAGATCCATCGAGGCCCTTTCCCGCCAGGCCGTCCGCATCCTCCATCTCTTCGGGAACAATTCCCCCGGGATCCTCACCACGGTGGGACTGGAGCAGGAATACTTCCTGGTGGATAAGAAGTTCTACATGCAGCGTCCGGACCTGATCAATGCGGGCCGCACCCTTTACGGGGCCCGTCCCCCCAAGGGTCAGGAGATGGAGGATCACTACTTCGGCTCGATCCGTCCCCGTGTGCTGAATTTCATGGCGGATTGCGAACGCCGCCTTTACAAGCTGGGCATCCCGGTCAAGACCCGCCACAACGAGGTTTCTCCCGGCCAGTTTGAAATCGCGCCCTTCTTCGAACCCGTGAACGTGGCCGTGGATCACAACATGCTCGTTATGGAGACCCTCAAGGCCACGGCGGAGATCCATGGATTCGTCTGCCTCCTCCATGAAAAGCCGTATGCAGGGGTGAACGGAAGCGGAAAGCACAACAACTGGTCCATGATGGATTACGAGGGAAACAACCTGCTGGATCCGGGCCATACCCCCCGGGAGAACGCCCAGTTCCTGGTGTTTCTTGCAGCTGTATTGCGGGCGGTTCGAAAATATGCCGCGGTGCTCCGGATCGGTGTTGGGGGTGCGGGCAACGATCACCGTTTGGGGGCCAACGAGGCCCCCCCGGCCATTCTGTCCGTGTTCCTCGGGGATCAGCTCACCGAGGTGATCGACTCGATCATCGAGGGGAGGGAAGAGGCGAAAAAGCACGGCGGTTTCATCGAGCTGGGGGCATCCTCCCTCCCCCCCCTTCCCAGGGACGCCACGGACCGCAACCGGACGTCGCCCTTTGCCTTTACGGGCAACAAGTTCGAATTCCGCGCCGTGGGTTCTTCCATGACCGCGGCCCCGGCCAACATCGCCATTAACGTGGCCGTGGCCGCCGCCATTGACGAGATCGCCACGAAGCTGGAACAGGCGGTATCCCGGGAAGAGGACCTGAACGTTGCCTGCCAGGAGATCCTCCAGGAGTTTTTCAAAGAGGATTACCCGGTGATCTATAACGGGGACAATTATTCCGGGGAGTGGCCTCCGATTGCCGAGGAGCGCGGTCTTTTGAACCTGAAGGACACGGTGATGGCCCTCGAGCGTTTCACGGACAGGGAAATCGTCGAGATCTTCGAGAAATACAGGGTTCTGAGCGAGCGTGAGATCCATGCCCGCCAGGAAATCCTTCTGGAGAATTATTCCAAGACCATTGCCATCGAGTCCCAGATCAAGGAGAACATGGGTCGGACCATCATCCTTCCTGCAGCCATGGAATATCAGAAAATTGTGGCCGATTCCCTGATCTCGATGAAAGGGGCTCTGGGGGATGCTGCGGATCTCACGACTCACAAGGAGTTTCTCGAAATCCTCACAACTCATATCTCGGGATTAAGGGGCGCCCTGAACCAGCTCCGGGAAGCAACGGAACAGATCGAGACCAACGGCCGGAGCGCCCTGGAAAAGGCCATGGAATACAGGAGCCGGATTCTTCCCCTCATGAGGAAATGCCGTGATCATGCCGATGTTCTCGAAACCTGGGTATCGGACGATCTGTGGCCCCTTCCCAAATACAACGAGATGCTGTGGATTTATTAGGGGGGATGCGGGTTGCGTCTTCGTTCCTCGCAAGCTTCGGAACTAAAACGCGACAAGGGAGGCTGGCGGTGTTGTTGGTTGTTCCAAGACATAGGTAACACTTTCAAAACACAACCCACCTTTTGACATTTCTGGGCTGGATCTATTGATCCAGCCCCATTTTTATCGAATTCATTTTTTTATCAAAAAAACCATTGACGATTCCTCCTCAATGTCCTTATAAACTTTAACATTGAATTGGACTAAAAAATGAAGACTGCAAAATCGATCTTGATCGAAAACGATATCCGGCCCTCTTACCACAGGGTGCGGATCATGTGTTATCTTATGAAAAATAAAATCCACCCCACGGCGGAAAGCATCTATCGGGAACTTCTGGAGGAAACTCAGACCATCTCCAAGGTGACCGTGTATAACACCCTCAACCTGTTTCGAAAAAAGGGATTGGTCAACACCCTTGACATCTCCGGTGAGGAGACGAGATTCGATATCACGACAACGCCTCATCCCCATTTTCTGTGTACCGAATGCGGCGAGGTGACCGATTACAAGGAGATGGATGCCCCGCTCGATAAAATTATCGGAGAATCTCCCTATATCAAGGATGTCCAGCTCGTGTTAAGGGGTGTTTGCGAAAAATGCCGCAATCCCATGGACGAAAAGAAACTGAGCGTCCAGGATAAGGAAGAGGCGCGGCTCTATTACTTCAAGGTTCATTGAGATATATTCCAAAGGGGAAAAGCAAGCTTAAGGGGTGGCTTTTCCTTTTTGCATTCTTTGCACAGGGTAAAAGCAAACATCTGATTATCCGTTTCGCCAGCATTTCAATCACAATTCAATAATTAATCATAACTTGATGTCAGTATTGAAGGGGAGACGATGAACCTGTATTAGATATCATGTTGATTCCTCTCATTCCTTAAGAAAATTGTATTCCATAAAAAAGGAGAATCCTCTCGAACTTCACACACGGGTTTGATCATTTTCGCAGGTATACTGACAATTCCTGGTATACCTCCAATTTATCATGGTCAAACATTGCATCTCCTTTCGATTACGATTACGAACACGAACGCGAGCACGAAAAATTATGATCGCAAATGACATAGAAGTCCCAACCGACGGGTCTAAAATGATTTCCTCAATGGATGGAGAATAGAAAATTTTCCTTGAGCATCCATGCCTTTATACTATAGTGTACCTACTCTTTCGAGGCTGAATTCGAAAACAAATAATAAGGAGGGTGAGCCATGAGGAGAAAAGGTTTTTTGATGGGGACGTGTTGTGTTCTATTATGCGCCGGATTTCTCTTCCTCGCAACCGGCCGGGCCGGGGCGGATCTGAGATCCCTTGGAAAGAAGATCGGCAAAGGAGTTAAGAAAGCCGGAAAGACCGTACAGGAAACCGGATCAAAGGCCGTGGACAAGGGGGAGGCGGACCTCATTGCAAATAATGCCTACAAGGAGCTCCGCGAATCCGAGAAAATGATGTTCGCCGGGAAAAAGAAGGAGGCCATTGATATCCTTCTCAAGGCCGCGGAAAAAATCAACAAGGTCAAGATCCTCGCTCCCGAACACAAGAGGCTCAAAACACTGGAATCCAAGAGGGATAAACTGAAAAAGGACCTGGAAAGACGCACCGGACAGAAAATCGAACTCCCCGGTCCTCCCAAACCGCCCATCCCGGATGATCCCCCCTCCCTGGTAAAGGAAATAAAAGCCGAACACAGAAACGCGGAAAAAAACATGCACAGCGGGAAACACAAGCAGGCGAAAAAAGACCTGGATCGCGCCATGGCTTGCATGAAAAAACTCAAAGAACTGGAACCGGAAAACAAGGAAATCAAATTACTGGAACCCAAGCTGAACAACCTGAACCGGGATCTCTCGAAACGCCTGGCGAAAATGGAACAGGCCGAAAAACCGGCCCAAATCGGGAAGACAAAAACCACGGCTCCCTCAACGGAGGATAAAAAACTCTCCCACCATGTCAGGCAGGATTTAAAGAGAATCGATCGCACCTTCCCCAGACTCGAGGGAAACCTCGAAGACGCGGCAAACGCGGACAAGGACATGAGAAAGTCCTACCTCAAACGGGCCCCGGATAAAATGAAGGAAATCGAGGATACCCTTGCCCAGGCCAAAGAGAAGGCCGCGGAAGACGGCGTCACCGAACACCCCTCCTTTGACGAGGTGGAAACACGCCTGGCCGAATGTAAAAAACGCTACGAGGAACTCTCCAGAGAATTCGAAAAGGCCGATGCCGCGGCCGCGGAAACGGCCAAAGGGGTCGAGGGCGACGTGAATGCCCTGGCCGGGGTGCTCGAACCCCTGAAAAACACCATCTTCTCCAAGGCCACGGGAACCGCGATCTATTACAACGACTTGGGGCCGGTCAAGGAATGCATCGAGGCCATCGAGAAATTCGAAAAAGAAGACCTGGCAGCTGCTCAAAAGGCCCTGGACGAATTCGCCGCAAAATACGGCAACTCCAAGGAAGAGGTGGATAACAAAATGGACGAACTCGGGTATGCCGGCAACAGGCAACCCGGTTTTATCTTCCGTGACCTCAAGCAGGGCATCGAGAACGTGGCGAAAACGCGAAAAGTCATGTCGGAGGATCTCATTCGGAAACTGGACAAACAGATCGCCGACCTGCCGGCCAGGCACGACTTCTACCGGGTCGAGATGCACAAGACCGCCCGGGAGTGGCTCGATATGGCGCAGCGATTCGACAAGGATAATCCGAAAGTCAAAGAGGCCGGAGCCGGCATCGATGACAAGCTCAAGACGGATCTGGAGAAATTCTACGAAAAGATCGATAAGAAGAAGTGGCCCGGAAATTCCTCGGGCAAGAACGCCAAAGGAGCCATGACGTTCTTCAAGGAGGATAAGGGTTGGGGCAAAAATCCCAAGGAGGCCCGCAAGCCCCTCGGGGTTGCCATCACAGGGGGATGGTCCGTACAGAAAAAAGACATCCTGGGGCATCCTGTGATGTACGGTCTTCCCGTGTTTGTGGCGGTGCAGCTGGACAGCGAAAAGGATATGGGGCTGGCCCGGGTCTTTAATGTTACCATGCGAACGGAGGAAAGCGCCAATCCCAAGAAAGAACCGCCCTTTACCTCCCTTACGGTTGGAGACAGCTTTTACATCCGGGCGAAAAAGATCAAATAGCCTGGTTCCAACATCGAAAACAAATTGCCGCCGGATCGCATATATGATCCGGCGGCTTTTTTAAGGAGTTTGAATCATATCAACGGTATGCAACATTTCAATAAGCTCCCATTCGGATTGACAACATATCCTCCATGATTCATGTAACGAAAAAGAAGTTCAGGGGAGCGAATCATGAGAATCGTCTTTTTCGATATCGATTGCATGCGTCCGGATCACCTGGGATGTTACGGATACAAAAGGCCCACCTCCCCCACCATCGATTCCATCGCCTCCCAGGGGATGCGGTTCGACAATTATCACTGTTCGAGTTCCCCCTGCCTTCCCTCCCGGACGGCCTGGATTTCGGGGCGTTACGGTATGAGAAACGGCGTGATCTCCAATCACGGCGCCGGGGCCAGGTTCCAGCTTCGAACACGATCATACGTGGGGCCTGAACCGGAGAATGAAATCCTTACCCGCCTTCTCAGGTCTCATGGATATTATACGGCCGCGTTTTCCAACTTCGCGGATCGCCACAACGCCACGTGGTTCATGTATGGATGGAGCGAATATCATACTCCAAATCTCAAGGGAGGGGACGAAACCGCGGAGGAGGTGAACGCCGCACTTCTCCCCTGGCTCAAACACAACGCCTCCCGCGAGAACCTGTTCCTCTATGTGAATTACTGGGATCCCCACAGGTGTTATTCCATGGATTCCTCGTGGATGGATCGGTTCAGGGATCATCCCGTAACCCAACCCTGGCCGGACGGGGAAACGATCCGGAAACACCAGGAACTCTCCGGTCCATTTACGGCAGGGGGGCAGTTCGAAAACAACAAAAGCCCCTTTCCCCTGATGCCCTCGTCGGTTTCCTCGAGGCGCGATTTCGAACATTTGATCACTGGTTACGATTCGGCGATCGCCTATACCGATCACCAGATATCACGGGTTCTCGAGGAACTGGATCGCCAGGGACTACTGGAGGAAACGGCCGTTATCGTTTCCGGCGATCACGGGGACGCCTTCGGGGAGCACGGGATCTATTCGGATCACGTTTGTGCCGACGAATGCATCCACCGGATCTCCCTCATTGTGAAATGGCCGAGATTGACCCCGGCTGGAACAAGCTGCGATGCCCTCCTGTACAACGTGGATTTCGCCCCCACCCTGTGCGATATCCTGGGAATGGATCCCCCTTCCGACTGGGACGGCATTTCCTTTGCATCTCAACTCTCGGGAAAGGGGGGGGGGGAACGAACGTTCCTGGTGTGGGATCACGGCCTTTACACGGTTCAAAGGGCGGTCCGCACAAAGAGGCATCTCATGATCCGAACATACGATCCGCTGGTTTATTCCTTTGAAGCTCTCGAGCTCTATGATATGAAGGCCGATCCCTTTCAAACCCGGAATATCCGCAATGAACACCCGGGAATCATACGGGAATGCTCTTATTTACTCGAGGAATGGATCCAGGAGCAGATGCAGAAACGCCCCTGCAATCCGGATCCCCTGGTGGAAATCCTCAGGGAGAGGGGGGTGAGACAATGAAAATCACCAGGAATAGCACGATCGAGGAGATTGTGGGTGCGATTCCCGGGGCGGTGGAGTATCTCATGAAAGGAGGAATCAGGTGCATCATTTGCGGCGAACCCACCTGGGATACATTGGAAGAGGCGGCCAGGCAAAAAGGCTTCCCGGATGAAAAGATCGACAAGATTGTGCGGGAGTTAAATGAGATGGGGAAATGGGAATAGTCAATTGTTAATGGTTAATTGTTAATTGTTTGTGGCTTGTGGCTTGTGGCTTGTGGCAAAAAGATCCTGATATCTGAAAAGCCCCGGAGGGCCGGGGCTGTTAAATTCCTGGTACGCCTGAGAGGATTCGAACCTCCGACCTACGGATTAGGAATCCGTTGCTCTATCCTGCTGAGCTACAGGCGCATATTTTTCATGTAAAAAACGAGAACTGTATCCTAACTTTAAAGGGGTCATGTCAAGAATTTTCAGTTGGTCATGTCGATGTCGATTTCAGAATCCAGTGTATCGGAATGGTCTTTCTTTTTGCCGGGAGGGGGTGGGGTCTCCTCTTTTTGTCTGGGTTCATATCCCCCGAGCTCTTCCAGGGAGATGTCGATATCCTTTTTCATTTCCGGTGCGGTCTGATATCGATCGTCAGGATTTTTTTTCAGACATTTCATGATGATTTCATTCACCTTGCCGGTGACGGTAGGGCAGATTTCCTGCGGTGGGGTGGGATCGATGTTGACTTGCTGAAAGGCAATGTCCCCTGAGATGAATGGAGGCGATCCGACCAGGAGTTCGTACATGATGATTCCGGAGGCGTAAATATCGGAACGGCAGTCGATTTTACCTCCCCGGACCTGCTCGGGCGACATGTATCGGGGGGTTCCAATCAGGGCGCCGGTTGGGGTAAAGGAGGCCTCTTCCACGTGGATGATGCCGAAATCGGTGATCTTCACCAGGTCGTCCCGTTCGATCATGATGTTGTCGGGCTTGATATCGCGATGAATGATACCGTGGTCGTGAGTGCACTCGAGGGCCTCGCAAAGCTGGGAGATGTAATAAAGCGACTGGACAATATCTTCATCTGTGATATCCAGGGAATCGGAGAATCGTCGTTCGATGATATCCCTGAGGGATTCGCCTTGCACGAAGCTCATGGTGATGAAGCTCTGCCCGTAGACGTTGGAGATGTTATAGTCGTAGATTTTCACGATATTTTTATGGTTCAGGGTAGCGGCGATCCGGGCCTCCCGGAAGAACCGGTCGATGGCCTTGCTGCTCCCGGAAAGGCCTTCCCGGAGGATTTTCATGGCTACCACGCAGTTGTTCTTCAGGTCGAACACCTTGTGTACGACCCCCATTCCCCCGCTGCCGACCTTGGAGATATACTTGTACCTCCCGATGGCGTGATCGCCTATGAGTTCACGCATTTTGGGATCGATGAACAGGGATTGTCCCTGTTCCTTGGCCTTGGCATCCACTTCTCCGAGGAGGGAAGCGACGTCTTTGTATTCAGGATTTTCTTCGTTTATGATACGGAGGGCATCGGCGGCCTCCCGGAACAGTCCCCTTTCGGCGAGTTTTTCATAAAGATCGAACAGATCTTCGAAGTCCTCTGAACCGAGATCCTCGAGTGCGAGATATTTTTCCAATGCCAGGGAGAAGTCGCCCGTGGTTTTATAGGTCTGGATGAGTCGTTTGGAGGCGGCGATAGAGAGTTCAGGGGATTCGGAGGCGAATTCGAACTCTGATATGGCTTTTTCGGTTTTTCCCATCTTGAGATAAAGGTCGCCTGAACGGAGACGGAGTTCGGGCTGGCGAGGATCCATGGCGAGGAGGTTATCGTAAAGGTCCCTGAGTTTATTCTGGGTTTGCTCCTCATCGGGATAGTGTTCGAGAGAATCCCTCAGGATGTCTGCGGCCTTGTAATGATTGCTCATCTTGATGAAGAAATCGCCCAGGAAATCGAAGTATTTCCACTGTGGACTCTTTATTGTTTTCAATAGTTCTTCGATCCGTTCCACAATGGACTCCCAATCGTCATATCCCATTTCGAGGATGCCGACGTATTTTTCAAGGGCGCTTTCCCATTTCTGATTTTTGTAATGGAGTTCGGCCAGTCCGAGTTCCGTGTTGAGTTTGAGTTCCATATCCTCTCTTTTTTTGGCTTCCACAATGACCAGGTCATGTTCATTGATGAACTGGAGGAGGTAGACGGCGGTGTCGAGTTCACCGTGCCGTTCGAGCCGGAGGGCGATTTCGTTGATCAGGACTTTATTCTCGGCGTCCAGGGGAACCCGGGAGAGGAAATCAAAGGCTTGACGATAATCCTCGAGGTCAATCAGCTGCCTGGCAATTTTCTTTATAATGGTGTAATCCCTGAGTTCATCCATGGGAATGGTACGGGCATGTCTGATGGCGTCGGGGAGTTTCCCGCCTGCGATATAGTAGTTGACGAGTTCCACCTTATGATCCGGGGGAACGTCGAGATCCGCCTCGGCGGCCACGATTTCTTCGAGGTATCGAATCATCCACTCGAGCGGCTGCCGGTCGGAGGTCCCGACCTGGATGACCTTTCGATAGAGATCCGCGGTCTTGTCGGGGAGCTCCAGTTCTTCGTAAATGGCCGCAAAAAAGGAAAGGGCCGATGTGGGCAGGGTATAGGAGCGATAGGCGAGGGTGAAGCTTTTGATAATGGAGGGAAAGTCGTTGAATCCCAGCTTGATGGCTTCCCGGTAGTAGGGCAAAGCCTCCTCGGGTCGTTTCAGGAAAAAGGCGATATCCCCGAGGGCCTTGTGGAGATCGGCGGACTGGCTGTGCTGCGAGATGAGGGCCTCGAGGCGTTTCCTGGTTTCGGTGAGGGCCTGGGTATCGATCTCTTCGAGGTTGTGAAGGTTCGTGGCCAGTTCCGTGGGTTGGCGAACCAGATAACAGATGCTGAGGGCGCGATGGATCCGGTGGTTTTGCGGGAGTTTTTCAGAGAGGGCCTCAAGCAGCTCGAGGGTTCGGGGCCCGAGCATATCGTTTTTGAGGTATACCTCGGCCAGGCTGGTCATTAATTTGGCATTTTCAGGGTATTTGGCCAGAGAGATCTCGAGTGATTTTATTGTTTTTTCAATAACCTTGTTCGACATGTTCCTCTTTCTTTGGGCACTATACTACGGGATAGGCTATGGTGAAAATGCTGCCGTGTCCCGGGTTGCTTTCCGCAAAGATTTTTCCACCGGTACTGGTCAGGAGCAGCCGGGTAATGGTCAATCCAAGCCCCAGTCCTTCAAAGGCGCGGTTGAGCTTGTTATCCACCTGGTAAAATTCATCAAAAATGCGATTCAGGTATTCCGGCTGGATACCGATTCCCTCGTCCGAAAAGGAGATCCGAAGTTCGCCGTTTTCCTGTTTGAAGCGAACCTTGACCCGACCTCCTTCCGGAGAAAATTTCACGGCATTATCCAGGATATGGTAAAAGATCCTCTCCAGGGAATGCTTTTCAGAAAGGATCGACGGGATCTCTCCCTCGATCTCAGGATCGATGTTCACCGTTTTATTGTCTTTGCGTTCCTTGACATTGCTGATGGCCACCATCAGAAGGGACACGGGATCCAGGGGTTCCACTTTTATCTTTGTAACGCCGTTTGCCTGGATCTCGGCCACCTCGATGATATCGTTGACCATGTTGATCAGATGATGACTGTTCCTGGCCACCCTTTCGAGGAGATTCCTCTGCTGGCCGGACACCTCCCCCACCTTTCCATCCATGAGGAGTTCAACGAAACCATGAATCGTGGTAAGGGGTGTCCGGAGCTCATGTGAGATGGTGGAGAGGAAATTGCTTTTCATGATATCAATCTGTTTCAAATCGTTATAAGTATCCTGAAGGTTGTTATAGAGGACCACGTTTTCCACGGCGAGCGCGGCCTGGTTCGAGAACCATTGAAGATGCCTGAGATCGGTGGGATTGAAATCGAGATCGGTAAAGGCCCGATCCACAAGGACAACGCCGTAGGGTCTGGATTTGCTGCAAACGGGTATGGCAATGAATCGTGATGCGAGAATGGGTTCGAGTCCGCGGGGAAAGTCCTGCTGACTCCTTTCAAAGATCCGTGGCCGTCCCTCTCTGCAAATTTCGTGGAAAAAGTTCTCCCCGTGTCGTTTGCCGTACCTGGAGTAGGATAATTTCCGCACGACCAGAGTCAGGGGATTCTGGAGACCGAGTTTCTGAACGATGTGAATCCAGCAGGAGGTTACATGCAGATCGGAAAAGAAGGAGGCCCAGATATCCGGCTTTTGAGATGCGGACTGGCGGGGGTGGTTTTTCATGACGGCATCGAGGGCGGCTTCCTCCTTTTTCATCTCTTCCTCGAACTCGCGAGCCTCTTTTTCATCGGCTGGACCGAGGGCGAGGTGGCCATTGAAGGTGTCGAACCTGGGATCGTATTTAAAGAGGAAGCTCCTGGAAAAATTCAGGCCGTGAGAGGAAATCAGGGAACAGAGGATGATATGAAAAATGTCTTCCTGATCCTTGGTCGATGAGAAGGCAGTGAGGATCCGATTAATGGTTTGAAAATCCTTGAGGTGTCTTTGGAGATCACCACAAGATATATCCGGGGAGCGAGTCATTGATTCCATCCTTGGAAACCGGGATACCGGCCCGATTCATTCGTTCCTCGAAATATACTTAACCATGGAGACCTTGGTTCCGGAGTCTCCAGGATAACAGAATTCCACCTGATCCATGAATTTCCGGATGATATAGGTACCAAGGCCATGGCCCCTGCGGGCATATTCCTGGAGGTCCTCAACCCCGTTGTGGGGTCCTTCGCTATCGCCGACCCCATAGTCGCTGATCGTGATGTGCATCTGTTCTTCATTCGCCTCGATCACCAGTTTGATCAGACATCTTTTTTCCCCGGCCAGGGATGGAAACTGCTTGTAAGCATGACAGACGACATTTGCACAGGCTTCGTCCACAGACATCTCGATTTTAGCGATTTCTTCCTCGTCAAAGCCCACTTCATGGGCAATGCAGCAGACCATTTTCCTGAGTATGGAGAGATCTCGGCTCCTTCCGCTGCTACTGATTTCCATGTAGACGCTGTTTGTCTCACTTTCCATCTTCATCCCCCCAGGCTCCTGCTCTTCCGGAAAGAATAAAGGCTCGGGAAGCGGGACTCCCGAAACATCAGGTTCAGGAAGATCCCTTGTCATCCTTTGAGATGTTTTCTTTTTGAAAGAACCCGTCGATCTCCTTTTCCGCCTTGGCCACGTTGAAGATTCTCGTAAATCCGAGGAGATCCAGGATTTTAAAAACCTTATCATTGGGTCGGAGGAGAACCATATCGCCGTTTTTCTTTCTGAGTCGCTGGGTGAGGGCCATGAGGGCTCCGATCCCCGCACTGGAGATGTAATTCAGCCCTTTCAGATCGATCACAATCTTCGTGGCGCCCTCCTGGAGAATCTCCTCCACTCGATGATCGAATGAATTTACCGTGTGGGCGTCAAGAAAACCTGAAAGTTCAATGACGTTGTATTCGCTTTTCGTGGTTTCCACCTTCACATTGAGGTCAAATGATTTCATAACAACCTCCGGACATTACGTTTTAACGGTCGTAGTGCCGGCCGTTTTCACTCCTGATCGAGACTTTTGAGAGGGGGAGCAGACCTTAAAGGCAATCATGGTAATATCATCGTGCTGGGGAATCCCTCTGGTGAACTGCTTCATATCCTTGATCACCGCATCGATCACCCCTTCCGCCTTTCCATTTCGGCTGCCCTTTATCACCTCCAGGAAACGCTGTTGTCCATACTCTTGAGAAGAGTCGTTCATTGCCTCAACGACTCCATCCGTATAAAGCACAATCAGGTCCCCATTAGCAAGATTTATTTCTTTTTCGGATGTCACTTTGAAGATATCGGCATCCACAAGGCCCAGGGCGATCCCTTCGGGGGTATACAGACTGGGATCGTTTTGGTCCGCCCGGAACGAGACCAGGGGTTCATGACCGGCCCGGGAAAAACAGATCACCTGGTTTTTGACATCGATCACGGCGTAAGTCATGGTGATAAACACATTGGATTTCGTATCCTGACGAACATACTCGTTCACCACTTTGAGAACGGCGGAGGGAGAAAGATTGTTCCTGGATTCAGCCCGGAGGATGCTTCTGACCATGGCCATAACCAGGGCCCCGGGAATGCCCTTGCCGGAGACGTCGCCGATGGCGACCCCGAGGTGATCCTCATCCACCCAGATGAAGTCGAAGTAGTCGCCCCCGACTTCCAGGGCCGGTTCATTGAAGGCGGCCATATCCAGCCCGGGAATGGAAGGGCATTTCTTGGGAAGCAGGAGGCTCTGGAAATCCCTGGCCAGCCGCAATTCCTGCTCGAGTCTCTGCTGATTCGCCAGCTGGTCGTACAGCTTGACGATATCCACGGTAACGGCGGCCTGATCGGAGAGGGAAACCAGAAGGCTCATGTCCCTGTTCGTGAAAATGTGCCCATCCCGCTTGTTGACCACGGCCAGCACCCCGAGCACTTTATCTTTGATCTTCAGCGGCGAAACCATGAGGCTCTCGATGGGGATGAAGTCCGAAGTGGTTTCCGGAACGCGGGGATCGCTTTGGGCATCCGTGATCAGCTGCGACTGACCTGTCTGGGCCACGTGTCCGATGATCCCCTCCCCCAGGCGGATGTGGTCTTTCATGATCCTTTCCGTGAGATACTTGCGTTTGGTGAAAACATAACCCGTGGTTTTGTGGAGGGGGGGGAAAAGACCGAGCACCACTTTGGCCCGGAGCAACTGGTCCTCTTCGTTCAGGAGAAAAATGGCACCCGATTCGGCATGGGTGTATTCCACGATAAAATTGGTGATGATCTCGAGAGACCCCTGAAGGTCAATTCCCGTGGTGAGGCGTTCTCCTATTTTATGGAGAAAGGAAAGAACCGCCTCCCTCTCCTTTGTCCTGGTTCCGCTGGAATGTCGAAAGAACCTGACCCTGTTCCGCAGGAACAGGATGTATACAAGAAGAGCGAGAATAATCAGCGTTAACACATTCTTGGACATGAAGTATTCTCCGCCTTACACCACATGTTAGAATCGATCCGGAGTCGCCGCCGTGTCAATCAAAAAGGAAACATCCGCCACCCGGCGATTTACAGGGGGCGCGCTTCACACAGATCGGAGACTATTCTGACACGTTCCAGGTCCGTTCCCGGAGGCACCTGGTCTCCCACACCGATGATCATGCGGCCGTCTCGTGCGGCAACGTCGAGGTAGCTGTTCACGTAGCTGGTGAATTCATCCTCAGAGTGCATCGGGCTGAACAGGGCTCCGGGGATTCCTCCCCAGATCAGGATATTGTCCCCCGTGACACTCCTTAAATTCCGGGGCTCGACGTCTCCCACCGGCGCGGGGGTGACACCCTCGGCGCAATCGATACCGCTCATATTCAGTATAGGCAATAAGCCGGATAATGTCCCGTCAATATGAGCCAGTACGATTTTTCCTGCGTCCTGGAGCTGGCGGGAGCGGGTCTGGTAGTATTCGAGGGAATAGTCCCGGAACAGGTTCGGGCTCTGGATCTCGGAGGAAAGGTTGTCCGCTATCATGACAAGATCGCACCGGGTGGCTGCTGCGGATCGATATGGCTGGTCATCCCTTTCCTGCATCAGTTCGATGATTTCGCTCATCTTTTCGGGCACTTCGAAGAGGGCATACACGGAGGCTTCCACTCCGGCCATCTCCACAATGAGCCGGGAAAGGGGAGTCCGTGGCACCCAGACGACGGGAAGTCCCTGGGAACCATACAGATCATCGAGGAAGTCCGCCTCTTCCGGTACGGGTTCGAACTGATGGGCCTCAATGAAATAACGCAGGGCAGGGAGATCTTCGGCGTTTTTCATCAAACGTTCCTGGTAGGACCATGTATGGGATTCGGGCATGAGGCGGTGGACTTCCCTGAGGATTCCAACGGGGGTATGATATTCGAAGATCTCGAGGCCGCCCTCCGTTTTTTTCTCGCACTTGCAGTCGATTTTCTGGCGGTACGGCCATACGAGGGGGAGATAGAGACCGGTACGGAGGTCTTTATGGAGATTCACGAAACCCTGCGAATCGCGGTAACGTGGGTCGAGGGTGCCTTTTTCCTTTTCGGCAAGCACCCACCAGGAGAGATCCGCGAACCATGGGAGGCGGTCCGGTTTCTCTCCTTTCAGGACATCCAGGACTCTTTTACGAAAGTCGGGCATGGGTTCCCCAAAAGATCATAAACTTATCTTCTTTTTCTCTCAGATCAAAATTTGATCAAAAATATTTCAAAAATGATCCAGAGATTGTCAAGATACATAATATCCCTTCCCCTGATATGCAAAGCATTATTTCGGATGGAGGGATATCATGAGAATCTTTGTCAGCGACCTTCACCTGGGGTGTGGGGATTCCCTGGAGGATTTCGCCCTCTGGGATACCGGGAAACCATGCTTCCCCAAACAAAAGGATGCCGTGGGAACCGCCATGGACAGGATGCACAGGGCCTTCGAGCGATTTATCGATTACATACTGTGTCTCCCTGAAAAGGGAAAGGAGCGGCCGGAACTGGTTTTTCTCGGGGACACCTTCGATCTGCTTCAGGTTTTCCCCGAGGAGAGGAAGAATCCGGCCAAAATCGATCTCATTGCAAAAGTCCACAAGCCCTTTTTCACAGCCCTCTACCATTTCCGGAAAAATGGAGGAATCATCCGGTTCGTGGTGGGAAATCATGATCATGACCTTCTTTATCCCTCTCTTTTCGGGGCATTGAAGAGACATTTGCCGTTCCAGGAAAAAGAAAACAACCTTAAGCTCCCCCTTCTTTTCTACCACGATCCGAATGCGGGCATTTATGCGGAACACGGCAACCAGTTCGATTCCCTGAACGCCTTCCGGAACCCGGGGATCCCGGAGGAATGGCCGTTTGGTTCGGAACTGGTCCTGCGGCTGGTGAACCCGCTGGAACAAACCCATCCCATGATCGACAATCTGGGACTGCGCGAGGCCCTGTGGCACGCTCTTTCCCATGCCCCTTTACTGATCAGTGCCTCCCAGAGGAAAGATCTCCTTCTCGAAGAAGCGATAAAGGCGATTTCATACGAAAACCGACTCAAACACCTGGCCTATTTCCTGATGCACCAGATCCTGCCCGGGTCGGATTCCTCGATCTTCCAACTCCTGTGGAGATTGCTCGTGGCCAACGAAAAGATAATCCGGCATCACAACAGCCGGAAACGTTATATAAAGGGCCTTCTGTATACTTTCAGCCGGATCGGCAGGAATCCCGTCCGGATCTTCCAGGATCTTTTAACGGATCAGTTTTCCCGGGAGGCGATCAGGATCCTCGAGGGAAAAACAAACCGGGCTATCGGTCATCCTTTTCCCGCACCTCGATTTGTCCTCTTCGGTCATACCCATCGAGGAAAGACAAAACGGCTGGAAAAAAGGCGTATGTATATCAACACCGGTTCGTGGAGGATGAGGGCGGTTCCATACGGGCGATATTCCCTCCGTTACGAACAGCCCCTGGATTTTGCGATTGGCTATCGCAACAAAAAGGGCAGGTGGATCATGAAGCGGCGGAGTTTCGCGGATGTTCTCCGGGGGTGATTCCAAAGCCCCATCGAGCGTGATTTTTTTTCTTGATTAAAGGAGGTCCAATCCTCCAGCATCCCCTAATCGAAGGATACGGAAACAGGCATCACGTCGAAATATTCCGTTTTTGTTCTTTAACGAAAAACCATCACAAAGGATAAAGATCATGAATCAGGAGAAATCCGAACTGGAAAAGGCACGCGCCGGCTATGAACCGAGGATCCCGGCCCTTTTGAAAAAGGGCGCCTCTCAGCTGTCCATTCGAGAGGGTGAACCGACCAGCTGCCTGGATCATATCGAGGCGATCAAAGAAAAGTTCCCGAAAACCTTCGGGCGGCCCATAATCGAATTCATCGAGGGGGAAGGTCCCGGGGAGTACGGACCATTGAACGCGGGAGTGGTCCTCAGTGGAGGCCAGGCCGCCGGCGGTCATAATGTTATCACCGGGCTCTTCGACGGCCTCCGGGAGATCAATCCCGAGAGCCGCCTTTACGGCTTTCTGGGCGGTCCCAGGGGAATCTTCGAGGGCGAGTACGTGGAACTCACCGGCGACAATCTGGATTCCTACCGGAACTCGGGCGGATTCGACCTGATCGGTAGCGGCCGGGATAAAATCGATACCCCGGAGAAGCTGGCCGCATGCAGGGAAATCTGCGAAAAACTGAAACTTGACGCCCTGATCATCATCGGTGGGGACGATTCGAACACAAACGCGGCCTTTCTTGCGGAATACTTTCTCCAGCAGGGAAACACACAAACCGTGGTCATCGGGATTCCCAAGACCATTGACGGCGATTTGAGAAACGAGAAGATCGAGATTTCGTTCGGATTCGACACCGCATGCAAGCTTTACTCGGAAGTCATCGGCAACATCTGCCGGGATGCCAAGAGCGCGAGAAAATACTGGCACTTTATCAAGCTCATGGGAAGAAGCGCCAGCCATGTCACCCTGGAATGCGCTCTTCAGACCCATCCGAACATCGCCATGATCGGAGAAGAGGTGGACGAGAAAAACATGACCCTTGCCCAGATCGTGGAATACATGGCCGGTGTGGTGAAAAAGCGGGGCGAGGCCGAAAAATTCTTCGGGGTGTGCCTGATCCCCGAGGGACTGATCGAATTCATACCCGAGATCCGCAACCTCATCGGGGAACTGAATAAGATCCTGGCGGAACACGCCGCCTACTTCGAGGAAATCCAGGACTTCACCGATCGCCAGGAATATGTCAACCAGAAGCTTTCGAAGGACTCGAGTTATGTGTTCAGCAGCCTTCCGGCCCGGATTCAGCATCAGCTTTTGGAGGATCGCGATCCTCACGGGAACGTCAAGGTCAGCAAGATCGAGACGGAAAAGCTGATCATCGAGCAGGTCAGGGAGTATCTGGCGGAATTGGCCGCAGAGGGCCGGATCGACAAGAAAATCAGCAAAAAATTCAACACCCAGAGTCATTTCCTCGGATACGAGGGGCGATGCTGTGCTCCATCCAATTTCGATGCAAACTACACCTATTCCCTCGGCCGCACAGCCGCGCTTCTTGCCGCATTCCGGAAAACCGGTTACATGGTTGCCGTGACCAATCTGATCGCCCCCCCCACGGAGTGGAAGGCGGGGGCCGTTCCCATCACCTCTCTCATGAACGTCGAAACCCGCAAGGGGAAAGAGGAACCCGTGATCAGGAAGGCCCTGGTGGATACCGGTGGGAAACCGTTTCAGCTGTTCAAACAGAACCGGGAGGACTGGGAGATCTCGGACGATTACCTCTACCCGGGGGCGATTCAGTACTTCGGGCCTCCGGAAGTGAGCGATACCCCCACCAAGACCCTGATTCTCGAGAGGGAAAAATGATCCCCTGAGTGCGTCATTCCCTGAAACGGAACTTTAACACCGACCAAAGTCCGGCGATCATGATTTTCAGGTTAAAGGTGGATGAGCCGCTTTTTCTCTGTTCGAAAAGGATGGGGACTTCAACAATCCTGAAGTTCTTTCTCCTGCATCGGACGAGGATTTCCTGAACAATGGCCGGGCCTTTCGCGGTCATTGTGTCCAGATTGATTTCCTCGAGGACCCGGCGCCTGAACACCCGGTAACCTGAAGTACAGTCCCGAACCTTTAATCCCAGAACAGCTCGGATATAGAAATTGGCCGCCCGGGTGATAATCGTCCGGATACGGGAGCGTCCGGTTTCCCCCCCTCCCCTGACAAGCCTGGATCCGACGACCACGTCGGCCTTTTCCGCCGCATCGAGCATTTGGGGAATAAAGCGGGGATGGTGGGAGTAATCCGCATCCATCTCCACGATAAAATCCGCCTTTTTCTCCAGGGCGAATCGAAACCCCTCGATCCCGGCGGTTCCACGACCCCGCTCCCCGGTTCGATGAATCAGAAAGAGCCGCGGGTTGAGCTTTTGCTCTTCCCGGACGATACGATGTGTTCCATCCGGGGAATCGTCGTCGATCACCACGATGGAAAGGTCGGGCCGAAGGGCCAGGAGATCGCGGATCAGGGGAAGGATATTGCCGGCCTCGTTGTAGGTTGGAAGGGTGACCATCACGGACATGATACGGACCTCACTGGGGGGGATGCGACTTTCGGTTGGCTTTCAGGTAGCAATTCTCACAGATAACGGTGATATGAGCCATATCGGAGCGGGCGAGGGCATAGGCCTTTTGTGGATCGAGAGGGGAACGGCAGCTTTCGCAGTGGGTCTTTTTTTTGATGCAATCGGGGCAAAGGGCAATGTCATGAATGATCCAGGCATCGATTTCATCGCGGACGGTGCGGATCGGGGTTCCACACTCGCAGCAGGAGAGACCGAACCGAACGGGGTATCTGGTTGAGACCTTTCTTTCATCCCGGATCAAACGGCGCCAGAGGAGATAATCGGGCAGGAGGTGATACCCCCTTTCAAGGGTGAGTTTTTCAGCCTCCTGGAGAAGCCAGAGGGCGTAGCTTTTTTTCGATTCGGAATAGTGAATCATGCTGGATTGGAAGTTGAGGAGTTCGACCATTTCATAGAAGTCATCCGTATTCCCGGCCTCGTCTCCGTAACAGTTGATAATGCCCCTGTCCCAACGGTCGATGAGGGCGAACAGGAAGCGGATGCTTCCCTGCATCGTTTTCCGGGAAAAGATCACACTGATAAAGCCGGTGGAGTCCTCCTCGGCAACATAGGCCTTGAAAAAGGGGATATTATCTTTTTCCCTGCCCGGGGCGAGTTCACCGTTTCTCTTTTTTCTCCTGAGGGTTTTCAGGGATTCCTCGACGGCCAGCCGGGTGCCGGTATGCCGGGGCTCGGGAAAGGTTTTCAATAAACGAAGCGCCTCCTCGGAATCCATTTCACCGAGAGATTCCGCCACGAAACGGCTGACCGTCACCTGTGGGGATCCGAGTTCGACGGAATAGATGGGGAGATAATTCGTCGATCCGGAGGCGAAAAGGGCCCCCAGCAGGGAGATTTTATTGCGTGCCGGTGTATTGTGGTACTCATCGATCCAGATCTGCCCGATATCTTCAGGGTTCATCATCTGCCAGAAGTTATCGATGAAATCGAGGATTTCCCCCATTTTGTGATGTGTTCCGGGTGACTCTTTCTTTTTATATTCATCCGGGTGAAGAACCAGGAGGGCCCTCAGCCGGGATCTTTGTTGCCCGGTAATATGAGGAAGATCCAGGTGTTTTTCGATGATGTGTGAGATCCGTGGGGTCGGATTCTCGCTCAGAATGAGAAGGGCGAGATTGCTCACTTCTCCTTTCTCATCCATCATGATATCAAACAGGAGCTGCTGGGTTTCCTGATTTTGAACCGAAATTTCACGTTCGAGATCCGGCAGTTCGGTGATCGGGATCTGCTCCTCGACATAACGGTAGAGCAGATTTCTGATTTTTTCCCGTTTCCGGTTTCTTTGAATCAGTATTTCATCGATTTTTCCCATATATTCAAGCCCCCTGGTTATAATGCCAGATCGCATTCAAACCCTTGAGTGTGAGAAAGGGTTCAAAGGCATCCAGGCGGGAAATACCCCGTGCGATTTCGGAGGCTCCCCCCCCGGTTGCGACCACGCGGGTTTTGTATCCGGCTTCCTCCCATAATCGCTCGATCAGAGATTCCACCGCTCCAAGGGTACCGAAAAAGAGTCCGGACTGCATACTGGCGTCCGTGGTGGTTCCCAGAACGCGTGGGGGGCGAACGAGGGAAATACGGGGCAGCCGGGACGTTCCCCGGAACAGGGCGTTGGCGCTCATCTCGAGTCCGGGGAGAATCACCCCACCCGCATAAGCCCCCTCCCGATCCAGAAAATCCAGGGTAATGGCAGTTCCAAAATCCACGATAATAATGGGCGCCCCCCAGAGATATTTCGCCCCGGCGGCATTGGCCAGCCGGTCCATGCCCACCTGTTCCGGAATTTCGTACCGGTTCTCGAGGTCGATGGGAGTGTTATGGTTGAAGAGAAAGGGATCTTTCCCGGAAATGCGTTTCACTCCCGCAGCCAGGCGTCCGGTAAGGGGGGGGACCACGGATTCAATGATAGAGCCGGAGATATCCGAGGGTTCGCGTCCGGAGAGGGAAAAGAGATTCCGGATACAGATGGCGTATTCATCCGCCGTTTTTTTCAAATCGGAGGAGATCCGCCAGTGATCCACGAGATCCTCTCCCCTGAAAATGCCGAGGGCAATGGTTGTATTTCCAATATCCACCGTTAAAAGCATGGAGAGATCATCCTCTTTCTTAGAGTGTGTGTCAACCGCCGGGAGATATCAATCTTTTCTCCGTGTTCTTTTCCGCCGGGAGAGATATTCCCGGAGTCCATCCCTCCAATGGGGAAGCGGGGCAATGCCCAGCCTTTCCAGCCGTGGGGAGTCAAGGAGGGAATTCAATGGACGCCTGGCGTCGCAATGATACTCCGAGGAGGAAATGGGAATGAGTCTGACTTTCCCGAATCCCCGCATCCTGAGGGCCTCGAGAGCGAGATCATGCCATGTTGCCCGCCCGGCATTGGTGGTATGAAAGATTCCCCATTCGGGAATGGAAACAAGCCGTTCGATCAGGGCAGCCAGATCGAAGGTAAACGTGGGTCGTCCCACTTGATCGGAAACCACACGGAGAGTTTTTCTCTTTTTTACTACCCGGAAAATCGCCTCCAGGAAATTGGCGCCCGTGATTCCATGCAATCCCAACAGCCAGGAGGTTCGGCAAATCTTATGCTTCGGAACGAGGGTTTCGACCATCCGCTCTCCAATCAACTTGGAGCGTCCATAAACATTGATGGGATGGGGGGAGTCGGTTTCCACGTATGGTTCTTTCTTCGATCCGTCAAACACGTAGTCGGTACTGATATAGATCATTTCGGCCCCGAGTTCGCGGCAGAAAAACGCGACGTTCTTCGTGCCTTCCCCATTGACGGCCATACACAATTCCCGCTCCGATTCCGCTTTATCCACGGCTGTGTAGGCCGCGGTATGGACGATCACATCCGGACGCGATTTCAGGATATGATGTTTCACGGAGGCCAGATCCGTGACATCCATGGAGTTTATGGTCGTGGCAATCACGCGATGAGGGCCTTTACGGAGGCGGCGAACCAGATCTTCCCCGAGCATGCCGTCCGCCCCTGTCACCATGACTGTTTTTCCGATGGAAGACATATTTCAGCACCCGCGTCCCAAGTGTTTTTCCTTTTTGACCTCATGTGGTCTCAAAGGTCATATTTCTTGAGAGAAATCGAGGTGAGAGTCAATGATTTTATGATTTTCAAGGGTGTTCCTTGAGGAAAAGAATGGAAGGGGGACATTTCGCAGCATCGCTCTTGACTTCACATCTCCCCCGGGATTAGGGGTTGTTTTCAGAATCTGTCCAAAAGGAGAACGGTATGTGCTATAAAACGGAAGTGGACTTATCCACAACCAGACTCCTCTCGAGCGATCCGGTGGTGATTCTCACCACTCTGAACAAGGATGGAACAAACAACGCCGCGGCTTTCGGATCATATTTCCGCATTGGTTCCACCATCATCTTTGCCATCAGTCCGGATTGCCATACATACAGGAACATCATAGAGTCCGGGGAGTTCGTTATCAATATCCCCAGGTTCAAGGATCTGGAATCGATCATGAAAGTAAGTAGATCGTATCCCGAGGGAATGGACGAGATCAAGGCATCGGATCTCCAAACGGAGCCAAGTCTCAAGGTTTCCCCCCCGACGATCGTGGAATTTCCCGCGAGCGTGGAATGCCGCCTGAAATGGACCAGGGAGGAGGGCAGCCACCACCTGGTGGCGGCTGAGATGATTTGCGGCCGGGCAGACGAGGCCTATATGGATCCCGCCGGCCGGTTCGACCAGGTGAAGGCCGGGGTGCTTCACATCGTTCGCTACCCCGAGCCTGTTTATATTGTCGCGGATCGCTATGTGCAGGGTGTGGAATTGATGACCTGACAGGGAGCGGGGCCGTTTCAGGCGAGATACGAGCCGATATGAACCGCGGCTTCGGCCGTTTGGGGGATCAGCTCCTGGAACAGGAAATAGGCGGATACGGCCAGGATGCCCAGGGCCATCAATACGGCCAGGTATAACAAACACCGGCAAGCGACGGAATCCGTAGCCAGGATTTTATCTTTAAGGGTGGTAAGGGAAGAGGCTGCGGGTTGATGGAGCCCCTCCATTACCCGGGTCCGGGCCTTTTCCCACTGTTCCGTCGTGGGTTTACGGATGGGCGCTTTAACAGCGGAGAACAATTCGGCCAGTTCGCCAAGTTCCTGGATGCCTTTATTTTTGTTGCGTGGTATAACAACGCGGGATTCCTCTTTTCGAGGAAGCTTGACATGATCCAACTCATGCCTTGATTTTTCGTTCATGACACATCCCTCCGGGATACACTTACTCGGAAATCAACATCTGCCGCAATCTTTCGCGTGCTCGAAAAAGATGGCGTTTCGCGGTACCTTCTCCACATCCCACCACACTAGCCACTTCCCTGATGGACAATCCTCCGAAATACCGGAGGATAAAACAGCGTTTCTGTCTTCCCCCCAGCTGGCTGATGGCCTGAAAAATCCTTTTTCGGAGTTCCTTTCGCTGGAGTTCCGTGAGCGGAGTTTTGCGATTCACGCCTTCGGCCAGCCTCAGAACCTCATCATCCCTGTCCGGATCACCGAGAGCCTCCAGCCGCCTGTTGCGGTGTCTGACCTCGCGCCGGATATAGTCAATGGCGGCATTAACCGTGATGCGGTGAAGCCAGGTTGTGAATTTTGCCCTCCCTTTCCATGAATTCAGGGCCCGAAAAGAGCGAAGGAAGCATTCCTGGACGATATCCATGGCATCGTCATAATTCTGGGTCATGCTCCAGGCCAGGGCATAAACCCTGTTGTGATAGAGGTTAAAGAGCTCCTCGAATCGTTCTTCCCGCCCTGCCAGAACATCCTGGACAATTTCCCGCGTCGCTTTTTCGAGAGACTCGGGATCCGTTTCATGCAGGGTGTTGATTTGGACGTTAGACATATCCATCGGTTGACCTGAAAAGGCTTTTTTTTTTAAAACAGGATAATCCACGGATTTCAGGATCTATCTGATAGAGAATAAAACGCGCACAGGATCATTGTCAACGCACGATTCATATCGTGTGGGGCATTTTCCCCGATATCAAAAAAACACACCCCAATGTCATACTTTTCCCGGTTCCTTCCGTCAAATATATAAATGGCACCCATCGGGCAGGAATTCCCGAAGGGGAGCCGGATTATGGAGTGAAGAGCAATCCTATGAAAATGATCGCCACATTGACCGTCACGATGCTTGTCTTCCTCTCTTCCACCGTTTCCGGGGATTATATCGAGCTCAAGGACGGACGTGCCTTTGAAGGGTGTATCCGGAACGAAACGGACAAAAGCCTTTCCATCGAGAGCCAGGGCTCCCTTTTCACACTCCCCTTTTCATCGATCAGCAGGGTGATGCGGGCCTCTGACTGTAAAAACCATCTCCTTGAAGGCGATCAATTCCTCGAGGCGGGAGTCTTGGACAAGGCCATCCTCAGTTACCGGAACGCCTACGGGGCAGACCCGGAAAAGGCCCGGGTAAAAATCGAGGAGGTCTATTCCAGGCTCCTCGAACAGATGGAAACTCAACTCGAGGGAGCCGATGTAAATACCATTCGAGCGAAACTGACAGGGGACGACCGGGGCATGATGGACTTCGAAAGGGTCATCATCCGGAAGTTGATTTCCGGCTATCTGATGAGATGTTCCCGCAAGGCAGAGGATGAAATCGATTATAAACAGAGCCTTTCCCTCCTCGAGGAGGCGTGGCTCCTTGATCCCGATTACCCGGGATTATGCCTGAATTATGTTCGCGGCCTCGATCGATACAGCCCCGGAGACGTTCGCATCAACCATATCTTGAAAACCCATATGAAGAGGCATCCCGAGGATATGGACGCCGTGGAATTCCTGGTGTATCACGTATGGAAAAAGGATCCCTGGAAGGCCCTCGAACTCCTCTATCCCGGAAAAGCCCCCCATCCCAGGGCCACAGAGGGGATGCGGAAGCTGATCCCCGGGGTGCTGCTGGCCTGCTTTCAATCGGATCACTGTCCCCGGGACGCCGTGATGAACCGATCCGAATGCTATGAACATTTGATGGATCTCCGGCCGGATACATCCCCCCTTCCGTTACTGGAACATCAGGTTATGAAAGAGCCGCGATCAGCCCGGGGATATTTCCAACTGGGAGAATACTATTACAACCTCCGCAAATTCGATAAGGCCATTCCCTGCCTGAAGGAGGCCCTCTCCCTGGAGGAATCGGAACCGACCAGGCACATTCTGACCAGGGCCTGCGAATACCACGAAAAAATCGAATTACGGGAAATCCGGGCCCTTCTGAAAAAGGGACAAATTACGGAAGCCCAAACCAGATGCGAGAATCTCCTGCTGCTGGTGAAACACTCCCCCGGGGGGTACCAGCTGCTTCAACATATTGTTTACCTGGATTTCTGCCCGGTCTGCGGGGGAAGAGGAAAGGCCCCGTGCAAGCGATGCGGGGGAACGGGACAGATCAAATCCAAGAAAACCATCGAAGAGAAAAGGAAAATTCTCGAGCCCGTGTCCATCAGTGAAATCGAGAAAAAGATCCGGGCCTTTGCCCCTCACCTGTGGAAGGCTTACATGCTTCGTTACAGGGACGAGAGGATTCACACCATCACCATCACCGGACCAGCCAAAAACAAGATCTTCGATCTCATGATATTCGGATCGAATCCCACAAGGGCCTTTCGTTGCAACGAGTGCGATTCCTATATCATGATAGACAACCCCTCCATGCTCGATCAGAAGTGCCCGATCTGCGGTGAGGAGGGGGATTCCTTTACAAAAACCGTCACCGCCAGCGAGAGATGCCCCGACTGTGGAGGAACGGGGGTGAAAGGGGTGTGTCAAAATTGCGGCGGGAGCGGCGTCATCCGGAGAAAAATCCCCCGGAAAAGCTCCATCAACATGGTCTATATGGATATGATTCACACCCTTCCTGATATGGAAATGGTTCATTCCGAAGAACCGGAACATGCCCTTCCCTGAAACAGGGGAAGGTTTCCTCTTTTTTAAAAAACTGTTGACCATGGAAGAGTCTCCCTTTATAAGACCGGATATATAATACAGGTCTGAGACCCGTTTTATTACAGGTAATTTAACCAATGAAGATCTTCACCTGCTTGATTCGGGTGGCGTGCCTGGGGGCGGTATTATTCTGTACCCGGTGCGCCCCTTTGCACCCCGGCATAAGGGGGGAGGAACGCCCCTATCGCTATCCCGAGCTGTCAAAAACGGAAATTTCTCTGGATGGCGAATTCCGATTCATCACCGATCCCGAAAACCTGGGATTGTTGAACGGCTATCACCAGCCATCCTTCAACCATAAAAACTGGCGGGAAATCCACGCCCCCGCCACTTGGGAATCCCAGGGCTTCACGATCAAACACCCGGGCAATGAGGAGCCCCTCCCCTACAACGGCCTTGCGTGGTATCGAAAGGAAATCGCGATTCCGGAGGATTGGACGGGGAGGAGCCTGACGATCGATCTGGGGAGGGTGGATGACCGGGAAATCTGTTTCTGGAATGGAAACAAGATCGGGGAATCGAAGGGGCTCCAATTCGAAAACCGCTTTTCCATTCCACCGGATATTGTCCGTTACGGGAAAAAGAACCTTCTCGCCGTCCGGGTTTTCGATACCGGGGGGGAGGGAGGCATTGTTACCGGCCCCCTGACGTTGAGGCCCGAGCTCCCCTGGAAGGAGATCTCCCTCTCCGTTGAAACGCCCGGTGGGCTCTTTATTTACGAACCTAACACCCCGATACCAATCGATCTTATCCTGAAAAACCCGGTGCCGGCCCCCCTGGACATCTCTCTTTCCATGACCATCAGGGATTTCGAGGAAATCGTCACCTATCATGAGAATTGCCCGATCCGACTGAACGAGGGGATGAACACCGTGCTTTCCATGACCATCCCCCCACAGGAAAGGGGCCATTACGACTGCACCATCGACATTTTCGGTAGTGAGGAGATGAAGATCAAGACCTTTCGGACCTCCTTTTGCGTTCTCGCCCCCCCTGTTCGCTTCACAGATCCTTCGTCATCCCCGTTCGCCCTGGGGGGAGGGGCCCTGTTTCACATCGATTTTACCGAGCATCCCACCGTGGGGGAACGCCGTTTGAGCCAGCATGCCCGGATCGGGGCATTGTGGGGAAGAAACGACCTGTGGTGGGGAGTGATCGAGCCGGAACGGGGCAGCTGGGATTTCTCGAAGCTGGACAGCGCCGTGGATCTCTTCGAGAAACACGGCATCAATCTCCTGGGAATCCTCTGTTATTCGACGGAATGGCTCAAGGGCAGGGCCCCAGTCACGGATGAGCAGGTTCGCTATTTTGCCGAATACTCCCGGAAGATGGCCGAACGTTACAGGGGCCGGATCAAGTACTGGGAGGTGTGGAATGAACCCAATATCCGCCCGTTCTGGGAACCCCGGCCGGATCCTGAAGATTACGCGAATCTGCTCCGGGCCGCCTCGAAGGCCGTCCGGGAAGCCGCTCCGGAGGCTCGCGTGATCGGGATGGTCACCAGCCTGACGGATCTGGATTTCATCGAAAAAGCCCTGAAGAAAGGTGCGGGGAAATACATGGACGTGGTTTCCGTACATCCCTACCAATTGGATCCCCCGACCCGGAGAGGGCCTTCCACGGAGCTGGGTAAAATAAGGCGGCTGCGGGAGCTTCTGGATCGATACGAATGCTCCCGACCCATCTGGATCACGGAATGCGGGTGGCAGTCCCTGGGGGGCGTCACGGAACAAAAACAGGCGGAATACCTGGTCAAGTTATATGTCCTCACCCTGGCGGAGGGCCTGGTGGAGCGGATTTACTGGTTTAACCTCACCGACTGGGGAAAGCGCTCCTCCCCCGAGGGAGGGCATTTCGGCCTGGTTCATATGGACCACTCCCCCAAGCCGTCCTTTGCCGCTTTTTACACCATGGTGGAGCAACTGCACGATTTCAAAGAGGTGAAGAGGCTTGTTCTGCCGGATGAAACCGCGGGTTTCGAATTTTCCTTTCAGGAGGGACGCAGGGTGCGGATATACTGGAATGAAAAAGGTCCCCGGGAAGTCGCCGTACCTGAAGCGGCGCGAATGATCAACCTCGTGGGGAAAAACGAAGGAAATACACGCGGGCGGATCACAGTCGATCAAACGCCGCGATATATTGTATGGGACACGGGAAAATACTCGAACTGACGGGAGGATACTAATGGTACTGATTCACAAAACCAAGGAACCGGTGTACAAGAAGCTGAAAGAAACCATCATCAAGGAGATCAAAAACGGCACCTTGAAGGAGAACGACGCCATCCTGTCCGAGCGGCTCCTCACGGAGAAATTTCATATCAGCCGTATCTCGGTCCGCAAGGCCATCTCCGAACTGATCGAGGAGAATTACCTGTACACGATTCCCGGAAAGGGCACGTTCGTCAAGGGTCTGACCTCGGAATACACCCCCCCCTCGAGACGGACGTACAACCTTGGCTACATCCTGTGCGGCACCCCCCGGAGCATGATCCAGGTCCCCTATTTCGCCCATATCATACAGGGCGCGGAAAAGGAATGCCTGAAACACAACTATCATCTCCTCGTTTCCACCACCAGCCACACCTGGGGTCCCGGCGGCAAGGGACTCCCCTCCATGATCCAGCAGGGAAAGGTGGACGGTGTCATTTTAGAGGGGATCGACCTGGATTCCTGGCTTGAAATCAACAAGGCCATACCCAGCCTGATCATTTCCAACTACATCTGCGAACCGAACAAACTGCCCAACGTGGACACCCTGGATTACGTGGCGGCGAACAACCTGGGTGCGGTTCGGAACGTACTGGAGTACCTGAAAAGCCGCGGCCATAAAAAAATCGGCTTCATTTACCAGCACCTTTCCCACAGCACCTTTGCCGAAAGGCTCCAGGGATTCACAAGCGGCATAACCAGCCTCCATCTCCGAACCAGGGATCGCTGGATCGCCTCCGGAAGCAGCGGGGATGAGGCGATCAGTAAAATCCTCTCATCCGGCGATATCCCCACGGCCGTGGTGGCAGGAAACGACACCCTGGCCATGGATGCCATGAACGAATGCCGGAAACAGGGATTGAACGTTCCGGACGACATCAGCCTGGTGGGTTTCGACGACATCGAGACCTCCCCCTGGTCCCAGCCCCCCCTGACCACGGTCCGGGTCCTGACCGAGGAGATGGGGAAGCAGGCGGCGCGGCGTCTGATCGAAAAAATCGAGGCTTCCGGTTCCGTTCCCACCCACATCCTCGTTGGAACAAAGCTCATCGAACGGGAATCGGTCAAAGACCTGCGGAAATAAGCGGGGAGCGGGAAGCGGGGGTTGTTCCAAGACATGGGTAACACTCTCGACTACAACTCGTACTCATACTCGCACCCGCAATTTGAATATTTGACCGATTATCTGGAACCGTTTGAGATGCGTATTCTCGCCTACCGCCTTATGCATACTCATTTCCATATTTTGAAGCTATATTAAGCTCCAAAAGCTACAGACAGCCCCCAAACGCTCCGGTGTTACTGAGTGTGAATTTATAGACTTCGAACTGACAAATCGTTGGGACCAGAGGATTATGCCGTATCCTTTTCTTGACAAGGGAGTCTAATATTCCTTTTGATATCTCTCATACTGGAGCAATGAATGGATAAGCATCGAAAACTGTTGCTTAAAATCCTCCAGGGTGGATCCGATAAGAATATTTCATTCCGCTCCCTTTGCGAATTGCTTATCCACCTTGGTTTTGATGAACGTATACGCGGAAGCCATCACATTTACCGGAAATCGGGCATCATGGAAAAAATCAACCTGCAGCGCGATTCTACTCATGCCAAAGCATACCAGGTCAGGCAGGTTCGGAATATCCTGATCAAATACGGTCTAGGAGGTGACATGGAATGATCAAATATGAAATCATCATGTACTGGTCCGAGGAGGATCAGGTTTTTATCGCAGAGGTTCCTGAACTTCCCGGATGCATGGCTCATGGAGACAGCCAGGAAATCGCTTTGAAGAATGTAAAAGACGCCATTTCCCTGTGGATCGATACGGCCAGGGAATTTGGCGACCCGATCCCGGAACCGAAAGGCCGACGTCTTATGCTTGCCTGAGAACGATATTCCGCTTTATTTCTTCCCCCCTGAATTTATTATCATCCTCCAATGCTCCGACGAGACCCTTACTAGGGGGTGTATATGTAATCCCGAAGCTATAAGCTACAGACAGCCCCCAAACGCTCCAAGAACAGAGATAAAAATAGAGGCTGACCCCATTCTATCCTCGCACTCGTAATCGTAATCGTAATCGAACATCGCATGAGAAGAAATCCCATTTCGTTAAATAGAATTAAATAGAAGATTGACCCCGGATCACCCGAAAAAATTCCCCCCTTTGACAGGGGGGAAAATTTTCTGTCACTTGAATGTATGTGGCGTTATTCTCCAGAATTGATACCCAGATTCAGTACCTGTATACCGATAATCGAAAGTGTTTCTCCGGTCTCTGTCCAATCCTGATTGTTGAGATTTCCTTCTTCGAAAACCAGTACAAAATCGTTCTTATCCACTGAAGCGTATATCCCGAGAATATTGGAATATTTCAGTGAATGATAAACGTACATTTCCCGTCCTTCATCAAGTGCCGTTACGAAATCCGGCGCTCCCAGTGTGGAGACGACGTCCTCCTTTGAAAGCCCCTTTGTGATTTTCGTACTGCCGCTCTGGGGTCCCGTCTTCCGGGAAGAATAAATCGTACCACATCCCGTAATGAAGGAACAGACCAGAACCAACAGCACCAACGCGACAACAGTTTGTTTATTCATACATACCCTCCCTTCACAAAAATTTTGTTTGAGGAAACAGGATGATTCAATCTTCGTCAATAAAAAAGTTATCTTTAAACGCAGTGGGGTCAATCTTAAGATTTTGTAGTATTATAATCCCGAAAAAAGGGACATATTAAAAAACAGCAGAGATACAACGGTAATTTGAAAGGGAAATGAAGCAGAGCAGATTTCCACCCGGATGGGATGAAAACCGGGTACGCGAGGTTCCCGCACATTGCGAGTTGCAGAATGAAGAGGAAGCGGCGGCAGAGGATGAAGCCGCTTATGAGGACGTCACACAGACTTTCATGGAAATCCCCAATGAACTCGTTCCCAGGGTCCGGGAATGAATTGCCCGGAAGAAAGGATGATCCATGATTCCATATCACGGAACAAAAGGATCAATCTTGCAGGATGCATGTATCACGTCATTTGCAACAGCGGTTATAAAGGGGAAAGATCGATCCATCTCGAAGCTATATTAAGCTCCAAAAGATGAAGACTGATCCCGGACGCTATTGCTAAAACCATACAGCCAGGTGGAGATAAATGGAGAGGCTGCCCCCATTCTCTTCCTTCTCTCGCACTCGTACTCGCTATCGCGATCGATATGCCTCGATCGTATTCCTTGCCGGGTTAATCGGTTATATAGGACCAGTCGATTATGCGGGGGGAGCCCTCGCGGGTGACGTGAACCACGGCACGAACCACGGAACGGGCCGGTTGACGGATCTTATCCGTGGACGAGCTGTCTCTCTTGGGATAGTGATACCGGTTCTCGGAAAAAATCGTGAAAGTCCTCGACTGGACGGTTACACAGGGAAGGATTTGCCTGAACCTCTCGAGGATCTGCTCGCGGCTTTGTCCCTTCATTCCCTTTTCCCGGGAGGAATAATCGAGGGCGAAATAGACGATATCGGTGACGTTTTTAAAGGGAACCACGGAGGATTTCGCATCCCCCCGGATGGCCTTTTCCTCGCACTCGTAACGGTATTTGTCGATTTTTTCCGTGAAACCAGCCTCCAAACCCGGAATGGCGGCCAGCAGCTCCGGGGGCGCGGTGTTGATGTTGATCCTGCCGAAGACATACTCCGGCTCCCGCTGCTTCTGAAGTATCCGGTAATAATCGTCCTCATCCACACGACCGAGGGATTCGAGGATGGTGGAGGCGCTGAGTCGGTTTCTCGATCGTACCGTAAAAAGATCCACGAGTCGAAGACCGATCTCGGTTCGACCGGAGGATTCGATCCGGGGCAGGGACCAGAAGCTTCCGGGTCGGGTGGGGACGAGGGAGCTGTTCGAGCTGGGATGATTGGCGTACCCGGCGAAAACGTCCATGATATCCACGGGGCTCTCGAACAGCCGGTCGCGGACTCGAAAGGGTGCTGAGATTTGAGTTACGGAGCTGGATTTGAGGTAATTCAGGTTTTTCTTGAGGGGCGTACAGAAGGTCCAGGAGGCATACCGCACCCGGGGATCGTCCCTTTGAAAGCTGCGTCTCACCCCGTTGAAGGATCCCCCGATGTATGAGAAGTAATCCACGAGTGCGCCGTCCCGGTTGTACAAACGTATGAGCCCTTTGACGTTCGGGATTTCGAGTTCCCGCTTTTCGACGATCCTTCTGGCACTCCCCCCCCTGACCACCCCGAAGATATCGTAAAGGCTCCCGTAACCGTCGAGCTCATCCTCGGGTGTGGGATCGTTTGCGTTGTTGTAGTCGTCCGTAACGATCAGGAATCCCTTCGGGGAGATCTGGCCGGAGAGGTAAACATGGCTTCCAACGATTTCGAGTTTCCAGCCATCCACGGAGAGGGCTTCCTCGTAGGGGTTGACGAGTTCGATGTACTGTCCATCGTCGCCATCCACATCGTCGGTCACGGAATCGGGCCAGACTTCGTTGATAAAGGGTGTTTTTTCGATGCCTAAAAAGGGCATGTCCGGTTGAGATCCGGGGAGGCTGGCGGGGTTGGAATCGGAATCCCTGGCATCCACGATATTAACGGCGAACTGCTTCAGGAGGTTTTCGTCGAGATCCGGAAAGCGCTGGCTGAGGGCTTCGAAGATTTCGCGTGCCGTGGCCGTATTGGCGTTGATTTTATCGACGGCAAAGCTGCCGAGGGAATAAACGGGATCGCATGCGGAATAAACGGTGAGGTATGGTTTGAGGGCATTATAAATATCGTCGGTCATGGAGGGAAGGGTTCTGATTTCCGCCACGTTTAAAAAGGGCTGATCGTCGCCTCGAGGGGTGCCCGAGGGATCGGAGAGGAATTCGTCCGGTTCGTCGACGCCCTCGTTTTTTTCGTCGATGCTGCCGTCTGCGTCATTATCGAGTCCGTCGTACTCGATGCCGTCATACCCGTCATCGACGGAGCCGTTCTGATTGTTGTCGATGCCGTCCTGTTCCACACTGAGGAGGATTTCCTCGGGGTTGTCGACAAGTCCGTCGCCGTCGTTATCGATGCCGTCCGATGTCAGATTGGAAAAGCTGCTGTCTCCGTCGTCGTCTTTCCCGGCCACCCCGGGTTTGCCGTCGGGTCCGTAGCGATAATCGATGATTTCGGAGGCAAGGATCGGGGCCGGCGAGGGATCGAGATCCGCCGCTTTGAGGATGGATGCGATGGCGTTTTCGAGGAGTTTTTGATCAGCTGCGTTGATATTCAACCTGGCCGATTCGTCCATGATGCTCAGTTCGGAGAGATGATCCAGGTGAAAGGCGCGCCCCCTTCCTGTTCCCTTGAGTCCCCATGCCTGGGTATACCCGGTGTAGGGGGTGTCCAGGGGAAGGACCCCGAGTGCGGATTCCACACCTGTGGCGGCGGCCATGCGGGCCTGGGTGCCTTCCGCGAAATTGGCGGACGAGATCACCTCGAGGCGGGAGGTAAAGGAGAGGGTGGCGGCCACCAGGGCGAGGATCGACAGGATGATCAGGACGATAATCAGGGTGGAGCCCCGGGTCCCGTTCCTCGATCCGGGAAAGATCGAATTTCTATTTGAGGTTTTGATAACGTTCATCTTTCAACACTTGTTCGATATTCACGACGGTCTCAAGGGTTATGGTTTCCACCGGGCTTCCCGGCTGGTATTCCTCGAACGGTTCGGTGCCCGCGTAAACGGTCACAAGGATGTGAACCGCCACGGGGAGTTCGATCTGGGGATCCGGAAACAACGGTGCATACAGGGAGTCCCACTCGCTGATCCAGTACATGGGGATGCGGTTGGGATCGAAGTAGAGGAAGCTGAGGGAGAGGACGTTGAAGGCGATGGGGTCTTCCTCCTGGTAGCTGGTTGCGGGGTCCGTGGGATTGTAGATCACCCGCCGAATCAGGACGTTGGATTGATTGTCGAAGATTCCGACCTCGTACTGTATGGTTTTCTCCCGGAAGCCCGGATTTTCGGGATCGGGAAAGGTGCGGAACTCGAGGGTATCGCGTGAGAAGCGGCAGTCTTCGTCCACGTGGCCGTCCCCGAGGTCGGGGAGGTTGATCAGGCCGCTTCTTTCGAGGAGCCCGCTTCCGAAATTCACGTGATAATCGTCTGAGGCGAGGACATAATCCCGGTCGTCGTCCTCGGCATTGCGAATTTCCTCGTCCACCACCCCGTCGCCGTCGTTATCCATGGCGTCCCCATGGGAGAGATCCACGCTCAGTCCGTGAAAGAACTGTATGGGCCGCCTGGGATCGATCCGGGCCGCCTTGATTTCCATGGACATGCGTTCGAGGGCCGCACGTGCGTTGGTGACGGCCTCGAGTTTGGCCTCGGCGTTTTCCGAGGTCCGTATCATGTAAATAAAGGCCTCCATGACCCCGGCGAGAAAGATGCCGGAGATGGTGATGGCCACGAGCATTTCCATGAGGGTAACCCCCCGGAGGGGAGCCCTTCGGCGGGTTTCGTGAAGGATGCAATGTCTGAAGAGTCGTCTCATTTATCAAACCGCAATTCGTAGAGTACTTCGTTCGAACCCCGGTATTCGAGGCTGTACATGACAATCACCCTGGCCACGCCGTGATCGTCGCGTGGGTCGTCCGGGTCATCCCTGGGATCGATCAGTGAAATCCCGCAGAAACAGTAGGCGAATTTGGGGTGACTGGGAAAGGTGATGATATCCGAGGGTGTGTTGAGTGCGCGGATGGCGTTCAGGAGTCTTTCGGCGCGATCGCCGTCGCGCCGGATTTCCTCAGCCTTCATCTGTGCGAGCAGTGCGGCCCGGGAGATATCGCCGGCCCTGCTCTGGGCCTTGAGTCCCAGGGGGAAGAAATTAATGATCGAGAGGATTCCGGCCAGGAGGATGGCGACGCTCACCAGCACCTCGAGGAGGGAATATCCCCTTTTCGGGTAACGGGGTGACTTTCCCCGGGTTGATCCTGGCCAACCTCTTCCTGCGGATTTCTTCATAAATCCTTCTCAGCATTACTTTCTCTGATTCCGATAAGTGTGGGGAAGACCCGTGGATGGGTAGATGCGAATCGTATAGTAATTCTCATTTAACCCGCCATCCATGTTTTCCCCGATCAGGTAAATGGAAGTATACTCGGATGAGCTGTTGGGACGAAACAGGATGGGGATAATGCCGGAATAGTAGGAGAGGCTGTTTTTTCTGATTTCGGACAACAGAGCTCCCTCCGGCAGCCAATTGACTCCCATCACCTTGGGTTTTACGACTCTCCCCCGCCGGTCCAGCTTGTCGATCCAGAAATGCCCGTCATCGATACTGAAGCAGACCTGGTAGTTGGAATTCTGGTTAATGGCCAGTGCCCGTGCCGTGGAGAGTGAGGATTCCACGCTTCGGGCCGCCTGTTTGATGCGGGCCTGGCGGCGATACGAGCTGTAGGAGAGTATGGCAAACGTGGAAAAGATGGAGAGTATCAGGAGGACAACGATAATCTCGAGGGCTGTAAACCCTTTTCTCTTTTTTTTGCGCCCGTATATCATCCCGCCTGCCCAGCCTCAAATTTTTGGCCGTAGAAGGACACAAATTCCCTTCAAAATCCTAACATTATCCTAATGGGACAATTTCCGGTTATCGTCAAGATTTTTTTGGGATTTCCGGGAGTTTAAGGGCCGTATCCCTCCGGGTGGCTCTGGTGCCATTGCCAGGCCGTGGATACAATGTCCTCCAGCTTGGGATATTGGGGGCTCCAACCGAGGACCCGGCGGATCCTGTCCGAGGAGGCCACAAGAACGGGGGGATCCCCAGGCCGTCGATCCGCGATCCGGTGAGGAATGTCTTTTCCCGTCACCTTCCGGACGGTCTCGATCACCTCCAGAACCGAAAAGCCCCTGCCGTTTCCCAGGTTGAAGATTTCGCTGTGCCCACCCCCCTCGAGATGCTCCAGGGCCAGGATATGGGCGCCGGCCAGGTCCGAAACGTGGATGTAATCCCTCACACACGTGCCATCGTCCGTATCGTAATCGTTGCCGAAAACCTGGACCATCTCTCTTTTTCCAAGGGCCGTCTGGATGAGGATGGGGATCAGGTGTGTTTCGGGGTTGTGATGTTCCCCTCTTTCCCTTGTGGCCCCGGCGGCGTTGAAATACCGGAGGGAGACGGACCGGAGACCCGAGGCCCCCTCGACGTCCCTCAGAAGACGCTCGAACGCGAGTTTCGTGTTTCCATAGGGATTGGTGGGGAGAAGGGGATCATCCTCCCGGATGGGGATGGAACGTGGCCGGCCGTATACGGCGGCGGTGGAGGAGAAGATGAAGTGTTTCACCCCGGCCTCGAGGGCGGCCCTGAGGAGAGAGCCCCCCTTTGCGACGTTATTTTCGTAATATTCGAGGGGTTTTCGAACCGACTCGCCCACCAGGCTCAGGGCGGAAAAGTGCATGACGGCGGAACAGGAATAACGCTTCAGGGTGTCTCCCAGGAGGGCCTGGTCGCCGTGATCTCCCACAACAAGGGGGACATCCGGACAGACCGCATCGCGATGGCCCCTGGAGAGGTTATCGTAAACCACGACCTCGCGACCGGCTTCGTGGAGTTTTTCCGTGGTGACGCTCCCAATGTATCCGGCGCCTCCGATGACGCAAATACTCATCTTGTCCGTTCCTCTGGAAGGGATTTTGGCGATGCGGTCAACGATCGACAAAGAGGGTGGGGAATTCCTCGTCGCCTGCCACTTCCGCCTCTTTCATTCGATCGGCAAGGGTTTTTATGGTGGCTGCCCCGATGGGGGCGTTTCTGTAGGGCGATTTGAATTCCAGGGTAAACTGGGTATCCAGTTGCAGCTCCCCGCCTTTTTTATCGTCGTCGTCATCGTCGTCTTGCTCGGTGAGATCTCTCTTGAGTCCGATCATAACCGAGGCGATGAAATCATGGAGGTCGCGTTTTATGATGGCGCGGATATCGGAGATCCCGCTCCCTTCCACCCGGTTTTTATACTGGACCTGGCCCTCCACGGTATATTTGGGGCCGACTTTGCCCCCGAGGATGCCCAGGACGTTGAACTCGGTGTCGTACTCGTCGAAGCTGTCATCGTTGTCGTCGTCATCGTGGTCATTCCCGAGGTTTTTATGCCCTGCGATATTGAGGCTGGTCCACCACATCCGGCTGAGCGGCATATACTGGGCGTTCATGACTCCGTAGATATAATCGACCTGATCTTCCCAGGGATCCGAGGGGTCGTACTCCTGGCGACCGGAGTAACGTACGGAGGTATCGAAGGTGAAGGTTTCGGCGTTATTGACGTAGTTCATACCGATGGCGGCGAAATAGAGTTCCTCATTGGCATAGATATCGTCGCCGCCCTGGAGGTTGTACCCCCCGCTCAGGTAGGTGCTGAGGTTGGGGTATCGGAAGAAGAGGCGGAGTCCGGCCCTGATCCAGTGTTCGGGGAGGCGGAAGTTGTACAGGTCCTGCCGGAACGAGACATCGCCCAGAGATTCGTAGAATTCCCCGAGGGAGTCATCGGTTCCCTCGCGGAGATCGTACCGGATCCACCCGTGAAAGTAATCGGTGAAACGGGCGTAAAAATAGAGCATCAGGTCGGAGTAAAGGTAGTACTTTTTCACATCGTCGAGGCTGGCCTTTCTCCAGTCCTCGAGTTCCTCCATTGTGGTAATCAGGTTTCCATTATCGTCATAGTGGCGGCGTCCCACGATGAAGGTGTCTTCATCGAGGAAGGTGAGTCCTCCCCTGTGATAGGGGAGATCGTAGGGGAACACGGTACCGGGCGGAAAGTCATAGCTGAAGTCGTAGTTTTCGCGTTGGAAAAAGGAGGCCCCGACCCCGAGCCGGGCCGTGAGGGTGTAATTCCGGGCGAGTCGCCATCGATAGAGGAGGGCCTGGTAGAGGTCCATGCCCCTCACCCAGGCATCGTCTCCGTCATCCACCGTGTTGAGCCCCTTGTCGAGGTTGTTGATGATATTGAGGTCCGTATAGGTGAAGAAATTGGAGCCGCCGAGTTTCAGGTAGTTTGTGGAGAAGGTGAGCTGTGGCATTCGTTCTGAGACGCGGCCGTAGCGGTCCCTGGGATATCCCTCTTCATCGTCGACATCCTCGTCGCGATAGGGATTGAGGTCGTAATCGGGGTCGTTGTCGCCCGGGTAGGCGTAATTGGTGATGCGGTCCCTTCCGATCCGGTGCCGGATCTGGAAGAGCAGCCGCCCGATATAGGCATCGCGCCGGAGTGTGAGTGCGGCGCGGATATTCCTTTCCGGAACCCGGTAACGGTCTTTTTCCCGGAACCGGTCGAGGAGGTCGTAATAGATATCGGGATCGCTCATTTCATCGATATCGAGTTGGAGATAGATGTCGTCGGTGATCTGGCTGCGATGCTGGATTCGTGCGATCCACCTTGCATAATCCTCCTCATCTCTGGTTTCGCCGGTGTGGCTGTATTCCTTCACATCGTGCTGTTTATCGGCGATCCGGTAGAGATCGAAAATGCCCCGGTGTTTGCCGTAATCGAAGAAATACTTGTATATGGCGCCGTAACCGATCCCGCGCTTGGAGGAGAAATCCAGGTGGGCGCTGAGGTGTCCCCTGGATTTTTTGATCCAGTCTCCTTCATCGTCCAGGGCGGGTTCATATTCGGCGTGGTGATAATCGTAACCGATCCGGAGAAAGGCCCCGAGCTTGGAATCGTACCCGACGATGACCGACCATGGGAATCTTTCATCCAGGGTGCGGGTATAGAAGGGGAGGTAAAAGACGGGGACCTCCCAGATGTAGAACGTGGCGCCCCGGAAGAAAACCCGGTCGTCGGGATAGAAGAGGATCTCCTTGCACCGGATGCGATAATGGGGAACGGGGAAATCGCAGGAGCTATAGGAGGATTTCCGGAAGAGGGCCTCGCGCGGCTTCTGATCCGCGGTTTGACTCATGAGTTCGAAGGTGGGGAGGTCCTTCTCCTCCGGATCGCTGTGGATGAAGATGTTTCTGCGACGCCCGCTGGCCCCATAGGCCACGCCGCGCCCCTTATCCATACTGTACCAGAGGGAATCGGCCTTATATTCGTCGCCTTCGGTTTCGAGAACGATATTCCCATATGCCTGGACTTCGTTCAAGCGGACGTCGTAAATCAGGCGATCGGCTTCGAGGTAGATGTCCCTGTACCAGACCTTTGTGCGGGCGCGTCCGTATATGAAATTACTCTCCTCGTCATAATCCAGGAATTCCTCGGAGGTGATGCGAAAGGGAATCCGTGCGGCCTTTCCGGTATCGAGGGTAGGGACTTTTTCCTCTTTTGGCTCGGGTTCGGGGGGAAGGGGGCGTATGATTTCCCTGGAGGAAACGGCGCCCACTTCGTCTTCATCCAGTTCCTCTGAAAAGGATAACAGCGGGACAAGGCACGAAATCATCAGGAAGATAACTGCGGGAACAATCCTGAACAATCTTTTGCGGAATGGAGAAAAAAGCACCATAATGAACCTCATTTCAAGGTCTGGAAATAAATCATAATGCACCCAATCGTGCCAAGGAGTATATTCGGAGAAAAGATGGCCAACGTGGTGAGGGGATGGCCCACTTCACCGAGCGATGAACCCCATTTCATCATGAGATAGTAGAGGAAGAGCAGGATAAAGGAAATGGCAAAACCCACGGACTTGCCCGAAGGCCTGATATAGATGGCCAGTGGCATGCCGATCAGGATAAAGGCGAGGCAGGCCAGTGGGTTGGAAAACCGCTGGAGAAGGGCCACGCGGCTTTTATTGGAGTCCTTGATTCTTATTTCCTTTTTGACCTCGATGTTTTCGATCAGTTCGGGCACGGTCATCTCCCTGGTTTTTTTCTGGTAAACGCCCCCCTTCATACGATCCATGGAGGGATTGAACACCCGTACCATCTCCTTGAAGAAGAGGATGTTGTTCTGGGAGGGATTTTCCCGTGCCAGGGGATGAAATGAGCCGTCATTGAGGAAAAAGCGGATCTGGCGGGTATCGGCATCGGCTTCGATTCGCCCCCGTTTGGCCAGAAGAAGGGTTTCCTTCTGTTCCCTCGAGGGGGCGTCAGCCATCCATTGATTCATGGTGGAGACGATCTTCATGTGAATATTGAGCATATCCCCGGTGGCCTCGTCCCTTGCCCCGTAGTAAAATGTGATGTCGGTATCGCTGGAACCGAGTTCATCGTAAAAACGACCGGGCCGGAGGGTATTAAAAAGCTGGAATTCGATCTGGTAGAGATAGTCCATGCTTTTATAGTTGAGGTTCGGAAGCAGGGAATAATTCATGATCAACATACCGAGGCTTACCAGTGCCCCGAATCCAATAATCGGGAGAAAGACGCTCATAAGGTGAATGCCGCTGGTACGGATGGCGAGGATTTCATTATCCGCGGCAAGCCGTCCGAAAGAGATCAGAACCCCCACTAAAATGGCACAGGGGATGGTGAAGGAAAGGAGGGCAGGGAGGAGGCAGGCGGCAAACTTTCCCACCAGTGAGGGATCGACGCCCTCGCTCATCAGGATATCGGCGAGACGGAATATCTTTGTGATAAAAAGGAGGAATGTAAAGAAAAGAAGCCCGAGGATTGTGGGTCCCAACAGCTCTTTCAAAACATACCGCTTGAGTGTTAACACGTGGCTTGAGGTCCTTAAAAAACAGAATATACCGCTTCATGAGATATAAGAATATGCTTTTATGAACATTACGGGGTTTATGTGTCAACCCGGAAATCGTGGCGCCCGTCCCATTTCATTCAATTATCCACTGTGGAAATCGTATGCGGCTGGCGGCTTGCGGCTGGCGGCTTGCGGCTGGCGGGTGGCGGCTGGCGGGTGGCGGCTTGCGGGGTATGGTCGGGAGATTACTTCTCGATGCCGGTACGGGCGGGAACGCCTTTTTCATAGTAATGTTTGATCTCCCGCATCTCGGTGACCAGGTCGGCCCGTTCCAAAAGAGCGGGGGGGGCATATCGCCCCGTCAACACCAGTTCTGTTTCGGGGGACTTTTCTTCGAGCAGGTCGAGAAGGTCCTTCAGTTCGATCAATTTCATATGAAGGGCGATATTGATTTCATCCATGACGATAATGTCATACTGTTTGGATTGAATCATGTCCCGGACCTCCTGTATTCCCTTTTCCGCAGCTGCCAGGTCTTCGGGTTCGGGTTTTTCGAATATAAAGCAGCGCCGTCCGTACTGTTTCAATGTAATCTCGGGAGCGAGGCGCTTTATGCTATTGAGTTCACTGTATTCCATTCCTTTGATAAACTGTGCGAAAAACACCTTTTTCCCCGCGCCGGCGGCCCGGAGGGCCAGACCCAGGGCGGCGGTGGTCTTCCCTTTGCCGTTTCCGGTATACACCTGTATGTAACCCTTCATGATCGCGTCCTTCAGGGATCGTTCCGTCATCAGGGGGAATTACTGCCGTCGAATCGTCTTGATGTAATCCAGGTAAACATTCCTGTCCCTGGGGGGGGATTCTGAGAATTCCGCCTCGATGATTTTGCTCTTTTTCCCCCGGATCGTTTTATTCCGAACGCTTTTGGCCTGTCCCATGAGCCGGACGGTCTGGTTGGGTTCGGGGAGGGGGATGGTCATTTCCAGGATGCTGTTTTTCAGGAAATAATTCAGGGAATGGGAGGGGACTCCGCTGATTATGAGTTCCCCGAAATTCAGGGTGAGTTTATCCTCGGCGATTTCCATGGTGTTCGCATAGAAAAAATCCGGGGATTTTTCCTCCCCTGAATCATCGAGAAACCTGACGGAAACGAGCAATTCCCTTGTGATCTTTTGCCCGGGTGTTTTTTCGGGCTGGGGCATGGCCGGCTCCGGTTCCGGTTGAGGAATCACCTCCCCGGCATACAGCCTGGCCATGAACTCATCGAAGGGCCTTTTCTGGTCGTCATCGGAATCGAGGATCTCGATGGTGACGATCTTTTGAAAAGTATTGTTGATCCGGCGGTTCTGGATTTTAACGATTTTACCGAAGATCCGGGCGGGGGTTTCCTTCTCCGGAATGGTCACTTGACCCATGACCTGGCAGTTCTGGAGTACGTAATTAATGGAAGCGGCCTGGATTCCGGGAATCTTGATGGTGCCGCAGTTGACCACAAGGATATCCGGGCTGATGGAGGTGGTTAAAGCCTCGACCGGGGTGATGCGATCGGTGGAGGTGCTGGTGGTGTAAAACTTGAGTGTGATGGGCAACTGAACCTCCACTGCCTCCCCTTTCGTGGGGGAAATCGTGGTTTCTTTCTTTTCAGGAATGGTTTCCGGCGGTTTCTCGAGCTCGGGTTTCTCCCGGGCAGGTTTCTCCCGAACAGGGGGCGGGGGGGGCTCTTCTTTCACTTCCGGCCGGGACTCGATCAGGATCTGGCGATGGGCGAGTTCAGCCACCTGTTCGGCAAGGTCATTGTCCCCGATGGATTTGCAGGTTTCTATCAGCTTGATGATCGTGTCCTGATTTCCGGGTTGAAAGAGGAGGGCGCGGTGAAGGGCCAGGGCGGCGGGGTTGTACTTTTCCTGAGCGGTATAAAGATCCGCCAGTGCCAGGCAGAGTTTTGCCGCTTCAGAAAGCTGCTCCAGTTTGAAATGGCAATGAATCATTTTTTCCACGATTTCGGGATTGATGCGTCCCGCCTCGAGGGGTATCTGGAGGCTGGCCAGTGCGGCCTGGTAATCCCCCGTCTGCAAGAGGGCGCAGGCGTGCTGGTATTCCTTTTTGAGCAGGATATCCTCGAAGTTTTTGAGGCGGGACCGGACCTCCTCCGCCCGGTCCGAGGGGGCCCCCTCGTCAATGGCCTTCATGGCCTCCTCGAGGGCCAGCTTGGCCGGTTCGTAATCCCCGAGCTTGACCATGATATCGGCAAGCAGGAGAAGGGCGTCCACGGGATTTTCATAGGAGGAGGTGCGCTTTCTGATCTTCGTCGCCACTTTCTGGAGGTGTTCCATCTGTTCGTCGTCGAGGTCCTCGGGCAGATCGGCATAAAGGGACTCGATCATCTTGGGTCGCTTGTTGGCCAGGAGGATCTCGGTGAGTTTCACCCGGAGGGAAGAGGTAATGGACATGCCGTGGAGGGATTCGAGAAGGGAGTTTTCCCCTTTGGGGGCGGATGGCGATTTATAGAAATCCTCCCATTCCGAGATGGTTACGGTTTCGAGCAGCGCCCTTGCCTTTTCGTTTTCAGGATCGCTGGCGAACACGCGTTTGAGTGCGGTGCGTGCGCTGCCGTAGTTTTTATTCTCGGCAACGATGCTTGCGGCCTTCAAAAGGTAATCGCACGCCTTTTTCCTGTCCCCCTCCCGGGTATAGATGTTGATCAGCCGGCTGATAATGACCAGGTTTCTGGAATATTCCTTGTAGGCGAGAAGGAGCATGTTTTTGGCGGCCTGGGACAGCTCTTCCGCGGTCAGTTTTTCAGAGAAAGCGATGTACAGGTTGCGTTTCAGGACCTTTGTTTCCTCACTGGTTTCCAGCCCGAAGGTCTTGAAGATCTGGAGGCTGGCATCTTCGAGGGAGAGATTCCGCGCCAGGGCAAACAGGCGGACCAGGTTGCCCCCCGCGTGACCGGGACACTGCTTACGACTGCATTTGTACTGGTTTTCCCGGGTATCCACCCGAAGGGACATTTTGTCGTCATCCTTGTGAAGGGGGCAGCGGGCGTTCAGAAAATGGGTGGCCTTGTCGTCGGACTCGGGGGAGAGTTCGAGCTCCCTCAGGAGGGCCTCGGCATCGAGGGTAAGGTTATATTTATCCAGGAGTTTTTCCAGACCCGGCGGCATGAAAAAAATCCCCCTTTATCAAGTCTGGGGTTCCACATGAATCAACAGGACACATGGAGCGGGAGAACGTGAATTGCATTCCCCAAAAACAATATTTTCCATTTACCCATTGATCCACAAACGTGCAAGAGAAAAAACCAACCGGAAAGAGATCTCCTTTTACGGTTGACACGGGCCTTCGATGTCTGGGAGATATCTCTTTGTTTTTGCGGGAGTAGTTCAGTTGGTAGAACACTAGCCTTCCAAGCTAGTCGTCGCGGGTTCGAGTCCCGTCTCCCGCTCCATTTTTTTATTCCTTTCCCTCCCCTTTTCACGATAAGCTCCAATCCATGATACCGGGCATCCGAGAATTATTCTCCATGGTTTCAAGGTTGACAGCAATCCGGTCTTTGAGTCACTTTATATCCGTTTGAGTCGGGATTACATACCCGGAGAAACCGAATGAAGCGAACTGAACAGAGCAGGGTCCGCAATCTCTGGATTGCGGCTTTCGCATGTTTTCTGACGATCCTTTTCATGGCCGGTTCGACCCCGCTTGGGGCCGCCCGATCCGGCGATCTGGTGTTGATCATCCCCATATCCGGCACGATCGATTCGGCCCTTCCCTTTTTCGTCAAACGCGGCATTGTCAAGGCGGAGCATTACGGGGCCGGGGCCATCATCCTCGACATCAACACCCTGGGGGGGGATGCGAACGCGGCCATACTGATCCGTGACGCCATGGTCCAGGCGAAAATTCCCACTTATGCCTATATTTCCCGTGCGGTGAGTGCCGGGGCCCTGATCGCCCTTTCCACGGATTCCATGTGGATCGTGAAGGGCGGGATTATCGGGGCGGCCCAGCCCTATATGCTCATTCCGGGAGGGGAGTCCGGAGATTCCCCCGTACCGAAGGAAAAGCTGATCAGTTATCTTTCCGGGGAATTCGCCTCCACGGCCCGCCGGAAAGGCCATAACGTGGATATCGCCAGGGCCTTTGTGGATCCCGATTACGGGCTCAAGGGCATCCAGGAAAAGGGACGCCCCTTAACACTCACGGACGACGTGGCCGTTCGGGAGGGATTCGCGAACGGTCCCTGCGAGGGATTCGACGATTTCATCGAGAAGATCGGATTCAAGGATGCGGATCTCAAAACCGCGCGCCTGACCTCTTCCGAGCATATCGCCCGGTTCATCTCGAGCCCCATGTATTCCTGGATCTTCCTGGTGATCGGAATCCTGGGTCTGGTGATCGAGTTCAAAACCCCCGGGTTCGGGGGTGGGGGTCTTGTGGGTGGAATCGCCCTGATCCTGTTTTTCTGGGGCAATCACATCGCCCAGCTCACCAACTGGTTCGAGATCATCCTGTTTATCCTCGGTTTGATCCTGATCGCGCTCGAGATATTCGTGATACCGGGTTTCGGTCTGGCCGGGATCGCGGGGATCGGGCTTGTGTTTGTCTCCATCTTCCTGGCCATGTTCCGGCTTCCCCCCAGCGGATTCGGATTTGGAAGCTGGCGCCTGGTGGGACCGGTGTCCAGCATGGCCGTGGCCCTGGCCGCCGGCACCGTGGCCCTTTTTTTCGTGGTTAAATATTTACCCCGAACCCGGCTGTGGCGGCGCCTGGCGCTCCAGACGGAGGAGACGTCCTCGACCGGCCACGTGGCCCCGCCCGATCTTTCAGATCTTCTGGGGGCGGAGGGGGAAACCGGTTCCACCCTTCGACCCGCGGGCGTGGTCAGGATCGATGGAAAACGCTACGATGCCAAATCCGAGTGCGGTTTTATCCCCTCACACACGCGGGTGAAAGTCATCAAGATCGAATCCGCCTCCCTGGTGGTGGAGCCGGTTGAAAAGCCGGGCACGGAGGTTTGATCTTGCATCTGGGGTATCCGTAACCCTTGAAACCTGTCATTATTGAGTGATCCCATCTGAATTTTCTTTATTCCCCTTGACAATTAATCTTCATGAATCTTCTTTCAATCTCTGAATTGTTGGTTTTCTCCGGAAAACACATCTTTCATAACGGGGGTTAAGAAATGAAAAGGGGAATGATCGCGCTTATTTTTTTCGGTCTCACACTTTCCGGTTTCGGGGCAATCGATAACATTGCCAAGATCGAGGAACTCTCCGAGTCCAGTACTTTAGATACGTGTACGTATATTCTGAGCGACGAGCTGCCGATTTCCTGCTTGAGAGTATCGGAAACATTAGATCCGGACAACATCGATTTACTTGAAGCCGAACGCGACCCGACTCCGAACCTGCCCTCTCCCGTCCCCAGTGTTGACGTCGCGGCCACCCGGGACCAGATCGAGGGGATTACGGGAGATTCCCCGAATCCATGGGGCGGCGTGTTCGATTCCCAGGGGCGCTATATCTTCGTGGATCAAAAGGTCGAAATCGGTACCGGCACGATAGGAACCAACCAGCTGATAAGAATGACCCCGGGCAGCCCCGGCCCCCAGTTCGAGATCCTGGCCACCCAGACCCAATTGGCGGTTCATGTTCCCGAACTGGCCGGTTCGGGGCCAATCTATCCGGGACTCGCCTCCGTGGACGTTCTCTCGGACGATTCCATTGTGTTGATCTTCTCGGGAACGTCCCTTCACAAGCTCTTGAAGGTGGTTCCCGGTAATCCGCCCCAGATCACGGTGATTGCCAGCATCACGGGCGCCGGGACCATTTCCCCAAGCGTCGGTCCAATGGCCGTGGACCGCTCCCAGACCCCGAACGTTATCTACATGTATTACACCAGGGAAACTCAGAAGGGTTTTTATTCCGTGGCAGCCGACCAGACCAATACCGAGCCAACCCTCTGGAAGTCCCCGGAAAACGCTCCTTACAATCCGCTGGATTTCGCCGTGGATGATAATGGAGACATCCTTTACTGGGGGGGGAACGATATGGGCCAGCTCTTTCGCATCGATTGCGTCACCAAAAACGAAACGCCCCTCCTCTCCGAAACCTTTTATGAAAGATTCGGATACCTTTACATGTATAACCTGTGTATGGATATCAACCGGAGAACGGGGGACATCATCAGTATCTATATCGCCGATGTGCCTTATCCCGACACCCAGTCCCGTTATAATGTGTGCAAGGTGAAAAAGAACCCGAACGGGAGTTATGCCAACGGCGAGGTTCTGATCATCGAGGAGCAGGTGTTCGGGGATGAAGATGTATCTCCGTGGTATATCGAGGGACGCTATCTGATTTCCTTCGGATGCGGGATATCGATATCGCCATCCGGAGAGACCTTTTTCGTTTCAAACGGAGAACCAGACTATAAAATGGGCTATATCCCTTACAGAGGCATCGATTGTATCCTGAAGATCGGGACCGAGGGCGTTCTGGGAGTCACCCCGTCTCACTGGCGCCACTACGAGTAACAGGAACAAGGGGGCAGGCGGGGAGCTACGAGCGGTCACCTGAAGAGGGAAGCCTTTGATTTACGAACAAAGATCAACGATGTGCGATTTTCGAAGTATTTTTATTTTTCTTTCGCACATTACATATCGTTAATTTTACCCGCCGCAGCTTCAACGAAGGCAGGCCTTGTTTTTCAATCAATCCTGCCTTCTCATACCTTGGGAAAACTCCAAAACATATCCCAACAGGAGACGGCAATCTTTTTATCCGATTAAGAATAACGTGAAATACCAACCTTGAAAATTCGGTGATGTCGACCGAGATTTCAAGGTTGATAACTATCTCAACACCCGCCTCTTGCCATTACAGGTATCATTTCACCTCCGATTCCACGGCTGAGATACGTGGGGGGACGGCAATAAGGGGGATACAACACGGATTTAAGAAAGGGAGAAAATTGAGTAAGATCCAGCGTCTGATACTGTCAAGAAATTGATTTTTTTCGACATCTCAAACAAAAACAATGACTTGATTCGCTTTTTTACTTGTTGTTCTCCACGGGCTTTACCTTCTGGCCCTCTTTCAGGGTGGTGTCGGGGGTGGCTGCGATGAGGTCGGATTCCGTGAGGCCGTCCAGGATTTCCAGATCCAGGTCGCCCCGGAGCCCGATTTTGACCTCGCGCTTCTCTAACCGGCCCCCCTTGACGCGAAACACGTAATAGGCGCCGTCGGGATCCTGGAGAACGCTGAACCGGGGAACGATCAGGGCATTTTCCCTGAAACCGGTCAGAAACGCGGCCTGGAGACGGTATCCCACTCCCAGGCCCTCATGCCCTTTCTCGAGGGCGATGATCACCCTGACCCGCTGCTGCTCGACTCCAAGCGACGACAGCTTGGTAAACCCGGCCGGATCGATTCGTTTCACCTTCCCGGGGAGATGACCTTCTATGGCGGGTGATTCGAGAAAAACCGTGGAACCGGGAGAGATGCGAAGGGCGTCCTGGCTCAAAATATCCGCCTCCACCTCGAGGTCCTCGAGGTTTCCGATGAGAAGAAGAGGAGTCCCGGCCGCAAAAAAACCGTCGCCCTGTTCGTAACGTTCGAGGACAACGCCGTCGATGGGAGACACGACATTTGCGAGTTTCAGATTGTGCTGGGCGGCTGCCAGCCTCGAGCGGGCCTGGGTCAATTGATGAGTGATGACTTCCTTCTCGAGGGTTTTTCTACCGAGCCATTCGTTGATGGCCTTTGGCCCGAGCTGGTAAATGGTAAACACGGCGTTCATGGCGGCCCGCATGAACTGCTGTTTGCGAAGGTCGATCAGGGCGGTTTCCGCGGCGAGTTCGTAATCTTCGAGTTCGCTTTTCGAGATGGCGTCGTTGCGATGGAGTTCGATTTTTCGAAGGAGTTCCTTTTCGGCCCGTTCGGACCTTGCCTTTTCAGCCTCGACCTCCGCGTCCGCGGCCTGGAGGGCCTCCCTGGCAGCCTTTATGGCGGCATGGCTTTCCTCGAGGGCGGTCTGTTCGAGCTTGTCGTATTCGTTGATCCTGATCTGGCTTTCGAACTGGGACACGGCCGCCCTGGCCTCCTCGAGGGCCTGCTGGATGGGAACCAGGTCGAACTCAACGAGTTTTTGCCCCTTTTTAACAGGGTCTCCGGGTTCGAGATCGATCCGCTCGATCCGGCCGCTGACGGGCATGGCGATGCGCCAGGTTTTTTCCAGGCGGGTTCTGGCGGGTTCGTTGAAGGTTTCGCGGATTTTCCCACGCCCGGGTTTTACCACCATGAGTTCGCGATTGCCCCCGCAACCCGCAAGGATCAGAAGTACAAGAAAAAGACAAATCGTGTTCCTCATTCCGATTGTTCTCCTCTCTTTTTATATTATACCTGATATCACTCCTTGACCTTGAGAACCTCCAACCACTGGAGCTTGCAGATCATCCGGTAAATGATCAATTGAGCCAGGGAGATAAAGACGAACATGAGTATGGCCGTAACGATCATGCGGGAGGGATAAATCACGGAGGGGAACCGGTACAGCTCCGTGCTGTATGCTTTGCTGAGGAAGCGGGAAAGCCCGATGCCGGCCACCAGCCCCGTTACGATTCCCACGCTGCTCAGGAGCTGGCTCTCCCCGGAAAAAATCCCGGTCACCTGGAGGGGGGAATATCCCAGAACCCGCAGGGTGCCCACCTCCCTCTGGCGCTCGCTCAGGGATACGAGAGCGGTATTCAGAATGCTGCCGAAGGCGATCAATCCCGCGAATAGAACCATGGTGGTGATCATCGTCCCCATGACGTTTCCGAAGTTTTCCTGCAGCTGGGTGAACGCTCTCATCCTTTCCGTAATTCCCACCACGGTGGGACGCTGTTTCAGTTCCGTGTAAAGATCCCCGGTACGCGATGGTGTGAACGATTTCCCGAGAACCACGTTGGCGGACCAGGATTCCCCCAAAAGGCGGCTCATGTAACGGATATCCGCATACGCGGAGAGCCCGAGGTAGGTATCCACCAGGGCGACCACGGGGGCCGTCACCTCCTCGCGCCTCCCGATGAGGGGACGGAGTCGGACCTTGTCGCCGGGGCGAAGGCACAGGATCTCCCCGAGTTTTTTCGAGAGGACCAACCCCGACTCGGGGATGACAATGGGCTTTCCATCCTTATCCAGGGGCGTGTTCAGCTGGTTGTCGCGAACGAGTCCGGTCACCCCCATGCGTTTTTTGTACGGGCCGTTTTGAAGGTCGCAGGGCACGGCGAGCTGGGCCTCCGCGCCTGAAATGCCGGGCATATCCTCTATCTCCATAGCCACCCTTAT
>Ga0272442_10000521_pt1 | contig 61534 bp, 40 predicted proteins | sample SSMForm2O_FD_200262 | JGI IMG/M metagenome (GOLD analysis project Ga0272442, IMG submission 200262) | Marine sediment archaeal communities from Little Sippewissett salt marsh, Falmouth, MA, United States - SSM-Form-2O | ecosystem: Environmental > Aquatic > Marine > Wetlands > Sediment ...
AAGATTGCTACCAACGAACTGCCCCGGGGTTTGGTCAAACTCGGCGCTTCGGTAGAGGAAACGCCGATATATCAAACCGTCGAGATGGAGCCGTTCGATGTCGATTTCAAATATATCGATCGAGTCCTTTTTACCAGCGGCTCGACGGTAAGGGCCTTCGCGAAAAAATTCGGACGAATTCCATCGCACATTAAGGCCTATTGTCTTGGTCGGCCGACTCAAACGGAAGCCGCAAAACATGGAATTGAAGCGGAGATCATTAAAAATTAAACATCAAAGTGCAAAAATGCAAAATTAAGGAAGTCGTCCCGAAGGGACGCCACAATTTTTATTTCTAATATTTGATTCTATTTTGTAAGGAAATCAAATGGCCGTGTTTCAAAAAAGTAAGAAACTGTTCCGGGATTCAACCAAGGTCATCCCCGGCGGCGTCAACAGTCCCGTACGCGCCTTCCGGGCCGTCGGCTCAAATCCGATTTTCATCGACAAGGCAAAAGGACCCTATTTGTACGACGTGGATGGCAATAAATATATTGACTATTGTCTTTCCTGGGGACCGATGATACTCGGTCATGCCCACGCCGAAGTCCTTGGAAACGTCAGAAAGATCATGGCCAAAGGGACGAGTTTCGGCATACCGACGGAGCTTGAAACCCAACTGGTGAAGATGATCGTCCAGGCCGTCGGCTCGATCGAAAAGGTCCGCCTGGTCAGTTCCGGCACCGAGGCCGTCATGACTGCAATTCGTCTCGCCCGCGGGTGCACGGGGCGCGATAAGATCATTAAGTTCATCGGCTGCTATCACGGCCACGTCGATCACATGCTCGTCCAGGCCGGCTCCGGAGCGACGACGCTCGGCGCGCCGAGCAGCCCGGGCGTGCCCAAAGATTTCACGAAACACACCATCCTCCTGCCCTACAACGATCCCGAAAAGATAGAAAAAGCATTCAACAAATATCAAAACCAGATTGCCGCAGTCATCGTTGAGCCGATTGCGGGAAATATGGGCGTTGTGCCGCCCCAAGAGGATTTTCTAAAAACCATAAGAAAGTTATGTACGAAAAACGGCAGCGTACTCATCTTCGACGAGGTTATCACCGGCTTTAGGATCAAATACGGAAGCGTACAGGATATTTTTGGCGTCAAAGCCGATTTGACGTGTCTCGGTAAGATCATTGGCGGTGGATTCCCCATCGGCGCCTGTGGTGGAAAAGCCAAGCTGATGAACCAATTGGCCCCAACAGGGCAGATTTATCAGGCAGGTACACTCTCCGGAAATCCTGTCTGTGTTGCCGCCGGCATCGCTACATTGAAGTTGCTCAAGTCTGAAGGATTGTATCCTGCTCTCGATAACATCGCCGAAACACTTGGCGACGGTATTCAACAAGCCCTGCTGGAATGCGACAGTGAGCACACCATCAACCGTATCGGCTCGATGTTTACCGTGTTCTTCAATCCGGGGCCTGTGACCGATTATGTCTCAGCCACCAAGTCTGACACGCGCGCCTATGCGCGATTTCATCATGCCATGCTCAAACAGGGGATTTACCTGCCGCCGTCTCAATTCGAGGCCTGCTTTGTTTCGACCCGACACAAGCAAAGCGATATCGACAGAACGATCAAGGCGGTTCGCGCCGCGATATGAGGGGCGTTACTGGTTCTTGTTTTTGGGATCCGCGAGTGATTCGGAAAGACTCATGAAGCGATGCTCCGGATGGCTCCATGCCGCCGCGGCGATGGTCGTCTCCTGGAGCAGCTTTTTAAGCTGTTTCGTGGCATCGATCCAGGTTGAAAAGACACGGCAGTTCTCCCGGGTTCCGCCGCATTCACAATGCTTTAAAATGCAGTCGTCGAATAGCGGCTCGTTTTCAATCGTCTCAAGCAACTCCAACACGCTGATTTGTTCGGGCGGCTTGGCAAAATCATATCCTTTTTTCTTGCCTCTGATCGCCTTAACCAAACCTTTTTTAACGAGCTTTTGGAATATTTTGGCGAGATAATCGGAAGGAATGCCCTCCGCCTTAGCGATCGTCGAGGTTGTGGCCGGCAACTGTGTGTTGTGTCTGACCATATACATCAACGCATGTAACGCATACGCGGCGGACTTGGTGATTTTCATCCAATAAGCTCCAAAGTATCCTCGATTTCCGATTCGCAAACATCAACTGGCTTGCTTGCGGCGCTTGTATTTTCGTGAATGAATTTCCAGTTCGTCGATTTTTCGATATAAACTGGATAAGCCGATGTTCAGAGCTTTCGCCGCATCCACTTTGTTCCAGTTATGCTTGTTCAATACCCGGTAGATATGCTCCTTTTCGCACACCCTCATCGCCGTATGCAGATTCTCGTTTTCTTCGGTTAAGGTCACATTATGGGAGCCTAACAGCCCGATATCGAACACCTGGATAATATCTTCTTCGGAGAAAATCATCGCCCGCTCGATGACGTTCTGCATCTCCCGGATGTTGCCCTTCCAATCGTAACTCATAAAAAGCCGCAACACGTCGTCGCTCACACCGGCGCAGTGTTTGCCCATCTCGGTATTGTATTTTTTGATGAAATGCTCCGCTAAAAGAGGAATATCCTCCTTCCTCTCACGTAGAGGAGGAAGATGGATACCGACAACATTCATCCGATAGTATAAATCCTCTCGAAAGTGCCCGGCCTTGATCTGTTCCGCCGGGTCCTCATTCGTTGCAGCGATCAAACGGACATTAATGTCGATGGGCGTTGTATCACCGACCGGTGTGATCTGTCGATGCTCCACGGCTCGAAGCAGTTTTACCTGGCAGCTCATCGGCATATGACCGATCTCGTCCAGAAACAAAGTTCCACCATTGGCGCATTCGAAAAGCCCCTTCTTGTCCTGGAAAGCCGACGTAAAGCTGCCCCTCTTGTGTCCGAACAACTCGCTTTCCAGCAGGCTCTCAGGAATCGCTCCGCAGTTAATAGCAAGAAAACGGTTCCCATTGTGAGAACCCAGGGAATGGATCGCGCGGGCGACCAACTCTTTGCCGGTGCCGGACTGGCCGGTAATGAGGACATTACTCTTCGTAGGAGCTACCTTGCGTATCATCGCGAAAACCCTTTGCAGCATAGGCGACCGGCCCACAATTCGTCCAACCTCGAATTGTTCGCCGCCTTGCGGCTTGAATCCCGTGTTCTCTTCCTGGAAAGTCTTTACGCAAGTTTTTTCAAAAGGATTTTGATTGTCTGCTAAAAATGTTTTCGCATCCATCTTTATACTGCCATAAATTGAAATATCATTGACTTGAAATATCCATTTGCAACTTCGTTTATAGGAACTTCTAATCACAACTCTATTGTAACTATAAATATCTTATAATCACATACTTATGATATTAACATGCCACTACTGCCAAAAAATAAATATCACAACACATTCACTATTTTAACATCATTACGGTGATATGGCAAGAAATATTTCCCATATTCGGGAACATATTTTATATTTACGGACATCTACTGTCTTGTTGTTTATAAAGCAAGAGAATGCTTGTTTCCTGAAGTGCTTGGAAGTCAATCGTGCAGAATGGCTTCTCTCCGATCTATGATCCCCGGCGAGGAAATACAGCCATTAATCGGGCATTGGAAAGACCTCTCCCTTATGCTCTAATTCCAGCTTTTTGGCATCATCAAGGCCTATTTCAGTGTCAGTGAGGTAACAGGCGGGATCCGGCGCCCAGGGGTCTGCGAAACGCAAATCGGCACGGACTCGCAAACTTCCGCCACATAAGTTAAAGAACTGACATAGCCGGCATCGGCCTTTAATATGGTTCCGGCGATCCTTCAGACCGCGCATAACCGGATCGCTCGTATCCATCCAAATTTCGCTGAAAGGCCTCTGGCGAACATCGCCGAGGTCATAATGCCACCAAAACTGGTCCGGATGCACTTTCCCGTGAAAATCGATACAACCGATACCAACGCCACTACTGGACATCCCCCCGCCGTTCCAGTTCAGCAGTTTCCGAACCTCCTTCGCACGGACAGCATCCTGTTCAATTAATTTGAGGTAGGTATAGACGCCGTCCACGTGGTTATCTACCGTCAGGATGTCGGTGGTCCGCCCGGCTTCCTTGAATGAGCGGGTCTTGGCCAATATCATCTCAACGACCTCCCGACTTTGGGCGTGCGTTAGGTCTTCATTCGCCATCGTCCCGCCACGGCCGCTCGGAACGAAATGGTAGAAACAGGCCCGTTCGATGCGCTCCGACTCGAAGAAATCGAAGAGTCGCTCTAAATCCTGAACGTTTTTCTGGGTTAGCGTTAATCGAAGGCCGATTCGAACGCCGGTATCCTGGCAGTTCTTAATTCCGGCGACCGCCCTGTCAAATGCCCCGGCAACGCCTCGAAACTTGTCATTGACATCGCCGACACCGTCCAGGCTGATTCCCACATACGATACGCCATGTTTCTTGATCTTCTTCGCCATATCGGCTGTGATTAGGGTACCGTTTGTTGAGATGACCGCGCGCAGTCCTCGCTCGACGGCATATTCAATCAATTCGAACAGATCAGGACGCATTAACGGCTCGCCGCCGGAAAACAACACCGATGGAACGCCAAATTGTACCAGATCGTCCAGGACCGTTTTCGCTTCTTCGGTTGAGAGCTCATCGTCGGCTTTGGAGACGCCGCTATCGTTGTAGCAATGCACGCACTTAAGATTGCACGCTCGCGTAATATTCCAGACGACGATGGGCCGTCTTTCAGACGCGGTTTTGGGCACGATCTCGCCCTGACGTTCGCCCGAGCCTTTCCTGCCGTAGCGAAGCCAATCGCCCGGCGTCACCTGGTCGCAATATAATTTGCTGATATTGATCATAACAGAACCAAAATTAGAATTAAAAAAACAAAAGACACAAATTGAGGAATCATTGCTTTGCGATGATGAGTTCCTTAATTTTGCTTTTTACACTTTACCCTTCGATTTTTTCTCCGGCACGTATGCACAAAAAGGTTCTTCGGCCATGTAATTGCCGGTCGCGGCATACGCTCTGGCCCGGCAGCCGCCACAGACCTGCCTGTAGCCACAGATGCCGCACTTACCTTCCAACGCGTCGGTATCCCGCATTCGTGCAAGGTCTGCACTTTTATACCATATGTCCGAAAGCTTTTGTTCGAGTACGTTACCACAATGCACAGGCAGATACCCACAGGGAAACACGTCCCCTTGATGACCGACGAACAGGATGCCGAGCCCGGCCAGACAACCTTTGGAGGACCCGCCATGTCCGCTTCGACCGGGGACCGCGCCACCGGCCCTGGGGCGGGATGCATGCAGACCTTCCTGTCTGATAACACGCTCATAATGGGGACCGCACGTGACCTTCATTTGGATTTCACCCCGGTTGTCCAATGCGCTGATTTCAAGCAGCTTCTCCTCATACTCTTGCGGCGAAAGCATATCCGTCTCGGCCAGAGATTGTCCGCAACCTACCGGCACGAGCATGAAGATATGCGCCGCAACCGCGCCGAGTGATTTGGTGAGCTCGTAAACAGCTTCCAATTGTCCGGCATTGTGTTTGGTGAGTGTCATATTGATTTGAAAAGGCACTTTCGCCTCACGGAGATACCCGATTCCTTCAATGGCTCTCTCGAACGATCCCGTCAACTGGCGCAATCGGTCATGAACATCCGCCGCTGCGCCATCCAGACTCACCGAGACCCGTGCAACTCCACTGTTGCGGATGTGTTCGGCTATCGTTGCATCAATCAACGTTCCGTTCGTTGCAAGGGCCGGTGCAATCCCCAACGACTTCGTAAAACCGATCAGCTCAAATAGATCTTCGCGACAGAGCGGCTCGCCCCCCGAGAATACCAAGACCGGCATCATGGGCTGACCCCGACCCAACTCGGCCAACTGTTCGATCAAGTCCTTGGCCTGCTGGGTTGACAGGTCCCGGTGGGCGGTATCGTCGGATTCCACACGCCGGCAATGCGCGCAGCTTAAATTGCACCGAATCGTGCTCTCCCAGAACAAGAGCCTCAGCATTTGTTTTGGACTGCGTTCTTTCACGTCTGCGCGTCCTCCTTATCCTTCGGCTCAGCGCTGATGGCTTCCGCCTGCCTGACAATAGTATCAACGAGTTTGGCCGCCTCGTCGGCCCCGTTTTCCCGGGCCACTTCATCGACGTTTTTAATGACGCAATGCAACAACTTATTGACGACGCGGTTGACCATCGCTTCCAACACTTCCTTACAACAAGCCTGCTCCCTGACCCCGACAAAAAATCGATCCATCTCATTCCTGCTGATCTGCACGAATTGCTCTTTCATCCGTCCGATCAATGGTCCCAAATCCCGGGCCCCGAACCATTCGGCGAATTCCGCGACATTGTCGAGAACGATCTCCATACCCCGAGCAATATCCCGCTCCCGCGCTTTTCGATTCTCTTCGACAACCGCCGTCAGATCATCGATGCTATAGAGATAAACCCCCTCCAGCTCATTGATAGCGGGCTCGAAATTCCTCGGCACGGCGATATCGACGATCAATAGCGTCCGGGCGTCCCGACGGGCGACGATCTCTTTGAATCGGTCTCGCTTGAAGAGATATTCCTGAACGGAAGCAGCGGCGATAGCAATATGAGCCCCCGTTAATTGCTCTTCGAGTTGCTCCCATTTTTGAGCGGTAATACCATACTTTTCGGCCACCTGTACACCGCGATCATACGAACGGTTCACAACGATGATATCCCGGGCGCCGACTGAAAGCAAATGCTGAACGATGAGCTGCCCCGTTTCCCCGGCGCCGATAACAACCACTCTCGCCGATGAAATGTCGTCAAAGAGCTGCTTGGCTAATTCCACCGCCACACCGGCCACACTGACGCGCCCGCTGGAGACGCAGGTCGTCGTATAGACTTTTTTGCTCGCCGCGAAGGCACAGTGAAACAACCGGTTGAGAACCTTTCCGGTCGTCTTGGCCGCACAAGCAAGCCGGTAGCTCTCTTTGACCTGCCCGATGATCTCCGCCTCGCCCACGACGAGACTATCCAGGCTCGATGCGACCGTTAATAAATGCCGAACGGCGTCTTCATTTTCATAAACGTACAGAAACGGGCGGAACTGGTCTAACTCGACATGATGGAATTCCGAAAGGAATTCCGCGAGCCGGTCCGGATTCGCGCCCCGACAATGCAGACCGGCACAATACAGCTCGACGCGATTGCACGTCGATAATAGTACATATTCGGCTTTCGGGAACAACGCTTTCAGCGCGCTCAGCGCCTCACTCGTCCCGGCGGCGTCGAACGCCAGCTTCTCTCGAATCTCCACCGGAGCCGTCTTATGGTTGAGTCCCAACACTACGATCTTCATCTTTGACTCTTATTTTGTTTTCTCGGTCGTCTCGACGTTAGAAAAGTTGTGTCCCGTCCCACAAAAGATGGAAGTTCCCACCACGGCAAACAAAATCAAAGCGAATGCAACGATCGTCATGTAAGCGATCGTTTTCTCTTTGAGTTTGATCGTTTTCCACAGTACGAGGATCGACCCGATCAACAACCAAACGACCGAAATGAGAACGATTTTCGCATCGGTAAGCCAATCAAAGACCGTCCTGTTAAGCGACGCCGTGGTCGCCGCCAGACCAATACCGCTCGCCAGACCGAGTGTGATGAGGACGAAGCATGCCTTCAGGCCGAAGAGATTCAACTGTTCGAGTTTTTCAATATTTGGCACTTTACCGAGGATCGTGAGCAGGTCTCTTTGCTTGAGTTTTCGTCGGGCAAAGAGGTAGAGAACGGCCCCGGCCGTAGCCAGCATCGCTGCGGCGCCGCCGAGGATCATCGCAATCGCATGGGCAATGGCCCACGGCGTCGAAGCCGCGGTGTGTGCCTGCGAGGCAGGCTCGGCAACGACGCCCGTCAGTACCACGAGCACCAGCATCACCCACACCATAACCGAACCAAACCACACCTGCTGGATTGCCAGACTGAAAAACAGGTACGTTAGGCCAAACACGATGGTCAGAACGATCATCGACTCGAAGAGCCCCGTCAGGGGAACCGCCTGAATCGCAACCGCCCTGAAGACAAGCATGACCGCATCGAGGACCACCACCAACGACACAAAGGGCAAAAGGAATCGTCTGGCTTTCTCTCTTTCGGGCAGCAGTTGAAGCATCGCAACGACCGCCGCGGCCAGAGAGCTCGCGACAACAAGAGCAAACGTCACCATTTCGTGTGCGGGCAGATCGAACATCTTTATCCGTCTTCCTTTATTTTGTTCGATGCCCCATCGGGGATGTACGTGGGGGGGATTTTCTTGAGTTCTTTTACGGTCGTTAACATCCGGTAGTCCATTATACCACAAGACCGGCTCATGCGGTCCACGATTTTTTCAATCTGTCGGCCATCGGCTCCATGCACCATTGTGTACAGATTATAAGGCCACTGATCATACGTCCGTCGTTCATAAGCATGGCTAACCTCGCGAAATCCCGCCAGGATTGCACCGACCTGCTCAACGCGCTCCGGGTCAACTCTCCAGACCACCATCGCTCCGGCGGACAAGCCCACTTTGAAATGGTCAACGATAGAACCGATGCGTCGTAATTTACCCTCCCGCTTCCAATCCTTCAAAACCGATAAGAGTTGATCCGTGCTGATTCCGACCTGCTCGGCCATATCCCGATAGGGAGTTTGACTTGTCGGGAATCCCCCTTGAATAGCGGATAATACCCTCCTCTCAATCTCGGACAGTTTTACTTTCATCCTCTTTTGTTTTATCCAGAATATCACAAACAGAAAATAAGCTAATCATCTGCCAAAAGCGTTAGTTTCCCATAAATAGGAAATTAGTCTTATCAACCTGCACTCTTAGCAAATTCTACTCGTAATTACAAGAAAAGTTCGTCTGAATACACCTCAATTGAGACGTGTTCCCGGACGGCCCGGCAGGGAAAATGAATAAGGCATGGATTTACACGTATGCCGGATTAACGGCAACAGGGAGTGGGATTGAATCGACGCAAAGCACGACGGGCGACGGCATCCGCCACCCATCCGGTGATGGCCGGCCTGTAATCGTATGAATCGAGGTCTCGCAGATCGTTCGGGTCCAAGGGTCCGGCGGCTCCTAAAATTCTCCCGAAAGTATCGCTTTCGACGGCATAGACTTTGCCGTTCGTATGCTGCCAAAATCCTCGAATCGTAGCCATAACGCCTCGCTCCCCCAATGACTGCGCGTTTCTATCTTAGAGTAAGAGTTTTGCAAAATTGAAGTTAGCATACTTTTGTGTCGAGGGCGTCCCGCCCTCGCATCGCCGGCAAGATACCCGCGACACGAACTTCACGGATCGACTCTTGATACAGTACCCTCTCACCTGTAAGTATAAGAAATGAAATCCAAAATGCAAAAATCATCGCGGTTGCAAAAACGTCTCTTCGATGTCGAATTCAACGTATTCGAACCATTTTCCACTTTACATCCATCATTCTATATTTACTATGTGATATATGCATAGGTCACAGATGGAGGTATAAAATAAGGTTCTCATTTTAGAGTGAAAGGAACAACCATGCCGAATATGAGGGTACAAAACCACAATCATCGACCCATAAACCTCTCCGCTGCAAGGGGCATGAAAACGTCGAAGATCTCCGAGGGAAAACGCCAACGTGTCACGGGCATGGTTCTGGGTTTCCTGATCGTTTTGATAGTCAATCATTGCGCTTTTGCCCAGATCGCTCTCGATGGTCGCTATTGGAAATATAACGGTCGGCGCACACTGCTGCTCGGCGGTTGGAATCACGGCCACAATCCGTTTATCGACCACGATACCGACAATGACAAAGATAAGCAGGGTGTCAGCACACCCGAACAAATCAAGGGTGAAATGGACGCGTTAGTCGCCGCGGGCGGGAACTATCTTCGCTGTGTGCTCGATCCGGGCATGGCGGCCGGGATACAGGGATTCGACTTTTGTGCGAAATCGGGTTCTCGGTACGATCTCAACACAATGACCGGTCCGTTCTGGACGCGTATTGAGATGTTCATATCCGAGGCCAAAAAACGGGATATCATCGTTCAGTTGGAAATCTGGGACCGGTTCGATCTCATCGACGGCAGTTGGGGATCCTGGCCGTTCAGCCCGTGGAATCCGAAGAATAATAAGAACTATACGACGGCATCGTCGGGGCTGGCCACCTCATACGGTTCATTCAGCACCCATCCTTTTCTTCAGGACGTGCCCGGGCATCCGAAATATGAGAAGGCTTCAGAAGCCCGAAAGAAGCAATATGATGTGGTTCGCCGTTTTCAGGATAAATTCATCGACACGCTTCTTTCCATTACACTGCGCTACGACAACGTGCTGTATTGTATGAACAACGAAACGCATGTCGATCCGGCCTGGGGGTTGTACTGGATGAATTTCATTGAAAATAAGGCAAAGGCCCGCGGCAAGGCTGTGTTTACGACGGATATGTTCGATGATGTCTTCAACGCGGAAAGCTCTCGCGGGCTGACGTATCAATTGCTTCATCGAGACCAATACGATTATGTCGATATCTCCCAAGCCAACAGCCGGCATAGGGACGAAGCACATTGGAACGCCGTTCAATGGATCGCCGGCGCGACGGCTAAAACGAATCCCCCGTATCTGATGCATATGACGAAAGTCTACGGCAACGATCTTGCCCTGGAGGGCAAGCCGTGGAGCCGATTCAGGCCGGGTGATAGTGATAATGCTATCGAAGAATGGTGGCGCAATCTGCTGTCTGGCGTAGCCGGAGTCAGGTTTCACCGTCCGACCGCGGGGATCGGTTTGTGCGATGCATCAAAGGGCTGTATCAGCGCGACGAGGAAGGTTGAAACCCAAGTCAAGTTTTGGGATGTCAAGCCCAGACTGGATCTAATGACAAACCGGGAGTCGGATGAAGCTTACTTAGCGGCCGATCCGGGTAAAGCCTATATCCTTTATTTCACAAAGAACGGCGGCGGATCCGTCGGTTTGAAGCTGGATCGTTATCCGAGCACGATGTTTGAGCTTCATTGGATCAATATCGGCACGGGCAACTGGGGACCCAAATCAACCCTGTCGGGCGGAAGTACGGTTACGCTTGATCGCCCGAATGCGTCGACACATTGGGCCGCAACGATCGTCCGGTCAAAAAGCAGGTAGGGCTAAGAGCAATCAGTAGAAAGGCTACGCGATGAATTGTCTCAACAAAATGGTCATGATCACACTGGCAATCATTGTGGTCGGCTCCACACCGCGGATACTCGGTATGACTCCGACGGACACAAACGCATTGACCGACATTTTTATCAAGGAAATGAAGCAGTACTTCGAGGGCAAACAGGGGCTTGTCAACCACACGCTGGCGGTGTATGGATATGCCGAGCAAATTCGACAGGTTGAGGGTGGTGACGTCCTGACGGTCAGAGGCGCCGCGATTTATCATGATATCGGGATTCCCGAGGCCGGGAGAATCCACGGATCCTCCGCCGGGAAATACCAGGAAATAGAGGGACCTCCAATAGCGAAGAAGATTCTGTCTGATTTGAGCCTGGACAAGAAGAAAATGGATTTCATCTGTCGGATTATCGCGAACCACCATACCGCGCACGATGAGAAAACGATCGCCACGATCGAATTCAAGATCATCTGGGACGCGGATGCGCTCGTGAATCTTCGCAGAAAACAGGGCGTGATCGGCAAAAAAGAATTCAGACGGATTATCCAGCAAACATTCAGAACCGAAACCGGACTTCAACTCGCAAAGGCCTTATTCCTTGCCGAAGCGCAAGACGTTGCAGACCCTGGAAAAAATCAAGAATCCCAAGAGGCGGCCCAGCGAAATCGCGTGATCGTATTGACGGATTTTCACAAGGATCCGGACGATAAGCAATCCATGATCCGCTTCCTGACTTATGCCAATGAGTTTGATGTTGAAGGACTCATTGCGACCTCTCTTGCCTACGGGGACGGACAGGTTCACCCGGAATGGATCGAGGATATCATCGATGAATATGGGAAGGTTCTGGGAAACTTGAGACATCATGAAAGACCGGGTTTTACTTATCCATCCGTCAGGTATTTAAAGAATATCGTAAAAGAGGGAGCCCCTGTGGCAAGAAAGTATCGAGGAAGAAATAAAGGATTTTCTGTCCCTTACCCCAAGGGAGCCAAAGATCCAAGATCATGCGATCCAGCTTCAAAATGGATTGGCCCGGATAAAGATACGGCAGCATCCAATCACATTATCAATGTGGTCGATAAGAAGGATTCACGACCGGTTTGGATTGTTGTCTGGGGCGGACCGATGGACCTGGCCCAGGCGGTTTGGAGAGTGCGGCATGAGCGAACCGCCGCTCAGACGGCGGATTTCGTCAGCAAATTGCGTTTGTATCAAATTAGCTGGCAGGACACCGGGGCCGTCTGGATATGGGAGCAGTTTCCGAAATTATTTTACATTCAGTCTTCGGAGGGTTTCAGGGGCATGTATCAGGACAACAATCCGGCATATAAAAATCAAAAGTGGATTGACGAGAATGTGAAAAATAATCATGGCCCGTTAGGGGCGCAATATCCCAAAGCAGGTCGTATCGACGGGATAAAGGAAGGAGACACACCCTCCTTTTTATACCTGCTGGCTCCCGGACTGAGCGATCCGGAGCATCCGGAATGGGGCGGCTGGGGCGGACGCTTCAAGGCCTATGGAGACGGGACGAATTTTTATATCGACGCCCGGGATAAGCATCCTGAAAAATCCGATGCAACGTTAGAAAAACGGTGGACTGTCGCCAGATGGAATCAGCAACGAAATCAGGAATTTGCCGCTCGAATGGATTGGTGTGTGAAAGACTACGCCAATGCCAATCACAATCCGGTAGCTCATCTGAATGGAAACGACAGTGCGGATGTACAGACATTGTCTGCAAGATCAGGACAAACGGTTCACCTTTCGGCGAACGGATCACACGATCCCGACGGCGACGAACTCAGCTATCACTGGTGGCAATACGAGGAAGCCGATTCGTATGAAGGCTCGGTCGATATAAGTGGTTCGACTTTAAGGAACGCCAGCTTTACGGCGCCTTCAGTAAACTCTTCCCGGACGATCCATATTATTCTGGAAGTGACCGACAACGGCACACCGAACCTAACTAACTATCGGCGGCTGGTTATCACCGTGAATCCCGATGGGAAACCATGAATCATCTTTAACGACAGTATGACTATTGGACGAACGCGTACGCCGGGTCCCAAACGGGGCGTCGAATCGCCGGTCGTTTGAAGATCTCCAATACATCCTTGGGAACGTATTCTTTTTTAACGATGATGCTGTATACATTCATATCAAACCAGGAATCGTAAAGGGCCCAGCGACCCTTGCTGCCTTTGTCGCTGCCCCAGCTATTCTCGACGAGCCACTTGACGGGTTTGTCATTGTGCATATCGATCCCGATAAAAACCATGGCGTGGTTGGGCACACTTTCGCGGAACAGCGACCGCTCGGCTTTGGTCATCGCCATTCTGGTACCATAGATCGAATCGTAATCAAACAATTCCATCGCCATAATACCATGATCTCTGCTCTGGTCCTTACCGACGTCGCAGGAGAACCAAAGCGGCTCGTCGGCGAGCAAGGCCTTGACGGCAATCGCCTTGAGCGTTGACATCTCGACATTTGCAAAGTGCGCGTCGTCACCGTCATACAAGTTTCGCGTCAAAGCAATCCGGTAATGCTTGCCGTACGGTTTCGACGGATCGTTGAAGATATCCACGTATTGGTGTAAATCAACGCCGACGAAATCGTCGTAGAAACTCTTCGGCGTATATGTTTTCAGTTTACTAACGGCGGAATTGGCATCCTCGAAGCGCCATTGGAATTCCCTGGGCGGCTCGCCGAGGTTCATCACGAGCATCTGATACACTTCGGCCAGCATTTTCGTCTTTCTGGCGCGGAGCTTCTCAAGCGGCTTGTCCCTTTCGTGCATCCGGCGAAGCTTGACGGCGTCGGCGCGCAACTTCCGGCTGATCAGTTTATTCATCAGCCCCGTGTTTCCGGAGCTGTTGGTCTCCGGCATGATGTCTTTGGGAACCACGCCGTATTTTTCCACTAAGTTGACGACGTTTTCCCAGTAGCCGCCGTCGGGAATCGGTTTGCGTAGAAGGAACTCTATTTCCCGGTCGAGAATATCACGCTCTCTGAACTCGATCATGTGTTCGAGAAAGCTGTTGGCTTTTTCAAGCTTGTCCCAGAACGCGAGATAGTTCTGGGAGAACTCGAAGCTTTTCAGATTGTGTTTCTCGATGACCGCGGGGCGCATGACGTTCAAGCCGGCGAAGAGCCAGCATCGGCCGCTGCTTTTCTGGTTGGTGATGCCCTTAGCTTCAATCTTGTGGCTGAAGATTTCATTATGTTGCCGTAAGATGTCCCGGTTCAAGGCGAGACTGGTGATGTTGGTGTTCGTGATGGCGTTGTACATAGCCCGGGTGTGCTCGTCCATCTTGAACGAAGAACGTACCTTGTCGATCGCCTCGTCCGTTAGACCCCCTGTTTCGGCAAAAAGCGGTGTTGCCAGCAAACTCAACATCATTCCTATAGCAAAAGCGGTTATCGATCTTAACGAATGTTTCATAATGGCTCCTTTCATCAGTTTTTGTTACGGCAACATTATATGTCATTCATGTAAAGAAGGGAATCCATTTCTACGCCTCTGATTATCTATCCAACCGGTGTCGAATTAAATACATTTGTCTATTTTCTGCTTTACATAATTCATCCGATGAGAATAATTAATTTTTGTTGCGGAAACACGATCTGTCATTCCCGCGAAAGCGGGAATCCATTTTTTCGCTTCGATCCCCCGCCTCCACAGGGGTGACAGTGGGAGTTTATGCTTTCCGCAAAAATACGAATTACGATCCCAGCGCAGTTAAAGTTGACGCGAACATTGCGACCGAAAGGAAGATTCAGGAAATGAAACGGATGAAACGGCGAAGGCAATGGATCATCATAACCATCATCGGATTGGTTATTTTAGGCGGTGTCGCCGTTTGGCGGATATGGTTTCCTGGAAAAGCGTTTGATCCGATTGCCTGGCAGGATGAAGGCCAAATGCAACACGGTATCCGGTTGGGTATGGCGGACCGACTGATCGCACGAGGCACTCTCAAGAATATGGCACGGACCGAGGTAGTCAAACTGCTTGGGGAACCGCCACAAACCGATTATTTCAGCGACTGGGATTTGGTTTACTGGCTCGGTCCCGAACGAAGCTTTATCAGTATCGACTCGGAGTGGTTGGTATTGCGTCTCGGCACGGATGAGCATGTTGTGAACTGTCGCATCGTTCGAGACTGAGGGAAAGTTCTGTCGACACCTAATGTAGAATAATGAAGCATCGCAAGACGGCTGAAAAAGTACAAATCTGTGAGGTCGTCGCTGTCATACTTTTTCTTGACGATAACATTGTGAATCAGGCTTGCGCCTTTAACTGGCGAATCTTATTGAGACTCTCGCTGAATTGTCCGCGCGCTTTCTCCAGGTAGGTGTTGACTTCGTCGATGTACCCGTCGGCGGAGGCCGACCAGACGCGGTTGAGGTAGCGCTCGCCGGCGGCAAACATGCTCATCACCTCGCCGTATGCAGCCAGGCCGTAACGGTGAGCAATACTTTCGCGGGCTTCCACAAATCGATCGATATCGTCAACGAACAGCTCATCGATCCGGTGACGCATGTCGTAGGTATCGATGGAGTCCTTTTCGGCATTCAGTTTGTCGATATTGGTTGCAATGCGCTCAAGACTACTGTCCACGGTTTCGATCCGTGCGGCTACATGATGTTCCGCTTTGTTTTGAACGGTATGTTCCATTTTAATGAACACAATACCCGCGATCCCAACTCCCAGCGCGGGGATGTACCACATCCATCGAACGACATTCTCATCGATAACAGCCGCCAGAGCGGCTGCGATAAAACCCACGGTAACCAGTATGAAGCCAATCGATTTCATAATGTCTGCCTATCCCCCCTGCATGCCCTTAATAATGTAATAAATGGCAAAGCCGACGCCGACGATGCCTTCCCCGATGATTAAACCCGCCGCGATGGGTATCCCCACCTGCTCGCTGTAGTGCCGTCCTTTTACTTTGTCGCTGACCATCCGCAGAACGGTTCCGATGGTATAGGTCAGAACGATACTGAACGGCAGATAGAATCCCAGGCCCACCTGAATCCCAAGCCCGCCGATCCCGGTCGTGCTCAGCAACGCGCCCAATCCCGCACCGGCCAGATACTTATAAACCGGAACGTTTCCTTCCAGAATGCCCGTCAACATACTCGCCAGCACCGTGCCTTGCGGCGCCGGTAATTTCTCACTGCCGAGGCCGTAGGCTTTATGAAGGACGAACAACAAACCGATCATGAGAATCGGTCCGAGCCACGTGGCCATGAATTGCCCCATCTGCTGCTTTCGAGGAATGGCGCCGACGAGGTAACCGGTCTTCAAATCCAGCATCAGGTCCGTCGCCTGAGACATGGCCATGCATGTAGCGGCACCGACCATGACCGAGGAGATAATGGCCGATTTATCACCCAAACCTCGTGTAATTATGATAAGTATCGTCACGGCAATCAGGGTCATACCGCTCATGGGCGACCAGTTCGTTCTTCCGATACACTCGGAGAGAATCACCCCGGCCATCCAGATCCAGACCGTACCCAACAAGGCCATAATGAAACCCCGAACGATGCCCATCTGTTCAACGGATGTGACCGCCACAATACCTAAGACAATGACCGCACCCGTGATACCGACATAGAGCAGCTTGATCGGCATTTCATCCTTCGACATCGCGGCGCCGGTTTTCGCGGCCGATTGCATACTGCGAATCGCGCTGACGATCAAAGGCAGCGCCAGGGCGATCCCTGTTAATGCCCCTCCGACCAGCATTCCGATCCCGACCGGCCTGAACAAGGCAATCCGTAAGTAAGTCGGCATCGTTTGTCCCAGTTCCTGCAGTTGCTCCGGTGATGGCAATAAATTCCTCTGTGCTAAAATCGGCGCCAGAATCCAATAGCAAACATAGCCGCCAATGACAAAACACAATCCGCCTTTGCCGGCGATAAATCCGATCCCTATTGTGAGTAACGAAACGAACCAGATACCGTTCATATAATCCGGCATGCCAATGTATTGCCCCAAATTCCAATTCTCGAATTCGGTATAATGGCTAAAGAAACTCACGGCACTGCTCAGGGCAACACCGACCATCAGGAGAATCGCCTTATGGACGCCGGCGCCGGGGGATTTGAGGACGGTCGCCACGGCCACGCCCCCCGGATAGGTCAGGCGCTCGAAGTCGATCATCTGTTTGCGAAGTGGAATGATGAAAGCAATCCCCAGAACGCCGCCGGCAATGCAGGCAAAGACCATGAGGTAAGGATTGAAATCCGTATGACCCATGATGAATAATGCCGGCACGGAAAACATCACGCCCGCCGAGGCGCCGTTCACACTACTGGCGACGGTTTGGCTGATGTTGTTTTCGATAATGCTGTTTCGCCGGAGGATGCCCCTGAGTACGCCGAAGCCCAGGATGGCGGCCAGTTCCGAGCCTTCGTGTGAGAACCCGAGGATCAGACAGGCATAGCCCATGCTAATGGTGATGAGCACACCGAGCGCGTAGCCGACGAGAACCGCGGTCAACGTCAATTCCGGATAAGGTCCCCGGCGGATTACCCTATCTCCGCTGGTTTTGGTCTCTGCCACGATGTATGCTCCTTTCCGTGTTTGCAGTTTCGTGGAGATCTATTCGTATGAAATAATCGACGTGATGTTGTAATCGCCGATTTTTTTTCTGCCTCCAAGGTCCGTAAGCTCAATGAGAAACACGATACCCATGACCTGTCCGTTTATCTTTTCGACGAGCTTGCAGGCCGCCGCCATCGTCCCGCCCGTCGCCAAAAGATCGTCAACCATCAGAACCTTCGCTCCGCTTCTAATAGCATTGCGCTGGACTTCCAGTGTATCGGTGCCGTATTCCAGATCGTACGTGATGCTCTCGGTTTGTCCGGGCAGTTTATCTTTCTTTCGGATAGGCACAAAGCCGACGCCCAGCTTTCGGGCGACCGCCGTACCGATGATGAATCCCCTGGCCTCCACGGCGGCGACATAATCGATCTTGCCCCCGGTTAAATCCGCACACAGGGCAACGACCGCCGCATCAAAAGCGGCCGGGTCGGCTAACAACGGCATGATATCACGAAATAAAATTCCTTTCTTTGGCCAATCGGGTATGCTTCCGATATATCGGCTCAAGTCGATCGCTTCACTCGTCATGGGCGCCCTTCCATTGTATCCGTTAACAATACGCTCAATCGAAATCCGATGTACATCGGGATTATGGCCTATTGATAATGGATTGTGGGGGAAATGTCAATAAAAGTGACTAATGACTATCGAATATTGACTATTGAAAGAACTGCACGATTCATCCCTCGTTTACGTGCAAATGGTCAACAGTCAATGTCGAACGCTACTCTTCATTCATCAGTTCGTAGAGTTTCGTGAGCGCATCGCGGCGAATCTGCCGGATTCGCTCTCGCGTGAGGCCCATTTCTTTTCCGATCTCTTTGAGCGACATCGGCTTTCTTCCGTCGAGGCCGTAATGCAGTTTCAATATCTCCGCTTCTCTCTCATCGATTTCGTTGAGCAATTGTAACGCTTTGAGCTTCTCCTCAACCGCAATGAGGACCTCTTCCGGCCGGCTGCTGCGCGGGTCCTCTAAGATCGCTTCAAGCATCTGATCGTCGTCGGTTTCATCGGCGCTGTACGATTCGCCCGTGGAGCTGAGAATCTCAACGATACGATGGACGACTTTGGCCTTTCGCAACGGTAGTTGCATGATCTCGGCCATCTCTTCGATACGCGCCGTTCTGCCCAATGTGCTTTCCAGCTCGGAGGTCGTATGCCGCCACTGATTGATCAGCGCCACCATATACGTCGGAATGTGAACGGGCTGAACGTTTTCCAAAAGGGCGCGTTTGATGCTTTGTTTGATCCACCACGCTGCATACGTGCTAAAGCGCACGCCGCGATTCGGATCAAAATAATCGACCGCCCGAATGAGACCCAGGTTACCCTCCTCGATCAAATCGCCGAGGCTCATTCCACGATCTCCGTACTTTTTCGCGATGTTGACGACGAGCCTTAGATTACTTCGCACCAGTTGCTCCCGGGCCCGCTGATCGTTTTCTTCGGTGATCAGCTTGCCCAGTGTCTGTTCCTGCTCCATGTCCAGCAGTGATGCTGCGTCGATTTCTTTAAGATATTCCTTTATGGTAGCGTCGAATGCGATAACTCACTCCCGCCCGACCGAAGGATCTTTCGATCCCGGCCCTAAGGGCAAATGACGTCTTGACCTTGCCTCCGTTGTTATAGGACGATGGCCTCCGTGGCTTCAATCCAACCTATTGGAGCTATCGGTCAAATGCACCTGCGGGTTAAGTACCGGAAGAAATTTTCCTCTCCCATAAACAAAAAGGGGCCTATACCGAACTCGATATAAGCCCCTGAATTAATCACGTTACAATGTGTGGCTGCGATTACGGCGCTGGCCGGTACAGCCGGATGTCATCGATGTACATCGTGCCTGAACCGCCGGCCGATGCCATACCGGATTTGTTGCCCAGGCCGATGGCGATCTTATCGACGTTACCCAGGTTGATGCCCTGATCGGCGATAGCCTGTAACGGAATACGCCACTCGGTCCAATCGTCAATCTGCGCCGCCGCCGGGTCGTCATTGGCCACGATCGCCGGCGCGCCGGAAGCGTTGGAAACCGCCACGTAAAGCGGTTCGGCCGCATTGCTGGCGATGCCGATATCCTGGTTCGCCCACTGACCGCTCACATTCCCGGTGGTCGTGACGTTCGAGATGACCGCTTCGCACGTCAGCCCCGCATCGTGGCTGGTTACGGCAAGGCCGATATGAACCGTCGAGCCCATCTGGATACTCTCCGGTGTGCCCTGCAATTCCCACGTGACTCCATCGGTTGAATGGGAAGCGGAGAAGCTGCCGGAGATACTTCGCTCGATCTTCACCCAGTACGGCGCCGTAATCCCGCCAGTGGTCGTGTCGTTACTGCCACCGTCGGTTTGGGGGCGTCGCTGGAAGGAAACACCCTGGCCGGGTGTCACGACCATCGACGCGTGCTTCGAGCCGGGTTCCAGCGTATCGCGAATCATCACGCCGGCTTTGGCCCACGCGTTCGTATTGGCGACACTCTCAACCTTTGCGACGATAGAGCCGGCCCCGGTGAGCGTCAGATAAGCGTAATGGAACTTGTCGGCTTCGTTCCAGATATCCGCGCCCGAGCCGATCATCGTGTACGTACCAACCGGGTCTTCGGTAAAGCTGCCCGGGCCCGGAAGGCCGTGGACCCACAGCGACAATTCATCAACGCCTTGCTCGGTCCAGTCGCGAGCCTTGCTCAGCGTCAGCTCCGCTTCGGAATTCGCCACGCCGGCGGTATTGTCGTACAACAGAGGCATGGATTGGCTGCCGCCCTGGACAATGGTTTGCTCAGCGTACGGAGGTATTAGATAGCCCACTTGCGCGCCATTGTCGGCTACACCGTAGCCGTCGATCCAGTGTTGCCAGATGGCTTCGCCGGCCACGTCGTCATCGGTATAACTCTCGAAGTCTTCGACAATCATGAAGTCGGCGGTCGTGAAGCTCCAGACCTTACCCGTCCATGGGCTGTCGGGATTGGTGTCATTTACTTCATCAATACGCCAGTAATACGTCATATTCCATGCGAGCTTGTCCGGTTCATAGCTATCTTCGCCAAGCGGTTTCGTCCCCTTGTATTCCGGTGACGCCGTCGTGGCGTTCCTTACGGCCTCTTCGTCGTCGCCGAAGTAAATCTCGTGCGAAGCAGCCGGGAGCGCGGGCGTCCAGGTCAGCGTCGGCGTCTGCGTGATATCCACAGCCCCGTCTGCCGGATTGGGATTACCCACGGCGCCCTCCGTCGCGAAGCTCCAGACGTCGCCCTTATGCGTGTTGACGGCATCAAACTCATCGACGCGCCAGTAATAGAGTTTGGCCGCTTTGAGCGGGCCGGGATTGTAGCTGGTCGTTCCCGAAGGGATACCCATGGTGGCATTCGCCACGGTGTCGAAATCTTCGCCGAGGTACACTGTATGCAATATGGCACCAAAACCCGGTGTCCAGCTTAGGCTTGCGTTCAGACCAACCGATTCGGCCCCATCAACCGGATCGGGATTATACGCCGTCTTGGGTGGAACTGAGAAGCTCCAAACGGAGCCTTTCCACGGGCTGTTCGGATCGTCTGGATTGATCTCATCGATGCGCCAGTAATACGTTGTACCCGGGACCAAACCTTCGGGATAAGCAAATCCGGGAAAACCCGCCACAAAGAACGTTGCCCCCTGGTTGCCCCGGAACGTATCGCTGTCGTTCGTGGCGTCATTCACATCATCGAAATTCTCCGCCAAATAAACATCATGCGAGGTGGCAAAATCGCCCGCTCGCCAGGAGAGTGTCACCCAGGTATCCTCATGGATTGCTCCATCCCCCGGGCTGGGGCTTGAAGCAAATGGATACTCGGCTCCGGCTCCCGCCATCACACCGAGAATCTCCGCCTCGTTCAGCGCCCGGCTGTAAAGACGCACCTCGTCCATCAGACCGTGCAATAAACGACCTGTATTTTGCGAATTACTTCCGATCCAAAAGTCATAGGTGCTTTCGTTGATCTGTCCGGTTCCGGGACTGGTGACATCCAATACGCCGTCAATATAAATCCGCCCCTCGGCCCCATCGTACGTCGCGGCATAGTGATGCCATTGACCGCCTATGACGATAACGGTCCCATTAAACCAGCCATTCCCGCCACCGGTTGAAGTGCCTGAGATACCCATGTGGGTGGCATTGCCATCGCCGCCGCCACGGCTGGCTCGATACGAATTGTCGCCCTTGGCCAAAAAGGCCTCCCAGGTAGTCTGGAACGCCTCAACGTTGAACCAGAAGGCGATTGTAATCTCGTCTCGAATCTGCAGCGAGTCGCCGTTTCCGCAATTCACATAGTCGTCTCCGTCGAATTCCAGTGCCCCGCCAAACTTACCGGCGACCCACTGTGGATCACCAACGAAGACGCCGTCGTTGCCGTTGCCGCTGGAATCATAAGCCGTCGTGCCTGAGCCTTCATCAAACTTCCAGTAAGCGGCCAGATCCGGGTCCGCTGCTTTCACTGTGCCGGGTAGAATCAGACTCAGCACCATGCTGCAAGCTACCCAGAAAATCAATTTTTTACACATAATAATCCTCCTACAAAAAAATAAAAATTTGAAAATAAAAGCTCAAAATTGTGGAATCATCGCCAAAAGAAATGCAAAGATCAAAAATCAAACATCAAAATTGCGGAATCGACGCTTCGCGTCGATGACTTCTTTATTTTTGCATTTGACATTTTGATTTTACCATTTCCCTTATGACGTCCTCAATTTTACATTTTGCACTCTAAACTTTCATTTCCTCTGGTTTGCCGTCCACCTCCTTTCTCGGGTTCCCATTTTGCCCTTTTTTTGCAAAATGGGGTCCCTCTCCAATGCTTGAAATGGCCCGTTGATCTGAGAACCCGCAACGAGCTATTGAAGCGGCCAAGAGACCCATAATCCCTACCCTTTATCACCTTTTAATATAGGTCATTATCTTGCGTTCTGTCAAGAGAAAACTTCAAATCATGCATCGGCACATAGGCGTGCATACTTGATGAGAATCTGCCCGAAAACCGGATTCACGGGGGTCATAAACGCCGACGATTCTATTTCGAACTGGTCCCCTCACAACAAAGGGGTCTATACCGAATTCGATATAGACCCCTGTTCATACCGTTCAATCTTCTTGCATGAACGTGCCTTACGGCTTCAGGCCGTGATCACGGAACGGCCCGGTACAGCCGGATGTCGTCAATGTACATCGTGCCCGAACCGCCGACCGATACCATGCCGGACTCACTGCCCAGACCGATCGCAATCTTATCGACGTTCCCCAGGTTGATGCCCTGGTCGGCAAAGGCCTGTAACGGGATGCGCCACTCGGTCCACTTATTGGCTGCTGTGGCAGCCGCGTCATCATTGGCCACCACTGCAGGTGCGCCGCTCGTGTTAGAAACTGCCACATACAGCGGATCAGCCGCGTTGTCTGAACGCCCCCTGTACCAGAGTGACAATTCCGCAACACCCGCTAACGTCCAGTCGCGCGGCGCCGTTAGGGTCATGGATCCCTCTGAATTCGTGACACCGGCTTCGTTGATATACAAAAGCGGCATCGACTGGGAGCCGCCGTGTACAATCGTCTGCTCGGCATACGGAGGCATTAAGTAGCCGACTTGCGCGCCGTTATCGGCGATGCCGAAGCCGTCGATCCACGTCTGCCAGATCGCTTCACCAGCCACATCGTCATCCGTGTAGCTCTCGAAGTCGTCAACGAGAAGGAAACGACCTGTCGTGAAGATCCAGAGCGGTCCCTGCGACGTATTGCCCTGCGCATCCACTTCATCGACACGCCAATAGTAAGTCGTGTCCGCCTCAAGCAGACCCGGGTCGTAGCTTTCAGCACCCAGCGCCACGGAGCCTTTATCCTCCGCTGCGCCGGCACCGGCGTTGCGCACGGCTTCTTTATCCGTACCGAAGTAAAGCTGGTGCGAGGCGGCAGAATTGGACGGCGTCCAGCTCAGAGTGGCATTCATCGCCACATCTGCAGCATCATACGACGGCAAAGGATTTCCAACGGCGCCCGGCGTTGTAAAGCTCCATACGCCACCCTTATGTGTTTCGATAGCATCGAATTCATCGACGCGCCAGTAATAAACCTTCTCCAATTCGAGTTGACCGGGTCTGTAGATTGTCAATCCGCTGGGCATACCGCCAACGGCATTGTTCACCGTGTCATAATCATCACCAAAATACACGGTATGCAACTTGGCCCCATAGCCGGCTGTCCAACTCAGCGTTGGCGTATTGGGATCAACGGATTCGGCACCATCGGCCGGATCGGGATTGTACGCCGTCTTGGGCGGAATCGAAAAGCTCCAGACAGGACCTTTCCATGGACTGTTCGGATCGGCCTCGTTGACCTCATCGATGCGCCAATAGTAGGTCGTACCGGGGATCAAACCCGCCGGATAGGCAAATCCGGGAAAACCAGCCACATAAAACGTCGAGCCCTGGTTACCCCGGAACGTGTCGCCGGCGCCGGCATCCACGTCGTCAAAGCTCTCGCCCAGATAGACATCGTGCGAGACGGCAAAATCGCCCGCCCGCCAGGAAAGGGTCACCCAGGTATCCTCGTGGAGTGCACCGTCCATTGGGCTTGGGCTCGATGCGTATGGGTATCCTTCGAGACCTTGCATGGCAGCTAAAATCTCGTTGTCCGTCAGCGCGTGGCTATAGACCTGTACATCGTCGATAATACCCCTGAACCACTGGCCCGTACCCCATGCACCGATGACGGTATCTCCCGTCGTTCCGAGATAAGGATTCGCAGCGCCCTCAGCTTCCATCACGCCGTCCACGTAAATTCTTCTGTTTTGATTCTCAAAATCGTACCAGAAGGTAATGTGGTACCAGGTATTCTCCTCGATAATCCCACCGGGCGTGTCGAGGTCATTGTTATAGAATCCCATGCGGACTCCACCTGGCGGCACATTCCCACTGCCCTCGCCGCCAATGCGAAAATGCATATCCGTATCGTTTGAACCTGTCAGCCCTGTTGAAAAGACGACTTGCTCGCCTGTATACAACACGGCATTGACCCACATCATGACAGAGAAACTTCGATTATCGAATGGAATATTCGCAGCCACGACGCGAGCGCCGGAACCGTCGAACTGAAGTGCGCCGCCGAGCTGACCATTCACCCACTCGGCGTTGCCCTCAACCGTGCCGTCGTTGCCGTTACCGCTTGAGTCAAAAGCGCTGGTTCCGGAGCCGTCATCAAAGCTCCAGTGCGCCGCCAGATCCGCTGAAGCATTCCCTGCAACACTCAGCATCACAACAAAAGAAATGAAATAAACCAGTTTTCTACACATGATAATCCTCCTTACAAAATAAATTGAAAATGATTCAACAGGCACGCTATTTGTTTCTACCCACTCAAGATATGCTTCACGACGTGCCACCTTTACTTTCCTCCAAAGCACGAAATGGCTCATTGACTGTAAGAAAATCCTATTGAGACTCCGAAAAGGCCAATAGCTTGCAATATTCACCTTTCACTATTATATGAGATGACGTTGTTTTCAATCAAGAGAAATCTCCCGGTCATGGTTTCACGTTGAATACACGAATTCAACGAAATTCCGCCCGGAGGTCGGATTTATTTCCGTGAAAAACTCGCTCGATCACTCTGATTTGAAGCGATCCTCGCTAAAACACAGGGGCCTATATCAAACTCGATATAGGCCCCTGCTTATACCTATTTTATTACAAATTGACGTCTTAAGCTGCGATTACGGCGCAGTTCTATTCAACCGGATGTCGTCAATGTACATCGTGCCTGAACCGCCGGCTGAGACGCCGCCTTTGCTGCCCAGGCCGATGGCGATCTTATCCACGTTTCTCAGGTTGATGCCCTGATCGGCAATCGCCTGCAACGGGATACGCCACTCGGTCCAGGCGTCGATTGTTGCGGCCGCCGGGTCGGCATTCGCAATGATCGCCGGTGAGCCGGACGTGTTGGAAACCGCCACATACAACGGCTCGGCTGCGTTGGCGGCAATCCCGATGTCCTGGTTCTGCCACTGGCCGCTCACGTTCCCGGTCGTTGTCACGTTCGAGAATACCGCTTCACATGTCAAAGCCGTATCATGGCTGGTCAACGCCAAACCGATATAAACATTCGAGCCCATCAGGATCATCTGCGGCGTCGAACCCTCTACCGGTTGCCAGGAAGTACCGTTCGCCGAATGTTGGACGCTGAAGTTACCCGCTACATCGCGTTCCACTTTAACCCAATGCGGGGCAGTAATACCACCCTGGGCGTAGTTGAAGCTTTCGCCGCCGGTATCCTGACGACCTTGTGAGGCCACACCACTTTCGGGTGTAACACATGCAAACGCGTGCTTCGAGCCGCCATCGAGTGTCTCACGGATCATCACACCGGCCTTAGCCCAGGCGTTCGTGTTGGCGACACTCACGACTCTGGCGGTAATCGAGCCGGCGCCGGTCAGCGTCTTATAGGCGTAGTGGAACTCGTCATGACGATCCCCTGCCGGGCCGTTATTCCAGATGTCATTGCCGGAGCCGGTCATGGTGTACGTTCCGGCGGGACCTTCGACGAAGCTACCGACAGAGCCCGGAAGACCGTGGAACCACAGCGAAAGGTCTGAGACGCCTGCCTCGGTCCAGTCGCGCGGATACGTTAACGTCAGCACGGCTTCGGAATTCAACACGCCGCCTGTGTTATTATACATCAGCGGCATCGACTGACGACCACTGTGAACCGTCGATTGCTCGGCATACGGAGGCAACAGATAACCCACCTGCGAACCGTTACCCGCTACGCCAAAACCGTCGATCCAATGCTGCCAAATGGCCTCACCCGCAATATCGTCATCCGTATAATCCTCGAAATGATCGACGATCAGGAAGGCGGCGGTTGTAAAGCTCCAGACACTGCCGATCCACGGGCTATCGGGATGGGAATTATTGATCTCATCGACACGCCAGTAATACGTCGTGTTCCATTCAAGCTGACCGGGATCGTAGCTCTCGTCGCCAAGGGCCTTGGTCGCCTTGAACTCAGGCGAGGCCTTGGTGGCATTGGCCACGGCGGCTTCATCCATTCCGAAATACACCTCATGTGAAGCCGCCTCAAGACCGGGCTTCCATTGCAAGAGGGGCATCTGCGTAACGCCGGTTGCCTTGTTGGAAGGCTTGGCGCCGAAGGCTCTCAGCGGTTCATACGGCGACAGATTGGTGCCCGGGATGATCTCGAGGTCCGGCATGCCGGGGCCCTGCCAGGCCACCTGACAATGGTCGCCGCCTCCGGATTCTTTCCAGATCGCCATGGCGTAATACTTCTCGCCGCCAATCAGATGGATAGGTTCGGATTGTTCTTCACCCGTTCCCCAGGTATTAATCGGCGCCCAGGTGCTTTCCAGAGCAATGAGCCTGGCGTTGGTCGGATCGTCATCGGGACTCAGCCACAGCTCGCCCTGATCGTCACAGTTGATCCAGAAGGTATAATCGCCCGTGGCGGGAGCATAGATCCAACCTTCGATGCGGGCGCCGTAATCACTGAGGTCCGCTCCGTCCCACGCAAAACTGTCCACCGTCTCGACCACGTCGGGATTGTTCGGATATCTGATATCGTTCTTGAGGTTCTCGATCTCTATTCCCGGTATATTCTCCCAGCGGCTCATTATAGCCGTGCCCAGGCCTTCCAACGATGTGGTAAAGCTCCAGACGTCGCCCTTTTGTGTGACAGCGCCGGTGAACTCGTCCACACGCCAGTAATACGTTGTCAAAGGCTCGAGGAGACCGGGATCGTACGTTGTCATGGCTTGGGGTATTCCACCCGTGGCGTTGGTGACCGTATCGAGATCCGTTCCGAAGTACACTGTGTGTAACTTCGCACCGAAACCAGGTGTCCAGCTCAGTATCATATCCATTGCGACAAACGAGCTGCCGTCCGCAGGGACGGGATCATAGGCCGTCACCGGTGGAACGAAGAAGCTCCAGACCTTGCCGGTGTGTTTTGTTACGCCGTCCGCCTCGACCTCATCGACTCGCCAGTAATACGTCGTGCCCGGGACCAGACCGTCCGGATAAGCGAATCCCGGGAAACCAACCATAAAAAACGCCCCGGGCTGGTTGCCCTGGAACGTGTCGCCCGTTCCGTCCGCGACGTTGTCATAGCTTTCGCCGAAATAGACATCATGCGAGGCGGCCGTACTGCCCGGCTGCCAGGCTAAAGATGCCCACGTGTCCGGATGGATCGCACCATTGGCCGGTATAGGACCATACGCGGCCACCGGAAGCCCGACCAGCACGTTATCGAAAAGATACGTTCGCACTTCACCGGCTGCGTGCGATGTGACGCAGAGACCGATGTAAACGTCCGCAGCCATCTCAACATCAATGGGATTCGACATAGCGCCGTCCGGCGAGGTGTCCGTAAAAAGCTCCCAGGTCACACCGTCTTCTGAATGATAGCCGGTAATCGTATTGCCTTCGCGTGCCAACCTCACCCAATGGGGCGGGGATGCGGTGACGTCGCCGTGGAAGCTGACGGAACTTCCGCCGGTGGAGGGACGGCTCTGGAATGCGATGCCTCCGCCTTCGCTGCCTGTGATAGCCGCTATGACGTGTTTGGACGCCGGTTCGAGCGTCTCGCGAATCATCACACCGCCCTTGGACCAGGTGTTCGAGCCGGTTCCGTTATCCACGACACGGGCGGTGATTTCCCCGTCACCGTTCAGCGGTACATAGGCGTAGTGAAACGCGTCCGAGGCGCCCCAGATGTCGGCCCCGTCACCGGTCACGGTGAACGTACCGCCGTCCTCACCGGCGCTGCCGCCGGTGGTGCCGATGTCCTGACTTTGCCATCCCGCCGGCAACTGGGCCGACGCTGTGCCGACCAGGCTCCATACGAGAAGGGCGCAAGCCAATCCAATCAATTTCTTACACATAAACTAACCTCCAAAAAAAAAGTTGAAAAAATTTCGACCGATAATAATTTTTGTCCGTGTGACAATTGATTCAAATCTCTGCCCGGGATATTTCCCGGGTTTTGCGTTTGCCTTCATCCTTACGGGAATCGAGAAGTGCCTGACACGGCAAAGCGTTGTCTGCGGAGAAGCCGATCTTAGATGTCTTACTTGTTTTCTGTTCTGCAGGAAACTCCAAGATAAAATACGGGTCCACAGATCTGCCACTGAGGACTTACCCAAGTTTACTAATTCCTATTTTTTACCACATTTACCTTATCGACGTCAAGCAAAACTTCCAGGCTATGCATCGGCACATAGATATACGCACTTGATGAGATTATGCCCGAATGACGGACTTACGCGCGGAATGGTTCGGCTTAATCGCCGGAATCCGAGGGAGATTGGCTTCAAAAAAGGGGCCTAGACCGGATGGGGTATAGGCCCCTGTTCATACTGCATGTATCACGTTATTGAAACGAGACTTACGCTTCAGACGGCGTCTAAGGAGCGGGCCGATACAATCGGACGTCGTCAAAGTACATCGTGCCCGATCCACCGTCCGACGCCATGCCGGATTTGCTGCCCAGGCCGATGGCGATCTTATCGACGTTTGTCAGGTTAATGCCCAGATCGGCTATAGCCTGCAGCGGGATCCGCCACTCCGTCCAGTCGTCGATTGTTGCGACCACCGGGTCGTCATTGGCTACCACCGCAGGTGCGCCCGAAGTATTGGAAACGGCTACATACAACGGCTCGGCCGCGTTGCTCGCGATACCGATGTCCTGATGTTGCCACGAACCGCTTACATTCCCGGTCGTCGTCACATTCGAGAATACGGCCTCACATGTTAAAGCCGCATCGTGGCTGGTCAGCGCCAAACCGATATAGACATTCGAGCCCATCTGAGTATTTTGTGGCGTGGCGCCCGCCACGGCTTGCCAGGTCGTACCGTTCGCTGAATGTGTCACCGTAAAGTTACCCGCCATATCGCGCTCGAGTTTTAACCAATGCGGCGCGGCGAATCCGGTCTCGTTATAATTGAAACTGTCCCCTCCGGTGTCGAGACGGCCTTGAGATGCGACGCCATTGCTCGGAGTAATCGCCGCGAAGGCATGCTTCGAGCCGCCCTCCAGGGTCTGGCGAATCATCACGCCGGCCTTGGCCCAACCGTTCGTATTCTGGAGACTGTCGATCCGGGCCGTGATCGAACCGGTCCCGGTGAGCGTCTTATAGGCGAAGTGGAACTCATCGCGATAATCGCCGGCCGTGCCGACGTTCCAGATGTCCGTGCCGGAGCCGGTCATAGTGTACGTCCCGGCGGGGCCTTCTGTAAAGCTGCCGACAGAACCCGGCAGCCCTCTAAACCACAGCGAAAGCTCCGCTACGCCTTCCTCAGTCCAGTCACGGGCCTTGCTTAACGCCAGCACCGCTTCCGAATTCGTGACGCCGTCGATATTGTCGTACATCAGTGGCATGGACTGATAACCGCCGTGCACAATTGTTTGCTCGGCATACGACGGAAGCAGGTAACCGACCTGAGCGCCGTTGTCGGCCACGCCAAAACCGTCGATCCAGCTCTGCCAGATCGCTTCGCCGGCCGTGTCATCATCGGTATATCCTTCAAACTCGTCGATGATCATGTAGTCGGCGGTGGTGAAACTCCAGACTCTTCCGACCCACGGACTGTCGGGATTGGTGTCGTTAACCTCGTCGATACGCCAATAGTATGTCGCATTCCATGCGAGTTTATCGGGTTCGTAGCTCTCGTCGCCAAGCGGTTGGGTCCCCTTGTATTCCGGCGAGGTTGTCGTAGCGCTTCTCACGGCTTCTGCATCATCGCCGAAGTAGATCTGGTGAGATGCGGCGGGGATGGCCGGCGTCCAGGTCAGCGTCGGCGTCTGTGTAATATCGACCGCCCCGTCTGCAGGATTGGGATTACCCACGGCGCCCACCGTCGTGAAGTTCCAGACGTCGCCTGTATAAGTCTGCACCCCGTCAAATTCATCGACGCGCCAATAGTATATTTTGGCCGCTTTGAGCGGGCCGGGATCAAAGCTGGTCGTCCCCGAAGGCATTCCTGTTGTGGCACTCGCGACGGTGTCGAAATCTTCGCCGAAATACACGGTGTGCAATTTTGCATTGAATCCCGCCGTCCAGGTCAGTTTCGCATTCAACTCGACGGCTTCGACCCCGTCGGCCGGGTCGGGATTGTACGCCGTCTTCGGCGGAATCGAGAAGCTCCAGACGTCTCCCTTCCACGGGCTGTTCGGGTCGGCGTCGTTGACCTCATCGATTCGCCAGTAGTACGTCGTGCCCGGAACCAGGCCCTCAGGATAGGCAAATCCGGGAAAACCGGCAATGTAAAAGGTCTCGCCCTGGTTGCCTCGGAACGTGTCACTCTCAATCGTCGCATCGTTGACATCGCCGAAACTCTGGCCCAAATACACATCGTGCGAAACGGCAAAATCGCCCGCTCGCCAGGACAGCGTCACCCACGTATCCGGGTGGATCGCCCCATCGGCCGGCGTTGGGCTGGAGGCAATCGGATACGCGCCGGCACTGGCCTGCATAATAACCTGAATTTCCTCCTGGCTGAGTGCCCGGTTGAAAATCATCACATCGTCTATGAGACCGTTCCAGTAGCGTCCTGTCGCTTGAGAATTATCTCCGATGTAAAGAGGATAGCTGCTGACGGTGATCTGTCCGGAATTTTCTTCAGTTGCGTCTATCTCACCATCGACATACAAATAGTTCATCGTGCCGTCGTACACCCATCCGACGTGATGCCACTGGCCATCGTCCACGGGGGTGACCCCGTAGGTATAATTCCCGGTCGTGCCGCCCACAGCGGCTTCCATAAAGCTGTTTAGGTCCGCCCTGGACGACCGCCATGAATCGTCACCCCTGGAGAGGACCGTATTCCACTGCTTGTCGAACGCACGGACCTTAATCCAGTATGTGAAAGTGATGAAGTCGGTAATATCAAACTCAGGAGGAGCCCCGCAATCCACGTAGTCGCCGTCTCCATCGAGGTCAATCGCCTGGCCGAAAACACCTTCTGTGTACGTTGGGTCTCCCATTTCGGTGCCATGGAGGTTATTGCCGGAACTATCCGAGGCGTCTCCATCAAACCGATACCAGGCGACCAGACTGGGATCGGCGCCTTGTGATACTGCGGTCAGCATCAGACTCAGTACAAAACCCAACATGACCCGATGTTTCATTGTCTTACACATAATAAGCCTCCAACAAAGAATTTGAATATGATAGACCGATAACATTCTCTGGCCGTGAGGTTCCCGAAATGAATACCGTTCTAAAATATCGTCCGTGTTTCGAGTTCGCCTCCTTCCTTCGAGGCTGGGCATTAGACTCACACGGCAAAGATTTGCTCCCGGAGGATACGACTCCGGCGGTCTTTTATATCGACCCTACTTTTGTAGTCTTTAAAAGGCTCCCAAAGACAACAAAGAAGCTACAGGTTAGATCCTATGGATCTTACCCATTTTGCCTATTCCAATCTCTTACCACATTCACCCTATCGACGTCAAGGAAAAGTCCGTATTCCCCGATAAATCGGCCAGATTAGGGACAAACTTACATAAAAAGCCGCACCTGAAAGCGGAAACGCTTGACAAGATGAAATTTCTCTGGAATCTATACAGGTGAGAAAGCTATCTATTCATAAAAAACCACAAGGACACTAAAATTGGGCGAAAAAAGCTATTTTCTGTGAAACAAATGTAGAAGATAAACGACTAATGTTGGAAAGACAGTAAGCGATTGCGCTAAGAATCGAGCAGAATCCATTGAACGTGAAAGGATAAGGACATGAAAAACCGTCATGCGATCAAAGCTATGTTGAGTTCCTTACTGTGCTTAACGGTGGTTTTAGCCGGATGCTGTATTAATTTGGGTTGTGTCATGTTAGGTAAATACGAGCGCACCGTCGAGCTGTCGGCCCCACTGCCGGCGGGTTCGACTTTCGCCGCCAAAACGCATAACGGCTCGATCACTATCCACGGCGCCGACGTGGCCGAATGTATGCTGACCGCCACAATCGTCACGCGGGCGGGGACGGACGAAGAAGCCCAGGAACTCTCCGATCAGGTCGAAGTCACCCTCGTCCCCTCCGGCAACCGGCTCACCGCCAAAATCGACCAACCGACCCGTCTGATCAATAAATCCGTGAGCGTCAGTTATGACATTCAGCTACCGAATGAGACGAACCTGGAGTTGATTACCCACAACGGCGCCGTGAGCATCGACGATATTACCGGCCACCTTGATGCGACAACGCATAACGGCAAAACGACCGCCGAAAACGTTTCCGGCACGACCGTACTCACAACACATAATGGTGAGGTCAATTGCCGGCACATCTCCGGCGACTCCAGGTTGCATACCCATAATGGCGGCGTTGACGTGGTTTATTCTGAGACGGCTCCGTCAGTCTGCGATGTCTCAATCACAACCCATAATGGCGGTATCGATTTTACAGCGCCCGTCGATTTTTCTGCCCGCGTGGACGCCTCGACCAGCAATGGCTCCGTCCACACCGATCTGCCGATCACGGTGACCGGAAAAGTAGGCAAAAATAAGCTGAAAGGAACGATTGGAACGGGCGAAGGAACATTGCATCTTGAAACGCACAACGGTTCCATCAAAATAAGGTAACTCGAAGAGATTGACTTTCGCTGTCATCCCAGCGAAAGGGCTTGTTGCTAAAGTAGAGATTGCTTCGTCGCCTTGCTCATCGCAATGACGAAAAGGGCGTTTCTGTGTCATTGCGAGCGATTCGAAGAATCGCGCGGCAATCTCAAATGCCACGAGGAGACTTCTTCGACAGACCCGAACGCAGGGATCTAAAAATACCGCAATGTTAATGGATTCCCGTTTTTACGGGAATGGCATTCCGCGGTAGGATGTGCCAGAGAATTTTGCACACGTCCTATGGCTCCATCGTCTGCGAGGACATGACGGGGGATTCGATCACACACGCCACTCGGGCAGCGGCAGCGGGAAAGTCAGCAAGAAGAAACTCCAGGGCACGATCGGCCAGGGAACCGGAAAGCTCAATCTGCAGACCGGCAGCGGCTCAATCAGCTTGATATAATTTTGAACCTCGCCTATACTCTTGTTATCACGTTGATTTTGTCAAATTGGAAGCTTCACTAAACATAGTAGGCTGGGGTCGTCATGAAGATAAAATGGATCGCGTTTTTCTTGCAAGTCATCTCTATCCTCTTCCTATTAACAGGCTGTGCCTTCTTCTACGGTCCTACCTGCGATCGGACGGGAATCAACAAATTGGATGTCGATTTATCGGCACAGGTCGATCAGCGAATGAAAGAAACGCTTGTCAACTATAACTATATAAGCGTAGCTCTCATACGAGATGGTCGTATTATCCTGATTAAAAGTTATGGGCATGACCGATTGGAAAAGAAAGATGTTTACGCATCCGTATCCAAACCGGTGACGGCCATGATCCTTCTCCAGCTTCTTCAGGAAAGGAAGATTTCGAGCCTCGATGATGAGATCGGCCGATACCATCCCAGGTACAAAGACACTGTTCCCGAAGACTGTGGCGAACATCAAATTACATTTCGACATTTGCTGACTCATACGAGCGGGGTTTCTCATGAATCGAAGCTTTGGGACCATGGCAAGTTGAAGTTGGAGTTTTGTCCCGGCGATGATGTTCAATATTCGTCACATGGTTACGGCATCTTGGGCGATGTCATGGAGAAGATCACAGGCAAGTCGTACAAGCAATTGGTTAGAGACTACATCGGCAAGCCGATCAACGCAAAATCCTTCACCGTGTTGTTGCCGTTTTTTGATGCTCCCGCCGGACAGGTCGCCTCGACGATTGAGGACATGGCTCGTTTCGCCAATGCCGTGATGGAGGGGCGCTATATCTCCAAGGATATGCTCTATCAAGAAGTCTTAAAACAGTACGCCGAAGATCGTCATGGCCCCATTGGCCTGGGTTGGTATTGCACGGGAGTGGACACCCTTGACGTGGCGGGCTATCATGCCGGTTCGAACGGACGGCCTCGAGCGTTTCTCGCAATTAAGCCCCACAAGAAAAATGCCGTCGCTCTGTTGGGCTTAAATCGCTCCGAGAAAGGTGCTCATGACTTCGGTAAGCTAACCATCGATCTGATGGCCATTATTGAGAATCGTCAAACTGACGAAACGGATCATTCCACCGGTTAATATATTTAGCGAGAACACAATAATGAAACGAATGTTCGTATTTTTCATATATCTTTTCATATCGAGTGTCAGCGTGTACGGCGGCACGTCGGACGAGCGAATCCTGGTCCCGGTCATTGATGGGGCCTGGTGGCAGGTGGCGGGTAATCCGATGGATCACAAGTACGCCACCGAGAGGCAGCAGCCGGTGGACTTCGCCGTCTGGCAGGCGGCGGATGGCACGTGGCAACTCTGGTCCTGTATTCGCCATACGAGAGCCGGCGGTAAGACCGGCAAGACGCGATTTTTCTACGGCTGGGAAGGCAAGAACCTGACGGATACGAACTGGAAACCGTTGGGTATCGCGATGGAAGCCGATCCTTCATTGGGCGAAACGCCCGGCGGGCTGCAAGCACCGCATGTCATTAAGGTCGGCGACACGTTTCATATGTTCTACGGCGACTATGCGAACATCTGCCGCGCCACGAGCAAAGACGGTAAGAACTTCAAGCGCATCATCCAGCCCCACGGGAAGACCGGAATCTTCAGTGAAGGGCCGGGTTGTATTACCCGCGATCCCATGCTCATCCAAATCGACGGACTCTGGCATTGTTATTACACCGCTCTCCCAGGCGGGCGAGGCTACGGTTTCTGCCGCACATCGCCCGATTTGGAAACGTGGAGCCATTCCTGTGTGGTCTCGTATGGGGGGAAGGTAGGGCCGGACCGGTTTCAGAACGAATGTCCCCACGTCGTCGAAGTCGAGCCGGGATTATTTTACTACTTCCGGAACCAGTTTTACGGCAAGCGAGCCTTGAATTGGGTCTATCGTTCCGACAATCCGCTGAACTTCGGTATCGACGATGACTCGAAGCTCGTGCGAAGCTGGCGCCTGGCCGCACCGGAAATCATTTTTTATGAGGGTCGGTACTACATCGCTGCGCTGAAAGATAGTCTCGACGGCATCAAGATCGCCCGGATGAAATGGGTCAGATTACCTGAACTGGGCAAACCTGTATTCAATTTCAGTTCCGTCGCCGGCCGTGAGGGATGGATTCTCAAGAGCGGCAATCTCGCCTCGGTATTCACAACTTCCACACGGAGCAACTTTAAGGCAAGAAGCGAATACTTTATCGGCACGGCCGAAATCGGGCAGGACAAATTCGACGATGGCCGAACCGGAGTCATCGAATCCCCGGTCTTCACACTTGAAGAAAAGAGCTACATCCTCTTTGTGTCCGGCGGCAACGACCGGCAGAACCTGTACATCGCGCTCATCGAAGCCGAAACCGGCAAACAGATAGTTCGGTTAACCGGCAAGAAGGATAACGCCTTTGAGAGAGTGTTGGCGGATTGCGCCGGAAGCAAAGGCAAGAAAGCCTTCATCCGGATCGTGGATAGGGCAACCGCCCCCTGGGGACACATTAACTTCGGCGGGATGTACGAGGATCCCCTCGCGCCTTACAACAAGTGATTCTTCACCGGCTTTATCTTTGTCAGAGTGTGCCCAAGAGGTTACAATATCGACATGATCAAACGAAGAAACACAAAGCTGATTAAGATCGGCTCGGTGAAGATCGGCTCGTCGGCCCCGATTGTTATCCAGTCCATGACGAAGGTGCCGACGGTAAACATCAACCGGTGTGTACGGCAGATTAATCAACTCGCACACGCGGGCTGCCCACTGGTCCGCATCGCCGTGCCGCGGCGCGCCGACACGACAGCTTTCGCAACCATCGTTCAGAAAGTAAATGTGCCTTTGATCGCGGACGTGCACTTCAGTGCCGATCGCGCCGTGGAAGCGATCGAAGCCGGTGCGGCCAAAATCAGATTGAATCCCGGGAACATTAAGAAACGAAAAGATATCTTGCGTATTATTGACGCCGCCAAAATGCACAAGACGGCCATTCGCGCCGGCGTCAACGAAGCCAGTATAAGAGATCTTAAAAAACAAGATGTTCCCGTTAATAAACGCGTCGCACTCATGTTGCGGGAGATGAAGAAATACGTTCGACTCTTCGAAGATCGCAACTTCACACGCCTGGTTCTCAGTGCAAAGAGCAGCGACACATTCAGGACCATCGAGATCAACCGCCGCATGGCCGAGACGTTCGATTATCCTCTCCACCTCGGTCTCACACACGCCGGTTTACCCGAAGATGCGGCCATCCCTTCGGCGGTTGCGTTGGGTACACTTCTTGCCGAAGGTATCGGCGATACGATTCGCGTCAGCGCCGCCGGCAATCCCGTTGAAGAGGTACGGATCGCACAAAAGATTCTCGATGCGCTCGGCCTTCGGAAACGCTCGAATCCTGAACTGATCGTATGCCCGACGTGCGGCCGGGCCGAAATCGACGTCGTTAAGCTGGCGCGCCGGGTGGGAAAAGCGCTGCGCCGGCTCGATACGCCGATGCGCGTCGCCGTGATGGGGTGCGTCGTCAACGGGCCCGGCGAGGCCGCCGATGCCGAGTTAGCCATCTGCGCGGCCAGGAACAAAGCTTATATCTATCGCAACGGACGGCGAATTTCCATCGTCCCGGAGGACCAGATTATTCCGGCCATTCTACACGAGCTGCAAAAAGTGTGACGCCATGTGTGCGAAAGAAATATTAACAGAACCTTTTTCTGAGCCGCTTAAAACCACACTCAAAAGACTCTGTATCGCCATCGTTTTCAGTATCGCCTTTGGGTATATCGAAGCCGCCGTCGTGGTCTATCTGAGGGAAATTTTCCATCCTGATGGATTTACATTTCCCATGGCCGTGTTCGGCAATACCGCGATGTCCGTACGAATTCTTCTAACCGAAATGGGCCGGGAAACGGCAACGATTGTCCTGATCTTCACCGGCGCGTGGTTGTTCGGTCGGAATCGCCAGCAGCGCTTCGCCTATTTTTTTGCTATTTTCGCCATCTGGGACATTTTCTACTACGTCTGGCTGAAGGTCCTGCTCGACTGGCCCGCTTCGATCATGGATTGGGATATCCTGTTCCTCATCCCCGTCATCTGGGCCTCGCCGGTCTTGTATCCCGTCCTCATCTCCGTAACCGTGTTTTTGTTCGCCGTCATCATCCTTTGCCATTCTGCTTCTGCCCGGCCCATTCAGCCGACTTTTTCAAGCTGGCTCGCCTTCCTGCTGTCGGCCCTGATCGTAATGGAATCGTTCTGTATCGCCGGCGTGCGTGTCACCGAACCGGATTATGCCTCCTCTTTTCATGAGGGGTTGTTCACCGTCGGTTATCTGCTCGGCGTGGCAACATTTCTCGTCTGCCTTTCGAAATCCGGATCGAGAAGGACAACAAGCCAGGTGTGCAATGCAGATACTACCGCGTTTTAGCCTTTTTTGGGATTTCTATTTCGGTTGTTTCCCGATGTATTGGACCTGACGGATCTTTTGTTAAACGGTCTTCGTCGATTGTTCCCACTCGAGTTCGTCTCCTGTACGAATCCCTCGAATTTGCCAAAGATCATCTTGCCGGCCGACGTTTGAAGCGAGCTGGTGATGCTGATGATTAAAACCCGTCCGATTTTATTGCGGGCGCCCTCCACAACGATCATGGTGCCGTCATCAAGATAACCGATGCCCTGTTCCGCTTCTTCACCCGGCTTGATGATTTTCACTTCCATCGTCTCGCCGGGCAGGGCCACCACCTTGAGCGAATTGGCCAGATCGTTGATGTTCACCACGTCCACCTCGCGCACCCGCGCGACCTTGCTGAGATTGTAATCCGTCGTGGCCAGCCGCCCATTGAAAATTTTTGAAAATACCATCAGCTTCTGATCGACGCCCCTGACCTCCTCGATCTCCGCGAGAACGTTGTCATCGATTTCCACATCGATCACAGGATCCGTCTGCATCTTATTCAGGATGTCGAGTCCCCGCCGGCCTCGGTTGCGTTTAAGCTTGTCCGCCGAATCTGCGATCAACTGCAGTTCGTTGAGTACGAAGCGCGGCACGACAAGCGGGGCATCGAACAACTTACTCTGGCACAAATCGACAATGCGCCCGTCAATAATAGCGGACGTATCCAGAACCAGCGGTCGGGTCCCTTTGGTCTGCTTGGCAAATTCCACGTAGGGGATCACGAAACGAACGTCGTCTTTGGTCCGCATCACGATAGCGATGGAAAGATAACATATACATATCCCGATGATCCATTTGATTGCATAGACCGCCTCCGGGGTTAACTGAACGCTATATGATTCAGCCATCATATCGACGATTGGCGCCAGAGTACCGCTGATAAGTACACCCACCAGCAGGCCGAAAAAGACTCCTGCCAGAGCGGCCAGTTTCCTCTTGGGTGTAAATACATCCAGAACAAAAACAAAGATTGCCATCCCCAAGCCGCTCAATGAAACCGTCCAGAAACTGGTGGAATTTTCTGCCTTTGTGATCTCCAACGTACTGATATTAACGAAAATAACCGCTGAGACAACGACAAGAAAAATGGCTCTAAAAATCCAAAGCAATTTCATGTTATGCACCTCCAAATTATCGGGTAATTCCACTATTACGTCTTTTGCATTATACTCGGCCGTCGAAATCGCCGCAAATATCATATTATCTATCGGAAAACTATCTTCTGGGAGGAAAAACGCCTGGGATCGTTTACGATTGGAACAGAAGGTGCAAAAAAGGGCTGGCCTGCCGAACTTTCCTGCGATAAAATCGTATAGGAAGCGTCTATCTGGTAAGAGAGAATGCTTTTATTCTCTTCCTGATGAAAACCCGAGTGGGTAGCGTGTGCATCGTACACCATTTTTTTGAGTACGGTTTACGATGCCCACCCTGTCATCCACATAAATAAGAGTCCAATAGGAGTCTAAAATGCAGACCGACAGCATGAAATCGAACAGAATAGCTTCTCGTATTCCTTCAATGTATCTCCTTTTTCTCCTGCTGATCGTCACACCGATCTCCGTTTTCGCACAGGATAAGGAGAGCGTTGCCGCCCTGCGTCACATGGGCAAAGCCTTTTCTTCGATAGCCAAGAAAGCGTCTCCGGCGGTAGTCAGCCTCAAAGCGGAACTCGCCCCTTCGCGGGAGTCCTCATCGTCCCGCGAGTGGCCGTTCGACGACGATCTTTTCGAATATTTTTTCGGCCCGCGCACCCCTCGTCCGCGGACGCCGCGGAGTCAACCCCGACAACCGGTTACAACCATGGGGTCCGGTTTTATTATTTCCGCCGATGGTTACATCCTCACCAACAACCATATGGTCGAAAACGCTAAGAAAGTGAAGGTCGAACTGGCCGACGGCCCAAAGTACGACGCCGAGATTATCGGAACCGATCCGGAATCGGACATCGCATTAATCAAAATAGAGGCCCAAAATCTACCCTACCTCGAACTGGCGGACTCCGACGAGCTCGAAGTCGGCGAATGGGTCCTGGCGATCGGTAATCCTCTGAGTCTGAGCCACACCGTGACCGCCGGCATTGTCAGCGCGAAGGGCAGAAGCGTCGGCCTGGCGAATTTTGAAAGCTTCATTCAAACCGACGCCGCCATCAACCGGGGTAACTCCGGCGGCCCTCTGCTCAATCTGGACGGCCAGGCCGTCGGGATTAATACGGCGATCGTCGGCGCCACCGGGAATATCGGGATCGGCTTTGCGATACCGATCAATATGGTCAAGTATGTGTACAAGCAACTCCGCGATGGAGGGGCTGTTGAAAGAGGCTATATCGGCGTCACGTTCGATCAACTGACCCCCGGCTTGGCGACATCCCTGGATTTGGACAGAGACACCAAGGGTATCATCATAACGGAAGTGGTTGAGGGAACGCCCGCGGAAGAGGCCGGATTACAACAATATGACGTTATTGTCGAACTTGACGGCGAAGCCGTTGGAAACAATAACGAGTTCCTCAACCGCGTGGCGATGTACAAACCGGGCACGAAAATCAAGTTGATTATCTTACGAGACGGCGACCGTAAACCCATTACGATTAAACTTGGCAAACGTCCCGCGACGGAAGAGCTTTACGGCACGTTAAGACCTGAAACGACGGAAGAATTGGGCTTCACCGTACGGGATTTGTCGGACGAACTGGCCGAACGTTTCGGCTACGAAGATGAAAAGGGCGTCATCGTCGTGGAAGTCGATCCCGGCTCCCAGGCCGCGGAAAAAGGCGTATCGCCGGGAACGCTCATCAAGGAAGTCAACCGAAAGCCGATCAGTAGTACGAGGCAGTTCAATGATGAGATCAAAAAGGCCAAGAAGAACGGCGGCGCCGTGCTGTTAGTGAAACTGCCCAACGGCTACACGAAAATCGTGTATATTGAATTCACCGAATAGTACAAGACAAGGCCGGTCTCTTTATGATATTTTTTTCAGCCCCGCTTCATGCGGGGCTTTTTTTATGGGGCCAACATCCTCAGCCCGGCTTCGCTCTTGCTTATCAAGTGTTTTTTTGTTTAACTAAGCCGCTATGGAAACCAAACTTTTCGACCTGTCAGGTAAAACGGCGCTCGTCACGGGTGGCGGCAGGGGGATCGGATTGGCCATCGCTCAGGGTCTGGCCGAGCATGGCGCCGATATCGCACTTATCGCTCGTACGAAAGAACAACTTGAAACCGCCGGACAACGCATTCATAAGGAAACGGGTAAACGTGTCCGGGCCTTTCCGTTCGATCTGGAAAACGTCGGGCAGATCGACGCTCTCTTCGAAAACATCACGACCGAAACTAACGGCGTCGATATTCTCGTCAATTGCGCGGGGACGACCATTCGCGGTCCGGCCGAAGACGTGGACATGAAGACCTGGCAAAAGGTCCTTGAGGTGAATCTCACCGCGACGTTTGTCTTGTCGCAGGCGTTTTGCCGCCATCGAAAACAGGCTATCCAACCCGGCAAGATTATCAATATCGGATCGCTCACATGTCACGGCGCCCGCCCCACAACGGCAGCCTACGCCAGCAGCAAAGGCGGCTTGCTCATGCTCACCAAAACGCTGGCGGTCGAATGGGCCAAATACAATATCACCGTCAACGCCATCGGTCCCGGCTATATCGCCACGGAACTGACCAAGCCGCTCTGGACGGATGACGATTTCAACCAGTGGGTGCTCTCGAAAACACCTCTGAGCAGGTGGGGCCGACCCGAGGACCTCGCGGGCACCGCGGTGATGCTCGCCTCGAAGGCCGGCGATTTCATCACGGGCCAGATCATCTACGTGGACGGCGGCTGGCTCGCATTGCTTTAAGGAGAGACTTTCATGCATGAAATTCGTAAACGAAACGCGAGATTCACCAGCGTCTTGATCGGTGTGGTTCTTATTACACACCTATCCGGCTGCGGCTCGGCCTTCAAATCCAACAAACCAACGCGCACGGTCCGACTGTCCTCTTTAAATCTGGAAAAGATGACCTCCGGCTGGGGAACGCCACAAAAAGATAAATCCGTCCAGGAAAAACCGCTGTGCATCGCCGGCGCCGAGTTCGATCACGGCGTCGGCACACATGCCAATAGCGTGATGCACGTCAATCTAAAACGTGCGTGCCGGAGATTCTCTGCCCAGGTAGGGGTCGATGACGAAGTGACAAATTCTGGCAGTGTCCGCTTTCGCATCTACGCCGACGGCAAGCTGTTGTTCAATAGCGGTATCATGAAAACAGGGGATGCACCTAAGCCGGTCGATGTGGACCTGACCGGTTGTAAGACCATGATCCTGATCGTCGATTCAGGCGGGGACAATACCAGCTACGACCACGCGAACTGGGCCGACGCGGCTTTCCTCGTAGCCGGGAAAGATCCCGAAGCCATGGATGCCCCGACGGTCAACGAGAGGAAGGTGATCCTAACACCCAAACCAGGCCCTAAACCGCGGATCAACGGACCGAAGGTCTATGGCTGCCGGCCCGGCCGTCCGTTTATCTATCGCATCCCATGTACGGGCAATAGGCCGATGACCTTCAGCGCTGAAAATCTTCCTGCAACGCTCACGCTCGATACGGCTGCCGGCATCATCACGGGCACGACTCCCACCGAACGCGGCGAATATATTGTCACGTTGAAAGCCTCCAACCGTCGCGGCTCGATGCAGCGATCTTTCAAAATCGTCGTGGGTGATACACTGGCCCTGACCCCGCCGATGGGCTGGAACAGTTGGTACATCCACTACTGGCGCGTTACGGACCAGCATATGCGACGCGCCGCCGATACGATGATCGAATCCGGGATGGCCGACTACGGCTATCAGTACGTTAACATCGACGATTGCTGGATGGTCAAGCCGGACGCCAACGATCCGATGATCGGCGGGGAGCCGCGCGACGCCGACGGGGCGATTCGCTCGAACGGACACTTCCCGGATATGAAGGCCCTCGCCGACTATATTCACGCCAAGGGGCTCAAAGCCGGACTGTACACTTCACCCGGTCCACTGACGTGTCAGAGGTACACAGGGACGTACGAACATGAGGAAATCGACGCGAAGAAATTCGCCGAATGGGATTTTGATTTTCTCAAATACGACTGGTGCTCCTATGGCCGGGTCGCCACCGGCGAAGGAACAGAACGCGTCCAGAGACCGTACATTAAAATGGGCGCGATTTTGCCCCAGCTCGATCGTGACATCGTCTTGAATCTCTGCCAATACGGAATGGGCGACGTCTGGACCTGGGGCGGCGAAGTCGGCGGACATTGCTGGCGAACGACCGGCGATCTGGGTCTGGCCGGAGGGTCCGATCTGCCGGGCTTTTATCATATCGGCCTGAGCAACGCCCGACACTGGCAATACGCCAAGCCGGGCCAGTGGAACGATCCCGATTATATCCTGATCGGCTGGGTCGGTCAGGCACGCAAACAATCCGAAGGCAAACCTACCACGCTGACGCCCAATGAGCAATATTCATATATGTCGATGTGGTGCCTGATGGCCGCGCCGTTGGTCTTCTCCGGCGACATGGACAAGCTCGACGATTTCACGCTTAATATCCTTTGTAACGCCGAAGTCATCGAAGTCGATCAGGACCCGCTCGGCCAACAGGCCCCGATTATCCGCCGGACCGACGATTATTTCATCATGGCCAAGGACATGGAGGACGGCTCGAAAGCCGTCGGCTTATTCAACACCTCACCCGTCGAGAGCCGCATCGCCGTGACATGGAAGGAACTCGAGATCGAAGGCGTGCACCGCGTCCGCGACCTGTGGCGACAGAAAAACCTGGGCACCTACAAAAACCGGTTCGAAGCCAAAGTCCCCAGGCACGGCGTCAAACTCGTTCGTTTTTTCAGTGCGAATTAGCCTATCACTTACTTTCAGGAGTTCGGTACTATGAACATACGTCGATTCGGAATATTCATTTTTGTTTGCATCGTCTTTGCGTCTTATTGTGTATCGGATAGTGCAAAGGGGATGTCGAGTGCAGAATCATTGGTTCTTGTCACGCGAAGTCGCGCGCCGTTGCCCGATGATGCCAGTCGATTCAAAGTCGTACAAAAAAAGATTGAGTGGGACCCGAAACGGACCGCGATCATCATCTGCGATATGTGGGACAAGCATTGGTGCAAGGGTGCGACGTCACGCACTGGCGAACTGGCGCCGCATATGAACGACGTTATCTCCAAAGCACGGAGTCAAGGTGTATTTATTATCCATGCGCCCAGCGGCACGGTTGGAGCCTACGAGAATCATCCCGCTCGAAAGCGTGCTCAGGAAGCGCCGAAAGCAGCGAATCTGCCGGAGGGGATTAGTAAATGGTGCCGCTGGATCGACGAGAACGAAGAAACCATCGGCTATCCCATCGATCATTCCGACGGTGGCTGCGATTGCCAGCCGACATGCAAGCAAGGCCCCCCGTGGCCGTGGAAAAGCCAGATCGATACGATCCAAATCCGCGACGAGGATGCTATCAGCGATTCAGGCGTCGAGATCTGGAACCTGCTCGAACAGCGCGGTATCACCAATGCCATCCTGATGGGTGTGCATACAAATATGTGCGTGCTCGGCCGGCCGTTCGGGCTGCGCCACATGGCGAAGTTCGGCAAAAACGTGGTACTCATGCGCGACCTGACCGATACGATGTACAACTCGCGGATGCGCCCGTTCGTCAATCACTTCACCGGAACGGACCTGGTCGTCGAGCACGTCGAGAAATACGTCTGCCCGACGATCACCTCGACGGTCTTGACCGGCCGGCCCGCGTTCCGCTTCAAGAATGATAAGCGTCCCCACGTGGTCTTCCTGTCGGCCGAGAGCGAATACGGTTCCGTCGAAACGCTGCCCGAATTAGCCCACGAACTGCAAACGAAGTACGGTTTGTATTGCGAGATTCTCCAGGGCAGCCCGGAAAAACGCGGCGACGACCGCCATGAGCTGGCCGGGCTGGAGGCGCTAACGAACGCCGACTTGGCCGTAGTTTTCATGCGGCGAAGGGCATTGCACCCCGACCAGATGAAGTACTTCCGCGATTACATGGCCGCCGGCAAGCCGGTGATTGCCTTGCGGACCGCCAGTCACGCCTTCGATACCCGCGGCGGCGCCCCGGAAGGCTACGCCGAATGGCCCACATTCGATCCCGAAGTCCTGGGCGGCAACTACCACGGCCATCATGGCAGCGGACCAAAATGCACCGTTACAATGGCCGGCGGCGCCGAAGGCCACCCGATCCTTGCCGGCGTGAAGCTCCCGTTCACCAGCGACGGCTCCCTGTACGAGGTCCGTCCCTTAGCCGAATCGACGATGCGGCTGCTAATCGGCACGATTCCCGACAAAGAACCCGAGCCGGTCGCCTGGACCAATCGCTCGGGCCGATCTCGTGTCTTCTCCACGTCGCTCGGCCATCCGGACGATTTCAAAAACGCCTCATTTCGCCAACTGCTCATCAACGCCGTCTTCTGGGCCATGAATAAACCGGCGCCGATAAAAAAGTAACGATAAGCCGCGAAGAATATATGAACGTATAGCCGATACTATAGACGGTAAGATGGTTATAGAAATTTATCGGACGTAAACTGGGGATTTCTGCCAAAGGAGGTTATCATGCAAACGCATCTACTGAGAGACAATCGGATTATCGCAACAGTTGTTATAGTCCTGATTTTGACAGCTTCTACCGGTCGGGCACAGTCCCGGCAGGCCGGGCGGATCCTGGAGGCAACCGGCGTTAAAGGCGGATTGATTGTTCACATCGGTTGTGGAGATGGAGAACTGACCGCCGCATTGCGGGCCAACGACAGTTATCTCGTCCACGGTCTCGACAGCGATCCGGAAAACGTAGCCGCAGCCCGCGAGCACGTTCAATCACTTGGACTTTACGGCGACGTGTTTGTCGAGCAATGGTCCGGCGATAAGCTGCCCTATATCGATAATATGGTTAATCTCATCGTCGCCGAAGACCTTGGCGGGATATCGGAATCCGAAGTGATGCGCGTATTGGCGCCCAAGGGCGTCGCCTATGTCAAATCAAAGGGCCGCTGGACAAAAACGGTGAAAGCCCGGCCGCGGGAGATCGACGAATGGACACATTACCTTCACGATCCGAGCAACAACGCCGTGGCCCATGACAGCGTTATTGCGCCGCCGAGCCGGTACCAGTGGCAAGCCGGACCGCGCTACTCCCGGCAGCACGACCATATGTCGAGCGTCAGCGCCGTCGTCTCGGCGAACGGACGATTGTTTTACATCTTCGACGAGGCCCCCCGGGCGTCTATTCTCATCCCGCCGCAATGGAAGCTGATCGCGCGCGACGCATTCAACGGCAAACAACTCTGGAAACGGAACATCGAACTTTGGCATCCGCACCTCTGGCGACTCAAGAGCGGACCGCAGTTGCTCGCCCGCCGCTTGGTCGCGATAGGGGACCGGTTGTATGTCACGATGGGTATCGATGCGCCGCTGTCGGTTCTCGACGCGGCTACGGGCAAGACGATCCGCACCTACGACGGCACGAAAACCACCGAGGAGATCCTCTGCACCGACGGCATCCTGATTTTGTCGGTTGCGAAAGGCGGCCAACCTTTACGGAGCGATCCGGCCAAACGCTATGCGACGCTAACCGAGATGAACAACGATGTCGCTAATCCTCTCTGGACACAAGCCCCGCGAACGATCGTGGCCGTCGATGCCACAACGGGTGACGTGCTTTGGGAAAAGGAATCGGATTTGGTCTCGCTGTCGTTAGCGGCGGATGGCCGGCGCGTGCTTTTCCACGACGGTCAACGTATCCGGTGCCTCGATCGTCGCACCGGCGAGCCCATTTGGGCATCGCAGCCGTTGCCCAAGAAAGAGAACATGCGAAGCTCCGGAGGCGCTACACTCGTTCTGTACGACGACGTGCTCCTCTATAGCGGTCAGGTGGCCGCCCAGAAAAGAAGACCGAGGCAACAGAGCCTGACGACGATGTTCGCCTTGTCGGTCAAAGATGGGTCCATGTTATGGCAAGCACCGCATCATCCATGCGGACACATGGGCACGCCGGACGATATTCTCGTTGCCGGCGGGCTGGTCTGGAACGGCGCTGTGGCTAAAGGCAACGATTCGGGCATCATAACCGGCCACGACCTGCACACGGGCGAAATCAAAAGCGAATTCACACCCGACGTGGATACGCACTGGTTCCACCATCGTTGCTACCGGGCCAAAGCGACCGACAAGTATCTGCTCTTTTCGCGCACGGGCATCGAGTTCATCGACCACGCCGCCGAGCACTGGATTTGCCATCACTGGGTTCGGGGCGCATGCCACTACGGTATTATGCCGTGCAACGGGCTGATCTACGCACCGCAACATCCGTGCGCCTGTTATATCGAGGCGAAGCTCTACGGTTTCACCGCCTTGGCGCCGCCCTCGCCGACGATGCAGCCGCGTCGCAACGTGCCGGACGCCGAACGCCTCATACGAGGTCTCGCCTACGGCGAGAATCTCAAATCTCATATCTCAGATTTGAAATCCGAAGACTGGCCGACGTTCCGTCATGACGCCGCACGGAGTGGGACGATCAAGACAACCGTTCAGCCGACCGGTCTCAGGCATACGTGGTCCAGCAAGCTGGGCGGTCAGCTCAGTACACTGGTCGTCGCCGGAGGCACGCTGTTTGTTGCTTCGACCGATACCCACCAGGTGCACGCGCTCGACGCGGATACAGGCAAATCCTTGTGGAGCTTTACGACCGGCGGGCGCGTGGATTCGCCGCCGACGATCTGGCAGGGCCGGGTGTTGTTCGGTTCCGCCGACGGCCATGTGTATTGTCTGAACGCGCACGACGGCACGCTTGTATGGCGATACCGCGCTGCGCCGGAGGACCATCGAATGATGGTCTTCGATCAGATCGAGTCGGTCTGGCCGGTGCATGGCAGCGTGTTAGTGCAGGACGATGTCCTTTACTGCGTTGCCGGCCGTTCCATGTTCGTCGATGGCGGATTGCGATTGTTGCGGCTCGATCCGAAGACGGGCCGGAAGCTTTCCGAGACGATTCTCGACGACAAAGACCCCGCCACCGGGCAAAACCTCCAGGTGCATATCCAAAGGCTCAACATGCCTGTGGCGCTGCCCGACATCCTTTCAAGCGACGGCAAATACGTGTACATGAGATCGCTGCCGTTCGACCTGCAAGGCAAACGGAAGTTCGTCGCCTACGTGCCGGTCCAGGAGCAGCAAGGGGACGACCTGCACCTGTTTTGCCCCACGGGTTTCCTCGATGATTCGTTGTGGCATCGAACGTATTGGGGCTATGGCCGGGCCTGGGCCTCGGGCGCCGGCGGCTACCACCAGGCCGGCCGGGTCATCCCCGCGGGCCGTCCGCTCGTGTTCGACGACGAAAAGGTGTACGGTTACGGCCGGCTCTGGCAATACTATCGCTGGACAACGCCGCTCGAATTCGAGCTATTCGCCGCGAAGAAGCAGCCGGAGATTGTCAAAGCGGGCAGCGAAACCAAACCCATCAAGAAGGCCGGCAAGCGCGTCGGCTCACGAAAGATACCGGTCACGCGATTCGTCTCGGACTGGTCCGACGACATCCCCGTCCAGGTCACCTCGATGGTGCTAACGAATAACGCACTCTTTATCGCCGGTCCGCCCGACGTCGAAGACGAAGAGCACTCCGTCAAGGCACTGCTCAATTCCGAAACGCAGAAAAAGCTCGCCGAGCAATCGGCGGCCTTCGAAGGCAAACGCGGCAGCTTGCTGATGGCCGTATCCCCCGACGGCGGCCGGAAACTCGCGTCCTATCGTCTCGACTTTGTTCCACGGTTCGATGGCCTGATTGCAGCGAACGGACGGCTATATCTATCGACGCTTGGTGGAGAAGTGATCTGCCTGAGCGATGCGAAAGGCCAACCACTCGCATCGATTGAAAAGAACGTTCTTCTAACGGCCCGAGTAGACCCGAAATTCTGAGGCTATCGAAGGCTCTTCTGGGCACTTTTAGAATTGCTTATTTGCCTTGCTTTATAAGCTCTTGGAAACGGGTGTGTTTGCGTAAGTCATCCCAAGCCGGATCGAGCTGAAGTAAAGGAATCGATAATTCTCCAGGGATACCCAGCAGATACTCGATCTGTTCTATGGCGAGATTGTACTCGTCCACCATCACGTAAATACGAGCCAAGTCCTCTATTCGTTGGCGACCTCGCCAAGCATCCCTGGTTACGGGTAGCATCTCAATGGCCAACTTCCCCTCGCGGATCGCTTCATCTTTGTCACCCAGGCCCGCACAGGCAATGCCGAGTGCGCTGTGTAATCGAGTATCATTCGGATATCCCTGGATTTTGGATTCGAGAATGTTTCGCGCGTTGTTGTAGTACTTATTTGCGAGTTCCTTCTTCTCCATGTACCCATAGATCAGTGCGCATCGTAAAGCATAGGGCATGAAGTAACTCATATTGTCAACATCTGTAGGTGCTAAAGAGAGTCTGGCCAAAGCCTCTTGATACTTTTCGTCGAAGACATCTAAGGTGGTCAAAATATCAACGAACGTTGTTTCTGTTGACGTGACATTCTGGGACGCCTCTTCCAGAACTGCCCGCGCTTTCTCAATGCTGCCTTCCCAGAGCAGGTATAGCTCGGCTTTCCAGAAATATGGACCCGCCGAGTCTGGGGTCAGCGAGATGGCGCGGTCATAGTAATGCTCTGCCTCTGAGTACTCCCCAAGGAGCACAAGAGTTTTCCCTAACTCCCAGGTTAATGTGCAGAAACGTGGGTTCAGTTCTAAAGCTTTCTTGATGTTGATCAATGCTTGCTCGAGTTTCCCCTGCCGCCTTTGAGCATAACCGATGAAACTCAGGAGATCGCTGTTATTCGGTTGGCTTTTCCGGGCGATGGCGTACTGCTCCAGGGCACGGTCATAATCCATATCGCTGATGTAGTAATAACGCCCCAAAGCCACGTGAGCTTCAGGCTGGTTAGGATTAAGTCTTAGCGCCTCTCGTGCAGCTTTTTCTGCCATGGCCAGGCGCTCTTCGCTGCGGTCACAATAGAACCAATACATCCGGCCATGCATTATTGAGAGCTGGGCGTAGGCCAGCACAAATTCGGGATCCAATTCGACCGCTTTTTCATACATTCCTATGGCTATCTTGAAGTTACTTTCGAGATAAGCTCGATGGAAATATTCATTGCCGCGCAGGTAATAGTCATAGGCCTCTATGTTTCCTGTTGGCCTAGCTTTCAATGCCCGCCGTTCCGGTTCAAGCAAGGTAATATCCAGTGCCTGTGCCACCCGCTCAGCTAAATCAGACTGCACCTGGAATACCTCGCTCATATCATTATCGTAAGTCTGTGCCCAAACATGCGTGTCTTCGGAAGCCTTGATGAGCCGGGGTATTATCCTCACTCTGCTGTTTGGATCTGATGGGCTCGCGCGCTGGACCGTTCCTAGCAGGATGTAGTCAATATCCAAGTCCTTGGCTATCTGCTTAGTACTCTTCTTTCTGGCCTTGTACTGCATCGCGCTCTGACGTGAAATGACATCCAATCCCTGGATGACTGCCAAGCGTGCTGTGATGGCATCAGTGATTCCATCCGTGAAATACTCCTCCTCGGCAGAATCCAGATTCTCAAACGGTAAAACCACCAGTCGTATCTCATTCGAAGAAGGGCGAGCTTGCCTTTCTGGAAGAAAACGTATAGCAACAGCGCATAAGAGAACTATAATCGATACACTGACAATTATCGCCACTTTTCGCTGTTTCACTGCCATGACTGTTGGCTGTGCAGCAGCAACTTCGTTGAGCGTTTCGTTGATCTCGATACCAGCCTCTGCTATGTCCCCGAGACGCCGGTTTGGGTCCTTCTCCAAACAGCGGTGGAGAAGATTGCGTATATTTGCTGGAATTTCCTGTGGCAGCCTATCCCAATCAGGCTGGCGTTCGATAATGTGGGCCAGCGTGTCTGTGGCCGTCTGGCCTTCAAAGGGAAGCCGGCCCGTCAGCATTTGGTATATCATGCAGCCGAATGACCAGATGTCCGTGCGATGGTCAGTCTCTTTACCGCGGGCCTGTTCCGGACTCATATAGGCCGGAGTTCCCATCACACGTCCGGGTTGAGTTTGGGTAATTTCGCTGTTCTTGCCTTCACTGACTGGAGCCTTGGCCAAGCCGAAGTCCAGCACCTTGACTCTGCCTTCAAGTGTGATCTTGATATTGCCCGGCTTGAGGTCTCGATGGACGATGCCTTTTTTGTGAGCTGCGGAGATGGCCTCGGCAATCTGTCGGGCGATCGAAAGGGCTTCCTTTAATTCAAGCGGCTCGCGAGCTATACGCTCTGCAAGCGTCTCGCCTGGTACATATTCGAGAATCAAATAGCCGGATTGTTCTTCTTCAATAATCTCGTGGATTACAGCGATATTTGGGTGATTCAACGAGGCCAACAGTTCTGCCTCACGTCTGAAACGCATTTGGGCGGTCGAGTCACCCGCCAGAGAAGCGGGCATACTCTTGATGGCAACAGAACGCTTAAGCTTCGTGTCGTGAGCCAGGTGGACAACTCCCATGCCGCCCCGGCCTATCATCTCGGTTATCTCAAAGCCTCCGATTTTCCAGCCGACGAGATCCTCTCCAGTCTCTGACTCTTCGAAATCACCCTCATCAGCCTGTACAAGAGAATCGAACAGAGCATTGATTCTCTGAAGTTCCTGTATGCCCTTGCGGATATGACTTTCTAATCCGGGATACTGTTTGACGAATTCATTTAAATCGGGTTTCTTTCCTCGCATGGACGCATCGACAAATTGCTTTACAGCGTCTTTGACAATATCCTTCCGATTGTCGCCGGCTTTGCCTGCCATCAGATCCCCATGAAAACGGTTGTTAGTTCTGCCATCGCGCTCGGCATCAGCATTCTCACTGCATCGGGACTCTTACCTAATCTCTTCCCGATTTCTTTGTACGAAAGTCCTTCGATTTTACTCAGAACAATGACGTCTCTGTACTCGGGCTTCAATTCGTCGATCGCTTTCTCAAGTTTAGCCAAATCCTCTCCTTTTGACATTATCACACTTGGCGTCATCGCATCAAGACCGCCGGGAATTCCCCGAAGTCCGCGACCCGTCGTTGAACGATGACGGCCAAGAGGAAGCTCTTTACGAATGTCTCGTTTGGCCGCGTGTAGTTTATCCAGATTGTCGCGAAGTACGTTTTGAGTTATCTTTGATAACCACCGTACGAAATCGCCCTCATTGGTATAGGTGAAACCTCCCAACCCCTGAAAGGCGTGAATAAAGACATCCTGGACGAGGTCCATCGACTCCAGCTTGGAACGAGGCACCTTGCCCATGCGAAAGCGGACCATCCACCTGACTCTCCAGCCATACACCCGATATAAGCGTTCCAAGGCTGATTCATCACCCTCTTTGGCAAGAGCGACCAATTGCTGAGTTTTGTGGCCGGTGTTATGCACGAATCCTCACGAACCTCCAGATATCAAGGATATTCAACAAATTATATCAAATTTGCACAAAAATCGCAATGCATCCTTCGCTTGGCTTTGTCCTTTCCGTTGATAAGAGTAGAGCCGAAGAGTTCAAATAACAGGTACTTCAGCAAACGAATCGTTATGAACAGAGCCGATCACGGTCAGCGGCGTGAAAAACACTAATTCTTCTGAAAGGGCAGTAAGATGAAAAAGGTAATTGTGATGTTATTGGTTTTGGCATTGTGTATGGTTGCGAAGGCGGATTTTACGTTCGGCACTCCCGAGAACCTTGGACCAACTGTCAACAGTTCGGTTCCTGACGGTGCGCCGTCCATATCGGCTGATGGTCTGGCCCTTTACTTCGCATCCCTTCGAGACGGATGGGTCGATATATGGGTTACGACACGGGAGTCGACAGATCTTGACTGGGGAGAGCCGGTGAAACTGGGCCCAACCGTCAACAGTTCAGTCTGGGATAGTGAGTTAAGCATCTCGGCTGATGAGCTGGAACTTTACTTTGCATCCGACAGGTCAGGCGGGTATGGCGGTATGGATCTCTGGGTAACAATGCGGGCTACCATCTCCGATCCATGGGAGGAGGCAGTGAATCTTGGGCCAACGATTAACACTTCGGTTGATGATACTGACGTTTGCATCTCGGCTGATGGTCTGTCGCTCTACATCGAGTCCTATCGGGGCGGGGGACATGGTCGTAATGACCTGTGGGTGGCGAAACGATCAACAACATCCGATCCGTGGCCGGAGCCGGTCAATCTTGGGCCGAGCGTCAACGGTCCGGCGAGCGACGGCGCGCCCGGTATTTCGGCCGACGGCTTAGTGCTCTTTTTCAGCGACCATCCAACCCCTCGTCCCGACGGGTATGGGGGGGCGGACATATGGGTAATGAGGCGTACAACAACATCAGATCCCTGGGGAGAACCGGTAAATCTTGGGCCGACCGTCAACGGTTCAGCTAACGACCAGGGACCGAACATCTCGGCCGATGGTTCTACTCTTTACTTTTTCTCTACTCGCTCCGGGGGGCATGGTGAATTTGACATTTGGCAGGCGTCCATCGATCCCGTCGTTGACCTGAACGGCGACGGAATCGTCGATTCGGCCGACATGAGCATTATAGTTGGCCACTGGGGTACAGACGATTCTCTGTGTGACATAGGCCCAATGCCCTGGGGCGACGGCATCGTCGATGTCCGGGACTTAATCGTTCTCGCCGAACATTTGTTCGAGGAAATTCCCGCCAATTGAATACATTACATATTTGGAAGCAGGAAGAAATAAAACACCCAATATCGTTAAAGGGCTGGTAGCTTTGAAGAGTTGTCAGCCCTTTCGAATTTGAGAGTTATCTCGGAACGAAAAGATCCAAAAACCTGAGCATGAAATCTTGCACAAGACAGTTGACAGCGGAAACAATACCGAACGAGTGAAATAAGAACTGGTAAATTTACGAGTATTTTAGCCATTTATCGCTTTCCGAAGATCAAAAAACAGTAAAATCGAGGGAGAAAAGCTTTTTTCGTTGACAGTTCTTTGAAGGTGAACAACAATTGCGCGCGCATGATATCGTTTTATTGGAGTAACGTATTATGGAGAGTAAAAGTGTTCTCTCAAATTTGCGATGCCTCGGAATTTCCCGTATCCTTTTGATAGGATTCGTCTGCGTCCCGTGCGGAAGCGTCGAGGCGGCGGCAACAAATATCCCGAAGACCGAGCATGGCGCGGCCACCATGGAATTCCAGGAAGAACAGCTCGGTCAACTGCTCGGGTCGGTCGATGTCAGCAAGCCCCCGCCGGGCTTCGATCCGGTCGTCTGGGAAGCGTTCATTCCCGAGGACAACGCGATGACGCCGGAGCGTGTGGCCCTGGGGCAAAAGCTTTACTTCGACAAACGCTTGTCAGCAGATGGAACCGTGTCGTGTGCCACGTGTCATGACGTAACGCGGGGCTTCACGGACCAGTTGGCGGTTTCCGAAGGGATCAAGGATCAGCTTGGACGCCGCAATGCACCCACCACGTTGAACGTTGCGTTGTTGCAGATCGCCTTTCTTGACGGCCGATCACCGACGCTGGAGCACCAGGCCAAGCAGCCGATCATCAATCCCATCGAAATGGGGATGCCCGACGGCGAAGCCGCCGTCGATGCCATCAAGAACGACGCCGAGTATCAAGCCGCCTTTAAGAGGGCCTACGGACGTGACGTTAACTATGAGGATATAGGCAGAGCGCTCGCGGCCTTCGAGCGGACGTTGATTTTTGTGGACTCCCCATTCCGGCGTTTCCTGGCCGGCGACGAGGATGCGATCTCCGCCGAGGCGAAACAAGGCTGGGTGCTGTTCAATGAGAAAGGGCGCTGCGTGACGTGCCATCCGATCAATCCGTCGAATCCGCTGGGAACCGACAACCGATTCCATAACGTCGGCGTCTCGGCCCGGCATCAGGATTTCGAAGGGCTTGCCAAGCAGGCGGTGAAAATCTTGGCTGAAGATGTGTCGGAACAAAAGCTCGACGAGTTGGCGTTATCCACCGATATGAGCGAGTTGGGGCGGTTCATGGTCACGAAAATACGCTCGGATATCGGGGCCTTTCGCACCTCTATTTTATTGAATATAGCTATCACACCTCCCTATATGCATGATGGGTCAGTTGAGACGCTCTGGGACGTGATGGACCACTACAACAAAGGCGGCGAACCCAATCTTTTCCTCGACGGCGGCATCGAACCGTTGGCGCTGACGGAAGAAGAGATCGACCAGCTTGTGGCGTTTCTGTTCACTCTGACCGATGTTCGTTTCGCCAAAGAAAACACGATGCAATTAGAAAAACAAAAAGCACAGGCGGCAAAAGAACGTCCGCTGCGCGATAATGAGATGGCTTTCCGTCAGACAATCGCCTTCGAAAAGTAACCATCGGCGAGCTGGTGGTCAGGAAGTATCAAGGAGTGACCCATGAAGCCAAAAATAAAAAGTATCGAAACGAAGTACACTGAAGAACGTAATGCGTTCTTTGACGGCTTGAAAAATCTGGATCGCCGGTCTTTTCTGAAGGTCTCGGCCGCCGCGATGGGAGCGGCCATGGCGTCCGGCCTGGCCCCGCGCCATTCGTTCCAATCGGTTAGCGTGGCCGGGATGGCCTCAATGCCGTCCTTCCAATTCGCTTACATCTCCGATTCGCACCTTTATGAGAAGAAAATCAACGATCGGTTCGTCCGGGCGCTGCTTCGAGCCGTGGAAGATGTGAACAGTCTGGATCCGCAACCCGATTTCGTCTTTTACGGGGGAGACCTGGCCCAACTCGGTCAGCCCAGGGAACTCGATCTCGGTGCGCAGATCCTCAAGAATCTCAAGGCGCCGCTAAAGATCATGGTCGGCGAGCATGACTGGTATCTCGATATGGGCGAAAAGTGGCAGGAGTTGTTTGGCAACCCGATCACTTCGTGGGATCATAAAAGCGTCCACTTCGTGATCCTCAACAGTGTCGTCGAGAAAGATTTCTGGACCGCACGTGGGATGACGCCCATGGAGCGGATGATGACCGTTGCGGGACTGGATAACGGCGTACAAAGCCCCTTTACCGTGGGCGATTCCCAGCGGGAATGGCTCAGGAAGGATCTCGCCCAATACGCTGAGGATACGCCGATCGTTGTGTTTTCCCATTCGCCTCTTTACAAGCTGTATAAGAAATGGAATTTCTGGACGGATGACGCGGAACAGGTGCAGGCGATTCTCAATCGTTTCAATCAGGTCGTCGTTATTCACGGTCACACCCACCAGCTTTTGACCAACCGAATACGCAACATTCATTTCCACGGCCTGCTCTCCACCGCCTGGCCCTGGCCCTACGCCCCGGAAGGCATGCCCGAGCTGACGATCGAGATGAACCGGCCGGATCCTTTCAATCCGAACGACGGCTGCGGAGACGGGCAAGTGTACGTCCATCCGGACGGGCTGGTGGATAAAGTATATAGTTTATGGAACCGCAAGCCCATCACGGTAGCCAAGGCGTATACCGCAAGCTGGGGTAAAAACAGCATCCCGCCGAAGCCCAACCGTGCAAGCTACTAAAACGACCAAGGAGGTTGCCATGCGAAATACATCTATCATGACGTGTATCGGATTCATAGTGTTGTGTGCGGCGTTCGTTTCCGGTATCCTGATGCTCCAGGGTTGCCAAAAGGAAGCCACTGTATCCGGTGATAAGATGGAAATGTCAACGTGCGACGGCCAGGGATCGGCTGTTGTGGCGAAGGACGCCCAGGGACAGGAATTAGCTGATGCGCTCATGGCGCAGTGGAAGCGAGATCATCCGGATCGAAACTGGATGGAGGCAGAGAAGGAAGCGCATGAACTCATGCCGCCCGCCGACAATTCCGCATTACTGCAGGGCGGGCAGGCAGGCGGGCACACCTATGGCCAGCATACCGAACGCGACCTTATCACGTGGGCCCGCGAGACGGAGAAGTTCGCCCTGGAAGGATCGCGCATTTTCCACAATGCCCAGTTATTAGGAAGCACCGTGTCCGTCTCGTGTGACATGTGCCATCCACACGCCTCCAATACCCATCCGGAAACGTATCCCAAGTTCCAGCTTCAACTGGGCCGGGTGGCCTTGCTGCGCGATATGATCCAATGGTGCATCGATAATCCGGTGCGCGGCGCGAAGCTCAAACCCGACGATCCCCGCATGCGCGCATTGGAGGCTTACATCATGGCTCAGCGCACGGGTACCATGATGGAATATGGCAAGCATTGATCGATGAATTGATTGCAGGGTTTTCGATTGATGCCCGATGCCAGCGGCCGCGAGGAGGGCTCCGCAAACCGCCGCATCGAGCACTTCCATGCAATTGCTATAGATCATCGCATTCTAACGTTTCCCATTGGAGTGTCGGATAATCGCCCTCACAGATCATCCAGACCGTGTCAAAGTCCCAACCGGCATTTTCAAAAATCCTCCGGCTCAGCATCTGCTCTGTCGTAAGCCCTGTTCCGAGGTCCAGGCTAAAGACGGTAAAAGCAGACATATAATGAAGATTATCCCGCGTTTTATGGTTCTCTCCTTTGGCATCATAAAGAATGCTCATCATGATTACGCTTACTATCTATATGTATAGTCCAATTGAACCGGGGAAAGTTGGCGGATCTTTTTTCTTTTTTTTAGAATTTTTCAAAAAATACGTAGAACTACGTAGAAATAAAACGCCAAAGAAAATCCAAAAGGCCGTTACATCCGCCAGACAAGATGGCACTCAGAAATAGGACGACAAGAAACAGGTGAATGGACTCAACATGAAGTACGTGGCAAACATACCGCCCTATGAAGATATCATGATGTTCCAAGAGTGAGTAATCTAAACGTAAAAATGAAGAACAGGGCGAAAAAATGACCCGTATGAACCATTGAAACTTAGGATCGTTAATATAAGGAGATGTTAAAATGAGTAAAATGGCATTACGCATGATGATCGTATTCGTTTTTTGTGGGGCCGCGTTCGGCGTCGATTTCGAGTTATCCTGGATCTCCGGAGATACCCGTCCGGACTTCAGCCGGACACCGGCCGATCCCACGACAAACGACAGAATCGAATTTGTGATTCCAACGGATGTGTTCCAAAATCAGTGGCAGGCAGAAAAATATCTGGGCGGAACGCCCACATTGGTCATTGATACCGAACAAAGAAGAATTGACCTTAAGTTCGAGCCTCCTCTGCCGTCCAATGTCCCTACAATATACAATCCGGTCAGCGGGCTTGAGGGATATTTCGGACCTCTCGAAGAAGGATCATGGCTTTTCTACGTCCAATTCCAGGGCGTGATCTATATCGATCCTTTCTATGTCGGTCCTTACATGGGAAATCCAACCGCACACGATTTGACCGAGCACTTCACATCGGACCAGGATGCCTTCGACTTGATGTACGAATCCATTCTGTTCACGCCCACATCGAGCGGAACGTCTTATAATGTGCAGCTTCAGGAGATTTCAGAGCTACCCACCGACCCCGCGGGAGGCACGGATCTGGATCTGGGTGATGACGCCTTCAAATTTGTCAAATTGACCGGTTCGAATTCGGTATCGATTTACGACAGCGACTTCACCGGTTTCTACGTCGGCAGTAACGGCTACATCACCTTTATCGAAGGCGATCAGGATTATTCGGAAAGCCTGCAGGATCATTATGACACGCCGCGCGTCTCCGCGCTGTTCCGCGATCTCAACCCCACCGGCGGCGGGCAAGTCAGTTGGAAACAACTCACCAACCGGATCGTGGTCACCTGGGAGAATGTCCCTCAATACGGAGCGGACAACTCCAACACCTTCCAGGTCGCGCTGTACTTCGACGGACGTATCCGGCTTTCATGGGAGCATATCGATGCCCGGCGCGGGATCGTCGGATTGTCCGACGGTCTCGGCGTGCCGTCTGATTTTCAGGAAACCGACTTTTCAGAACTATCCGGGGGAACCCCGCCGGCGTCCGATTACTTTGTCGAACAATTCACAGGAGACGCCGATCCGTTCGATCTGGAGTACAAGTCCGTGACGTTCCGCCCGATCACCGGCGACGCGGCCTATACGGCCAGGGTGCAGGATATTTCACAATTACCGACCAATCCATCCGGCGGAACGAATCTGGCCTTGGGCGACGATGCCTTCACGTTCGTCAAATTAGCCGGCTCGGCAAGGGTGTCGATCTACGGAACCGACTTCACCGGCTTCTATGTCGGGAGCAATGGCTACATCACCTTTACCGAAGGCGACCAGGATTATTCCGAGAGCCTGGCGGATCATTTCGATACATTGCGCGTATCGAGTTTGTTCCGCGACCTCAATCCGTCCGGCGGCGGACAAATCAGTTGGAAGCAATTAGCCGACCGGGCGGTCGTGACCTGGGACGATGTGCCCCAATACGGCTCGAACACCTCGAACACCTTCCAGATCGCGTTGTTTTATAACGGAACGATCCGGCTTTCCTGGACCGGCGTTGACGCCCGGCAGGGCATTGTCGGACTCTCCGACGGCTTTGGCGTGCCTTCTGATTTTCAGGAGGTTGACTTTTCCAACCTGTCCGGAGGAACGCCCCCCGTGTCGGATTACCCGGTCGAACAGTTTACATCCGGCGCCGATGCGTTCGATCTGGAAAATACATCCATACTGTTCACTCCGAACGCAAGCGGTTCGGGCTATAGCGGCGAGGTGGAAACGATTTCTCAGTTGCACACGAATCCATCCGGCGGAACGAATCTGAACCTGGGCGATGACGATTCCGCATTCGTCAAGTTAGCCGGCTCGGCAACGGTCTCGATCTACGGAAGCGAGTTCACCGGCTTCTATGTCGGAAGCAACGGCTACATTACCTTTACCGAAGGCGACCAGGATTATTCGGAGAGCCTGGCGGAACATTTCGACACTCTCCGTGTGTCGGGTCTGTTCCGTGACCTTAATCCAACAGCCGGCGGACAGGTCAGTTGGAGACAACTGAGCACCCACGCAGCTATTACCTGGCAGAACGTCCGCGAGTACGGCTCCAACAGCCCGAATACCTTCCAGATCGAGCTGGCCTATGACGGCCGGATTCGTTTGTCCTGGCTCGGCATGGCCGCACAGAGCGGCATTGTCGGTCTCTCGGACGGGGCGGGCCTGCCGCCTGATTTCCAGGAGACGGACCTGTCCGAGCTGTCGGGCACAACACCGCCTCCAATCGACGACTTCCTGACCGAGCAATTCGCGGCCAACGCCGATCCGTTCGATCTGGAATATACGTCGGTGACGTTCACGCCGACCGCGGACGGAACGTCTTATACCGGTTCGCAGCAAAGTATTACGAGTTTGCCGACGAACCCGGCCGGCGGAACGAACCTCGGACTCCGCGACGATATCTGGGTGCGCGTCGGATTCAGCAACCAGGCGCGGGTCAGGATATTCAATCAAAGCTTCTCGAGCATCTATGTCGGTAGCAACGGCTACATCACCTTCACACAGGGCGATACGGATCCTTCCGAGTCCCTGGAAGAACACTTCGAGACGCTGCGCATCTCGGGTTTATATACCGACCTGATTGCGACCCACAGCGGAAGAGTCACCGGCAAGCAACTAAGCAACCGCGTGGCGATCACCTGGGAGGACGTCCCGGAATTCAGTAATACGGCCCCGAATACGTTCCAGATCGAGATGTATTACGACGGGAGAATCCGGCTGTCATGGCTTGAGATCGGCTCGCCAAGCAATATCGTCGGCCTCTCCGATGGTCAGGGCTTGCCGCCCGATTTCGAGGAGACGGATTTTTCCGTTCAATATTGACCATAGACAGTAAGGAATACCCGAACGTAAGCAAAGGGTAAAACGCAGTGAATGATTGAGAAGGGCCGGGTTTTTCTCTTTATCCCGGGCGGAAAATCGGCTTGCCCGCCCGGATAAACAAAGAACCCGGCCCCCGGTTTTGATTGCCGCACGTAGTCAAAGGCCGGTTCATATTATCCCCGATGGAATCCATAGGCCTGGGCCCCGATGACAGTATTGGCTTTGTTTTTTCAAACGCTCCATCGACATACGATATACGACATACGAATTATTGACATGGTTTTTGATAGCTGATGTGGATTTTTGTGAATTTATTAAGATCGTCCCAAATTCTTGAGTTTTTCAGGTTATGCGGCATGGCTGATTTCCCATTTGAGCAGCTTGATGTCACACCGTCCCTGCAGATTCATTCGCGATTGCCAATAGCGTCTCCACGATTCG
>Ga0272442_10000522_pt1 | contig 61386 bp, 42 predicted proteins | sample SSMForm2O_FD_200262 | JGI IMG/M metagenome (GOLD analysis project Ga0272442, IMG submission 200262) | Marine sediment archaeal communities from Little Sippewissett salt marsh, Falmouth, MA, United States - SSM-Form-2O | ecosystem: Environmental > Aquatic > Marine > Wetlands > Sediment ...
TCAATTGAAGGATATGGTTCAACTACAGATAACTACAAACCAGGCTTACCAACAAAAACATTTTACTATATGCTTCCTTCAAATGCAGAGAACGTATCAGTTTCCCTCAATCAAATTGATTTAGAAACATACAATAATGTTGAAAATATCTACGAAACAAATCCTCCAATGCCAGCAAATAATGATCCGGAGTATATACCACCTCCTAGAATCCAAGATTATAAAACTTATTTTCCTGATAGCTATTTTAGGTACAATGGTATTAAAAATTTAAACGATTATAAATTGGTATCTATTACAGTATTTCCAGTACGTTACTATTTTAACTCCAAAAAAATTGAATATTTAAAGGAATATGAATTTGTAATCTCCTACAATTTAGATGGGTTTACAAAGAAGTATCCAAATAAAAGTGGTTCCCCAATTGAAGAGTTAGCAAGTGATATAATATTAAATTACGATGATAAAAAAAACGAAATTCAAACAAACTTTACAAGAGCATCTAATGCTTTCCCTTTATCATCAACTAACACAAAATATGCAATAATAACAACATCATCTTTTGAAGAATATTTAATCCCCTTAAAAGAATGGAAAACAAAAAAAGGTATTCCAACTGAGATATATTTAACATCTGACATTTACTCTGATTACTCAGGTATTGATAACGCAGAAAAGATAAGAAATTTTTTAATAAATCTTGAAAGTAACGATGATATTGATTGGGTTTTATTAGCCGGTGACGTAGAAGAGGTTCCGACGCGTTTTGCATACTGTAATGATGACTATGAGGGTGATGGAGACTACGTTCCAACAGATTATTATTATGCTGATTTAGAGGGAAATTACATCCCATATGATTGGGATAAAGATGATGATGGTAGGTTTGGTGAGTATAATGATAACATAGATTGGTTACCCGAAGTTTATGTTGGAAGGCTTTCAACATCTTCAACATCAAAAATGCAAACTTTAGTTGATAGAATCATAAATTATGAAAAAAATCCTGAATCAGGAGCTTGGAAAAACAAAGTTATTTTAGCTGGAGCAAAATCTGATGGTTCGACAGATGAATCATTATTGATGGAATATATTAAAGATGATTTTTTATCTGGAAATATGAATTATGAAAGACTTTACTACTTAGATAATTATGAAAGAGATTACAAACTTAGTTTTTCAAATTTTGAAAATAGAGTAGGAACTGGGGCTTGCTTAGTAAATTGGGCAGGTCATGGTAGTTATACCTCAGCAGTAGTTGAACTTGGTGAGAGTGAATTTGTAAGCACTTCCACTAATCCATCAAACAATAATATGCGTCCTCTTGTATATGCAGATTCATGTTACACAGGAGCATATGATCAAGAAACAAGTCTTGGGGAATACATCCTCTGTAATTGGGGGATTGGTTTTGTTGGATCATCCCGAGTAAGCTGGTATATAATAGGGTGGCCTGGCCCATCCTATGGTTATAACCAGGCCCATGATTACAATTTTTTTAAACAAATTTTTATAAACGAAAAATATCAACCCGGGAAAGTTCTTTATGATTCAAAAGTCGACTATTTAAATGACTATACATCAAACTTCTATCCTCGTTCATTAGAAGAAATGAAAAATCTATTTGATTATAACTTACTTGGTGATCCTGAAATACATATTTGGACAGATACACCTGCAAATTTTGATGTTACTTATCCGTCTACATTGACAACAGGTTCATCTTCATTTACGATACATGTCGAAGACGATGGTTTGGATGTTGAAGATGCCTATGTCTGCATTTCAAAAGCTGATGAAGTATACTTAACAGGTTATTCAGATAGCAATGGTGAAATCGATTTAACTCCAAATCTTTCAACCTTTGGTACAATGAACATAACTGTCACAAAACATAATTATATTCCATATGAGGGTGAAACTCAGGTAGTTGATAACTATGAGTCAGACAATAGTTATACTGAAGCAAGTTATATTGAAACTGATAATACACTACAATTACATAACTTTCATGATTCGGGAGATCAGGATTGGGTCAAGTTAAACGGCTTGATAAATTACACATATGAAATTAAAACAACGGGTCTAGGCTCTAATTGTGATACAGAATTATATTTATTTGATACAGACGGTACCACTCTAATTGATTACGATAATAATAGTGGTAGTGAACAATATTCTTCTTTGATAGAATGGGCTTGTCCAAATAATGGTCTATATTATGTAATGGGAAAACATTGGGACGCCTCAATATATGGTTCGAAGACAAATTATAATCTATCTATCTCAATAAACAATTATCCTCCAATAGCTGATTTTTTATATACACCCTCCGCTCCAAATACTGAAGATATTATAGACTTCACTGATAATTCCATAGATAATGATAATAACTTAAATAATTGGAGTTGGAATTTTGGGGATGGAAATATTTCCTTTGAGCAAAATCCAACCCACCGCTATACAGATGATGGGACATACACAGTTAGACTTATTGTAACAGATGAATATAGCATACCAGATACAAAATCGATTGAGCTAGTTATTCTAAACTCTCCACCAGTTTCAAATTTTACATATACCCCATTAAATCCAACAGATATACAAACTATTATATTTGAGGATTCATCAACAGATTATGATGGGATCATAGTTAATTATACCTGGGATTTTGGGGATGGTTGTATCTCCTTTGAGCAAAATCCAAGCCATCAATATGCTGATAATAGAAACTACGATGTTTCTCTAACAATAACAGATGATGACGATGATACAGATGTTAAAACCAAAATGGTGGCGGTTCGAAATATCCCTCCAATCTCAAACTTTTCAGTTGAACCATCGAGTTTCACTACACAGGATTCAATATATTTTAATGATACCTCCACTGATATTGATGGCAGTATTGTAAATTGGACTTGGGATTTTGGTGATGAAGAAGTAGCATATACAAGAAACACAACTCACAGGTATTCAGATGATGGAGTTTATACTGTAAATCTTACAGTTACAGATGATGATGCATCAGTAGATTATTATAATGAAGAAATAACAGTAAACAATTCACCACCAAATGCAAATTTCACAACTCATCCATCATTTCCAACAATCTTGGATATAGTTAGTTTCAATGATTCTTCTATTGATATGGATGGCAGTATTGTAAATTGGAGTTGGGATTTTGGTGATGGAAGCGATAAATGCGAATCTAGAAATATTTCTCATCAATATTTAACAAGTGGTTCATACCAGGTCAATTTAACAGTCAAAGATAATGATGGGGTTAATGCTACCGAAGAAAGGACTTTAGTTGTAAAAAAACCTGCGACTGTTTATGTAGATGATGATTTTAATAATTACACTACGGGTTGGCAAATAAATTATTTCAACAATTTGCAAGATGGAGTTGATGGTGTAGCAGAATTTGGTGATATATATGTTTACAATGGTACGTATTATGGAAATGTTGATATCAATAAAACGATAACTATTAATGGAGAAAATAAGAACACTACTATTCTTGATGGAAATAATAGCGAGATAGTTATAACTTTATCTGAAAATAAAATAAATATTAGTAATTTAACATTTCAAAATAGCGGCAGTGGTTTCTATACTTCAGGGTTATTTATACATACTTCTTTTAACCATACAATAAAAAATAATATATTTAGGAATTGTGACAATGGGATTTTTTTCTTTTATACATTAGATAATTGCATACATAATAACATTTTTGAGGAATGTACAAACGGTATGACAATATATTATAGTTCAGCTGAAAATTTTATCTATAAAAATACTTTTAGAAATAATTCAAAAGGGATTAATATTATTTCAGGTCTGGGTGACCCTCCTTCTAATAACCATATATACCACAACAATTTCATTAGCAATACATTGAATGCTTATGATGAAGGCAGCAATAATTGGGATGAAGGTAACAACTATGGGGGCAACTACTGGGATGATTATACTGATGTTGATAATAATACAGATGGATTTGGTAATGTCGCTTATAATATATCTGGTGGGTCTAACAAGGATAATTATCCTTTGATTTTAAATTTTGAAAATTATTACATAATTTCATTGGAAGTTAATTCAGAAGTAAATGAAAAAACTGATTTTACTGTCATTGTAGTAACAATTTATGGGATAGAATTGTCTGATGTTACAATTACATTTAACAGTGAGGCAAAAACTTCAGATGAAAATGGCAAAGTTACTTTTACTTCTCCATCAGTTCAATCAAACACAGATTATGAAATAATTGCATCTAAAACTGGTTATATTTCTAATTCTACCATAATAGAAATAAAAAATGTTGCATCTCGAAATAATGGCGGTGGAGATATTGGTATAGTTGTTGAAAACCCTAAAAATGATGTTAATACATCGTCTTCAGATAAACCAAATGAACTACCAGATGCTAATGCGGGTGGTCCATATAATGGAACTTTGAATCAAAGCATTGCATTTGATGGGTCAGCTAGCATAGATACAAATGGTAGTATTATATCATATCATTGGGATTTTGGTGATGGAGAAGTAGGTTTTGGACAAAAAATAAATCATAATTATTCTTCAATTGGTAATTATACAATAATTTTGACAGTTACCGATGACAGTAATGATACTGATACTGATGTAACTTCTGTTTTTATATTTGATAATAAAAGTATTGACAATGATAGTACAGTTCCAGTAAATTGTAAAATCACAATTGATGAGGAAGATGTTGAATTAATAGATAAGGATAATGATGGTTTTTTTGATAATGCTTGGAAATTTGACAGTAATGAAAAAATAATTGTAAAATCAATTGGTGATAATAATTATTTAATAGATATGGATGGAGATGGTAATTGGGATTATGTTTATAATTCATCTCAAGGATCTGTAAGTCCTTTCAGCAGTAAATATGAACAAGGTCAAAAAAATTTCTTTTTTTACTTATTTAAGACAATTATTATATTGATAGTATTTGCAATATTTGTAATCTTTTTAAGAAGAAAAAAAATCTATTCTGATAATGTAAAGGTCAAACATAAATCATATAATACTAATAAGAATTGTCTAAATGACTTCCATAACTCTTTAGTATATGATATTAAACCAGAAAAATATCAATTAATGAAAATAATATATCCTTCATATAACGTAAAGATAAAAAACTTGTTAAACAAAATTAATTTACCAGAGGATCAGATTGAAGTAATGGTCAGTGAATTGATATCAGAGGGTCTATTGAAACATGGTTCAGATGATAAAATTAAATTAACAAAAAAAGGAATTAGGTTTTTTAAGTTAAAAGACTAAAATTAGAATAATTCATTCTTATTTTTTTTTTTCATAAGCCATAGAGCAACAGGTTTTAAATCTCCTGGTTTTGCCATTCGTGAGGTAGTCCAGCTATCTAAATCCTCTTTTGATGATTTCTGGCAACATTCTTCGCATAAAAAATGACTATCATGTATAACTAAACCAGATAGGTTTTCCTCGAGTTTAATTTTTTTTTTACAAATATCGCATATTCTTGTGTCAATGTTGACATCCATTTTGGAGGTTATATTTTTTTGATTTTCATCAATTTTATTTACTACTTCAAAAAGATCATCTTCGGTTACTTCTTCCCATTCTATAATAGAAGAATTATCAATTGATACATTTTTTATGGTTTGTTCATTATTCTTTATCTTTTTAATATGATCGGAAATTTCTTCTAAAAAATCTATCTCTTCATTCATTATTTTCTCTCCTCAAATTCTGAATATCAAGTTTAGATCTTTAATATTCTGTTCCATCCTACCTAGTAAATATTCCATGAGAAGAATATTTTATTTACTTATAAGATTTGTCCATAACTCTTAGAATATTTCTAAAAAACCCATAAATTCACTAAAAATGGTTAATATTGAAAAAATTAATGCAAAAAATATGTACTCAACATACATTATAGACCAGGAGTGAACATTTTCAAGAGTTTTACTTTCCTCATCTCTAAGCATTAGAAAGAAAATAAAGATACTAATAAAAGCAAACAAACTTAGTACCCATAAATGAGGTTCTAAAAGCTTCGAATAAGTAAACATTGGAACAAATAAAAATGGAAATAACATGAAAGGAAGGCATACCAAGGCAGTTTGTTTTATACCAATAGTATTTATTAGAGTATGAGTACCTGTAGCCTTATCTGCTTCACTATCGGTTATATCTTTTGTAGACATTCCTCCTATCAAAAATGTTGTTGCAATAGCACCGATAATTAAGGGTGTTGTCTGAAAAGGATGTTGGCCATCTGGAATAAAAACACTCCAAGCAGCCAATATGCCAAGCATACCTCTAGGTATTGCAATCCAAATTTGGTTTATAAAAAGAAATTTTTTCATACGTGGTGGAAGAGAATAAGTTACAGTAAAAAGCATAATTAAAAATATAAAAATTCCAAACCATATATTTATAGTAATAGCTCTAAGAAGAGCAAAAAGATATAAAATATAAGCAAGACTTTGAGCACTTTCTCTTTTTATTATTCCTCTAGGGATAGGTCTGTACCTTTTTGAGATTTTATCAGCTTCTACATCTGTTGCTTGATTAAGTGCATTTGATGCTGCGTTTACTACTGCTATTGTTAAACCAGCTTGCCCAACGGTTATCCACCAGTCTGCAGATATACTATTATAGGGTGGGTTTAAATGATTGTATACAAGGCTTGCAACCATTATAGACATAGAAACAATAATAGGTGCAGCAAGTGTGAAAGGGCGAAATAAATCTATAGCTCCTCTAGCTTGTTTTGATAAAAACCTTACATGGGTGTAAGGCTCTTTCATCGTCCATTTACCTGTTTTTTTTATGTTTTTCTTTATTTTCTGTGCACTCATTGAAATTTTAAATAAAAGAATAGTATTTAATTTTTGTTTTTCCTATAAAAATGTTATATTAAGATAAAATATCATCTACAAGAATTTTAGCTGAATTAAGAGCACAATTAATACCGATCCCTGGTGCTTTAACACAGTCACCAACAAGATACAAATTTTTAATTGGTGTCTTTATATCAGGCTTATCTTTTTCAATAGTTTTTGCAACACCATCAAGATGCCAAACTGCAGGATAAATCGCCCAATTTAAATGTTTTTTAAAATCAGGTATTAGCACATTTAGATTTTTATCTAGGTACTCTCTAAGTTTTTTTAAGACCAATGGATTTTTCGCTTCATCAGGGGTACATATTACATAAGATTGAACAAGATAGTCTCCATCTGGAGATAACCCGGTGTTTGGTGATGTTATCATAAAATCGATCATACCTACAATATCGTTTCCGTCTAAACCTGTATCTCTTTCAATAAAATGAAATGTTTTTCCAATCAGATTTTTAGGTATATCTTTTAATGAATAGTAAGCACATAGACTTCCTGTAAATTTTAATTTTCCAAGGTAAGATACATAATTTTTAGGAAAAATACTTTTTTCAGCAATTTTAAAAAGATCCTGTACAAGTATATTAGAAATGATACTATCAAAAAATAATTCTTCTCCATTAACTATGCATCCAGTTGCTTTTTTATTTTTAATGATTATTTTTTCAACTGGTGTGTTAAGTTCAATTTTTCCACCTTTATTTTTGATATACTCTCCAAGATTTTTAGTTATACTTTCCAGGCCTTTTTTTGGATAAGCAACAGGTTTTGAACCCTTGTAAAGACTTTTTTGTGCACGAAGCATTTCACCTGAGGATATTAAATCTAAGTTGTTTATGGTTGTAATCGATCTAGAAAAAATCTCTAAGATCAACTTCATTTTTCCTTTACCATATTTTTTTATAATGTCAGATATTGATAGTTTGTCAAATTCTTTAAGTTTTTTTTCGCTAGCAAAAAGCAGTCTTATTATATTTGGAGCGACTCTTATTTTATCTAATTTTGATAAAAAAGGAAAATTGTATTTATCTTCTTCAACAAAACCGATGAATGAATCGATGAATTCTATATTCTTTTCTTCTTTTGTAAGTATTTCGTTGAAATTGTTTAAAATCCCGCCTCCTATTATATGAAAACCAAGATCTAATTTATAACCATCTAACATTCCTTCATCAAAAATAGCCTTGATATCTGGTTCTGAAAAAGCTATATTCATCTTAAATCGTGCAAAAAGTTTTTTATATTCTGTTGGATTCAAGTTATAAAGATCAAAAGAAGCCCCTCTTCCACCTATAAATGATTCTTTTTCATAAATTGTTACATTATAGCCTTTTTTTGTAAGCAAAGTTCCTGCGGCAAGCCCCCCAATTCCTGCACCAATAATGCAAATTTTTTTATTTATCATACTATAAACTCTGGTGTGTAAGAGTATTTTGTATTACTTGTATTTTTCTATTAAATCAAAATTCTCCCTTAATTTTTTTTTCTATGTACTCTTGAGATGCAACTTATTTTATACCCAATTATTTGTAAACAAATATTGATAATAATCGTCTTTAAATCTCACATCGTTTTTGGTTGGGTTAAGGTTCCGTGTAGAATAATATTTGATAATATAAAGCCTAAACCTGGGAAAAATATAAGTATCACAGCCCATGGATTAAGTTTCATAAGCATGATTGGTACAATTGTAAAATTAATCATGTAATGACTCCCAATTAGAGTTCTTATTTTTTTCCTATCAAAATATTTCATGTTCAAAATCTTACCTGAAATAATAAGAAGGACTATACCAATAAATACAATTATAATCCACTGTACATATTGAACAAATAATAATTCATTTATGTTCCATACAATAAAAAATGGTAAAAATACAATTACTAAATCGATTAATTGAACACCGTATGCTAAAGATTTGAAAGATAGCGGCACTTTTAATTTACCATTATCTACTCTTACACCCATCTTAACTGCCAATGTTTTTGCTCCTTCCTTAAAATCATTTTCAATGTCCTTTAAACCTGCGACTATCGCGTTCATAAAAAATACTTGAATTGATCCAAGAACACAAACAATCCAAGCTAGATTTGTAATTTCAAAAATGCTATCTGTAAAAGTTGCAGATCCATATAAAACTAGGAAGAAAATACTTGTTGCAAGAATAATGTCCGTCCCAGGTAATTTTTTGCTTATTAGATCATAAAGAGATACAAAAAAGGCAGACATAATAAGAATTAATATAGGGTAATAAACATCTGTGGTTACTGCAAAATATATTGCAATTATAAAAGATATTATCATTGAACAAATTGCATATATCCACGCTTTTTTTATTGTAATTGTTCCGCTAACTAGAGGCCGGTCACTGATTTCCTCTGATTTTTTATCAATTTTATAATCTAATATATCGTTTAAAACAAAACCATAAGTATGACCAAAAAAACCAATAATAAACAATAAAAGAAGAGTAAAAATGTCATATTGCTTCATTGCAATAGCACCCATAACCGGAGAAACTCCAGTCAATACTGAATTAAATGATCTTGAAAGTTTTAGATATTCTCTTACTGACATAATTTAATTCCAGAAGTAAAAAGACAAATAAAAAACCATCGTCTAATAGTTCAACAAAATTTATAAAAAATTTTATATCACAAACGATATTTCTTATGGATTAACGAATTTAGTTTAACATGTAGGATCAAGATGTCGAATTTTATAAAAAAAATAAAAGCTTATCTAAGATTGATAAGAGCTCACACTGTGATAGCAACTGCTTTGACCCCAAGCCTAGGTGCTTTTGCCACTTTTTCAATTTTGGAGGGAGAATTACTGCCGTGGAATAAAATTCCCATTATAATTACTCTTTTTATGGTAGGTGTTATTGTACATGTTTTTGGGGAAATATTAAATGACTATATGGATTTTGAAATAGATAAATCTAGTATTGAACTAAAAGATAAACCACTTGTTAGTGGAGATATTTCAAAAAATGGTGCTTTAGTAAGTTTAATTATAGTATTTGCTTTCCTGATTGTGATAATTGCATTCTCAGAATTTACAGTTTTTAGTTTGATATTACTTGCTTTTGCTTCTTCAACGGGTATACTTTATCAGTTAATCTCTAAGAAATGGCTTCATTCGGCGGTTTTCTTAGGGCTTTATGCTTTTTTTATAATACTTTTTGGAGCAGCTTATGCTGGGAAATATATTGATTTATTTAGTATCCCTGCTCTTGTTTATATTATAGCTATACTAGGATTTTTTCAATTGTGGACAAATACTGCTATTCTTGGCCATCTTAAAGATCTAAAAAATGATGCGAAATGCGGGGTTGAGACATTTCCTATGCGTTTTGGAGTAAAAGTTAAAGGGGATGGAAAAACACCAAAACTCATAATCCCCATGGGTTTTAGAGTTTTAGTTTTAATAATTCAGTTGATAAATCTAATAATTGCGTTTATACCGCTCATTTTGTTAAATAGATTTTATCCTGGTGAGGTAAATATACTTTTATTATCGCTTGGTCTTATTCTAGTTTCTTTAATTATGATGGCATCTCAGATAAAAGTTATGTTTTTTAAAATATTTGAGCGTAACAAACTTATGAGGCTGATGGCTGTTAGAGAGATTGGTGCTTATTTACTGGCAATAATTTTACTTTCGCCTTTTATGGGTTGGTTGTTGGCATTAATTTATATCTTTTTACCTTTTACTTGGTTTGTAATAATAAATCGAATATTCACCGGAAAATCGATGCAAGCAGCGATATAATCAAATCTTTTTATTTATCATTGAACCGTAAAAATTCTGCGATTTGAATATCATCGACTTTATCTACATTATCTCCAAATTTAATGGTACCTTTGCATCTCAAATGATATCGCCAGTAATGGTATCTTAACATAACTGTATCATGATGGAGATCTTTTGTTTCCATTGAAAACTTGAGTTTTGCGATATTGTTACCTGCTTCAAGAATAAAATGTTGAGGTATTTTTTTCCTATTTTTTATACTAAGTTTATCACCAATAAATTTGATCTGTTGTGGTTTAAAGTTTATGTATCCTTTTTCGTTCTCATTTATTACTAAAAGTGGTTGTCCAATATTTTTGTTTTTGTATATAGTTGCCCAGGTTACGGTATATCTATTTGTATAGATCTTACCCCAAAACCAACCGTGATTATTTTTTGCAGCTGAATATCTTACATCCCAATTATGATCATGGTATCCAATGCCTTTGACATCAATTTCTCTACCATCGACTTTTATTTTCCCTTTAACTTCTGCCTTAGGTAATATGACAGCCCAACCATCTCCACCGGGATTGTTTCCTTTCCATCCTTTTGTGCAAGATTTAAATTGTAGATTAGCGGAGATATCTTCAAATTCAAAGAATAGATCATATATCAAATTCCCATTTTTGTTGTCTTTATGTCCTCTTATGACTTCTTTTCCGGATAGTTTTACAAATGGTTCTTCTTTTGATGCTTCAAAATTTTTAAATTTGCATCTTTTCCGTCTGTGTTTTAATAGTTTACCATCCTTATATATGTCTGTTCTTTTATATACTAAAATTAACCGATTTTTGATTATGCTTAAGACCCTTATATTTAGTTCGATACTATAGCCGTTGTCAAAGACTGCATCAAAATACCACCACTCAGTATATCTTGGATAATTCGAACTATGGAATGCATCGTCTTTTATTGTTATATCTTTTGGTTCAAATTCAAAAGGACTATCCGTCAAACTTGTATAAATATCATTTTCATTTTTTTTCAAATAAGATTCCCCATACTAATTTACAGAATAACTTTTTGTTTGTATAAAAAATTTATCTTATTTTTTCGGAATAAAATTAAATAAAATAATTGTATAACAGGTAGCAATATGCCTCTAGACATCTACTCATTACTGTTTTTACTTATAGTAGGATTTGTAAGTGGTCTTTTTATAAGCATATGTAGCGGTACAGCTGCTGGAATTATGATTCCTTTTTTAACAGTTTTTCTTGATCATTCTATTCATAAGTCGATTGGTACTAGTCTGTTTATTGATGGTCTTGTTGGAATTACAGCTGGTTTAATTTTTTTCAAAAATAAGAAAACCAAAATTAAATCTACATTGCCTATCATCGTTTTTTCTATAATGGGTGCTGTTATTGGAAGTTTTTTTACTTCTAGTGCCCCTGAAACTGGATTGAATATCTACATTGGAATCTTGTTGTTAGTATTCGGTATTGTTTTGATGTATAATGGTGTTCAAAAAAATGTGGATTTTATAAAATCAAAGTATTCATTTGATTTTTTAAAGAAAAATAAAACATTAGTTTTTGTTGTAGGTGGTTTTTTAGTAGGTCTTTTTAGTGGTTTTACAGGTTTTGGTGGAGCTGCTTTTGTTGCAGTTGGGCTTATTTTTATTTTAGATTTTGATCTTCACACTGCTATTGGAACTTCTCTTTTAGTTATGTTTTTTATTGCCACTTCTGGAACAATTGGCCACGTTATCAGAAATGATTTTATATTTGATGTTGGACTTATATCAGGTATGGCTGCAATAACGGGGGCATTGGCCGGTTCTTTATTTGCAAACAAAATCAATGAGGATAAACTTGGAAGAATTATTGGTCTACTTTTATTGACACTTGGTATTTTGCTGTTCTTCCGTTTGCTATTTTAATATGTTTTTTTCCAATATATTGAAAAATAAATTAAATTAAAAAATAATAAATTCAATCTTATGGATGTTTTTATATCTTTTAATATTTATAATTTACGACAATTGTATAATAAGATTTATATACTGACGTTCGATATTATTTTGTGAATGGGGAGGATCTATTCAGAGTTTTTTTTTATAAAAATCTCTCCTCACCACCTTCAAATCTTCCCCATTCTCTCCTTATAATAAAAATTTTTATTATGAATATAAAATCTTTTCTGCATTATTTAGAACCATTTTTTTATGTTTATCTTCAACAACTATCATTATCATCCAATCTGGAATAGCTCTTGATTTGATTGCATTGCTTACAGGTGTTAAATCCTCTAAATTTTTAACATTATTCTCATCAAGTATTGGAATATCTGTTCTACTGATTCTAGGTTCGGATAAATGAAGTTCTGTATATGGTACATCAATAATTATGTGACCTTTTGGGATTTGAAATTTTTCTTCAAATTCAATTTCTTTTTCTCTTCTATTATATGGATTATCAAGTTTTTTAACTACATCTTTTTGAGAAGGATCAAGATCAAAAATAGATGCAAAATATGACTGTTTGAAGAGGTATCTATATTTTAGACGAGTTGCTATCTCAAATTGATATCCTCCACTTTTCTTTAGATAATTGATCAACTCTCCATCAGTCATCTTAAAAATTTCAAAAGGATCTGAATCTTTGAAAAGTTCAATAGCTTTTGATAACATTAATTCAGCAATTCTAACGGTTTTGTGATAATAAACAGAAGAGTACATTAAACTTCTAGCCATTAATATATTTTCGATTACGCCTAGTCCCTTTTTTTTTACTATAAGTTTATCTTCAAAGGTGGAAAGTGTCTGAATAAAACGCTCGATATCGATAATCCCATAAGCCACACCTGTGTAATATGCATCTCTTATAAGATAATCCAATTGATCTACGTCAACTGAGCTATTTAGAAGTTCATTTAGATAAGGCTTTTTTTTATTTTTTCCATTTATTATACTTGCAACTTTTTTGTTATCTATACCATGTTCATGTAATGTATCAAACACATTAGCTGATTTAAGATGATCAATTTCTTTTTCATCAAAAATTGCATGTTCACCAAGAATAAGTTTTTCGGTTAAATCTACATGATCTACGTTTAAAGAGTTACGAAGAATAGATTCTAATGTATGAGAAAAAGGACCATGACCGATGTCATGGAGAAATGCTGCGCAACACATGATTTCTTTATCTGCTATGCCCAGTTTTAAAGTATCAGCTGCCTTCGATGCCATATGATATGTACCTAAAGAATGTTCTAATCTAGTGTGATGTGCGCCAGGAAACACTAGATGTGTAAAACCTAGCTGTTTGATATTATGTAATCTTTGAATCTCTGGTGCCTTAATCAAATCTAAAAATAATCCTTCTAGTTTTATATCTCCATGAATAGGGTCTCGGATTGTTTTATAGGTTTCTTCCATTTTTACCAAAAATCTGGAAAATAAATTAGTTTATACTTCTTGTAGAAGGAATGCGCCAAGGCATTTTATTTTTTCTTTATATGATTTGGGGTAAAGGTATCTTTCTGCAGCAGTGATACTACTTAAAATAGAATTTCCGTCTTGAGGGGTAAAACAAAATCCAATTATTTCGTTATCATTTAACACATGAATAGTTGGAAGTACCGCGACAGTTTGATCAAGTATTCTACCATAATGTCCGTGTTCTCTACCAAATGAAAAAACAAGGTTTGCAGATTTTTTATATGTAACTGCCACTCTTGGATTATCTATAAATTTTTGTTCAACTTCCTCTTTTGTAATTTTGTTTTTTAATTTTAAATCGTACCATATGCTATGCATGTATTGAGTATTTAATTTCATAGCACTTGAAAAAACATTTAAGTTAATATCAAGTGTTTTATAGAGATGATATACATCTACAGCATGATGAGTTCCCATCTGTTTATCTTTATGTGTACCAACTTCTGGAGAAGGTATAAATTTTTCTACTTGGCTTATGTCATTAGCCCTCCTTATACAGAGAAATCTTCCTTCTTTTAAATTATTTTTATTATTTTTTCCTATAGCCAATGTCTTAACTAAAACGGCTATATTATGGGTGTTACAACTAACTATATGAATAAATTTATCTTTTTCAGAGACAACCTCATCATTTATACCAACTGCATACATCTTCCCAAAACCAAATTCTGAACCCTGAGCCATAAAGCCTTTGATTTTATCTTTGTATTTTTTGTAGTATTTCTCTTTATTCATAAGACCAGTTCCCTTTGGGGTACAATCGATTACAACAGAAGCTCTTCTTATTGCCTCTTCTGCACCATACACTGGTTCAATACCTAACTCCTGAAAATCTGTTTTCTTTTCGTCTCTAACACAAAGATTTCCCCCTCTCTTAATTAGTCCCTTAATCTTTGGTCTATCAACAAGTTTTGGACTGTGTTTATAAAAAGTTATTTCATCTATTCCCAATTCATCTTGTGCGTCACATAGAAGACCAATTAAAGGTTCTCCTATGGTACCTGTTCCAACAACATGTACAATATTTCCATCAGACATATATGAACGCCCCCCCGGGCTTCAGATGTTTCCAGTAATCAACAATGTACATATAATTGTTACCATTTCTTTAAAAAAGAGGGGAATAGTTTTTAAAGGAGAATATATTTCACCATCCCCATGGCATTACCGTTGGATGTATTAGAAAAAGCAATGAATCAAAAACTATCACTTCTTCTCAAAGATGGACGGCAGATAGATGGTAAACTATCTGGATATGATGAGTATATGAATATGGTTTTAACAGATGTAGAAGAGACTCTCAATGAAACCAAGAGAAGATTAGGTACAATCATCCTTAGAGGGAACAATGTTGTAAGTATATCCCTTATATGAGCACTTTTAAGCGAAATATATTTATACTTGTTACTTATTTGTTTATAATGGAAGGAATCGGGCTGGTAGTTTTTTGTTAGAGTGCATCCCATCCCCTCCTAGTGAGGCCAGCCGTCCTTCCTTTTTGTAACATTTTTTTTAAAAAAGATTTAAGTATATTTTACAGATACATTTTCTTGGTTTTTATGGGGCAGACTTTTAAGGCTACTATAGGCAAAAAACTTAGATGTAAAGGCTGGAGACAAGAAGCAATACTACGTATGCTAGAAAACAATTTAGAAAATGCTGAAATCCCTGAGGAATTAATAGTATATGGTGGTACAGGTAAAGCAGCAAGAAATTGGAAATCCTATGAAAAAATTGTTGAAATACTTAAAAATCTTGATAACGATGAAACATTGCTCATCCAATCTGGAAAACCTGTTGCTGTTTTTAAAACATGGGAAAACTCTCCAAGAGTTTTGATGGCAAATTCTAATATTGTTCCCCATTGGAGCAACTGGGAAAAATTCTATGAACTTGAAGAACTTGGTCTTGTAATGTATGGTCAGATGACAGCTGGCTCCTGGTGTTATATTGGCACACAAGGAATTATTCAAGGGACCTATGAGACATTTGCATCACTTGCAGAAAAACATTTTAAGAATAATTTATCTGGGAAGATAGTCCTTACTGGTGGTATGGGGGGTATGAGCGGTGCACAACCCTTGTCTGTTAAGATGGCAGGAGGTGTGTGTATTGCAGTTGAATGTGATGAAAAACGTATCGATAGAAGAATAAAAGCTGGTTTTTGTGATAAAAAAATGTTTGATATAAATAAAGCGGTTAAACTAGCAGAAGTGAAAAAAAATCAAAGAGAGGCTTACTCTATTGCTGTTGTTGGTAACTGTGCTGACACTCATCCAGAACTAGTTGGAAGTGGCTTTAAACCAGATGTAGTAACTGATCAAACAAGTGCGCATGATGAGTTAAATGGATATGTTCCTATGGGCTTCTATGGTAATAATCTTAAGGACGCATTTGAACTTAGGAAAAAAGATTCGAAAAAATATATTGATTTATCTTTAAAAAGTATGAAAGTACATTGTAAAGCAATGCTTGATTTTCAAAAGAATGGATCCGTTGTTTTTGATTATGGTAATAATCTACGTGGACAGGCTGAGAAAGCAGGGCTAAAGAATGCTTTTTCGTATCCTGGGTTTGTTCCAGCCTATGTTAGACCGATGCTTGCTGTTGGACGTGGCCCTTTCCGTTGGCTTGCACTCTCAGGTGATCCTAATGATATAATTAAGACAGATAAAGCAATTTTAGAAATGTTTCCAGAAAATGATGTCCTTTCTAATTGGATTGATTTAGCCGAGAAATATCTTCCTTGGGAGGGTCTTCCAGCTAGAGTTTGTTGGCTTGGTTACGGTGAACGTGAGCGTTTTGCCCTTAAAATAAATGAGATGATAAGAAAAGATGAAATTGGGCCAATAGCAATAACTCGTGATCATTTGGATAGCGGAAGTGTTGCATCGCCTTATAGAGAAACAGAAGGTATGAAAGATGGAAGCGATATGATAGCTGATTGGCCTCTTTTAAATGCGTTATTGAATTGTGCGGCTGGTGCGGATAACGTTCAAATACATAATGGTGGTGGAGTGGGAATTGGTCTTTCTACACACGCTGGTATGGTCGTAGTATGTGATGGTACAAAAGATACTGATGAAAGGATAAAAAGAGTTTTTAAGACAGATCCTGGTATTGGTGTAATACGACATGCAGATGCAGGTTATAAAGAATCTATTGAATTAATAAAAAAGACAGATTTACGTGCTCCAATGGTTAAACCTTAAAAAATTCCTTAATTTTTTTTATTTTATTGCTAATTTACATAAATTATATATATAATTGTAAATAAATATAATCTTGTGAGTTATTTGATTAAGAAACTAACGGTCATAATTACGATATTAATCCTTTCTTCAACACCTGTAATTATCCCTGTTGTGGGATATGAATCTAGTATTAAACTTATAACTACAAAAAAGTCTAATTTATTTGAAAAGCTTCTATTTGATAGAATAATCAATTTCTCTATGAACTTAGGCCGTATACCTTCATTGTCTGCATGTATCGTAAAAAACGATGAAGTAATTTGGGCAAAGGGTTACGGATTTTACGACATTGAACAAAAAAAACATACTTCCATTAACATAAGTTATATGATAGCTTCCATCTCAAAAACTATTACTGCAACCGCTATAATGCAATTATACGAACAGGGAAGATTCCATCTCGATGAAAACATAAACAACTATCTACCTTTTAATGTAAGTAATCCGCACCATCCAGATGTGAATATAACCTTTAGAATGTTACTTGCTCATACATCAAGTCTTGCCGACGAACCAGATTACTACCATGGTATTGACTATAGTAAGGATCCTGATCCAATGGAAGAATGGATTAAAGATTATTTTTACGATAATGATAAACTAAAACCAACTGCTTGGAGAGAAGAATGTCCTGGCAAAAGATACCATTATAACAGTATCGATTACTGTTTAATTGGATACATAATTGAGCAGATAACAAAAAAATCATTTAATGAGTATTGTAAAGAGAATATTTTTATACCACTTGATATGTCAAAAACAAGTTTTTTACTTTCTGAAATGGATTTAGATACTCTAGCAAAACCATATCTACTTGAGGATGGAAAAATTTTTAGTAAATATTATTTTCCATTGGAACACTATAGTTGGCGGATGTACCCTGGGGGTAATATGATGGCATCAGTTGATGATTTGTCACATTTTCTGATTGCTTATATGAACGGTGGAGTATATGATGGGGTTCGTATTCTTAATGAGTCAACTGTTGATTTAATGCAAACAATACAAACTCCAAACAAAGATTATGGTATACATTATGGTTTAGGATTTCATATCTGGAGAAATATATTTGGAAAAAAAACATATGTAGGTCATTTGGGTGCTTTGTATGGGTTTGATACCAGAATGAAATTTAGAGTATCAGATGGAACTGGTATAATATACTACATAAATAGAAATATAAACAGAGAGTCGAGAGGTAAAATTGCTCATCAGATAATAGAACGCTCTCTCTTCAAATTAGCTGATAAACTTTAAATCATCTTTCTACTTTTTTTTTTCAAAATTTAGTATCTTTATTCCAAAGATCCTATTTCACCTTCTACTTTTTTTAATATCTCACAGGATCTAACAAGTTCTTTCATTTTTGTGTGATCTGGGTAAAGTGGCCTATCTTCATCGAGATATTTTACGTGCTTTCTAATTACTTCCTTTGCTTTACTGACTCCCTTACCAAATTTATAATCCCTAAAATCAAGAGCTTGAGCTGCGGCCATTAACTCAATTCCAAGAATTCCATATGCATTATCAAGGATTTGGAAATTTTTAATTGCAGTATTCATTCCCATACTAACAAAATCTTCTTGATCTGCAGCTGCTGGAATCGATTGGATACTGGCAGGATTTGAGAGAATACGTTGCTCAACAATAAGGCTATCAGCGGTATACTGACTGAGCATAAGACCAGAAAACATACCAGCTCCCTTAGTTAAAAAAGCAGGTAAACCCGCGCTCAAAGCAGGATTATTAAGTCTATTCATACGTCTTTCACTCATAACACATACCATAGTTATCGCTGCACCTGCCATATCCATAGGAAGGCTTACAGGTGTTCCCTGAAAATTAGCGCCAGATAACTGAAGGTTTTCATCTGGGAAAAACACAGGATTATCCCCAACGCCATTTAGCTCAATTTCAACCTGTTTGCGGGCATATTCTAATGCATCATGGGCTGCGCCGATCACTTGAGGTGTGGAACGCATAGAGTAGGCGTCCTGAATCTTACATTTAATTTTTTCTTCTTTTAGGTCTCCACCTTTGATAAGTTTCCCAATATTTTTAGCGGTTTTTACGGCTCCATTAAAGCCACGTGCTTGATGAAGTTTTGTAGTATAAGGTTTCATATTTGCTTTTAAAGCCTCTAGACTCATTGCTGCTGCTATTTCAGCTTGCTTCAACAAATTATTTGCGTCATACAAAAAAATAGCGCTCATAGCTGTTAAAAGATTAGATCCATTAATAATTGCTAGGCCATCCCTTGCTTTTAATCCAGGTATTTTTATACCTGCTTTTTCCATTGCTTTTTTACCAGATATTAACCTTCCTTTATAGTATGCTTTTCCCTCGCCTAATAATACAAGAGCAATCTGAGACATAGGGGCTAAATCACCACAGGCACCGACTGAACCCTTTTGACAGACAAAAGGTGTTACATCATTGTTTATCATTTCAACAAGGGTCTTTGTTATTTCTGGCCTACATGCACTTTGACCGTGGGCATGAACGTTAATTCTTGCAGCCATGGCTGCTCTTACATATTCTACCGGTGCAGGATCACCTATTCCAGCCGAATGATTATAAATAAGATATTTCTGAAATTTTTTTATTTGATCATCTGATAAAACAATCTCTGAGAATTCACCTATGCCTGTGTTCACACCGTACATTATTTCTTTCTGTTTTATTTTTTTCTCGAGCATTTTTCTACATTTTTCAATTCTTTTTAATGCATCAGGATGAAGTTTGATTTTTTCTTTTTCTCTTGCAATTTTTACTAATTTTTCGATTGTAAGTTTTGATCCATCAATAATAATTGTCATTTTGATAACAACCTCATAAATATTTTTGCGATGGGACGTATCAAGTAACTAGGTATTAATTTAACCTTTTATTAATAAAAGAAAATGCTTTTTTAGATTTTGTTTGTAAATATTTTATTAGACTAAAATTTAAATAATAGATCTTTTTTAAGGTTTTTCTGATAAATATGTATGATTTAAAAAATATCTATGGGTTTTCATCTATATTTCAATTATTAGAAAATTTAGGTTTGCCAGAATTTTATGCAAGATTACTAGTCTCTTTATTAGTATTTATTGGGTTTTTAATACTTGGTTGGATTGTTGACCATCTTTTTGAGCATTACTTTAAAAAATGGGCAACAAAAACTAAAACAAAACTCGATGATGAAATCTTAAAAAATGTTAAAAAACCAATTTATGTTTTAGTGATTTTTTTCGGTCTTTCATTCTTTATATTTAATATAAAAATATTAGAAACGGTTAACCCTGAAATAACAAACATTGTCAATCAAATCTTTTTATTGGTTACAATTCTACTGATAGCATATATTTTTACTAGGGTTACTAATGTTTTATTTGCCTGGTATGCAGAAAGACAAGAAAAGAAAAAGAAGACAAGTCAGCATATACTCTATGTTTTTCGCGGTATTTTCAATGCTATAGTATACTTAATTGCGTTTTTTGCATGGATGGCTTTAATAAAGGTTGACTTGACTGGTCTTGCAATTGGAGCCTCTGCTACAGCTATTGTTGTTGGTTTTGCACTTCAACATGTACTAAGTGATTTCTTTAGTGCCTTCTCGATTTATTTTGATAAACCGTTTGAAATTGGTGATTTTATTGTTGTGGGGGATTACTCTGGAACTGTAAAAAAGATAGGTATGAAATCTACAAGAGTTCAGCTATTGCAAGGTGAAGAACTTGTCTTATCAAATAAGGAACTTACGACAGCAAGTATTAGGAATTTTAAGAAGATGAGGCGAAGAAGAATTTCTTTTTCGTTTGGTGTAACCTATGACACACCATTAAAGAAACTTAAAAAAATACCAGATATGATAAAAGATATAATAAACCCAGATAAACTCGAATATGTATATAAACTTGATAGAGTTCATTTCAGCGAATTTGGAGATTTTAGCTTAAAGTTTGATATTATTTATTATATGAAAACCCAGGATTATGTAAAATATAAAGATACTCAACAAGAGATAAACTTTAGGATTAAAGAAGCCTTTGAAAAAGAAGGAATAGAAATGGCGTTTCCAACACAAACAATTTTCTTAAACAAAGAATAAAACTCTTTTTATTTCTCTTGTTTTTTTCTATGAATTATTACTGAGTCAATTTGCTTACCGAAGTTTTCAGTTATATCATCAAATTCACCTGATTTTATTAGATTAACTCCAATCATTGCAACAATTATTCCTGCTATTGTATCAGCTAGTAAATTAAGCATTAAACTATAGTTTTTTATGTATTCGCTACCTGTAACATAGTAAAATGCACCAGGTATGTTTAACAATTTAATAAATTCTAAAATGACTCCCGTTGACATTGTGGCAATCACTACAACAAAAGCCATTGCATATTTATCCATCTTAAGCCCCTCCCAGTATTCATCGAGAATATATATCAATGAAAAACCAATAAAGGCAACCAGCATTGAAATAAAAAAGCGTGTTGCTAATTGATAACCGGGTATAATCCCATAAAAATTAAGTAAACGACCACCTACATGAAGGCTTGTAACAAAAGCAATCAAAAAATCAAGAACCCATGGAAGAGTAATTTTGATATCTTTTTTTAGGATTGATGGTAGAAAGCTGATAAAAAGTCCAATAAAAGTGCCACTAACCCATACCCAGTCCTTTTTCCATATAGCCAGAATCAAAGAAATGATCATTACTATTCTTAGAACTAAAGACCATTGGAAACATTTTATTCTACATATTTTCTTAATATTTGCTTCCATCTTTATTCAATCCTTTTTCTTTTTTCTAGTTTTACTGATAATTTTTTTATCTATTTGCATTCCAAATTCTCTTGTCATCTGATCAAAGCTACCTTTTTTAATCATATTGACGCCTATAACAGCCATTACAATACCTGCAATCATATCGATAAATAGGTCTTTTATTGTATCGTTATAACCCCATTGTTCATGCAGACCCCCATATACAAATATATCAGTGATCCATTCGTTAAACTCCCATATAACACCCATAGAGATAGTCAGTAGTACTACAACAAAAGCCATTGCATAATTATCCATTATAAGTCCTTCCCAGTAAACATGTAAAATATATATTACCACAAAAGCAAGAAATGCAACAAGAAAAGAAGAAACAAAATGAGTGATGGCATCATAGAAAGGAAGTGTATGATAAATATTTAACAAACCTCCACCAACATGTAAAAGCAAAGCTACAGTTATAAGTAAATCCAAAGCCAAAGGAAGCGTTATTTCATAATTTCTTTTAATTATTGATGGTATAAGACTTACAAATAAAGCAAGAGAACACCCAAAAATCCATACGATATTTCGTTGCCAGATAGAAAGAATTAGAAGGATAATCATTAATATATCTAAAAAATAAGATGAGTATAATCCAACTTTGTAATATTTTTTGTTTACCATATTTTTTTCCAAACCTTTTTTCATTTATCGCAAAAATAAAGATTGAACTTTTTTCTAATATCTTTTGTCGTATTCTCTAATTTCGATTTTTTAACTAAATAATAACCAAATAATACAATAAACAATGCACCTAAACTATCTGATAATAAATCCATCATTGTGTCCTGTAAACCAAGTTGAGTATTAAAACCAAAGAATATATCTGAGGTCCATTCCATAAATTCCCAAAGAACTCCAAATGAGATGGTTACAACCAATACATCCAACAATAATCTAAAAGTAGAAAAATTTATTTCCTCTGAACATTCATCAATTACATACAAAGATATCAAAACGATTGATCCAACAACTGCAGATGAGAAAAAATGTGTGAATTTATTGTATATCGGTAAGAAATTACTTACAAAAAATACTCCATCGCCGATATGGAAAATTAATGCTATTGTTATTAAAAAGTCAACTATCCATGGGATATTTATCTTGAAAAAAATTTTTAAAAATAATGGTATAAAACTTATTATTACCATTATAATTCCAAATAAAAACCATAACCAGTTCTGTGTTAATACTGAAATTAACAAAAGCGATATTAGTATTAACTTTAAAAAAACTGAAAATATACGTGATAGGCAATTGTAAATATCTGTTTTTCTCAAGTGTTTTTCCTCTCTACAGCCAGTTTTTACGTTTGAAATAAAAAAGAAGCAATAACGCAACGCTTATAAGCACTATCCAAACTGTAAGATAACCCCATTTCCAGTGTAATTCCGGCATAAAATCAAAGTTCATGCCATATATACCTGCAATAAAAGTAAGTGGTATAAAAATAGCTGCAAATATTGTTAAAACCTTCATAACTTCGTTCATTTTGTTACTAACACTACTCATATAGATGTCAAGCATACCTGAGATCATGTCTCTAAATGTCTCAATGGTATCTATTGTTTGTATTGTATGATCATATACATCACGAAGATAGATATGTGTTTCTCTTCTGATTATCTTTGATTCTCCACGCAACAAACCATTAATCACTTCTCTAAGAGGCCAAACAGATTTACGGAGATAAATCATATCTCTTTTTAATCCATGTATTTCCTTGAGTAAACCCGGATTTGGATTTTCAATAAGTTTTTCTTCTATGTCTTCAACTCTATCACCAGTTTTCTCTAAAATTATAAAATAATTATCTATAATAGCATCAACCAAAGAATAAAGTAGATAATCAGAACCCCTCCTTCTTATACGGCCTTTATTGGTTCTAATTCTGTCACGGATAGAATCAAAAACATCTCCTTTAGTTTCTTGGAAAGAAATTACAAGGTTTTTACATAGAATTAAGCTTACTTGTTCAACAGAAATATTATTATTTTTATCATCATAATGAAGCATTTTCAATACAACAAATATATATTTCTCAAAATCTTCCATTTTTGGACGCTGGTTTGTATTTAAAATATCTTCAAGAACAAGTGAATGAATATCGAAATGTTCTCCTATTCTCTCAATTACTTTAATATCGTTTAAACCATCAACATTAATCCATGTAACAGAAGGTTTCATTTTATAAGAAAAACAATCTTCAACTTTATTGCATTTAATTTCTCTAAAATCTTTTTGATTATAATCAATAACTGTTATGTCTGCCTTATCTGTTTTTTTTTCACCAATATGTATAAGAGTACCAGGTGGTAACCCTGTTGATTTTGAGCTTTTTTTTTCTAATCTTGACATTTTTCCCCCACAAATTACAATTAACTATAATTTTTTCATAAGCTTAAAAGTTTCTGTTTTTATTTTTTATAGTCATCCAATATAAGATTCTACTAACATGGAAAATTACTTAAGTTATATATAATTCCATATCAAAAAATAAACTGTTAAATTTTACAGCCCCGTGGTGTAGAGGTCAATCATCAGAGGTTCTGGACCTTTGGACTCCAGTTCGAATCTGGACGGGGCTATTTTTTTATTCAAGCATTTTTATCTCAATATTTTCGTTTATGTCTATTAATGCGCCTTCCCCACGTTTTCCAAGACTACAGTTTACAACAATTGTATCTTTATTTTTTGTAAAACCTGGATTTTCATGTATATGTCCACATAATACCAAGCGGGGTTTATAATCTTCAACAATTTTTTTTAATTCTTTGCTTCCGCCATGTTTTCCGATAAAAATTTTGTCCTGGAGACCATGGGGTGGTATATGACTTACTAAAACAGTTTTTTTGTTGATTAACTCTTTTTTCTCTAAAAAATCAAAATCTTCAGAATTTACACCAGATAACCCCACAAAAGGTATGTCTTTTTTTATAATTTTTTTAAGTTCAAGTCTTGTAGCTTTACTTTGATCAATTCCTTTAGGTACATCAGATGAATCAATGTTTCCTGTGACAGCGATTGTTTCAATAGGTATTTGATCAAGGAAATTTTTTGCAACTTCTGCTGGGCCAAATTGAGTTATATCTCCACATATAACAACTAGATCGGGAGAATATCGTTCAATATTTTTTAAAACAAGATTCAATCTGTATTGAGAACCATGTATATCTGCTACTGATAGAATCCTCATAAGAAGATAACTCCTTTTTTATGTCGGTACTACATATTCTTTATAGATTGAGCTAAGATAATCAAATTTTTCTTCGAATAGTTCTGCTTGTCTTTGGATAACTTTCTCTGCATCGTTGATATCCATATCTTCAACTTCTTTAGCATAGCTTACAAACCTGCCAAGCCATAGAGTTTTTAATGAATCTAGTAAAAGATATTTATCAGACTCTGTTTGAGTTCTTTTCCATGATGCTGCGTAATTATATACTATTTCTACCCACAGTTCTGAGTTGAAATCTTTTCCGCCTTCTACTATACCTTCAAGATTTTTTATTGCGTTGTCTGATAGATATTGGCTCATAACGTTTTTTGATTTTTTAAATTCCGATATAAAATTTTTCTTCATATCTGGAACATTTACTTTCACGGGTATTGGTTTTTGGCTAAAACATTGTCTGTCGTATTTTGGTCTAAAAGGAGCTGGATGCGTCTTCCAGTATTCCTCATAATGTTTTGCCAGCTCAAACATCTCCCCAGTTACTTTTCTAAACATTGGGATTAAGAATTTTTCTGGCTCTAGGTAATGAGTTGTTGATTCATGTATTTTTAAAGAAAACAATCCTTCTTTAACATACATTCTTTCTGCTGCTGCTACTGTTAAAATAAAAATATCAATACCAAAATCAGGTGGAAATAATGGATGTTCTCTTAATAATTCGTAAAGATTTTTTGATAAGGCATATTCACCTGCAATAGGTTGCCTGATATCAATACCATATAAGGCTCTAGTAAATGGATAAACTAGATTATTTGTTATTACTCCATCGTTTTTATCCCGAATATAATAAGGTACTGTAAGATCAGCACGGCCATATACTATGGGATTAGCAATCATAGGAAGCCACCTGGGTTTTATGCTAAGAAGATCACCATCCATTAAAACGACCATTTTTGCATTGCATTCATGGGCAATTTCAAAAATAGTCATAACTCCCGCGCCTTTCCCCTTAGATACAATATCTTTTGTTGCAATTTTTTCTATTGTTTTATAGGGTTGAAATAATTCAACTGCTTCAGCTGTTTTATCCGTTGATTCTGCAGAACTGACAACAATTGCTTTTCTGTAATCAGGAAAATATCTGTATAGGCCCTCATTTATTACATTCAAAACATTCAAAACAGTTTGTTCAACGTCTTTACAGAGAACACCTACCATTATATCGATAGGTGAGATCTCTTTACATCTGGATATAACATCTTCTTTTAGTGTTAAACCTTTATTCCAATCTTGGTTAATACAATCCCACCTCTCTCAAATTTATTAACAACTTTTACCTATTTATTATCTTCTATAACAATCTCTAGTAATTGCTCGCGGACTTTTCTTCGGGCGGATATAGTTCTAAGCCAGTCAGGTATACGGGTGCCTACTGGTTTTCTCATATAACTTGTACCTGCGTCCATTATATTCCTACTAAATTTCTCAACAATACTCTCCTCTAAATGACGATCATATCTAAGATTATTAAAATGTGACTCAGAATGATATTTTCTGATCGCATCTCGCGCATGCCTAACATATAAAACTCTTAATGTAATTAAAGCCTCTTTTGAGATTTCGATGTTATCTTCTTCGATTAATACTCTTAAAAGAGTTTTTAAAATATCACCTGTCATTTTAGTAAGACCCTTTGTATTGTTACCAATTTTTTGATGTTTATGTTCATAAAAACCAAGATCTGTTTGACAAATACTTTTTGGGGTAACGTTTCTGTACATCTCTGCCATTATTCCAATTTCTATGCCCCAGTCACCTGGTAAATCTACATCTCTTGCTAGATCACTAGTGAGAGCAAATTCTCCGGATATAGGATATCTAAATGAACGGAGGAATCTTGTAAAATCAGTTTCTCTGCCAATATTGTCAACAAAAGCTCTTAAAAGAGGATTTAAAAAAAGTCTGAACACACGGCCATACATAGTACGTTTCTCTAAATTTATTCTAGCATAAAAACCCTTATTGAACTTAAAATCAAGTTCTGGTTCGACAATGGGATACAACAATTTTGTAGGAATCATTTCATTATAGCTTAAAACATCAGCGTCATGTAATGCAAAGGCATAGTTATTGATACTAGCAATACCCATCGCTAGCCATACGTCTCTTCCCTTACCCCTATACTTTAGTAGATTAAGACCTTCTCTTTTAAGATTCAAAAGTAGCCTTTCTATATTTGGTCCATTACACCACATTATTTGATGAGGAACTTCAAGTTTTTTAAAAAAACGTTTCACATGGATAAATTGTTTTTCATCTTTAGCGGCAAGAGGAACTATTACCTCATTTAGATATGTACATTTGTTTAAACTTTTAACAATTTCCTCAAGAGCATCGTTTTTAATTTCTTTGTATAACATAGGCATTATAACTGCAGAAGGACGTTCGGAAGCTACGTCACTTACAGATTGTATTAGCTTTTTTTTATTGACGCATAAATCATGAAGTGTGGTTACCTCATCTTGTCTTATATCCAAAATAATCACCTTTTATAGATTACCCTTTTATCTATGGACACATTTACTTTATTATATAATGTCAACTTAATGAATCCTATCTTTGCCAATCTTAATACAATTAGTTGTTTACAAATCTTTTCCTGTCTTTAGTTATTGAAAATATCAAAAATTTTGTTATTTACATACTAAAAACCTCTAGTTTTCTCCTGTTTTAAATTCTTTACTATGAATTAATATACCAAAAACCTATTTCACACATATATGCCTGTTGTGACATTTGATTATAAAGATTTCATAAATCTCCTTGGGGAAAAAATATCAAAAAAAGAATTAGTAGAAAGATTACCTATGATTGGAGGAGACTTGGATAGAATAGAAAAAGATGAAATATCTATGGAATTCTTTCCTGATAGACCTGATTTATCTTCTGTAGAAGGAATTGCTAGAGCAGCTAGATCTTTTTTTGGGTTTGAAAAAGGTATAAAAAAGTATAGTGTTAAAAATTCAGATATTGAGATAAGGGTAGATTCCTCTGTTAAAAAAGTAAGACCTTATGTTGTAACAGCAATTGTTAAAAACGTTGAGATGACTGATGAACTTATTGCGTCATTGATGGAACTACAAGAAAAATTGCATCTTGGTCTTGGTCGTAATAGAAAAAAAGTAGCTATTGGTGTCCATAATTTTGAGCCAATTGAACCACCTTTTATTTATAGAGCTGTTGACCCAGATTCTGTTCAGTTTGTACCTTTAAATAAAGTTGAATCGATGACTATGACAGATATCCTTAAAAAACATGAGAAAGGCATAGATTATGCACATATTTTAAAGGATTTTGATAAACATCCTTTAATTTTAGATAAAAACAATAACGTTCTCTCTTATCCGCCTATTATAAACGGTAGTCTAACAGAGGTTACACCTTTTACAAAAGAACTTTTTATAGATGTAACAGGTACTGATGTAAAGGCTATAAACTATGCATTAAATATTGTCACCAGTGCTCTAGCTGAGAGAGGCGCTCAGATATATACAACAAAAGTTGTCTATGGTGATAAAACTCACAAAACACCTGATTTGAAACCGCGTAATATAAATTTATCCGTTGATTATGTAAACAAGATACTTGGAACAGAATTAAATTTTTCAAAAATTATTGAAAGCCTTGGGAAAATGGGTTTTAATGGGAAAAAAATAGGCGATAATAAAGTTAATGTTGAAATTCCCTCATGGAGAGCTGATATTTTACATGAGATTGATTTAGTAGAAGATGTAGCAATAGGCTATGGTTATGATAAATTTGAAATTGATCTACCTAAAAAATTAACATTCGGAAAAAGTTTAAAACAAAACGATTTCAATCATAACCTTCGACTTATTATGACTGGTCTTGGTTTTACAGAGGTGACTACTTTTACTATCTCAAATAAAGAAGACGAATTCAATAAAATCGAAATGAATGAGCAAAAAGTTGCTGAAATAAAAAACCCCATAGGTGAGGAATATTCTTGTTTGAGAATGGATTTAACGTCATCTCTTTTAAAAATCTTAAAAGAGAATAGGCATCATCCTCTTCCTCAGCAAATTTTTGAGATAGGAAAAATTGTTGACAAAAAATACGAAAATAAGGATCACCTTGGTTTCATTAAAACTTCTGCAAAAGCAAACTTTACCGAGTGTAAATCCTTTGTTGAATCTATCATAAGAGAAATTGGGGTGAATTATAACATTAAGAATTTTGATCATCCTGGTTTTGTAAATGGTAGATGTGCTTCTATTAATTATAAAGGAAAAGATATTGGTTATTTTGGTGAGATTCATCCTAGAACAATTATCAATTTTGATTTAGAGCACCCAATTATTGCATGTGAAATAGATCTCAGTGTTTTCTAAATTATTACAAGGTAGTGCTATATATGGTTAAAATTTGTACTAAATGTAAAAAACCGGCGGTAACATATATAAGATATAATGGCACGCATTTATGTAAAGATCATTTCATACAATATTTTGAAAAAAGAGTAAAAAAAGATATTAAAAAACAGGGGAAAACATATACAAAAAGTAAGATTGGAGTTGCAGTTTCTGGTGGAAAAGATAGTTTGGTTGCGCTATATATTATTCATAAGATTTTTTCCAAAAGAAAGGATATTGATATTTGTGCTATCACAGTAGATGAAGGGATTAGAGACTATAGGGATAAAAGTATTGATATTGCTAAAAAAAATACAGAAATATTAGCTGTTCCACATTATATTGTATCTTTTGAAGATATGATTGGAACAGATATGGATAAAATTTCAAAAAAACAAAATGAGCTGGGTGAATGTAGTTATTGTGGTGTTTTTAGAAGGTTTTGTTTGAATAAAACAGCAAAAAAACTAGAGTTGGATAAATTGGTAACTGGTCATAATCTTGATGATATGGCTCAATCGATATTGATGAATTTTGTGAAAGGTGATATAGAAAAACTGGCTAGACTTGGTCCGCACAAAAAAGTCCAACCAGGCTTAATCCCAAGAATATTTCCGCTTAGAATTATTCCTGAAAAAGAAAACGCTTTGTATGCAGTTTTAAAAAATATTTCTTTTCATGATGGTGTGTGTCCATATTCAATTAATGCACAGAGAGGTGATTTTAGAGATATTGTTGATGATTTGGAATACAAATATCCTGGTTCTAGGCATAGTATTTTAAGTAGTTATGAAAAAATCAAAGATTTGTTGTCTGAAAAATATCCCCCCGCCGAACTAGAAAATTGTCCTATTTGTGGTGAACCAACGTCTCAAAAATTTTGCAAAACATGTATTCTAAAAAAACAAGTATTATAAAAAAACGTTATTTTTTTAAGGAAATAGACGCCCAGTAATATTTTTCTTTTTTTATTGGTCTGAACTTGTTTTTATATGTCTCTAAATCATTTTTCCATGTTGGGCCATCGTTTATGTATTGGTATCCTTTTTCTTTTACTTTTTTCCAGAAATCATATTGAGCATATTCTGCAAGATGAGAAATAGATATATCTGATATACCGACTGAATGGGCAAATATTTTTTGTTTATTAAATAGACCTAATGGGAATCCAAGGCTGAATGCGGCTACCTCTCCATTTATCTTCAAAACTTTTGATAAAATATTTTCTGGGTCAACTAAGTTTTTTACATTTTTTGACAAAAAATATTTTTCGATATTTGAAAACAATCTTGCAGCAAGTTTATCTGAACTTACATTGACATAAGAAAAGCCTCTATCTCTTGTAGCCTTTTTTCTCCATTTTCCTATAAGATGAATAACTGGTTTTACAGCATCAGACAATGGTATTTCTTCGACTTTATAATTATTATTTTTGAATTTGTTTAGATGCCACCTTAGATTAGAAAATTCTTCACCAGTTAAATCAAGTGTTTTTTTGAGGTCATATATATTATAATTCAACTCTTTTAGAGATTTCAACCTGAAGTTATAATTATTATTGCTATTTCTCAACAAGTTTACAAAATCATCATCAATATCTCTGAGTAAAATATTCTTTGTATTGTATTTTTTAAGAATGGAGTAAAATTCTTTATTTGATAAAAATTGATCCAGATGATTTAATGCAGTAGAGGGGTTTTGAAATAATGGAAAAGAAAACTCAACCTGTTTAAATTTTTTATCTGTGAAAGCACCAAATATCAAACTATCTTTTTTGTAGAAAATAAAAGGTTCTTTTGGATAATAAGTGTAATACAAAATATAGTGAAAAAAACTATAATTATATGGTATAGTTTGGGTACCTATTTTGGAAATCTTGGATATATCTTTTTTTATTTTAGAAAGATAGCTAAATAACGAATCTATATACGAAAAATCATTTGGTTTGTTTTTTATATTCCATAGATTAGGAGTCTTAGATAAAATCTTGTTGATATCTTCTTTATCTGACATAATACTAAACTCTCTATATCTTCTGTAAAACAGATTTCTTTTATTTAAGCGTTGATAGAAGAAAAACTTTATAATTGTATTTTAAATGATGGTATCAGAAGATGAAAAAACTTAAAACAAAATGCAAGTCGATCGATGATCTATTTGGCGGAGGTGTTGAACCTGGAATTATTACTATGATCTATGGAGAATCAGGTACGGGTAAAACAAATTTTTGCCTTCAGATATCTCGAGAGATAGCCGAAGGAAAAAAGGTTGCATATATTGATAGTGAAGGTGTTTCTCTAGAAAGATTACATCAGATATGTGGTGATAAATACAATAAACTTGTTGATAATATTCTTTTTTTTAAACCAAGTTCTCTAGAAGATCAAGAAAAAGCTATAAAAAACATAAAAAAAATAAAAGACCCTGGCTTACTAATCATAGATACAATCAACCTTTTTTATAGAATGAAACTTGAAAATGATAAAGAAGCAGCAATGCGCTCTTTTTTAAGACAGATGGGTGCCCTTCAGTTGATTGCAAGGGAGAAAAATATACCTTTAGTTGTTGTAGAACAGGTTTACACTGATAAAAACGGGGAAATAAAACCGTTTACTCATAGAGAAACAGATCATATGGTAAAAACCATGGTTAGATTTGATAAAAAAGATATAGGTATTAGATCTGCAACTATCATTAAACATAGGTCACAGCCTGAAGGTAAATCAACAACTTTCAAAATAACGGCAAACGGTTTGGAATAGTATAATGAAACAAATAACTGATTGGCATAAAGGTAGTAAATATATTTCTCCTCTTTCGCCTGCATGTAAAATGTGTAAGGAAGGGGAAAAAATGGTATTGTTGGTAACTGGTCTTTGTCCTTCTGATTGTTTTTATTGTCCTTTAAGTTTTGAAAAAAGAAATAAAGATCGTATCTTTGCTGATGAGTGGGAACTAAATGATGAAGAAGATACTGAAAAACTTTTTTTAGAAGCAAATTACATTGAATCAAAAGGAGCAGGTATTACAGGTGGTGATCCACTAGTTGTATGGGGGAGGACACAAAGATATATTGAATTTTTAAAAGATAAGTTTGGATCTAATTATCATATACATCTTTATACATCTGGGATAAAAAATCATGAGCATATCAAAGATCTGGTGTCCGCCGGTCTTGATGAAATAAGATTTCATCCATCCTATGTTCATTGGGATAAAATGAGTCAAAGTCAAATAAAAAAAGCCATATTAAGTTCTCTTGATTTGGATGTTGATGTTGCTATTGAAATACCCGCGATTCCAAATATGGAAAAACAAATATTAGATTTGATAAATTGGTCAGATAAACAAAATATTAGATGGTTGAATTTAAACGAACTTGAGTTTTCAGAGACAAATGCAGATGCATTGAATTTCAAAAAGTATAATGTAAAAAATGATATCTCAAGTGCTGTTAAAAATAGCGAAGAGACAGCATATCAAGTTATTGATAAATGCGTTATTAAGGATTTAGATATTGGTGTTCATTACTGTTCTTCATCTTTTAAAGATGGAATGCAACTGAGAAATAGAATTAAAAGAAGAGCTAGAAACATATCAAAAAAACATGAAATAATAACCGAAGATGGAACTATTCTTAAAGGTATTATTCTTGCAAACTCTGATTATACTATAGAAGGGCTATTTACTATTATAAAAAATAAGAAATTGGTAAATAAAAAAGATATTTATCTAAACAAAGATCAAAATAGGTTAGAATTATCAGTAAAAAAAATCAGAGAAATATCGCCTTACTTAAAAAAACTTAGTTTGGAATATTATATAATTGAAGAGTATCCAACAGCTGATCATCTTGAGGTGGAAAGAATCCCACTTTTTTCATAAAATCATATGTGTTATTCCTGAAAAAGATTTTTATATGTGACCTACATTCCAAGCTTTACATATCCAAAGGAATATGTCAATGAAAGCTTCAAAAGGAGGCTAAAGATAAAAATGGCAATGTATGTTAAATTTCAAACACCAAAAGAATTACAAGATTTAGCCTATGATCTTGTTGAAAAAGCTCGAGATAAAGGAAAAATAAGTAAAGGGGCAAATGAAGTAACAAAACAAGTAGAACGTGGACAAGCAAAACTTGTTGTTATGGCAGAGGATGTTACACCTGAAGAAATCCTTGCTCATATACCTTTTTTATGTGAAGAAAAAAATATACCCTATACTTATGTTCCTAGCAAAGATGAACTAGGTAGTGCATCAGGTTTACATGTTAGTACTACTGCTGTTGCAATAACAAATCCTGGTAAAGATAAAGCTGGAATAGATACCATTACAAAGAAAATAAATGATGTAAAAAAACAGGGTTAGAAAATGGTAGAAGGAACACCTTGTGAAGTAGTTGAGATAATCGCTCGTACTGGTATGGCTGGAGAGGCATATCAGGTAAAGATACGTGTACTTGACGGTCGTGATAAAGGTAAAATAATAACACGAAATGTAATGGGTCCTATACAACTTGGCGATATCTTAATGCTTAATGAAACTCAGAGGGAAGCAAAGAGTCTAGGTGGAAGGTACTAGAGGTAAGTCTTATGGTAGAAAGAAGAAAATGTTCGTTTTGTGGTAATGAAATAGAACCTGGTACCGGAAAAATCTATGCAAAAAAAGACGGCACAGTTCTTTATTTTTGTAAGAATAAATGTCAAAAAAATATGTTAAAATTAAAGCGTATTCCTAGAAGAGTCAGATGGAGTAAGAAATACGCAAAAAAATAATCTTTTTCTTTTTTAATTTTTTACAGTTGTATATGCAGGTGCATATGCATATAAATATCGATATTAAAATAAAAAAGTTACATTTTTGAATATACAGAAAGATATATATTTAAATTGCTTATATTCAGTTTTGTATCCAGGATGGAATGCAATTTAACATAAACTTGTTTTTACATTCTGAATAAATCATAAACTTACTAAGAGGGAAAAGGTGGGTTAAATGCAAAACCTTGTTAAAAAGAGAGAAAGATATAAAAAAGTTTTAAGCTGGTATTTGGTAACAATGCTTGTATTAACATCTTTTGTTATAACAACACAAATAACTACAGCTGCATTTTATGATACAGCTAACACATATAGTGCTGAGGGAGATCTATCAGAATCTGATGTTTTTGGGAATGATTCAACAGTTGTAATTGAGATATATGTAGATGGTATACAAAATGATCCAGAATCACCACCATTCTACCATGTTATAGCTAGAAATGAAAATACTAGTGAATGGTGTAAAGTATATGTTTTTGATAATGATACAGGGTATGGTGCACCTTGGGATGCAATCAATGAACCTAGTGACGGAAAATATTGGGGATGTTTCAATGTTAGTAGTTCAATGGCAACAACTAATGGAACTGATGCAACTGTCCATGTTTTAAATGGAAACGTAGTCAACATCTCAGAAGATCCTTCTGGTCTCTTAGATGGAGATGGGGATATTGCAGTATCTTTAATAACAATATCCGATCAATATGGTGAAGAAAATGCTCCACCTTATAGCCCGTACAATCCCACACCTTCTAATGAATCAGTAGATAGACCTGTTAGTACTACTTTAGGTTGGTCTGGTGGTGACCCAGATGGCGATAATGTAAATTATTGTGTTTACTTTGATAACTCATCCACACCTACTCTACGCTCCGAAAATCAATCTTCAACTATTTATGATCCTGGTGATCTTGAATACGAGGAAACCTATTACTGGTATGTTGTTGCTTGGGATGAACACGACCTTAGTAATACAAGCGATCTCTGGTGGTTTAGTACTGAGCAAAATGGCGGATCTCCTCCTCCCCCAGAAGAACCAGGAAATAACCCTCCGATAGTAACATCTGAAAATCCACAAAATAATTCTGATGTGCCTGTAGATACCTCCTCTATAAGTGTTTTAATTGAAGATTCCGAAGGAGACTTTTTTGATTGGACAATAGAAACCTCCCCTGATATTGGACAGGATGCAACACCGGATGATACAAATGGTACAAAAACTTGTCCAATATTTGATTTAGAGTCAGATACAACTTATACTTGGTATGTAAATGTAACAGATTCGGGTAGTGGAAATTGGACAAATAAGACCTTTTATTTTACAACGGAATCCAGTGGTTGTACTGGTACTGTTAAGGGTTATGTGAATAATACTGAAGATAATGGTATTGAAGGTGTTACTGTACATTTAGATGGTGGAGAGCAATATATGATTACCACAGATGAAAATGGTTACTATATTTTTGATAACAATGTTAGTTGCGATCATTATAGCTCAGAAGCTTTCAAAGATGGAGATTTGCAGATAGATGGTATGGATTTTGATCTAAACGAGGGAGATGTTATGTGGCTGAATTTTTTAGCTGGAGATGATTCTGGAGATGATATTGGAGAAATAAACATAACAGTAGAGGGCTCTGTTTACATGGAACGATCAGATCTTCCAATATCAAATGTAAATGTTAGCGCCGCATATCCATATAATGAACCAACTTATTTTTTGAATTCTACAGAAACTGATCATAATGGTCAATTTGTACTCGAATTTACTATAAATCAATCGATTGTTGAAGCAGCAAATGGGGAGATTTGTTTTGTTTGTTCAGCTGAGGGTTATGAGACAAGTTATGATCGAAGAGAAGGAATTTATAATCTAATAGATCAAATGCAGATGGAGGGCTTTGTAGATATAGATAGATTAGAAATTGCTAAAATATGGGATATTGCTGCTTTTGTAAATGGGACCATCTTAAACGTTGATATGCATTCAATAGCAAATGTTACTGTTGAAATAGAGGGTCCAAATTATTTTGAAAACCAAACTCAGACAGATAATGATGGAAATTTCTTGTTAGGGAGCATAGTAGGAGAAGAAGGAGACTTTGAAATTAGGTTTTATAAAGATGGTTATTTTGCAAACGCTACTGATATAGATCAAGCTATAGATGAAGAAGATTTTATTGAATTAGGAACACTTTACATGGAAGTTAAACCACCGTCAAATGCATTTATAGAGGGATATGTAAAATCAAGTGGTTTGCCTATACAGGATATAAATATTATTTTATATGATCCTCAACATCCTTTTGAAAGTGAAAAAGAGTTCTTTGATTTGCCAACAACTGATGAAAACGGATATTATAATATATCAACTTACGCTGGACAATTTTATCTAATAACTATGGCAAAAATAATAGGTGAAACTAGAGAAGGACCACCGCTAGGAATTGGTGGATATATAAATCAAGTAGTAAGTGATGTTAATGTAATAGCTAATAATGTATCAATCCAAAACTTTACATTAACAACCACGGATCCCGACAACATTTATGTAAATTTAAATGTAATAAATACTACTTTTTCTTATGCAAGGGTTTCTAGAACAATTTCTGGTAATTCAAAGATAGTAAGAATAATGGCCGATACTGATCTAGACACATTTATTGATTCAGATGAAGCAGAAGCTCTAAAAAGTTCAATAAATTCTAGTTTTACTCAAAGTAGTTTTTTCGAAGAAGACATACTTTTTTCTAGAATTCCATTCTCTTATTTTAAAATCGATGGAACTTATGTACAACCAATGCAAACTAGTGTTGATATAAATGGATTAATTGGTGAAACTGATTCCTCAGATCCAATTGAGGTATACGTTAATATGTCAATGGTTCCAACTGATGAAATTGAATCTGATGATACTTTACACAGTATTCGAGTTGATGGATATTATGGAAATCCAGCGTTTAATATGAATTATACCATACAAATTCCGCAATCATGCTCTGTTAAAAATAAAAGAGAATGGATCCTTACAACAACCCAACTAAATCAAACGACATTGAGAGCAGTTCCAAATACAGATCCTGATTGGAATGATACAAGTTTTACCGAACCAATAATATTGGCGGTAGGCACCACTGATATACCCGCTGAATTCAACGAAGGATATTACTATGAGAATCCATATGATTCAGATGGTGATGTAGACTACGATTATTTTATAAGTAAAGTAAAGGTTAATACATCACAATCAGGTATCTATAAGATAGAGGGAAAACTTTGTAGCTCAGATGGAATTTTAGTTACAAGTGCAGATACTGAAAAAACTCTTTCAAGTGGTTCAAATACAATAGAACTTTCATTTGAAGCAGAAAAAATATATCGCAAAAAAATAGATGGACCATATACTATAGTATATGATTTATCCTATTCAAGAAACTCTAGTTATATTTGGTATGATAGCCTCCAAAAAACAACTGGGAGCTATCAATATACAGATTTTACAAAACCAGATATCTTTTTTACAGATACAATTATTGATTCTGGTCTAGATGAAGATGAAGATGGATTATATGATTATTTACAGATAGGATTACAGGTTGATGTTGGAACACTTGGTTATTATGAATTTGAAGGAAATATAGGGACCTGTGACTTTTCGTATCAGGGCGATCCAATGATAACTGGTGTTAGGAAAGGAGTCACTTTCGTTGATTACGGCGAACAATATGTTAACATGAGTTTTGATGGCGGCTCAATATATGCAAAAGGATGTAATGCATCAATCTGGGTTAACATTAGAGTCAGAAGTCAAACAGGTAGTGAACTTGATGATATCGACACAATGACAGATAAATACTACTACACAGATTTTTCACCACCACCTACTGAGAGTTGTACTATAACTGGCTATATCAAAGACCCACATGGATCTCCATTAGATGCAGATATATGGCTATGGGATGAAATAACAATGAGTGAAAACTCAACTTCAGCAAATGAGAGCACAGGAGAATATAATATAAATGCAAGACCCGGAGTATATGAACTACAAATCAATCCATCTAATTATTATTACGAGGGCCATAACGAACTAGTTGTTCTTTCAACTAATGAAACTTTTCAGAGAAATATAACGTTGCTTCCGAGTTGGGGTGATTGTGCATATCTAGATATGGAGCTTAATAGCTGGCAGTATGCAGCTGGAGATAATATTTTCCTAAATATTTCGACTAGCTCTTTACCAAACTCAAATTGCACTCTTGAGATATTTAAAGACTACACTCAAGATGGAGACAGTCTTGGAGAAGAATATAATTCAACAGTTACAAACACAACAGATGAAAACGGTGAACATATGTTTGTAATTGATACCTTTGGTTTTGCAACTGGAGAATATATGTTTAAAGTATGGGTTGAAAACGAAAGTTATTCTATGCCTGTGGCAAGGGATGACAGATGGGGCATTCAGATTAGTTCACTATCAATTGATTTTGAAACTGATAAAAACAATTATAGACCGGGTAGTACAGGCGTTGGAACATATAATCTAACATATATTAGTAATTCCTCAGAAGTAATAAATGCAACATATAATTGGAAAATATTAACTTGGGACTGGATGGGTGAACACACCTTAAGTAGCGGTACATTTACAGATACTGAGAGCGGCAACGGTATATTCAATTTTAATATTCCTTCAACTGCAAATGATGGAGACTGGTATGATATTAGACTATCTGCCACCGATCAAACAAACACCGAAGTATTTACCTCAAGAGGAATTGGTATTACAGAAGGAAGCATAATAGAAAGTGTTGAGGATTATGCTCAAGGAAATCAGGGTGATTATGATTTTCTGGTATACAACGTGACTGTAAATGTTACTTCAGCAGGAACATATAGAGTAGAATCTGGACTTGAAGATACAAATTATAACTGGATTACTTTTAATGATACCCAAGCTTCTCTAAATAGTGGTCCAAATCTTGTACAAATATTTTTTGAAGGTGAACAAATAAAAGCAAGTCAAGCAGAACCTGGAAATTGGCAATCATGGGTGGGTTTGTTTTACTCTAATAGTTGGAACTCACTTGATGATTTAGACTATACAACATCAAATACATATAATAAAGATGATTTTGCAACACCCGCAATATGCTTTGAAGATGTTTTTTCACATTATGCTATTGATGGTTCAAATGGTTATTCTGCATTAATTGCAAATGCTACGATAAATGCATCAATTGCAGGTAGCTATAACGTGGATGGTAATCTCTACAAAAAAGTACAGCAATCTGGTGGTTGGTACGACTGGCAGGGTATAGCTTGGAATAATAGCGAAACTTTGGAAATAACACATGACGGTGTTGAAGGAGTAAATAAAACTAATTCCTCAATTAAAGTACCAATCAGGTTTGAGGGTTCAGACATATACAATAGTGGATATAATGGTCCATTTAATATTAACTTTAACTTACATAGAGAAGGCACTGGGGATACATGGATTACAAACTATGACCCTGATACTGATCTTAATTATGATTATGATGAATTTGGAAGACCAGGTGCGATAATAGAGGGTATAACCGATTACGGATCTTTTGATGGAGATTTGGTAATTGGTGTAAATATCAATGTGTCTGAGGGTTACGAAGGAGAATATGAACTTAACGGTGATTTACAAAGCTCTGATTGGTATTGGATTGGGAATGTCTGGACTTCAGATACTCTTTCTAATGGTACTACAGAAGTAAATTTAACTTTTTCAGGTGAAAACATATACAGCGCAGGATATGATGGACCATACAGATTACATATCAATCTACAAAAAACAGATCCATATCAATGGTTAGGTAGTAATGAATATGATACAGATCCGCATTGCTACACTGATTTTTCGACACCTGGAGCGATATTCGAAGGTAGCCATTCAGATCAAGGTTATGATGAGGATAATGATGGTTTTTATGATTATTTACAAGTGATAGTGCCTGTTGAAATAAATGAAACAGGTTCATCATATGAAGTTTCAGGTGAGCTCTATAAAGAAACAAGCACGAGTTGGAATTGGATTACGTGGGAGAGTGAAGAGTTTACTCCCTCCTCAACAGGTATCTATAATGTAACGATAAATTTCAATGCAAACCAAATTGGAAATAGTGGGGAGGAAGGATACTATGGTGCAAATCTATGGCTAAGAGCGCTAGGTGGTTCAGAGCTTGACTATATAGATTTTACAACTGACAATTATTATTCTCTTGATGAATTCGAACAGCCATCTGTGAGATTTATCGAAAATAATAATTATCCAAATGACTCAAATGATAGCCAATATCTAACTATTGATCTTAAAATAAATTCCACCGAGACAGGAACATATTATGTACGTGGATGTTTACATAAGGTAAGAAATCAAGGAGGATGGGATAACTGGATATGGATTACAGATGCTGAAGAACAAATTGAATTTACCACAGAAGGGGAACAAGAAGTAACTTTACAGTTTGATATATCAGTTATACAATCAGAAGGATATAACGGACCATATACCGTATCGTTTGAAATAATGGATTCCAACTGGAACATGCTAGATAATCTTAATGATTATGAGACTGATTTCTATGATTTTACAGGCTTAGGTGATATCAGACCAATTTATTTTACAGATGATTATGATGATTATCAAAGATCAAGTGATGATTGTGTTGCTGTCAATGTCACTCTGCAAGTGAATGAAACAGGGACCTATTCAATTGGAGGTGATTTACATAAGGAAAGTGATTATGACTGGAACTATATCGCAAGTCAATGGGAAGATTGGACCCTCACCCAAGATTCGGGACCTCAGAATATAACACTGTATTTTGAACCACTTGAGATACTTAGCGGTATCCAGGAGTTAAGTCAGAGCATGCAAAGTACATTTTCTTCTGGTACAAATTTTGATATAGACATATGGATAAGAAGATCAGGAGTTTGGTCAGATCTTGATCAATTGAGTGTTGGATCTGTTAATACATATCAGACTTCTGACTTTAACACCGGTGGAGTTACTATTGAATCTGTATCTGACGATGGATTTAATAGTACTGGTGACTCGAAGTTTGAATACCTGAATGTTACAGCAACTGTTAACTTTACAACTGATGCAAACTTTGAGGTTTGGTGTGATTTAAGTAAAGAATCATCAAGTGATTGGCAATGGCTTGGCTGGCAGGGAGAATATTTAACTATATCATCAAGCGAGATATCAGATGGTTATGAAGAAGAAACGATAACTTTACAATTTAACGGAGAAAGAATAAGTTCTAGTGGTTATGATGGTCCATACAACATACATCTAGAAATTGAAAATCTAGATACTGGTAGACAGGTTGCTAGGTATGATGGAACATCAAATGATTCATATCAGTCAACTGATTTTATTGGGTCAACTGTTGAATTTAATGACAGTGCAATAGGTGATACTGGTATTGATACTGACAGTGACGGGGATTATAACTATCTATCGATTGATGTTCCAATAATATCACAAGAAAATAAAAATGTTGAACTAACTGCAGACTTAAGAAAACAATCAAATTATGGTGATGAATGGATTTCTTGGACAAATAACTGGACTAGTATTACAACTGGAGAATCAACAATAAATATATGTTTTGATGCTGAAATTATTAGAAACAGCGGTCTAAATGGACCATACACATTAAGACTTGAACTTTGGAACACTGATACATGGAAATTACTTGATAGTATAAGTAATTACGAAACATCAGCTTATAGCAATGATAATTTCGACTCGCCAGCTGCTTCAATCAACACAAGTGGTATATCAAATCGTGGTAATGATACAGATGATGATGGTTATTATGATTATCTAGATGTAAATATATCAATAAACGTAGCAACAGACGGCACTTATTCGATTGAAGGAGATTTATATACTGATACAACTGGATGGCAATGGATAGCCGATGCAGAAACCAGTACTTATCTAGAATCAACAGAGGATATTGCAGTACTTCACTTTGATGGAATGAAAATAAGAAACAAAGGAATTGATGGACCTTACAAGGTTAGAATAGAACTTAGACAAGATGGAAGAATGATTGATAGCTATGAACCTTATCAAACAAGCAGCTATAATTATAATGAATTTCAAGCATCCGGAGCTGAAATTGTAAGTGTAGATGATTACAAAACAAGTGATGATGATCTTCAAGTAAATGTTACAGTTAACTGTACCACTTCGGGATATTATTGGCTTGGTGCAGATCTTCATAAACAATCAGGTTGGGAATGGCAATGGATATCATGGCAGAGCAATGAAGGTGATGATCAATTAACAGCTGGTGTAGACCAAAATATAACTATATTATTTAGTGGACAGACAATAAGAAACAGTGAAATTGACGGTCCTTATCATATAAGACTCGAACTTAGAGATGTTGACTCCTGGACTGAGCAAGATATGATGGAGCAATATACAACAGATGATTACAGTTACTCTGATTTTGCAGAACCTGATTTAACCCTTGTTAGTTTGGAAGACTGGGGAAATGATACCAATGATGCTGATTCTTACTACAACTATTTAGAAATAAATGTTACAGTTGACTGCAATACGCCTGGTACATATTGGATGCATGGTGATCTAGAGAAAAGATCTGGATATGATTGGCAGTGGATAACTTGGAAAGGCCAACAAATTGAACTTGATGGAACTGGTCAACAAGTCGTAAAACTTAGATTTGATGGAGAAAGAATTTATGATAGTTCAACTAACGGTCCGTATACTGTCAGAGTAGAAATAATGAATGAAACAACATGGACAATGATTGATTCGATAGATGATTACAGTACAAGTTCATACAGCTATGCTGATTTTCAAAGATCTACCATAACATTTGTTGAAAGTGATACGTATCCATCAGATCAAGGAGTTGGAACAGAAGGTTCTTACAGTAGTCTAAAACTAACGGTTGCGGTAAATTCAACTACCGCTGGAGATTACTGGTTGCAATGCGATCTACACAAAGAATCACCGGGCTCATGGCAATGGATAGATTGGCAGGGAGAGACTATCACTCATGATGGCAATGGTATACAACTATATAACGTAACATTTGATGGTTCACAAATTAGAAACAAAGGAATTGATGGACCATATGGTGTAAGAATAGAACTTAATTCAAATACTGGTGAATGGAAACAGTATGATGTAATAGATCAATATCAAACAAGTTCATATGATTCAACAGATTTTGCAAGTTCAGGAATTGAGTTTGTTGATATGGTTGATGGATATGATGATGAAATTATAAATGGTAATTTAAAACTAAATGTAACAATCAACTCTACTGTATCTGGTAAATATATGATAAATGGTGATCTTCATAAAGAATCAGGATATAACTGGCAGTGGATATCATTTAACTCAACAGAGGTAACAGTTGATACATCTGGAGATCAATCATTCAATTTGATATTTGAAGGAAGTGACATATATGAAAGGGGAATTGACGGTCCTTACCATGTTAGACTAGAGCTAAGAAAAGTTGGAACAAATAGTCTAAAAGATACGATTGATAGATATACAACTGGTACTTATTATCCAAGTGATTTTTCTGCCCCATCTGGTAGTATTAATGATACGGAGGATACAACAAATAATGGTAACTTACAAGTAAATATTTCAACTTATTCTAGCACAGACAGAGAATATCAGTATAGCGGAGTACTTCTTTCTGGTGATTATATAGATATTGCATGGGATCAAAATACAACCAATGTCGATGGTGAGGAGATTGTATACTTATCCTTTGACGGCAGTCTTATCAATGCTTCTGGTAAAAATCCAGAAAAAGTTTATATTGAGATGAGAAGAACAAATGATATGGAACTTGTAGATTTCGGAGAGTTTGATTTAGCAAACACTTATAGCTTTGGTGATTTCGGAGCAAGTGTATCAATTGGGGAAGTTACCTTTGGTGGTGTATATGACAGCTCTGATAATGGATATGATTATCTAAGCATATTAGCAAATGTTACATTTAATACAGCTGGATCATACTCTTTATCTGCAGCTTTAGTTGATCCAAATGGTAGTTATATAACAGGTAAAAACATACCATCAGATAGTTATAACATTGGTGTTTCCCAGATTAATTTTTCATTTGATGGACTAAAGATTTATTCAAAGAAACTTAACGGACCTTATACTGTTTCATATATTGCAATTTCAAAATCAGATATAGGCGAAATAACTCGTACCACTAATGCACATACGACATCCTCATACTTATACTCACAATTTGAACATGATTCAAGTTCTGCAGATGGGTATATTGCGGGTAATTATTCCTCATCAGTAATTGATTCAAATTCAGATGGTAAATATGATTACCTTGCAATAACATTAACAGTAAATGTAACCTCTGAAAGTGATGATTTTGATTTATACGGTGATCTTTACTCGAGTAGTGGTACTACCTGGGTTACGTATGATTATAACAACAGCGGTTATAGTGATTATTGGGATGTCGGAGAAAATACCACTACATTATATTTCGAAGGAGATGATATCTATACATCAGAAACTGATGGACCGTACATGCTTGGCTATCTGAGACTTGGTGCAAATATTAGTGGTACCTGGGTGCTTCTTGATGAAAAAAGTAACGTTCATACTACTTCCTCATATAACTACACAGATTTTGAAAGTGATACGGTATCTCCTCTTGGAGCTAGCGGTGTTACTGAAATAACTGTTTCAAATGATCCATTTAGTCCAAATTCAGATGGGACAAAAGATACAACACTCATAACTGTTAGTGCGGATGCAGGCCAAGATATCTACCTGAATATCTATAATTCTACAAGCGTATTGAAAAAGACAGGTCTTTCACTTTCTGAGACAAGCCCTGGATCTGGTACTTACACCGTCACCTGGAGTGGAAAAGATGATAATAATTCGGTACTGTTGGATGATACATATAGAATCAAGGTATCAGATGAGGAGACAGGTATTCAGGCAAATGAATCTGCAACTGCTCAAACTGTAGTTCTTGACACAACAGCACCTACTGGTGCAAGTCTTGAGATTGAAAGTGGTGATGCATACACAAACACGACATCAGTAAGTCTTACAACTATTTCAGCAACAGATACATCAGATAAAAAGATGAGATTCAAAAACGCAGGTGGAAGTTACACAGATTGGGAAGATTTTCAGAGTTCACGTGATTGGGCACTAACTCCAACTGATGGATCAAAAACAGTTTATTATCAGGTTAAGGATGTTGCTGGAAACATCGCAGATGCAGAAAGTGATGGAATAACACTTGATACAACAAAACCATCATCTGTAACCCTTTCAATTACTGGTAAAGGAGATACACCAAGTACATATTCAAATGATCAAAGTGTAACACTTTCTATTAGCGCTGAGGATGCTACTAGTGGCGTTGAATATATGATTATGGCTAACGAGATAACATTTAGCGGACGTACCTGGGAAGAATATAATACTTCAAAAGAATGGACACTTACATCCTCTAATGGTTTAAAGACAGTATATATCATGGTAAAGGATAGGGCTGGTAAAGAATCAAATATATATTCAGGTAACATAACTCTTGATACAACCAATCCAACAAACCTAGATGTTTCTATTAATTCTGATCAATCATATACAAATTCAACAAGTGTAACCTTGACTTTAGATGCATCTGATTCTTATAATATGAAAATGCGCTTTAATAACTCAGGTGGAAACTGGTCCAACTGGGAATCTTACAGTCAATCAAAATCTTGGACTATGACTGATACAAATGGAACAAAAACTGTGTTCTTCCAGGTTAAAGATTTAGCTGGAAATACTGCTACAGCAGCAAGTGATGATATTATCCTTGATAAAAGATCACCTGTTATTTCAATTTTACAAAGTAGCGGCGTTACACAAACTAGTGCTACAGTTACATGGACAACAGACGGTGATTCTTCAACTAGTATTGTTGAGTATGGGCCTACAACTAATTATGGATCAAATGAAACAAATACCACAAAATTAGAATCACATTCAATTGTATTAAGTGATCTTTCTTCTGGTACAACATACCACTATAGGGCTAAATCACGAGATAGAGCAGGTAATCTAGGTACATCAATTGATAAAACATTCACCACTTCAACTGGTGCAGATACAACACCACCAAGTGCAATAGAAGGTCTATCTGCATCAGATAAGTCAAATGCTGAAAGTACCGTTGCTCTTTCTTGGAACCAATCAAATGCTCCTGATTTTGCTGGATATAAAGTTTATCGTAGAACTTCTTCGTTTACAAATGTAAGCTTGAGTGGTGTACAACTTTTAACAACGATTACAAGCCGATCTACTACATCATATGATGATACAACTGCAACAGATGGTACCACATTTTATTATGCTGTAACTGCAATAGATACAGCATCACCGCCAAATGAAAACCAGACCGTAACAGCAGATTCGGCTGCCTCTGTTGATGATAAGGCTCCAACAACATCAGACAATATACCTGCAGGATGGCAAACATCAGAAGTTACAGTTACGTTAACTGCTACAGACGATGGGAAAGGTGTAAACAAAACATATTATACAACAGATGAATCAGATCCGACAAATAGCTCTAATTCTAATAGAACACAGTATACCTCTCCGTTTACAGTTGGTGGAGAAAATAATATTGGAGACGGAGTTTGGACGATCAAATATTACTCATATGATAAAAATACAACTCCGAATGTTGAAAGTGTATATACTAAAACACTGAGAGTCGACACAAACGATCCATCAACTACTGACGATTCACCATCTGGTTGGCAGACAAATACACCTGTAACTGTAGCATTAAATGCTACTGATGATACTAGCGGAGTACACAAAACATATTACACAAAAGATGGAAGTGCTCCTACAACTGCTTCAGATCAATATTCAACACCTATATCATTTACATCACAGGGTAATAGAACATTGAAATATTTCACAAAAGACAATGCTTCAAATTCGGAAATTATTAAAACATCACATATCTTAATTGATACAGTAGACCCAACATCTTCTGTTACAGTATTATCTCAATACAGTTCATTGCCATTTAATGTGAGCTGGACTTGTGATGAGGATGTTTCCAGCGGAATTAAAAATGTAACGATTCAAGTTAAAAACGGATCTGGAATTTGGACTGATTGGCTGACAGGTCAGGCTAGTTCAGGTGCCTCATCATTTTCAGATGGTGCAGAAGGAAGCACCTATTACTTTAGATCAATTGCAAAAGATAACGCAACAAATGTTGAAACCGACTATGATTCGAATGGTGATACATCTACAACAGTTGTTATTTCAACAATGACTGCTTCAATTACATCACCTTCAAATAATGCATATATCAAAGATTCGGTGAATATAACTGGTACTGCTTCTGGTCCAGAATTTTCAATGTACTGGCTTAACTATTCATCAAACAATGGCTCAAGTTGGACAAATATAGTTAGTTCTGCATCGCCTGTAAGCTCTGGAACTTTAGCAACGTGGAATACTTCTGCTGTTGAAGGAAGAGAGTATGTACTTAGGTTGTTTGTGAAAAACTCAACTGGAGTAAACAACTCTATTTCAATTAATGTCACAGTGGATAATACTGCTCCAAATATAACATCCGGTCCATCAGCAGGAAGTGTTGATGAAAACTCTGCGGTTATATCTTGGTCGACTAACGAAACTACAAATGCAACAGTTGAATATGGTACAACAGATTCTTATGGTTCAACAAAAACAGGTTCTTATGATACTTCACATTCTATAACACTTACAAGCCTAAATGATGATACAACATATCACTATCGCGTGATTTCTTATGATAGAGCAGGAAATAGTGTTAACTCCACTGACCATACATTTACCACTGATGAATCAAGTGGAGGAGGATCACCTGGTGGTGGATTACCATCACTGCCAGGAGGCGACTCTTCAGGACTTTCAGCTTCAGCAGGTGGCTCATATGAAGGTACAGTTGGTAGTTCAATAGAGTTTTCTGGTTCAGCAAGTGGCGGTGCATCTCCATATAGTTATAGTTGGGACTTTGGCGATGATTCAACTTCAGAAGAGCAAAATCCATCTCATTCTTACGATAGTTCTGGAACATATACTGCAACTCTTACAGTAACAGATAGTGATAGTGATACTGCAACTGATACTGCAGAGGTTACAGTTTCAGAGGCAACCGAGGAAGACGATACTCCGGTTATTGCAAATATAGCATATAGTCCTTCTCTTGTTACTAGCAACGACACTGTAACAATATCAGCAAAGGTAACAGATGATAATGAAGTAGCAGATGCGAATCTATATTGGTCATATCAAGGGTCTGAAAATTCAAAGGATATGAGTGCAAGCGGATCATCATATTCAGCGACCATTGGTCCATTTGATTTTGGAGAAACCATATACTACTCAATTGATGCAACAGATAATGCAGGGCAAACTACTCAATCAGGCACATTTTCATTTACTATAAAGAAAAAGGTTACTGTTGAGGATCTTGAAGATGCAGATGAAACTGGAGTGAATGGTGTTGATATTACAACTGGTTCTGATGTACAAAACGTAAAAGTTACTGTTGAAAAGAAAACCGATGTTGATCCTGGTACTGAATACAAATTATTGGTAGATGAAGATATCTATACATACCTTGAAATAAGTATAAAAGCAGATGATCAATTAATGGAAGATGCGGACATTGATTCACTTACAATAAAATTCAAGGTCACACAAAATTGGATTGATAATGAAAACATAAACAAATCAAAAGTGAAACTAGTGAGATATCATAATGGTACTTGGCAGAATCTTACTACAACAATCATAGATGAAGATGAAACATATGTTTACTACGAAGCGGTAACTTCAGGAACATCTACGTTTGCAGTTGTTGGTGGAAAAATGGTTGATGTCGGTGAAGAAGAACCAGAAGAACCTGGTACAATGCCATGGTATCTGATAATAATAGGGGTTATTGTAGCTGTTTTACTTGTAATAGTGTTTTTATTCAAATCAGGGTTCTTATACTTCGAAGAAACAAGCAGTAAAAAAAACAATAAAAAATAATTTACGAGAGCTATCTCTCTAAACTTTTTTCTTTTTTTTGAATCTTGTTTAGAATTGTACAATAAACATTATATATAGTATAAATCAGAAATATACTTGTGATAACATAAAAATAAAAGGTTTGAAGAACTCTTTGTACATTATAGGCATTGCATGTCTTGTTGCAAATAGTGTTATTCTTTATATCACCTTTTTATGGGCTTATTTATTTAATGATTATACTTTATCGGTTAGTATCAATTCGATAGGGGAGGCTCATATTGAATTTATCCTTCTTCCGACTACTATCATGCTTGGTTTATATTCAATAAAAAAGCTAATTGAATATTTGCCTAAAAAATCAAATACTATTTTATGATAAACACAAAGACGATACCACAATTTTTTAAAACAAATATCAATATCATATAATATAAGTGGAGGAAAATTTTATGGGCGATTTAGAGATAAAAACAGTTGAAATTAAAAAACAAGAAGACATGAATTTTATATTAGGTCAATCACATTTTATAAAGACAGTAGAGGATTTATATGAAGCAATAATAAATACTGTTCCATCTGCAAAATTTGGAATAGCCTTTTGTGAGGCTAGTGGGGATAGAAAAATAAGAAGTACAGGAAATGATGATGAATTAAAAAAAATAGCCGAGGAAAACGCTTCAAATATAGGTGCTGGCCATAGTTTTATTGTTTTTTTAAAAGATTGTTTTCCACTAAATATTCTAAATTCTATTAAAAACATACCTGAGGTTTGCAACATTTTTTGTGCTACTGCAAATCCTACAAAAGTAGTAATTGCTGAATCAAAACATAAATCGGAAAAAACAAGGGGAATTCTTGGAGTTTTAGATGGTTATGTTCCAAAAGGTGTGGAAAATAAAAACGAAATTAAATGGAGAAAAGATTTTTTGAGAAAAATCGGCTATAAACTTTGATTTATATCTTTTTTAAGGATACACATTTTATATAGTAATCCTGTTTTACCTATTTGTATAATGAACAAAAAAGCGATAATTGCTCTTGGTGGTAACGCACTAATAAAAAAAGGGCAAAAAGGTACAATTTACGAACAATTTGCTAATACAAGAAATCTTTCCAATTCAGTTGTTAACATAATAAAAGATGGATGGAATATAGTTTTAACTCATGGAAATGGTCCACAAGTTGGAGCGATTCTTCTTCAGAACAATATGACTAGGGATTTTTTACCACCTATGCCTTTAGGTGTTTGTGTTGCAGAAAGTCAGGGTTTAATTGGATATATGATTCAGCAGACTCTTTACAATGCTTTGATAAAAAAAGGCATTTATAAACCAGTGGTCTCTATTTTAACTCAGGTTATTGTAGATAAAAATGATCCTTCTTTTAAAAATCCCACTAAGCCAATAGGTCCATATTATGATAAAGACAAGTTAGATGAACTTAGAGAGGATGGGTATACTCTTAAAAAAATAAAAGATTCTTATCGTATTGTTGTTCCATCACCAGATCCAAAATCTATTGTAGAAAGAGATGTAATAAAAAAATTACTTGATCAGGGAATGTTAGTAATAGCTATAGGTGGTGGAGGTATGCCAGTTATTGAAAAAAAAGAGGGGGATCTTGATGGAGTGGAGGCCGTTGTTGATAAAGATTTAGCCAGTGAGTGTCTTGCTGAAGAAATCGATGCGGATTTATTAGTTCTTCTTACAAATGTAGAAAAAGTATTTCTTAATTATGATTCAGAGGATAGAAAACCTATTGACAAAATTACTTTAGGTGAGATAAAAAAATACTACAATAAAGGAGAGTTTCCACCGGGTAGTATGGGGCCCAAGATTCTTGCTGCAATTAGGTTTTTAGAATCAGGTGGTGAAAAAGTGATAATTTCTCATGTGGATAAGGGCTATGAAGCGTTTAAAGGAAAAACAGGTACTTTGATAACAAAATAAATTTTTATTAAATACTTCTTTTATATCAGGTTTCTAGAATATGGGCGCAGAAGACATAAAAAAACAGATAAAGGATATTGAAGATGAGATATTCGATACTCAAAAAAACAAAGCTACAGAGCATCATATAGGTAAACTTAAAGCTAAACTTGCGCGCCTACGTGAAGAACTTGAAAAACGTAAGAGTGCTGGTGCGAAAGGTAAAGGTTTTGCTTTAAAAAAACAGGGTGATGCCACTGTCGCGCTCATTGGTTTTCCAAGTATAGGAAAAAGCACTCTTTTAAATCAACTGACGGCTGCTGATAGTAGAGTTGGTTCATATGATTTTACTACTCTTGATGCAATTCCAGGTATGATGAAGTATAAAGGTGCTCATATTCAGATTTTTGATTTACCAGGGCTTATCTCAGGTGCGTCTGAAGGAAAGGGTCGAGGAAGAGAGATTATATCTGCTGTTAGAAATGCAGATTTAGTATTGTTTATGATAGACTCAAAACACCGCAATCACCTTGATTTGATGCATGCAGAGCTTTACAAGGCAGGTCTTCGCTTAAATGAAAAAAAGCCAGATGTAGTAATTAACAAAAAAGGTCACGGGGGGATTATTGTTGCTACACCTCTGACTCTTTCAAATTTAGATGAGGAATTAATTAAGTCAATTGCCTCTGAATATATTACTAACGCTGAGATTATTGTTAGAGAAGATATTACTGAGGATCAATTAATTGATGTTTTTGTTGGAAATAGATCTTATATTCCTGCGTTTGTTGTGATAAATAAGATTGATCTTATTTCAAAAGAGGAACTTTCTAAACAAATGAAATATATCTCAGATGCTGGTTGGGATGTAATAACTATATCTGCTTTAAGAAAAACTGGTGTTGATAAACTAAGGGAGAAGATATTTTCTAAGCTTAGTATAATACGTATTTATATGAAACCTGTTGGAGAGAAGCCTGATATGAACGAGCCACTTATTTTAAAAAAGGGCAGTACAGTAGAAGATGCATGTAGAAAACTTCATCGTGATTTTAAAAGAAAATTTAGATATGCAACTGTTACTGGTCCATCTGCGAAACATAATATGCAGAAAGTAGGTCTTGATCATAAGTTATATGATGAAGATATTTTAACAGTTGTGATATCTAAGTAAAAAAATTTATTTTAGAATTCTTTTCACCTGTTTAACCATATGTTTTTCATTTAATTTATATTTTTCAAGAAGAGCATCTGGTTCACCACTTTCAGTGAATATATCTCTTATTCCCATTCTATAAAATTTTGTTTTTAGGTTTTTTTCTGCAATAACTTCAGCAACAGCACCGCCAAGTCCACCTATCACAGAGTGTTCCTCCGCTGTTATTATTGCATTTGTATCTTTGCTACATTTTTCAACTAGTTTTTCATCTAAGGGTTTGATTGTATGCATATCAATTACTCTTGCACTTATACCTTGTTTTTTTAGTGTTGTTCTTGCTTCTAGAGCAGGTTCTACCATTGTTCCTGTTGATATAAATGTTATATCTGATCCGTCTCTTGTAACTAAACCTTCGCCGATTTTTATATGTTCAATATCTTTTTTATCATATATTATAGGTGCATTTGCTCTTCCGACTCTTGCATACATTGGCCCTTTGTTTTCTGTCATGAGGTTCACGATTTTTTCTGTCATTATCGCATCGCTTGGTGCCATAACTGTCATATTTGGAAGTACTCTCATTAAAGCAATATCTTCTATCATCTGGTGGCTAGCTCCGTCTTTTCCTACACTAATACCTCCATGAGTGGCAAATATTTTGACATTTGCCTGAGAATATGCTATGTCCATTCTTATCTGATCGTATACTCTACCTGTTGCAAATACAGCAAAGGTACTAACAAAAGGTATCTTTCCACAAGAGGCCATACCCGCTGCAGTTGATATCATATTTGCTTCTGCAATTCCCATTTCAAAAAATCTCTTAGGATATTTTTCTGCAAACTTGAATGTTTTAGTGGATTTAGATAAATCTGCATCAAGTACAACTAGATTTTTGTATTTTCTACCTAGTTTTATTAACGCATCACCATAGGCATTTCTTGGGTTTACCATTTTTTTATCGCTCAGATTAATGCCTCCAGTCTCTTTTCTTCTTTTGTTAATTCTTCGAATGCTATGTCTCTCTCCATTTTATTTGGTGGTACTCCATGAAAATCAACGTTATTTTCCATAAATGATACTCCTTTGCCTTTGGTTGTGTTTAATATTATTAAAGTGGGTTTGTTTTTTGTTTCGTTTGCCTCTTTTAATGCATCTAAAATTTCTTTTATGTTATGCCCGTCTATTTCTATTACATTCCATCCAAAAGAACTCCATCTTTCGTTTACAGATTCAAGTTTCAAAACTTCTTCTGTGTTTCCATCTATCTGTAAAAAGTTTCTATCTATTAAAGCTGTTAAGTTATCAAGCTTGTAGTGTGCTGCTATTGCTGCTGCCTCCCAAATCTGGCCTTCATCTGTCTCCCCGTCGCCTATCATGACATATACCTGATAGTTTTTTTTATCAATTTTTCCAGCAAGAGCCACACCATTTGCAAAAGAAAGACCATGACCAAGAGAACCTGTTGATGCTTCAACACCAGGGGTGTATAAACATACTGGATGTCCTTGTAGAATACAGTTTAGTTCTCTTAGTTTTTTAAGTTCTTTTCTATCAAAAAAACCTCTCTCAGCAAGAACAGCATATAAAGCTGGTGCAGCATGTCCTTTACTAAGTATGAATCTATCTCTTTTTTTATCACAAGGGTTTTTGGAATCATATATCATATGTTTAAAATATAATGCTACTAATGCGTCTACAGCAGATAATGAACCCCCAGGATGACCTGAGTTTGCCAGATAAAGCATTTCAATTATTTGTTTTCTGATTTTTACAGCGGTTAGTTCAAGTTTATGAATTTCTTTTTTATTTAAACTGCTCATTTTCTTTTTTCTCCCCCGACAAGTGAGAAATTAATGGAAACGTTTTCTCCCAATGTTTTTTTGATGTATATATTTTTTGTAATTTTTTTTTATTTATTTTTATTTGGTTTTTTGTGTTTTCGTGATATTTCATACAAATCTTGGTATATCTCTGGTCTTATATCTCTTAGAACCGGACGATTTGCACGAGCTGTTTTTATTTTTTCAAAATCAATCTCACAGGTAACTATATTTTCTTTGAAGTAATTTCCTTTTACTAATAGATTTGATAAGGGATCATATGCCTGAGATCCACCCCAAAAAACTAGTTCTTCTTGTGTTCCAACAATGTTTGAATATATCATAAAAACAGTGTTTTCTATTGCTCTTGCTGGTATTAATGTTTCAAAGTATTTTCTTGTAACTGATGGAGATGCAGATATACAAATTATCATTTCTGCCCCCATTTGAGAATATGCTTTACATAATTCTGGATAGAATAAATCATAACATACAATTAAACCTACTTTTCCATATTTTGTATTAAAAATTTCAAGTGTTTCACCTGCGTCATAGAATATTTTTTCCTCAAATGGTCCAAATGTAGGAAGAAACCATTTATGGTAAGCATCAGTTTTTCCGTTTGGATGAATGAGTACTGCTGAATTATGATTTAACCCTTCAACTTTATCGTCTTTTAAAGGCATTCCAAAAGCAATGTAGCAATTATTTTCTTTTGAGATTTTTTTTATTTTTTTTATTGATGGTCCGTTTATTTTTTCTGCAAAATCTCTTATTTCATCTTTTAAGGGGTAACCTGTAAGAGTCATTTCTCCAAAGACATAGAAATCTGCTTTGGTTTTTTTTATGTATTTTTCCATTTTTTTTATATTATTTTTTTTATTTTTAATTTCTGGTCTCATGGATATTAGTGCTAGTTTCATGTCTACAGCCTTTTAATTGGTATAGTTAATATTTTAAAAATGTTATTGATAAAAAAAGAGAGAAGAGGCACCTCTCGCTCTAAATTGGGACGAGATGGGATGCGAAGTTAGGAGGCACCTCTTTATTGGATAGGAGGAATGCTTGCGTCTGGCCTTCTATTTAATTTTAATTGTTTGATGGGATTGAAGTTTTTGACTAGGCGACAGGTTAATACTCCCCCGAATTTTTTTGCGTCCTCGGGATTTGTTGTGAATCTTATATAAGGTCGTCCCGAGGGAAGCCTGTTAATTGATCTATATAGGAATTTTCCCATTTCCTCACCTAGTGCAATGCAATAAGGCATTGCAATACTTGTATATATGCTATAGTATTTAAACATTTTGTTCTTTGCATTGCATTAACGCAATACGCTAGAGAAATGCATAAATAGTTAATATTAGATACAAAAACAATGGATGGGTACAAGCAGGAAATCGCGTTAATAAAAAAAGTTCTAAAGGAAAATCCAAAAGGGATGACCGTTACAGATATCTCTAGAAAAATCAAAGTAAATAGAAATTCGGTTGCAAAATATCTTGATATAATGAGAATTTCAGGTATTGTAGAGATGATTACTTTTGGACCTGCAAAAGTATTTTTTCCGACAAAAAGAGTTCCCCTAAAAAATCTTTTGAATTTTACTTCTGATTATATACTTATTTTTGATACAGATTATAAAATTACGATGATAAACGATACCTTTCTTGATTTCATTGATGCCGAACGAGAAGAACTTATAGGTGAAAAAATTGATACATCCATCCTAAATTTTTTTAATGAACATGACGAAATACAGAACGGAATTGGCAACGCAGTTAATGGTGAAGATTTTATCCAAGAAATTAACTGTGAATTAAAAGAAGAGGGTATTTTTTTAGATGTTAAAATAATATCAATAACCTTTGAAGATGGAAAAAATGGAGTCGCATTTATTATTCAGAATAATACAGATCATAAAATAGCAGAAAATGCTTTAAGAGAAACAGAAGAAAAATTTAGAAAATTTTTAGATAAAATAGATAAAAAATAATTTTCTTTTTCAATATCTTTTTATTGCCAAAATAAGTGTTACATCTATATCAGAAAGATATATATAATGAATTTAATTTCTAAATATTATCTTCTATTTGGGGGGAAATAATTAGGAGAATGAAGCGTATGAAAAAAATATTGGCAATTTTAATAATGTTTGTAATGGCAACATCAGCAATGAGTATAGTTGGGGGGATAACAAAAACTTCCAATGAACACAAAACTTTAGTAGTAAATGAATGTGAAAAATGTGCAGAGAAAAATGGAGGTCACCCGGTTATGACAAATATGCCTCCAGAATCCGAAAGACCTCTGGATAAAATGATTTCAGATCCTAAAGTCACTGTTAGTCTAGATGATCTGCCAAGTCAATTCAGCTGGAAGGATTATGGCGGAGATTGGACATCTCCTGTTAAAGACCAAGCCTATCCTGTTTATTGTGGAAGCTGCTATATATTTGGTACTTGGGCTGCTTTTGAAGCAGCAATAAACATTGCATCTGGTTATCCAACTACTGATATAGATCTTTCAGAGCAGTATGGTTTATCATGTATTAACGCAGGATGTAATGGCTGTGGTGGCGGCTGGGGGTCAACAATGATTGAAAATATTGTAAGTACAGCACCAGGTAGCTCTGGCAATGGTGTAAATGGTGTACCAATTGAATCATGTATGCCTTATACAGCAACAGATTACATCCCTTGTGATGATAAATGTGATAATTGGGATTATCATACAGAGCCTATTTTAGATCCTGATGATACACTGTGGCAGATAGCAGACTGGGGATGGACCAGTGCTTTTAGTTATAACAACCCAAATGACTGGGTTACAATAAAAAACTGGCTAATGACCTATGGGCCCCTTGCTGTTACAATTGCATGGGATAATGGAATACAAAACTTTGTGGATACATATCATAATCCAACTGATGTATATCAAGTTGATAGTTCAGGTAGCACAAATCATATCATTCTTCTATGTGGATGGGTTGATGATGATTCAATACTAAATGGCGGATATTGGATACTAAAAAACAGTCATGGAACAGTACAAGGATACGGTGGATTTTGTAATATTGCTTATGGATGTAACAGGTTAGCCTCATCTGAATGCAGCTGGATTACTGCTGAAGAATGGCCTGAAGAAGAGCAGGGCGAAGGACCAATAAACCCTGCTGTAGCGGTTTTTTCAAATTTTAATTATCAAGCAGAAGATGGTTCAAAATGTCCTCATCCATGTGAAGAAATAGAATTTAATGATGAATCAAGAGGACCTGTTGTTCTATGGGAATGGGATTTTGATGGAGATGACGTTTGGGATGTAAGTGGCATGGGTCATAATGCAAAAAATCCAGAATGGACATATACATCTGATGGAACTTATCAGGTTACTTTGCAGGTGTGGGCTTCTAGTGGTCTTTCTAATACTATTTCAAAAAATGTTCAAGTAAAAGAAATATGGCCTCCTATTGCTGTTTCAAAACCTGATTACTATGGTGGAGAAGATAACGTTGTAAATCTAGATGGGAGATATTCCTATGACCCTGATGGCGACATTACTACTTACGCATGGGATTTTAACGGTGATGGAACAATAGACTCTACTGATGCGTATCATACGTATACTTATCCAAATCAAAATGGAGAATATACTGCTACTTTGACAGTAACTGATGATACAGGTGCAACAAATACCGTAACAATACCTGTGAAAATAGATAAAACAGTACCACCCATAACAAAAGTAATAGCAGGGTGTGTAGATCAGGAAGAGGATCTCTGGTTTAATAGCAAGGTTATGGTTGAACTACAATCAACTGACTGGAGCGGGTTATCAAGACTTAATTGTAAGATTGATAACAGTGATTGGCAAGAAAAATACTGCCAAGGAGAGCTAGAATATTCATTTTCGTTTTATATACAAAAACCTGGTGTGCACATTGTCCAGTATTATGCTAAAGATATACTTGGGAACATAGAGTCAACAAAAACAGTTAACATTGGAATTGATGTAAATAATCCAAGTATGGATATTGTTTTAGATGGTGAGAAGGATGGAGACGGTGTTTATATTACACCGGTTAAAGTGACAATAAATGCAAATGATGCAGAATCAGGTGTTGAAACTATAACATATAAAATCGATGATGATTGGGTAGAATATACTTCTCCGTTTACAATAAATCAAGGTGGAACCCATACGGTAAAGATGGTTGTCAAAGATAAAGCAGGAAACACACTTCAAGAAGCAGTTACGATGACATTAGAATATGGTCCATCCCAACCGATAATAAGTGGTCCAAGATCCGGTAAGCCAAATACTGATTATACGTTTAGTTTCACATCGACGGATAACGATGGTGATCAGGTAGCATATTATGTAGACTGGGGTGATGGGACAGATACGGGATGGAGCGATTATGTTAATTCAGGGAAATCGGTATCATTTAAGCATACTTGGACAGAGGAAGAAGTATATACTTTGAAAGCAAAAGCAAAAGATACCAATGGTGCAGAAAGTGATTGGTCAACACAAACTATCAGTCTTCCAAAAGCAAAACTATCTATGTTTGGTAGACTTTTGAGCAATTTCCCAATTTTACAAAAACTACTTTCTCTACCTTTTTTTCAGAGAATACTAGAAATCTAAAAAAATTTTTCTGAATATTAAACATGCCCCTCTTTTACTTTCGAGATTGATAATAAAATTTGTTGTTAGTTTGATCTAATCATAAATATAATCCATTTTTTTCTTGAAAACACATTGGTGAGTTGGTTGAAACTATTGTTTAAAAATAAAAAAACATAATTTATAAACATGAAGAGTGTTATCATACATAAAACGGAGTTTGGATGTGCAAAAACAGATGAAATGTTCTAGAATTTGTAAAATTTGTATATTTTCTATTATTTTTTCGATAGTATGTTTATTTTTTTTGTATAATCAGATTTTTTTGGCTGCACTATTTGGTTTAGGATCGGTGTTCACAGTTGTGCTATCTTTGATGTTTATCTTAAGTATTTTATTACCAATAATCGCTATTATTTCAGGATTTATTATGTTTTTTAGAAAAAAAGAAATATTTGGTTTAATTGCTTTAATTCTTGGTATTTGTCTTGTAATAGCATTCATATTAATTGCCCTTCCCACAGCATATTTTTTGTTAATTATTTCTTTACCTGCTGAAGAACCAGCAAATATTGGAACAACAATTACTGATTTTTATTATACTTCTAGCTCTGGTGGAAGTGCATATAAATGGCATATTAACATCACATTTGAAAATAAAGAAGATAGAGCAGTATCATATATTAATTATCCACATTTTATTACAAATAGTGGTGAGGATTATGGTTGTGAAACCGTTGTACTTGATTCTTATAACACCAAAAAAATGATTTTACCATATAGTATTGTAAATATTACTTTTGAAAGCTGTGATTATATTGATGCAAATGAAAAACCAGAATTTTTTAAATTTAATTATGCTTGGGGCTATACTAACTCACCGTTTGTTAAATTAAATTTAGAATATTTGGATATTTTTTAAATAAATGAGCAATATTATTCCCCAAATCACTGATAATAAAACTAAAATTAATATTTTATTAAAATCATATCAGGATTCTAATTATAAGAACTGATAGAACAGTTACATCAACAATTAGTGTTAAAATAGCATTTGTATTAAGATCAAATATATCTACCCATTCAAGTATAGCTATTAACACATAGGAAAGAACCATTATAGATATAAACTGAACAAGCAAAACAATTAATGAATTGAATATGTCAGAATAATCAAGGTTTAAAGCTACGACCCATACAGTTGCAAAAAAAGCAAGTAGGCCAATTGTTATTTGTGCTTTTGTTATATCTTTCATTAACTTTGGCAGTGTTTATTTATTTATAAAACTTTTTGAAATGGAAAAAAATATTTTATAGAAAAATGCTTTTCTAGAGCTGATTTTAAAATGAAAGGTGAAGATTATAAAATTTTTCAATTTAAAGGTTTAACATTTAAGATTCATCCCAAGGTATATGATCCTGCAGAGGATACATTTCAGCTTATCGAATCGATTAAAATAAGAAAAGATGACAAAATGCTTGATGTTGGGTGTGGATGTGGGGTAATAGGTTTAGTATGTGCTAAAAAAGAGACAAGTGTAGTTTGTACGGATGTTAATCCTTTCGCAATTGAAAATACAAAAAAAAATTATATTCATAATAAGGAATTAATTAAAGGATATTTTGATGTTAGAAAAGGTGATTTATTTTCTGCTTTAAAAGAAAATGAAAAATTTGATGTAATTGTTTTTAATCCTCCTTACCTTCCATCATTAAAAGAAAATATTATACATGAAAAATGGTTTAACAAAGCTGTTGATGGTGGTAAAACAGGTTTAGAAGTTACTAAAAAATTTATCTTAAATGTATCAAAATATCTAAACTCAACAGGTTCAGTATATTTTGTTTTTAGTAGTCTATCAAATAAAGGATATCTATTTGATATTATATCTAAAACTTCTTTCAAATATGATATTATGAATAGTTATATGTATGATAAAGAAAAAATTGAGATTTTTAGGTTAAAAAATCGATGATGTTTGGAAAATATTCTTGTAAGAACATCATGATTTTTTCGAATATTGGTATGTTGTATGTTTTTGTCTTTGGCATTG
>Ga0272442_10000523_pt1 | contig 61382 bp, 43 predicted proteins | sample SSMForm2O_FD_200262 | JGI IMG/M metagenome (GOLD analysis project Ga0272442, IMG submission 200262) | Marine sediment archaeal communities from Little Sippewissett salt marsh, Falmouth, MA, United States - SSM-Form-2O | ecosystem: Environmental > Aquatic > Marine > Wetlands > Sediment ...
GCCCGATATCGCTACTTTTCTGCCATACGAAACCATCTGGGCGATAGCGCCGGGCCCGCTTCACCGCGTCTGGCGACGTCGAGCGGTCGAGGTCTGCCACCGCGAACTGCTACCGCGGAATCGTGGTAGCAGCCGTCCACGCAGCGGTGGTACCCCTCGTCGCACTTGGTGAAGGGCGGCTCGCAGTCGCTGTCTTTCTGGCAGGGCTTGACCTCGGGGCAGGGGCCGTGATCGGTCACGCTGGGCTCGCCTCCGTCGGCCGGGTGCTCGGTCCACGGGCCGCACTTGGCGCCCCAGCGGAACTGACCCGAGGTGCGCGGTTTCAGGTTCTCGTACCACTGCGCAAAGGCGCCGTGATTCTCGGCCCGGCCGTCGCGGCGGATGCGGACGCAGCTCTGCTCGGTGCCCGCGGGCGGTGCCGCGCCGACCAGCCTGGCATCGTCCGGGCAGGGCGACTCGCCCTCGGGCGTGGTGGCGCAGGTCAGTGAAACCAGCGAAGCGGCGAGCAGCAGGCCCAGCGGGGTTACGCGTTTCATACCAGTATTGTAGTCGGTCTCGAGAGAAATGTCTTGAGCCGGCTTGTCGCGTCGCGTCAGATCGTCAGCCGCACCCAGGCGTCGAGCGTGACGTTGGCGGCGGCGTAGTTCTTCAGCCACCACAGGTCCGCGTCGGCGTCCACGCCGATCTCGACCCAGTCGTGGACCCGGAAGCCGACCAGCGCGCCGACCTTGACCGCCGGGTTGTTCTCGCCGTCGACCCACTGGACTCCGCCGCCGCCGTGCACGCCGATCTCGAAGAAGTCGCTGATGGTCGGGCCGAGGAAGACCTCGAAGGTCAGGCTGGTCAGCGCGTCGGGCTTGTCGAGCAGGTAGTGATCGACGTTGGCCTGGATGCCGAGGAAGTTGAACAGCTTGAGCCCGGCGGTCCCGCCCACGTGGAACCCGCCGCTTAGCGGGTGCGGGGCCTTGCCGCCGCCGGTGACCTTCTCGATGCCGAAGGTTCCGCCCTCGATGCTGTAGCCGATGCTCGGGCCGAGATAGACCAGGAACACGTCGGCCTGCGCCGCCGGCGCCGCGAGCAGCAGCACGCCGGCGACAATCCACGGTACGTACGCCTTGCGCATGGTCTTCCGTTTCCTAGCGGTCGGGAACGTTGATCTTGAAGCTGTACAGGTTCCGGTCGCCGCAGGCCATGTAGAGCATGCCCTCGTGAACCACGGCGTCGGCGTCCATCCGGCCTCCGCGATTCTCGTGCTTCCAGAACTCCTGGCCCGTCTTGGCGTCCAGCCCGTAGAACCGATGGTCGCCGCGGCCGCCGCCGAAGAACACCTTGCCCTGGGCAAAGGCCGCGCCGGAGATGATCGGTCCGGCAGTGCGATACTTCCAGGCCTGCTTTCCGTCGGCCGCGTTGACGCAGTAGAAGTGGTGATCGAAGGAGCCGAAGTAGATCTTCCCGTCGTCGAAGGCGATCTTGGCCATCACCTTTCCCTCGGTCGCGAACTTCCACTTCGGCGTTCCGCTCTTGGTGTCGAGCGCGTAGAGCGTCTTGTCCTGGCTGCCGAAATAGACCACGCCTCCCTGCACCACGGGGGTGGAGGTGACCTCGCCGCCGGTCTGGAAGCGCCAGGCCATGCGGCCGTCCTTGATGTTCAGCGCATAGAGGTGCCGGTCCAGGTTGCCGACGAAGAGCATCCCGTCTGCGATCGCCGGCGAGGAGTAGGAGAAGGCACCCGGCTTGACCGCGGGCTTCGGGGGCTCCGCCGGAGCTGCAGTGCCTTCGCCCTTGGGGGCTTCCGCCTCGCCGGCCGGCTCCGGCGTGGGGGTGTCGGGCGGGGCCTCGGCCTTGGCCTTCGCCTCCGGCTCCGGCGCGGCCGTGTCGGCTTTCTCTGGCGGAGGGAAGCTCCAGACCAGCTTGCCGTCGGCCACGGTCACCGCGTACACGTGCTTGTCGTAGCTGGTGAAGAAGACCGTGCCGCCCTCGACCGCCGGGTCGGACTTGATGCGGCTGGTGGTGGGGTACTTCCACAGCAGGGTGCCCTCGGCGTCGAGGCAATAGAAGAAGTAGTTCGTGCTGCCGAACAGCACGCGCTTGCCGTCCTGGCTCTTCGCCGGCGACGAGTACACGTCCTGGAGCGTGGCGAAGCGCCATTTCTGGTTGCCGGTCTCCAGGTCCAGGGCGTTGAGGTAGCCGGCCTCGTCTCCGACGAGCAGCAGGCCGCTCTCCCCGGACTCGAGCACCAGCGGCGTGGACCACATCGGCTCGCTGCCCTTGTACTCCCAGGAGAGGCTGATCGGTTCGCTGCAGCCGGCACCGACGAGCAGCATCGCTGACAGGCACAGCAGGAGCGACTTCCGAGTGTGGGGGATTCTCGTCTTCATCTTTCCCCTCCCTGGGCCGCGGCTGGCCCAGCTCCTGGACCGTGGAACGCCCCGATCGCAGGGACGAACGGCATTTTCACTAGCATCGTTTCTCCGGTGCGTCAACGTGTCTGCAGGTCCGGCCCGCGCGCCTCCGCGGCCGCTCCGCCGCCGGCCGGCGCTCGATTTGCCCTTGCGCAAGCCGTAAAGCCTGTGGTAACCACCGCTCTCCTGCGGCCCCGGGGCCGCGGCGGAGGCTGTGATGAAGAAGGCGCCGCTGGCAAGGGTAAAGGACGAGTTCGGCGACAAGAAGACGCTGGTGGACAAGGTGGCCGCCCTGGTGCCCCGGCCCGCCGACGAGACCCGCGACCAGTTCAAGGGGCGGCTCTCTCGCCTCCCCAATGCGCGGCTGCTCAGGTTGTTCGAGGCCGAGACCCGCGTCAAGGACGAGTTCGGCGGACGGGCCAAGCTGGTGGACGCCCTGTACGCGCTGGCCCGGCCGACCGGTCGCGTGGACAGGCCGTACAAGGACAGGCTGGCGACCTACACTGCGCCGCGGCTGCTCGACCTCCACCGGAGGATGAGCCGTCCGTCCAAGCGCCGGCGCCGCAAGGGCAAGAAACGCCGGTAGACCTCTCCCCCTCTCCCGAGGGGAGAGGGGGGACCCGGTTCGTTGCGCTGTGCCCTGATGCGAACCGTCCCTACCGGGCTGGCTCCTGGTCCCGTAACAAGCGCCAGATGCAGATCCCGCCGGCCGCGGCCGCCCCGAGGCCGAGCGCGCCGAGCATCGGCTCGCCGAGGAGCAGCTTGCCGATGCCGAACAGCGCGCCGAAGACCACGGCCGTGCCGAGCGCCCAGCCGAGCAGGTCGCCGCCGATGCCCGAGCGGTCGGCGACGAGGCCGGCGCGCTCGGCAATCGGGCGCCATCCGGGCGACCGCGGCCTCACCCTGCGGTAGAACTCGACCAGCCGTTCCTCGGCGACGGGCGCGGTCAGCAGTGTCACGATCAGCCAGCAACCCGTCGAGAACAGCGCGGTTATCGAGAGCCGGGGCCCGAAGTCCATCTCCGGGAAGCCGAGGTTGAGCACCAGCGTGGCGATCGACGAGGCGGTCCAGGCCGCGATTTCGGACCAGGCGTTGATGCGCCACCAGAACCAGCGCAGCACGTACACGCCGCCGATGCCCGCGGTGAGCTGCCACATCAGCTTCCAGCCGCCGGCGATGGTCTCCATCAGCAGGGCGACGCCCACGCCCACCAGCATCAACAGCACGGCACACACGCGGGCCGCCAGCACGTAGTGCCGCTCCTCGCGGTCGCGCGCCAGGAAGCGGCGGTACAGATCGTTGACCAGGTACGAGCCGCCCCAGTTGAGGTGGGTGTCGATGGTCGACATGAAGGCCGCGAAGAAGCTGGCCACCATCAGGCCGCGCAGGCCGACGGGCAGGCAGTCCTTGATCATCTGCGCGTAGCCCAGCTCGGGATCGCCCTTGATGCCGAGCGCGGCGTTCCCCGAGAACCAGTCCTCGCCGCCATGGGCCTTCAGCGCGACGAGGCCGACCAGGATCCACGGCCAGGGCCGCAAGGCGTAATGGGCCACCGCGAACCACAGGGTTCCGAGCTGCGAGTCACGCTCGCTCCGCGCCGCGAACATGCGCTGCGAGAGGTACCCGCCGCCGTCGACGTGCTTGCTGGCCCACCAGTTGATGCCGAGGTAGACCAGGAAGGCCGTCCACAGCTCGCCGCCGTGGCGCGGGAACAGGGCCAGCGTCTCGGGCTCGATGCCCGACACCACCTCGGACAGTCCGCCGTGGTCGCCCACGGCGATGATCGCCAGGGCGATCGCCCCGACCATGGCGATGGCGAACTGCACCAGGTCGGTTACCACCACGCCCCAGAAGCCGGAGAGCACGGTATAGGCCAGCGCCAGCACCAGGCACAGTCCCAGCGCCCAGATCTTGGGGAAGTCGAACAGCACGCCGAGCAGCTTGGCCATCGCCAGCAGGACCCAGCCCATGATGATGCCGTTGGTCAGCACGCCCTCGTACAGCGCGCGGAAGCCGCGCAGTGCGGCCGCCGGGCGGCCCGAGTAGCGCAGCTCGATCAGCTCCAGGTCGGTGATGATCCCGGCCCGTCGCCAGAGCCGCGAGAAGAAGAACACGGCCAGCAGATGAGCCAGGGCCAGGTTCCACCAGAGCCAGTTTCCGGCGATGCCGTCCTTGGCCACGATCCCGGAGACGGCGAGCGGAGTGTCCGCCGCAAAGGTGGTGGCCACCATCGAGGTGCCGATGATCCACCACGGCAGGTTGCGGCTGCTGATGAAGTACTCGTTGGTCGAGCGACCGGCCCGGCGGGAGTAGATTGCGCCCACGGCCAGCGCGAACAGGCCGTAGCCGGCCACGATCGCCCAGTCCAGCACGGTCATCGGCATCGGCTTCAAGGGGGCTCTCCTTCGGCGGTCGGAGCGGCGGGTAGCGGCTCGAGATGGGCCAGCACGTGCGGCAGCAGGGCCTCGGCCAGCAGCCGGTGGCCCTCGGGGTCGGGGTGATCCGGATCGCCGGCCGCCATCGCCAGCGACTGCCCCGGCAGCGTTTCGTAGGCGTGCCGGAGATCGAGCGTGGTCACGCCGAGGTTGGCGCAGACACCGGCGACGAAGTCCAGCACGTGGTCGTTGTACGCACAGTACCCCAGCAGCTGGCGGGTGATCGGGACCAGCGGATCGCCGCACCGTTCCGGATCGCGGCGGACCACCGTCGGCAGCAGCGCCACGAGCAGGGTGGTGCGGTCCTCTGTCGCGGCCGCCGAGAGTCGCTCCATGGCCCGCACGCCCCGCGAGCGCAGCTGCTCGTTCATCGATGTGCTGAACTCCCAGCTCTCGCCGGTGAGCTTGAGCAGCGCCAGGTTGAGCCAGTTGTAGAGGAAGCTGCTGCGGGTCAGCGCCTCGTGCACGCCGCCGGGAAGGATGATCTCCCCTGGCAGCATGCTGTCCGCCGGCATCACGCCAACCACGGTCGGCGGGTCGGTGTCGAGGATCAGGCTGCGCCGGGCCTCGAGGTCGTTGTGGAAGAACCCGTAGACCACGATGTCCGGAGTGAAGTCCCGCACCCTGCGCCTGTACAGCGCCGCGACCTGGACGATGTCGTATCCGGGCACACCGGCGTTGATCACCTCGACCGGACCGCCGAGGCGCTCCGCGAGCAGCGCCTCGAGACGGGCGCTGTAGGTCCGCGTCGGCGCCACGCCGGTGCCGAAGGTGACCGAGTCACCGAGCACGAAGATGCGCGGGACGCCGGGTCGGCGTTCGCGCGGCGGGGCGATTCCGCGGAAGCCCTCGGGGCCCACCGGATCGTCGCCTGCTCGCGGGCGGTTGACGAACTGCAGCTTGGGATCGTCGACCGGCAGCAGGCGGTCGGTGCGCCACTGCTCCGCGTGACCGGGCGGCAGGGTATACACCGCGCGCAGCACGCCCTCGACCGCCAGCAGGGTCAGCGCGGTGGTGGCGAGGACCAGCGCTGCCTTGGTGATTGTGGATCGCAACTTCACGTGCACGGGGGCGTATTATACACGCACGGGCGCTGCCTTGCGCAAACCGGCCAGGGTCAAGTAGACTGGCGCCGCCGACGGAGGCCGGCTCATGGAACATAAGGAGATGATCGAGTTGGTGGGGGGGCTGGCCGCCTCGGTGCCCAGGCGTCTGCTCAAGTACTATCTGGCCAATCTCGGCGCGCTCACCGCACAGGGCTGGTTCGTTCACGGCGCCCTGGTCGCGCTGCGTCTCCAGGGCGCGGATCAGGCCGTGCAGCGGGAGGCCTCGAGCCCGGATCGCGCCGCGGCTGCCAGTCGCTCGCTGGATGACGCCCTCGGCGACCTGCTCGAGGCGGGGCCGCTGCGGTACGGCGGCGAGATCCTCGACCTCGGCGGCGGCGGCGCACTGGCCCTCTTCGTGGGCGACGACTTCGCCGCTCGCGCTCTGGCCAGCGCCCTGGCGGCCCGCGACGCGTCCCAGGCCGACGGCGGGCTGGCCCGGCGGCTCGGGCTGTCCTGCTCGGCCGGACTGACGGCCGGCCGCCTCTACACCGGGCTGGTGGGCGATCTGGAGCTGCGCGCCGCGTACCTCGTGGGCGGCGCCACGGTCGATCTGGCGCTGCGCGCGGCCGACATTGCCAAGGCCGGTGAGGTGCTGGTCGGCCCGGGCGCGGCCCAGAGCCTGTCCGGGCGCTACCAGGTGCTGGAGGAGCGAGGCGAGTTCAAGCTCGCGGGTCCGCTGATGCGCTTCGTCGAGCGGGTAAAGGTCCCTCCGCCGAGCGTCGATCTGGAGCGGCCCGAGGACCTCGAAGCCGCGATCCGCGCGCTGGCGGTGTACACGCCGGGCAACGATCCGGCCCGACCGCTGCCCGCGCCCTTGCCCCCGGAGTACGGTCCGGCCTCGGTGCTGGCGGTGAGCTACGAGGGCATCGATTACGAGCAGGCGGCGGATCCGACCTCGGATCTGGACACCTTCTTCCGTACGCTGGTCGACGTGGCCCGCAGCCGGGGTGGCGCGATCCAGCGCATCACGCCGAGGCCGACCGGCGGGCGCGCTCTGGTCCTCTTCGCCCGTGGCGATCCGGTCGCCGAGACGCGCGCCGCGGTCCTCGCCGGGCTCGACCTGCTCCGAGCCGTGCCGGATCTACCGCTGACCGTGGGCCTGCGTATCGGCGTGGCTCACGGTGAGGTCTTTCGCGGTGCGATCGGTCCCAAGGTGCGCCGTGGGTTCGCGGCGCACGGCGAGGCGGTGGATCGCGCGGTCGAGCTGTCCTGCATCGGACAGCCGGGCGAGATGCTGGCCGACGGCTCGCTGGCCCTGGGCTCGGTGCCGGGGCTCTCGCTGCGGGGACCGGCTCCGGGTGACAAGGAGGCGCGCTCGCAGGTCGTCGATCCCTCGATTCTACCCGGCGAGAGCCTGACGCTAAAGCGCTCCGGTTCGCCCAAGGCGCTCGTCGGCCGGAGCGTGGAGATCGATCGACTGAAGCAGCTCGCCGTCGAGGTGCACGAGGGTCGCGTCCGCGTCCTGCTGATGTCCGGAGCCGCCGGAACCGGCAAGTCCCGGGTGGCGGCCAGGCTCCTCTCGGACTGGCGCGCGGCCGGTGGGCGCTGCGTGGAGGCCGAGTGCCTGCCCGAGGGCAGCCACACCCCGTATGGCGTGTGGCGTGATGCCCTCCGCGCGGTGTTCGCGATCCAGCCCGGCGAGTCACGCCGCGACGTCCTGCACAAGCTCAACGCCGGCCTCGATCGCCTGGCCAGGCCGCTGGGTCGTTGGGCCTCCCTGGTGGCCGAGGCGGCCGGCTGGGGCGGCTTGGACGATGAGATCGAGGCGATCGAGCCGCAGATGAAGAAGAACATCTTCTTCGACGTGGTCCATGCGGTGGTCCGCGATCTTGCAGCGCGGGAGCCGCTGCTGCTGTTCCTCGACAACCTGCACTGGGCCGACGAGGTGTCGCTGGAGCTGTTCGAGTATCTCGCCGCGGCCATGCCCGATGCGCCGGTGCTGTTCTGCTGCACCTTCCGGCCCCCGTTCAAGCTCGAGCCGTCTCGGCCCGATCGGGTCGTGCGAATCGAGCTGGCCGCGCAGCGGGAGAAGGAGGGCCTGACCCTGCTCTCCACGGCGCTCGGCGGCCGCACCATCGGCGAGCAGGCGCTGCGGGCCGTGTGGGAGAAGGCTCACGGCAATCCCGGCGCCGCGCTCGAGCTGGTGCGCCTGCTGCGCGAGGAGGGCGAGCTGCCCGAACCGGGCGACCCGGTGGCGGTGCGTAAATTCCGCGAGTTCCTCTACCGCGGGGTGCCCGACGGCCTGGAGACGCTGGTGCAGGCGCGCCTCGCGCGCTTGCCCGATGCCCAGCGGCAGCTGCTGCGGCAGGCCTCCGTGATCGGTCGGCACTTCGAGTTCGATCTGCTGCGGACGATCCGCGGCGAGGAGACCGGCCGCACCACCGGCGGCCTGGTGGGGCTGCTCGACGTGCTCGAGGTCACCGGCTGGATCGCCAAGGTCCTGCCGGCCAAGCGCCTGACCTACGCTTTTACCCGGCCGATCACCCAGGAGGGCGTGCTGCGTGACGTGCTGCTCAACGACGCGCGCCGGATCCACAGCCTGGTGGGCGGCCTGTTCGAGGATCGCTCGCATCGACAGGCCGAGCCGGGCCCCGAGCTGATGGCCCATCACTTCGCTATGGGCGAGCGCCCGCACCGGGCCTTCAGCTACGCGCTGGAGGCGGGCCGGCGCTCGGTCTCGCTCGGCGCGGATCGTGCAGCGCGGAGCCATCTCGACCGCGCTGCCGCATTGCTCGAGCGAGTCGATCTTGCGCGCGAGGTGCCCGAAGACCAGCGACGGCACCACCGCATCGAGATCGGCGAGCTGCGCGGCTCGGTGCTGCTCAGGCTGGGCGAGTACCAGCGAGCCCGCTCCGAGCTGGAGCAGATGCAGCGCCTCGCCGAGCGTGTCAACGACGGCCCGGCCAAGGCGCGGGCCGCCTCGCTGCTGCTCGAGCTGCGCTCGCGGAGCGGCGATGTCGAGGGTGCGCTCGAGCTGGTGCGGCAGTCCCGGGCCATGGCCGAGAGGAACGGGGAGGACGAGGCGCTGCTCCGGGTGCTGCGGGTCCAGGCCGAGGCGCTGATGAAGCTCGGCCGGATGGAGGAGGCCAACACGGTGAGCCGGGAGGAGATCGCGATCGCGGCCCGGCTCGATCGCCCGGAAAGGCTGGCCCGCGCGCGCAAGATGGCGGGTCGCATCTCGGCCATCCGGGGAGACCTCGGCCGCGCGGTGACCGCGCTGGCCGACTCGCTCTCCAGCTACCGCGCCGCGCGGGATCGCTTCGGAGAGTCTGATGTGCTCAACGCGCTCGGGCTGGTTCACCGGCGACAGGGCGACCTCGGCCGCGCGTTGCTGGCCCTGGGACAGGCGCTGCGGCTGGGCGAGGATCTCGGCGTGCGGCCGTCGGCCGCGGTCACGCTGGGCCACCTCGGCGATCTGTACCGGCTGTGCAACCTCGGCGCGCGCGCCCTGGAGACGCACCGCCGGGCCGTGGAGCTGCTGGAGCGAATCGGCGAGCTGCGACACCAGAGCCGGCTGCACTGCGCGCTAGGCGAGGACCACCTGGCGCTCGATGATCTCAAGTCGGCCTCGGCCGAGTTCCAGACCGCGCTCGAGCTGGCCGAGCGACAGGGGATCCGCATCGCCCGGCTCGACGCCATGCTCGGATTGACCCTGCTCGAGTTTCGCTCCGACGGCGTGGACGCCAGGTTGCTGCGGCTGCCCGAGGTGCTCGAGCAGGCCGAGGCGGTCTCCGCGCCCGACTTCCAGGCGCGGGCCCATCACATGGCCGGACAGGTAGCGCTGGCTCGCGGCCGACGGCAGGGCAAGCGCAAGGAGCTGGAGCGGGCCAAGGAGGAGCTGACCCGGGCGCACCAGGATTCGCTCAATGCCGTCGACGCGATGCTGGCCTGGCCCATCGCCTACCACCTCGGTGTGGCGCACGATGCCCTCGACGACGCGGTGGGAGCGCAGCCGTGGTATGACCAGTCCCGCCAGACCGTGAGCCAGATCTCATCAACCATCGGCGACGTGGAGATGCGCAAGGCCTTTCTCGCCGGCGAGCTAGCCCAGGCCGTGGTTCGCACCGGGGGCGGGCTGCTGGATGCGTAGTGGCCGCGGCGGGCGCGGTGGTGGCTAGAGTCGAAAGTCGAAAGTCGAAAGTCGGAAGTCGAAAGTCGGAAGTCGAAAGTCGGAAGTCGAAGGTTGAGAGTCGCGTGGTGAACAGGGCCGGGGAACAGCGGCGAGCCCTGGTGCTTGCGGGTGCTGCGCTGGCGGTCTTCGTCGTGGTGATGGTGCTGCTCGAGCTCGTCGCCCCGCGGCTCGCCTTCTTCGCCCCGTACCCGGTGCTGGGCAGCCTGCTCGTCGCAACGGTGTTCCTCGGCGCAGCGGGCTCGGCGCTGGCCCTGGCGATTCGCCTGCCGCTGCCGGCCTGGGTTGCCGGGGCGGTGCTGGTTGTCGCCGCAGCGGCCGACGTGGCGATCGTGTTGCTCGCCGGCGACTCGATCCCCTCGCCCTGGGCCGAGATCGCGCTCAACCTCGTGTTGCTGGTCGGCGCCGTGGCGGCCGGTGGGCTGCTGGCCCGCGTGATCGGCGACCTCAGCCGCGCCGTGCCGGTGTGCCTGGTGATCATCGTCGTCGATCTGTGGAGCGTGTTCGCGCCGAGCGGCGTGACCCGCAAGATCGTCGAGAGCTTCGAGAGCGGCGAGTCGATGCTGCTCGGCTTCCTGCTGGCCAGCTTCCCGGTTCCCGGCCTCGAGAACGCACGCAGCGGGCTGGGGGTGACCGATCTCGTGTTCGTCGCCGCCTTCCTGGGGCTGCTCGGCCGAGCCCGTCTCCCGGTTCGCGGGAGCCTGCTCGCCATCCTCGCGGCCCTGCTGGTGACGATCGTGCTCGGCGGGCTGTTGGCGTTGCCCGTGCCCGCCCTGCCGCTGATCGCGGTGGCCTTCTGGGCCGTCAACTTCCGCTCGATGCGGATGGCGACCGGAGAGAAGCTGCAGACCGCGCTCTTCGTGGCCGCGCTGATCCTGGTCCTCGGCGGGTACTCGCTGATCGCGCACGGTCTTTCCGGAGGGTGACTTGCAGCGGATCGCGTTGACACGAGGGCCTGCGGCGGTATCTTCTGGGTCCGGAGGTCCGGCATGAGGCGCGTGCTGCCAGCTCTCGTCGGGTGTGCCGCGTTGCTGCTGGGAGGCTGTCTGGCCGAAGGCAGCTGCCGCAAGGACGCGGACTGTCCATCGGGCAAGTTGTGTCGCGACGGCGTGTGCGAGTACGAGTGCACGCGGGACGAGGACTGCGTGCACAGCGACTACTGCACCGCGCATCACTGCCGCCTGCACCCGGCCTGCAGCGCGTGCAAGCTGGACAACGCCCAGGAGGATTGTCTGCACGGCCGGGGTTGCGCCATCGCCGCCTGCGATCCCGGCTGGGTCGATCTGGACCAGGTGGCCGCCACGGGCTGCGAGTACGAGTGCGACTTCACCGGTGACGAGGTGTGCGACGGCACCGACAACGACTGCGACGGCTCGGTGGACGAGGGCTGCCCGTGCCAGGTCGGCGAGACCCGGGACTGCGGCACCGACGTGGGTGAGTGCGAGTTCGGCACCGAGCGCTGCGAGGACGGGGCCTGGAGCGGCGTGTGCGAGGGCGGTCGCGGCCCCGCGCCCGAGATCTGCGACGGGCTGGACAACGACTGCGACGGCACACCGGACGACGGCGGGGTCTGCGGCCTGACCTGCCCCGAGGAGATGGCCAATATCGACAACCTGTTCTGCATGGACATCTGGGAGGCCTCGCGTCAGGACGCCACCGACTACTCGGCGGGCATGGACGACGATAGTCCGGCCACGAGCCGGCCCAATGTCCGGCCCTGGTACATCCCGAACACCGGCTGGCCCGACGTCCCGTACAACAAGGCCAGGCAGGCCTGCGAGCGCGCGGGCAAGCGGCTGTGCACCGCGATCGAGTGGGAGACGGTGTGCCGCGGGCCAGAGGACCTGGAGTACGTGTACGGCAACGCGTACGATACCACGATCTGCAACGGCATCGACGCGCACTGCGCGCCGCCGGCCGAGCCCTTCTGCGGCCTGGACGAGCGCAACTTCCGCGTGGAGCCCACCGGCTTCTATCCCGATTGCACCAACACCTACGGCACCTACGACATCTGTGGGAATCTCTGGGAGTGGGTCGAGCCCACGGGAGGTCTCCCGTTGCACGTACGCGGCGGCGCGTACAACTGCTCGGATTCGGCCAGGCTGCACATGTGCAGCCACATCGGCAGCTGGAAGCCCTCGGCGCTGGGCTTCCGCTGCTGCGGCGACGGGATCGCGGAATGAGGGTCCTGCTGCGCTGGCTCGGTCAGGCCGTGCTGCTCACAGCGGTCTCATCCCTGCTCGGCCTGCTGGTCAACGCGGTGCGGGCCGACGGGCTTCCGCTCGTCGCAAAGCGGCCGTACGAGATCTACACCGACTGCCCCGAGCTGATCGCCCAGGCCAAGCCGATGGCGGCGACCGACGCGGCCGGGATCCTGGGCGCGGTCCAGGTGATCGACGCGCGTGGCATTGAGGCCTTTGCTGCGGGCCACGCGCCCGGTGCAATCTCGGTGCCGTACTCGGCGCTGGCTCCGCCGGGCAAGGAGCAGATCGAGCCGCTGCGAGCCTTCGGGCCGGGCCGGATCCTCGTCGTCGGCGATACCGAGCTCGATTCGGGCCAGCTGCTGGCCGCAGACCTGGCCACGGCCGGCCTGACCGGCGTGCGCTACGTGGATGGCGGGTTCCCGGCGTGGCAGGAGGCCGGCTTGCCCGTGGAGGGTGCGCCATGAGCGGGAGCGCGCCGAGCCGCTTCCGGCACCATCCGCTCCACGGCTGGCTGGGCCTGCTCGCGCGCCTCGGTCTGGGCGGCGTGTTCCTCGGCGCCTGCGCGTACAAGATCTGGGATCCGCACGAGTTCGGCCTGTCGATCGCCACGTACGAGATCATGCCGCTGTCCCTGATCAATCTGATGGCGGTCTGCCTGCCCTGGGTCGAGCTGATCATTGGCCTGACCTTCATCGCCGGCCTGTGGACGCGGGCCAGCGCCCTGGCGATCAACGGCATGCTGCTGATGTTCATCGTGGCCCTGTTCATCGCCCTGTCCCGCGACATGCAGCTCTCCTGCGGCTGCTTCGCCTCCCAGGAGGCAGCCGACGAGATCGGCATGCACACCGTGATCCGCGATTTCGGCATGCTGCTGCCCGGCCTGTACGTGATGATTTTCGACGACGGCCGCGTCGGAGTAGATGGATGGCTCAGGAACAGGAGGGCTCGTGCATCGTAGCAGTTCCATCACCGCGCTCGCGCTCGTGCTCGTGAACGTGATCCTGATCGTGAACGCCTGGGCCGCGGATCTTCCCTGGAACCTCGTGCTCGGCGCGGATCCGGCCAAGCTCACCCCCGAGCAGAAGACCCGCGCGGCCAAGATCCTCGAGAACGAGTTCTCCGACTTCGGCTGCGACGACACCATCGCGGCCTGCCTCACCGACACGCCCCAGGGTCGCACCGCGCAACGGCGCGCCGGCCTGGTGCTGCGCTTCGTGCTGGCCGGCAAGTCCGACAAGGAGATTGCCCAGGCGCTGCTCGACCGGGCCAAGTCGGTGCACCCGCTCAAGCCCGCGACCATCGTCACAGAGGGCCGCGTTCGCCTCGGCGCGCCGCCGGAGCGGACCAAGGTCACCGTGGTCGAGTTCGCGGATTTCCAGTGCCCGTACTGCACCGTGATCTCGCCGATCCTGGAGAAGCTGGTGCGAGCGCGCAAGGACCGGGTCGCCTTCGTGTGGAAGCACTTCCCGGTGCGCGGCCACGAGCGGTCGGTACCGTCCGCGGTGGCCAGCGAGGCCGCGGCGCGGCAGGACAAGTTCTGGGTGATCCACGACGTGTTCTACGAGAACCGCTTCGACCTCGACGACGACGACATCGAGGAGTACGCCAAGCGCGTCGGCGTCGATCTGGCGCGCTTTCGCCGGGATCTCGGCGATTCGTCGATTCTGAAGAAGATCGAGACGGACAAGATCGAGGGCCTCAAGCTGCGGGTCAAGGGTACACCCACGATTTTCGTCAACGGCAAGCAGTTCCTCGGCTACAAGGACGAGGCCGAGCTCGCCGATCGCATCGATGAGGAGCTTGATATCGTGGAGGGCCGCATCAAGTGAGGCTGCACGCCGCCTTCGCGCTCGCCTTCGCGCTCGCGCTCGGCATCGCCCTTCCGGCCCGGGCCGAGGACGATACCGGCGCCGCAGCCCCGGAGAGTTCCGAGGCCCCGGAATCCCCCGATGCCACGGAGCCGGCTCCAGCGACCGAGCTTGTTCCCGAGGCTCCGCCTCCGCCGCCACCCCCACCCGAGGCCGCGGCCGCGGTTGCGCTGGCCCGGGCCCGGCTGGCGGTGCGCCGGGGCGATCCGGACGCGGCGCGCCGGATCCTGGACGACGCGCTCACCGGCGCCGCCCTCGACGAGATGCATTCCGACCTGCTCGCCTGGCGTGCGGCCCTGAACGTGGGCGCCGGCGATCTGGGCGCGGCCGAGAAGGATCTGCGCCGCCTGCTCAAGCTGCGCCCCGACGACGCGGCTGCGCGGCGCGATCTGGGCATCGTGCGCCTGGCGCGAGACAAGCTGATGTGGGCCACGCGGGATCTGGCGGCGGCCGTGGAGGCCGCGCCGGAGGATGCCCGGGCACAGTACGCCCTGGGCCTGGCCTTGCTGCGCGGCGAGAGCTTTGTCGAGGCCTCGGCCGTGCTGGAACGGGCCGGATCCCTGGCGCCGGAGCTCGAGCCGCGCATCGAGTACTATCGCGGCCTGGCCGCGTACCGCGAGGGAGATCTGGAGAGCGCGCGGAAGCGCTTCGCCCTGGTGGCCGGCCGGCCCGGTGCGTACGGCGAAGTGGCCGAAGCCTTCCTCGATGCGGTGTACCGCGAGCAGGGCGGACAGCCGCTGCTCTCGGTCCACGGCGCAATCGGCGGGCAGTACGACTCCAACCCGGTGCTCGATCCCGAGGGCTCGTCCGTGGCGCTGGGCCACCACGCGGCCGCGATCACCTTCCGCGGCGGCCTGGCGCTCTCGCCCCTGCCTCCGGGCCGGCATCGGCTCACCGGCTCGGCCGACGTGACCCTGACGCGGTACGGCGACCGCAGCGCGGACGACTTCGACTACACCGGGCTGAACGGCACGGTCGAGTACGCGTACGGCTTCGACATCGGGAGCCTGGCCAACGCCGTGGAGGCGGCGTACCTCTGGCGTCTGGCCCTGCTCGGCGGCGGGCCCCGCGCCGAGGAGAACGAGCTGTACGTGTTCAGCGAGTCCCACGCCGGCCGGATCGGCTGGCGTCTGGCCCCGGGCGACTGGGGCGTGACCCGGCTGACCTACGAGCTGCGGGGCTCGTACTTCGCCCACCTCGGGCGCGACAGCCTCGGACATCACCTGGCCCTGTCCCAGTCGGTGTTCCTGTTCGAGCGGCAGCTCAAGCTGTACCTGCGGTTCCTCGCCCGGATCGACGACGCCAAGGCGCCAGGCTACGACCAGTGGTCGGTTGGCCCCTTCCTCGGAATCAGCGCGCGGCCCTTGTGGGATGTCGATCTGGTGGCCTGGGTCGCGTACACCCACGAGGTTCATCCGGACTCGATGGAGTACTGGAAGTCGACCGAGCACCGCGTCGACGATGCGGTGCGGATATCGTTCAGCCTGTCGCGGACCTTCAATGATCTGTTCCGGCTCTCGCTGAGCTGGACACATACCGAGCACCCGTCCACGATGGCCCAGTTCGAGTACCAGCGTGACGTGGTGCAGTTCAGCGGAGGGTTCAGCTACTGATGCATCGCCTGACAACCGGATTGCTGTTCCTGCTCGTCCTGGCGCCCGCCGCGGCCGCCGATACCACGGTGCTGGCGGTGCGCGGCCGGGTCGCGGTGATCGGCGAGGGCGCGGCCTTGCCAGCCGTGCCCGGCGCGCGACTCGCCGCGGGCGAACGATTGCGCGCCGGGGAGGCCGCCGGGGCCGAGCTGCTCGTCGGAAAGACCCTGCTCGCGCGCCTCGGTCCGGGCGCCGAGGTGGAGCCGGGCGCGGATGCGCGCCGGCCCAAGCTGCAGGTGCTCGCGGGGCGGGTCCGCATCTCCAGCACCGGGCCGGCGGTGGTCTGGGTCGGGGGGCTGGCGCTGCGCACGCCGGGCGGGGTCCTGCTCGCCGAGGGCGGCGCCGCGGCTCGCGCCTGCCTGCTTTCCGGGACGGCCTCGACCGAGACCGGCGGCGCCCCGCTCTCCGAGGGTCAGTGCCTGACGAGTGGCGGAAAGCGAGCCCCGCTCGCCGACGAGCCGCGCTTCCCGGCCGCCGGGCCGCTCGCGTCGTCGCCCGAGTTCGAGCTGGGCCTCGAGCGGCCGCCCGCCGCGGATCTGGAGCACCTGCGCGAGGACATCGACGACGGTGAGGCGGGCAGCGAGAGCCGCGAGGGCGGCGGCGGGTCGATGTGCCTCGACTCGGGCGCCGAGGGCGCGGGGGACATCGAGCAGGTCGAGGGACCGGACATCGATCGCGACCGTGATGTCGAGGTCACGGTCAAGGTCAAGCTGGAACGGGACTGATCGGTCGTGTGCGAGATCCGGGGCTACGCGCGCAGCCTGCTGGTGAGATCCTGGAAGGTGATCACCTTACTCGTCGGCTAGCATCCGTCGAACCTGTCGTAGCAGCAGTTGTCCGCATCCTTGGTGCCCGGCAGATCGCAGTCCCACTCCTCGCCCTTCTTGGAGTTGCACACGCAGCCGTTGGGATGGTCGCCGCCCCGGCAGTTCGAGGCCACGACGCAGTCGTCGCCGAGGAGGTCAAGCGGATCGTCGCCGCAGCACAGCGCCGAGAGGGCGAGCAGGGCAGCTGCGACAAGCAAGAGAACCCGTCTCATCTCCATCTCCTTTCTGCGCGCGGTCCGTGCGTTCAGTTTACCAGCGAGGGTCGGGCCGGGCAAGAATGCGGAATCGAATCGCCGGCGGGTTAGCCCTACTCGCCCTTGAACTCGGGCCGGCCCTTGCCCACCGACTCGAGCCCGGTGCGCGCGTCCGCGGTGGAAAAGATCTCGGTCAGGCGCGAGAGCTCGAGCTCCACGCCCTTGTCGATCGTGGCGGCCACGGCCTGGTCGATGAGCTCCGAGGCGATGCGCATCGCGATCGGCGCCTTGGCGGCGCACTTCTTCTGGATCTTGGCCAGCGCCTTGTCGTCGCCGGCGTCGAAGCTGCCGTCGAGCAGGGCCGCGGTGTTCTCGTCGGTGAAGATCGCCTCGTAGTACGCCTTGGCCTCGCCGGGCGCAGCGAGCGCGCCCGCGCCCTCGCCGGCGGCGACGGCGCCCTCGGCGAGCAGCTGCTGGACCGCGGCCATCGTGGTGCCGGCCTCGGCCACGCGATCGACCAGGCCCAGCTCGGCGGCCTTGGCGGCCGGGATCATGTCGCCGGTGAGCACGGTGTAGCGCGCCACGCCCTTGCCGCAGCGCTTGACCGTGCGCTGCGTGCCGCCCAGGCCGGGGTAGATGCCGATGCCGGTCTCGGGGAAGCCCATCACCGCGTTGGCGTCGGCCACGATCGCGTCGCAGGCCAGCGCCAGCTCGGTGCCGCCGCCCAGGGCCAGGCCGTTGAGCCGCGCCACCACCGGCTTGTCGCAGCGGTCGATGCGCAGGAACAGCTCGTGGCCCTCGCGGGTGAAGTCGACGATGCCCTGCACGTCCCCGGCGTCGAGCTTGTTGACGAAGAATTTTATGTCGGCGCCGGCCACGAAGGCCTTGCCCCGGCCCTCGATCACGATCGCCTTCACCTCGGGGTCGGCCGCGGCCGCGTCAAAGGCCCGGGCCAGGTGCGCTACGGTATACGGATCGAGCGCGTTGAGCACGTCGGGCCGGTTCACGGTGACGCGGGCGATGCCGCCCTCTGTGGTCAGGGTGACCGCCATCAGCTCGAAGGGCTTAGCGTCTTCCTTGCGCACCTCGATCATCTCGGGCAGGGGCAGGCCGTATCTCTCGGCCACGGCCGCGGCCGCGGCCACGCTCTTCTCCACACCCACCTGGTTGGCCAGGCCAAAGGGCCCGATCGGCCAGCGCAGTCCGGTCTTGGCGCCGATGTCGGTGTCCTCGGCCGAGGCCACGCCCTCCTCGACCATGGTCGCCGCCACCAGCAGCACCACGCCGAGCAGGCGCTGCTCCACCGCGTCGGCGCCCTCGCCCGAGCCCTCGCCCTCGACCTTCCAGTTCTCGCCCGCGCCGACCTGCGTGCGCAGCTGGTCGCAGGCCTTGTAGAACTCGCCCAGCTCGCTTGCCAGCCCGTCGGCCGCGTGCTGGGCGATCGGCACGCCGGTGACGTTCATCAGCATGAAGGGCCCCATGCCGATGCCGAACAGCTTCTCCGCGGTCTTCTCGATCGTCATCAGGTCGGCCACGCCCTCTTCCAGCAGCCGCACCGACTCGTTGAGCCAGGGCACGAAGAAGCGGTTGACCACGAAGCCGGGGGCGTCCTCGGAGTGGATCGCGGTCTTGCCCGTGGCCTCGGCAAAGGCCCAGGCGGTCTGCCGCGCCTCGGCCGTGGTCGCCGCGTACGGGATCACCTCGAGCAGCCGGTTCTTGGCCGGGTGGAAGAAGTAGTGCAGGCCCACGAAGCGCTCGGGGTGGGGCATGCCCTCGGCGATCGCCGCCACCTTGAAGGACGAGGTATTGGTGGCCATCACCGCATCGGGCCGGGCGTGCGCGCACACCTCGGCGAAGAGCTTGCGCTTGACCTCCATGTTCTCGAACACCGCCTCCACCACCAGGTCGCAGTCGGCCATCTCCCTGGCGTCGCTGGTGGTGGTGATGCGGCCCAGCACCTGCTCGGGCACGCCCTCGCGGAACACGCCGCGCTTGACCCCCTCCTCGAGCATGCTGCGGATGCGGCCGATGCCGGCCTCGAGCTGCTCGGGCCCGAGGTCCATCATCACCACCTCCAGGCCGGACTGGGCGGTCTTCTGCGCGATGCCCGCGCCCATCGTGCCGGCGCCCACGATTCCGATCTTCTTCGGCGCTGCCATGTGCTCCTCCCGCTCGGTTCTTGCTGGACGGCGGCGGATGCTACCCGACCGGGGCGGTGCGGGTCAACCGCGGCTACGGTTCAGCCGCTGCAGGGCCTCGCCGGGCTCGAGCACCTCGAGCCATCTGCCGAAACGGCGGAAGTGCGTGTCCGCGGTGACGATGATCCCCACGTCGTGCTCGCGTGCCAGGGCCGCGATGTGGCAGTCGCGCACGAAGTTGCCGGACGCGCCGCCGGCAGACGCGACCGCGGCCGCGAGATGCACCGTGTGACGGTCCGTCTCCCCGAGTATCTGGCAACCAGGATGGGAGAGCAGCAGCTCCATCTGAGAGAGGGCGTCGTCGAGGCCGAGCGGATGAGGGAAGACCCGCGGGTGGGTCGCCACGCGGAGGAACTCGTACACGTTGACCCACGAGAGGCACCACGGCTCGTCCCCGGAGAGCAGCTGCCGCACGAGCCGGTCCGCATCCGCATGACCGGGCAGATCGGACATCGTCGCGGCGAGGAGCACGTTGGTGTCGATGAGGAATCTCACGGCTCGGGCTCCATCACCGAGAACAGCGCCTCGCGATCGGCCACGCTCACCCGTGGGCGCCCGCCCTCGAAGGTCCTCCAGCGTCGCGCCAGATCACGATCTGGCGGTTTCGGGGACTCGTTCAGGGCGCGGTGGAGCAGCTCGTTGACCAGCCGGGACATGCTCTTGCCCTGCTCGGCGGCGCGTGTCCTGATGGCGAGCAGCAGGCTCTCGTCCAGGGCTACCGTGGTTCTGGGCATCTTGCGCCTCCTTGACATCATGATGCTATTATTACTGCATTATTATGTCAAGATATCCTGAGTCAAGATGCGATCGAGCAGACCAGGGTGGTATGAGTTGTCGGCGGAGCCGGTCAGTGGTAGTCTAGCTCGCAGAACTCCGGGAGCCACGATGAGTACGCCCTTGAATATCGACCAAGCCCGGATCAAGGCCTTCTGCCGGAAATGGCGGGTCCGCGAGCTTTCGGTATTCGGGTCGGCGTTGCGGGACGACTTCGGGCCCGAGAGCGATGTGGACGTGCTCGTCGAGCTGAAGCCCGACCACGGGCTCACGCTGTACGACTGGGTGGACATGATCGACGAGCTGGCGGCGATTTTCGGCCGGGATGTGGATCTGGTGGCCAAGGGCGGACTGAAGAATCCCATCCGGAGACGGTCGATCCTGAGTTCGGCCGAGGTCGTGTATGCAGCCTGACGATCGGGATCTGGCCTTCCTGTTCGACATGCTTCGCCACGCCCGCGGCGCGGCCCGGGCGATCGAGGGTCGAACCCGCGAGGACTATGCAGGCGACGAGAACCTGCGGCTGGCCGTGGAGCGGCGCCTCGAGATCATCGGCGAGGCTGCTGGACGGATCTCGGATGAGTTCAAGGCATCCCGCCCGGAGATCCCCTGGCGGAAGATCGTGGCCCAGCGTAACGTCCTCGCTCACGGTTACGCAGAGATCGAGGACGACATCATCTGGCAGGTCGTCACGGTCAGTGTGCCCGAGCTGCTGGATCTGCTCGAGCGGCTCGTGCCTGACGATGCTGGCTCCGAAGAGGGGCCCCCGGGCTGACGCCCTGCCGAGAGTCCCGACCCAGCACAGGCGGACCGTGGCAGCGCCTGCCGGAGCCGAGTTCCTCGTGGGCGAGCATGCAGGCCTGCAGGCCGACCGGCTGCTCACGCGTGACCGGGAAGCTATCGCTCCTGGTTCGAGGAGCTCGAGGTGCTCGAGCCGACCGGGGCGTAGCTGCCCTACTGGAGCTGCCCTGGCTGGATTGTCAGCTCCACATTGTTGTTCTCACGAGCTCGCACTTCGACCGGCTGCCACACGAGGGTGGAATACCTGTATCGGCCTGCGCTTCCCTCTGGCTGCTCTTCCCGCGTAGCGATCTCCAGTAAGTACTGACCCTCGGGCAGACGAGCAAGGTCGACCTCTCCGCCGCGATACACCTCGGCGGTGATCACCCCGGCGAGGATCGGTCTCTCGGTCAGCGGCGCATCGCTGTCGAATTCGCTCCAGGGCGCTGTGGCCGGCAGCTTGAGGTACATCCACAGCTGCTTCTGGAATTTACGCCGGTCACGAATCCGGAGCGATATCGTTCCAAGCTGGTCGAGGTCGATGTCCTGCACCGTGGTTTGCTGCGCATCGACATCGACCGGCATGAAGGCGAACGGTCGACTGTGAGTTATCGCGTGCAGTATCGATCTGCCGGTCGGGGACTCCGAGAAGGAGAACGCACCTGAGTCATCGGTTTCGACCTCGTCGAGGAACTTGTTGCTGGAGTACAGACGGATTTCGATCCCGGGCACCGGTTCGCCGTTCTGACGGAGGTGCCCGGACACGACTCCGGACTCGGGCAGGATGAGGTCGGGGAGGGCTACTTCACCATTCACCGGTATCTCGAGCGCCTGCACCTCGGATGGCAACCGGCCGGTGCCACGCGCCTGTACCAAGTATGATCCTGGCTGCAGGCCCGATGCCATGAACTCACCATCCGGCCCGGAGGAGAGGAACAATCCCGGGATGTCGTGTAAGCTCACAGCATCGAAGTCCATGCCGTACCTTCGCCACGTCCCTTCAGCGAACCTGACCGTGGCATGCTCCACGCCGGCGCCGTCAGTCCGAACGACTCGTCCGCGTATAAAGGCGCCGCGCTCGAGGCGGATCGCTCCGGCTTCGGCCGTGTCGCCCGCGGGCACGTCAACGACCGCGAGGCCGCGGAGATAGCCGCGAACCTCGGCCACGAGCGTGTTCTCACCGGGCAGGAGGCCGCTGATCTCGAACCCGCCGCCATTCGCTGCGCCAAACAGCTTTTCGGGTCTGCTACGCCATGAATAGCAAGGGCAGTCCTCGACGCAGCACTTGACAGACTCGCCGCTGCCCCGGCAGGCCTTGATGCGGAAGTGCTCCGGGAGCGCTCCGTCTTCAGTGGCAACGCGACCGCTCGCCGTACCGTTGGCGTGCATGCTGATGTTTGCGACCTTGGTTCCTGGAGAAACTGGACCCCTGCCCTGGGGTGCGAAGTCTCGGTGCTCGGCGAGGTAGTAGTACGAGTTGCCGGTGAGATTGACGAATCTGGCCACTCCGTCGGGTGTGCTGGAACACTCGACCTCCTTGTATGAGGTCACGCCTGGCGAAGGTGCGTGATCGCCTTCGCCGCCTGCCGGCGATATCCGTACGGCAGCGCCGCTGATGGGCTGGCCGGAGCCGTCTACGATTCGAAGAGCCAGTTCCTCTCCGTCCGGGTGGGGCACTGGGAACTCGACATCCGATACAGTCATTTCCGGTGCGCATTCGACCACGGGGCCGATCACGTCACCTTGGCGGCACGGGACGATGGCTCTGATCTCTACGCGGTTCTTCTCTATGCCGCGGAACGTGAACATTCCGGACTCGTCCGTTCTGATCGTGCTCCTGCTGCTGAATCTCCTCTTACCGGGCTGCTCCACGAACATGCCGATGCCGGCGACGGGTCGACCATCAGTGTCCACTACTCGACCGGATATCTGACATGCCCTCGTCAGCACGATGTCCCCGGCATCGACCGGGTCTCTGCTCTCGGGCGTCTTGACCGTCTTCTCGGCAGGCAGGAAGCCATCGGCTCGGGCGTGAAACGTCACCTCGGGCTGGATCCACAGTCCTCCGATCCTGAACGTGCCGTCCTTGGCTGTTGGTTCGATGTCGTCGATGATCGCAGCGCTGTGGTCGTGCGCCACCTTGGCGCCGGCAACTGGACGGCCGGCGGGATCCACAACCCGACCGTGTGCCGCTCGCCCCGGCCGCGCGTGGAAATCGAGTTCTTCCACGACCGCACCCGGCTCGACCGCGACAAGGATCAGCTGTTTCATGTCGTGCGGATAGCAGTCGCTCCATCCAGCATCGAGCAGGATCATCGCCTGACCGGGAAAGAGCCCGTCGAGGCGGTACTGGCCCTGCTCGTCAGTATAGGTCGTTAGCTCACGATGCCCGGAGTGTGCCTGCAAGAAAAAGCCTTCGACAGGCCCGTCGGTCCCCTCCTCGGTTACCCTGCCGGTCACGGAGCCGGTGCTCACCATCAGGAAATCCATGGTCGGCCAGGTTGCCTGACCGACGGCCTCGATTGTCCGGTCCTCAGCCCCGAGACCCGGCGCCGTCGCGCGAATTCGCCACCAGCCGCTGGCCAGCGGCGGCAGAATATAGCGCCCACTGGAATCCGTGGTCGCCAGGTACTGGCCGGCTGTCCCCGTCGGCGGCCCTAGCCGGTGCATCAGCTTCGCGGTGACCCGTGCGCCAATAACCGGTTTGCCGTCCAAGGCGTGAGCGAGGTGGCCTTGGATTCCGTGGCCGCCGGAGGCCTCTCGTCTTGACTGGGTTCGGTGACCGATCCAGGTGCCGATCAGCAATAGCGAGACGATAAGCAACACCAGCGCTACAATGAGCGATCTGGTATACTGCTGGCCTCTGGCCAATTGCACCGGCTCCTTATCCAGGCTCCACGCGGCTCGCTTTTCCATGAAATGATGGCACGGATTGAAGCTGGTGTCACCCGCCGTTGGTGAGTTGCAGAGCTTGGTTGCTTGGGGTTCGCTGCGTCGCTTGACACGGCCCGGTCGTGGGACTAGAAACCGGGGGCCTGCCAACCTCTAGGGAGGAGATCATGAGCGAGCACGTACGGGTCGAGAGAGACGGCGGTGTCGTGCGGCTGACGCTCGACAATCCGCCGGTGAACATCATCGACCTCGCCGTGATGGAGGAGATGATCGCCGAGCTCTCACCGCTGGCCGAGGACCCCCAGCTGCGGGTGCTGGTGCTGCAGGCCGCAGGCAAGGTGTTCTGCGCTGGCATGGCGGTCGAGGACCACACGCCCGAGAACGCACCCAAGATGATGGAGGGCTTTGAAAAACTGTTCCTGCTGCTGCGCAGCACCCGCGCCGCCACCGTGGCCGCGGTGCAGGGTGCGGCGCTGGGCGGCGGCTTCGAGCTGGCCATGGGCTGCGACCTGATCGTGGCCTCGGAAAAGGCCAAGTTCGGCCAGCCCGAGATCCAGCTCGGCTTCTTCTCGCCCCTGGCCGCGGTGATCCTGCCGCGGGTGCTCGGCCGGCCGCTCGCGCTCGAGGTGTTCTACACCGGCGAGCCGCTGCGCGCGCAGCGCGCGTACGAGGCGGGCATCGTCAACCGCGTGGCCCCGGTGGACGAGTTCCCGGCCGCGGTCGACGAGTTCGTCGGTCTGATCGCGCGGCATAGCGCCACCGTGATCGCGGCCAACAAGAAGGTCACCGACGCCTGCGAGACCCTGCCCTTCGACCAGGCGCTCGCCGAGGCGAGGCGGCAGTTCGTGGACGAGCTGATGCAGCTCGGCGACGTGCGCGAGGGCCTGGACGCCTTCTTCAACAAGCGCAAGGCCGAGTGGAAGGACCAGTAGCGGCCGCCGCACCGAATTCTCCGGAATCACCAGAGTTTTATATCGGAGATCCGGCTTGACAGGGGCGCCTCGGGGCGGGTAGAGTAGCGACGGACTGATTCGAACGGACGTTCGAACGGAGAATGATGCTCGCCCCGCAGACCACGCGCAAGCGCACCCCGGCCTTTGACAGCAAGCGGGTACACCTGCTGGATGCGGCGGCGCGAGTGTTCTGCGAGGTGGGGTACGACCGGGCCTCGATGCGGCGCATCGCGGCCGAGGCCGAGGTCAGCCTGGCCGGGATCTACCACTACGTGGCCGGCAAGGAAGAGCTGCTGTTCCTGATCCAGTATCATACCTTCGACTCGCTGCTGCAGGACCTGCAGGTCAGCCTGCAGGGCATCGCCGACCCGCGCCAGCGCCTCGCCGCGGCCGTGCACAATCACGTGCGGCATTTCGGCGAGAACATGCACGAGCTCAAGGTCTGCGCCCGCGAGCTGGAGACCCTGCAGGGCGAGGCGTACGACGAGGTGTACCGGCGCCGTCGCTCGTACTTCGAGGCGGTTCACGACGTGGTCAAGCAGCTCCAGCCGCACTCCGGAGCCCAGGGGTCGTGGCTGGCCACGGCCAACCTGTTCGGCATGCTCAACTGGTTCTATCAGTGGTACGACGCCGAGCGCAGCCGGGTCAGCCTCGACGATCTGGCCGCGCAGCAGACCGCTTTGTTTCTCGACGGGTACATCGCTTCCGCCTCCAGCGCTGACGACAGGGGAGACGAATGAGATACGCAGAGACAGGCTTCAACCTCGAGGTCGATCTGAGCCGGGGTAACATCGAGCGGGTGGCCACTGACCCGCGGGACACCGAGCTGCACCTGGGCGGCCTGGGCACCAACGCCAAGCTGTTCTGGGATCGGGTCGGTCCCGAGGTCGGGCCCTTCGACGACGAGAACCTGCTGATCTTCGGCGCCGGACTGCTGGTGGGCACGCCCGCGCCCGGCTGCAACCGGACGATCGTCTCGGCCATCTCGCCCCAGACCAAGCTGTTCGCCTACTCGATGATGGGCGGCTTCTTCGCGCCCGAGCTGAAGCGCTCCGGGTACGACAAGGTGGTGATCCGCGGCAAGTCAGAGAAGCTGGTCTACCTGTGGATCAAGGACGACAAGGTCGAGCTGCGCGACGCCGAGCATCTGCGGGGCCTGGGCACGATGGAGTGCTCCGAGGTGATCCGCCAGGAGCTGGACGAGCCCAATGCCGCGATCTCCAGCGTCGGCCTGGCCGGCGAGAACCGGGTGTTCTTCGCCTCGATCGAGCAGGGCCGCTCCAGCGCCAGCCGTCTCGGCCTGGGCGCGGTGATGGGCGACAAGAACCTCAAGGCCGTGGTGGTCAAGGGCTCGGGCGACATCAACATTGCCCAGCCGCAGAAGTTCATCGAGATGTGCAACGACTCGCTGGCGTACATCCGGCACCGCAACGACAACCCGCTGACCAACGTGATGCCGATCCTCGCCGGCCTCGGCTCGCCGCAGGAGATGGCGGTGCACGACGAGAAGTGGCATACGGAGAACTTCGTCTGGGGCAACGCCCGCGTCCGGAGGAAGGGCTTCTGGACCGAGGAGGTCGCCAGCGCCTGGACCGAGACGATGGAGACGATGCGCACGCGGATGCTCTCCTGTTACAACTGCCCGATGAAGTGCGGTGCCGCGATCTCGGTCGACACCCGCATGTGCTCGTACATGATGAAGTGCTTCTCCAAGCTGACCTACACCATGGGCGCCTTCAGCGATCTGGAGTTCGGGCTGCGCATTGCTCAAAAGGCCACCGAGCACGGGCTGGACGCCTTCAGTGCGCCGCAGACCATGGCGTACGCGCTCGAGCTGCTGGAAGCCGGGATCCTCAAGGACAAGGATTTCCCAGGCATGCCCGAGGACAACGAGGGCCGCTTCTACTACCTGCTCGACAAGATCGTGAAGCGCGAGGGCATCGGCGACGTGCTGGCCGACGGCACGTACTGGGCCTCGGAGAAGATCGGCAACGGCGCGATGGAATACGCGCACAACAACATCAAGAAGATCGAGCAGCTGCCGCTCAAGCTGGGCATGCTGAACCAGATCTACTTCCTGATGTACAGCACCGGCGAGAAGGCCAACATCACCCAGATCGAGGGCAATTTCCCGCAGATGCCCTTCCCCACGCGCGAGGAGCGCGAGGAGTGGTGCGCGGACTGGCCCCACGTGCCCGACGAGCGTTTCAAGGAGTGGTTCATCGAGTGGGAGATGCGCGGCGAGAACTCGATCCCCAACTACCCGGGCATCGAGGCCACCTGCGAGATCGTCAACTGGCAGGAGCAGATGCACTACATCGACGACAGCACCGGGATGTGCGCCGGGCTGTCGTCCTTCCCGTACAAGCCACCCTTCCACATCCACAACCTGCCGCATCTGATCTCGGCCGGGGCCGGGCTCGATCTGGACGAGCCCGGGCTGGTGCGCCTCACCCGGCGCAACCGCAACCTGGTGCGGGCCAACAACCTGCGCCGCGGCATGACGCGGGCCGACGAGAAGCCGCCCGAGGACCACTGGAAGCGCAGATTCCCCGAGCTGGAGCAGAAGCTGCTCGACGCGTACTACGAGTTCAAGGGCTGGAACCTCGACGGCGTGCCCACGGCCGAGACGCTGCGCGAGCTGGACCTCGACTACGTGGCCGAGGAGTTCCTCGAGCGCGGGATCCTGAAAGAGAACGGAGAAGGGGCTTCCCAGGGTGAGTCGGGCGAAGGAAGTGCGTCGTGACGGAGAAAAAGAAGAAGATCGTCAAGCGGATCATCGTCGACGTGGACAAGTGCAACGGGTGCCAGGGCTGTGAGGTGATCTGCTCGGCCTCCCACGCGGTGCCGAAGTACAGCAGCACCAACCCGGCGCGGTCGCGCATCCGCGTGATCCGCGACCCGCTGTCCGATATCTACGTCCCGGTGTTCGCCGGCGGGTACATGGCCGCCGAGTGCGCGGGCCGGGACCAGTACATCATCGACGGCAAGGAGTACGAGGAGTGCACCTTCTGCCGTGCCTCCTGTCCGTCGCGAGATCTCTTCAAGGAGCCCGACTCGGGACTTCCGCTCAAGTGCGACATGTGCGAGTCCGACCCGGACCTCGATGAGCCGCTGTGCGTGCAGTGGTGCATCGCGGACGCCCTGGTCTATGAGGAGCGGGAAGAGGAAGTGGAAGAAACGGAAGAAGAGGAGACCCTGGACGAGCTCGACGAGGGGCTGCAGGCCCTGGCCAACCGGCACGGCTGGGACAAGCTGCTCGACGCCGTGGCCCGCAGGTCGCAGAAGGACTAGACCCCTACTCGGGATTGGTGAGCACCGTGGAGACTGTCGCCCCTCTCGCAGAGATCGTCAACGAGATCGTCGAGGTCGGTGGGGAGGCCTTCAAGGTCTGCTACCAGTGCGGCATGTGCGATGTGGTCTGCCCCTGGAACCGGGTCCGCAACTTCAGCATCCGCAAGATCGTGCGGCAGGCCGCCCTCGGCCTGCCCGAGATCGAGCTCGAGGACATCTGGCGCTGCACCACCTGTGGCACCTGTCCGTCGAAGTGCCCGCGGGGCGTGGAGCAGATCGAGGTCGGGGTGGCGATCCGCCGTATCGCCTCGTCGTACGGGGTGTTTCCCGGCGCGGTGCGCGGGGTCAACGCGGCCGGCGCCAGCATCATCACCGACGGCAACCCGCTCGGTGAGGAGCGGGAGCAGCGGGATGCCTGGGCCGAAGGCCTGAAGGTCAAGCCCTTTACCGAGGGCATGGAGCTGCTCTACTTCGTGGGCTGCTACTACAGCTACGACCCGCGGATGAAGAAGGTGGCCCGGGCCACGGTGGACCTGCTGCAGCGCGCCGGCGTGGACTTCGGCATCCTCGGCACCCGGGAGAGCTGCTGTGGCGAGAGCATCCGCAAGGCCGGCAACGAGGACGCCTTCAAGACCGTGGCTCGGGCCAACATCAAGGCCTTCGTCGATGCCGGGGTGAAGCGGATCCTCGTGGCCTCGCCGCATTGCTACCACACCTTCGTCAACGAGTACCCCGAGTTCATGGTGCACTTCGAGGTGGTGCATCTGTCCCAGCTGCTGGCGGAGCTGATCGCCGCGGGGCGGCTCGAACTCGGCGGCGAGGTCGACAAGACGGTGACCTATCACGACCCGTGTTACCTGGGCCGCCACAACGGCATCTACGACGCACCGCGGGACGTGCTGCGGGCGGTGCCCGGGCTGGAGCTGGTGGAGATGGCGGATACCCGGGAGAACAGCCTCTGCTGCGGGGGAGGCGGCGGCCGGATCTGGATGGACACGCCCAAGGAGGAGCGCTTCGCCAACCTCAGGCTGGCCCAGGCGCAGGCGGTCGGCGCCGAGGTGCTGGTCACCGCCTGCCCGTACTGCATCAGCAACTTCGAGGAGAGCCGGCTGTCCCTGGAGGACGAGGACGCGCTGCAGGTCAAGGACCTCACCGAGGTTCTGCTGGAATCGCTCCTGGGAAGCGAAGTGACGCGATGAGTGACACCCAGCGCAGCTTCGGCGACGTGATGGTCGTGGGCGGCGGGATCAGCGGCATCCAGGCCGCGCTCGACCTGGCCACCTCGGGCTTCCGGGTCTACCTCGTCGAGCGGTCACCGACCATCGGCGGCAAGATGGCCCAGCTCGACAAGACCTTCCCCACCAACGATTGCTCGATGTGCATCGAGTCGCCCAAGTTCATCGAGTGCGACCGGCATCCCAACATCGAGATCCTGACCTACGCCGAGGTCGAGCGCGTCGAGGGCAAGGCCGGCGACTTCGAGGTCACGCTGACGCGCAAGCCGCGCTACGTCAACGAGGACCTCTGCACCGGCTGTACCACCTGCGTGGAGTACTGCCCGGTGATGGTCCCCGATCCCTTCAACCAGGAGCTGTCCGACAACAAGGCGATCCACATCTACTTCTCCCAGGCCGTGCCGCTGGTCCCGTACATCGATGAGAACTGTCTGTTCCTCAAGGAGGGCAAGTGCTCGATCTGCGAGAGCGTCTGCCCGAACCACGCGATCGACCTGCATCAGCCGCCGCGGACGGAGAAGCTCAATGTCGGGGCGATCGTGCTCTCGCCGGGGTACGGCGCCTTCGACCCGAAGGTGCGGGGTGACTACGGGTACGGCACGCTGCCGAACGTGGTGACCAGCCTCGACTTCGAGCGGCTGCTCTGCTCCACCGGGCCGCACGAGGGCGAGATCCTCCGCCCCTCGGATCACGAGCACCCGCACAAGATCGCCTGGATCCACTGCGTCGGCTCGCGGCAGGTGCTCGAGGGCGGCCACAGCTACTGCTCGGCGGTCTGCTGCAGCTACATCCAGAAGCAGGTGATCCTGGCCAAGGATCACGACGCCGACACCGAGGCGGTGATCTTCCACAACGACATCCGCTCCTACGGCAAGGACTTCGAGCGCTTCTACCAGCGGGCGGCTGACCTCCCTGGGGTGCGGTTCGTGCGGAGCTACGTCGACATCGGCCGCGAGATCCCGGAGACCCAGAATGTCACGATCCGCTACGCCACCGACGCGGACGGCGTGCACGAGGAGGAGTTCGACCTGGTGGTGCTGGGCGTGGGCCTGGCCCCGCCGGACCGGGTGCAGGAGCTGGCCGAGACCTTCGGCGTCGAGCTCAATGCACACGGCTTCTGCAAGATCAGCCAGACCAATCCGATCGAGACCACCCGCCCCGGAGTGTTCGTCAGCGGCGCCTTCCAGGGGCCGATGGACATCCCCGAGGCGGTGATGAGCGCCAGCGGGGCCAACGCCCAGGCCGGGGCGCTGCTCAAGGCGCGCCGGGGCAGGCTGGCCAGAGAAAGGGTCTACCCCGAGGAGCGGGACGTCAGCGGAGAGGACGCCCGGGTCGGCGTGTTCGTCTGTCACTGCGGCGCCAACATCGGCCGCGTGGTCAACGTGCCCTCGGTGGTCGAGTACGCCAAGACCCTGCCCCACGTGGCCCACGCCGAGGAGGGCCTGTTCGTCTGCTCCACGGACGCGGCCGAGCAGATCGCCGGTACGATCCGCGAGAAAGGTCTCAACCGCGTGGTGGTGGCCGCCTGCACCCCGCGGACCCACGAGCCGCTGTTCCGCGACACCCTGCGGGAGGGCGGGATCAACCAGTACTACTTCGAGATGGCCAACATCCGCGAGCACTGCTCGTGGGCGCACTCCAAGCAGAAGGAGGAGGCGACCCAGAAGGCCAAGGACATCGTGCGCATGTCGGTGGCCCGCACGATCCACCTCGAGCCGTTGCAGGAGTTCGAGTTGCCCGTGAACAAGGCGACCCTGGTGGTCGGCGGGGGCGTGGCCGGGATGACCGCCAGCCTCAGCCTGGCCGAGCAGGGTTTCGAGGTCGAGCTGGTGGAGCGGCAGCCCGAGCTGGGCGGCATGGCGCGCCGGATCCAGACCACCCTCGAGGGCCTGGACGTGCAGGCCTATCTGCGCGGCCTGGTCCGCCGGGTCTACGAGCACCCCCTGGTTCACGTGTCCCACGGGGCGACGATCGCCGAAGCCACGGGCTACGTGGGCAACTTCGTCACCACGGTGCAGGCCGAGGGGCGGGTCAAGACGATCGCGCACGGCGCCGCGATCCTCGCCACCGGCGCCGAGGAGTACAAGCCCAGCGAGTACCGCTACGGCGAGGACGAGCGGGTGTGCACCCAGCTCGAGCTGGAGGAGCGGCTCGCCGCGGGCGACGAAGCGATCGGCCGGGCCCGCAGCGCGGTGATGATCCAGTGCGTCGGCTGCCGGAACGAGCAGCGCAGCTACTGCGCCCGGGTGTGCTGCAGCCAGGCGATCAAGAACGCGCTCGCGCTCAAGCGGCAGAACCCCGAGATGGACGTCACCGTGCTGTTTAGGGACATGCGGACCTACGGGTTCCGGGAAGACTATTACCGCGAGGCCGCGGTGCAGGGCGTGCGCTTCGTCCGCTGGGAGCCCCAAGGCCAGCCCGAGGTGGAGCCGGCCGAGGACGAGGAGGGCCGGCCGGTGCTGCGGGTCAGCGTGCCCGACCCGATCCTCGGCCAGCGGCTCGCGCTCGACGCCGACCTGGTGGTGCTCTCGGCCGCGGTCGTGCCCTCGCAGGGCAACTCCGAGATCGCGCGTCTGTTCAAGGTCACCACCAACCCGGACGGCTTCTTCCAGGAGGCCCATGTCAAGCTGCGGCCGGTGGACGTCGCCGTGGAAGGCGTGTACCTCTGTGGAACCGCACACTATCCCAAGCACCTCGAGGAGGCGATCAGCCAGGCCCACGGCGCGGCCGGCCGGGCCGTCACGCTGCTCTCGCAGGACACGGTCACCGCCTCCGGGTCGGTCTGCGAGGTCAACGAGCAGGACTGCGTGTCCTGCGGGGCGTGCCTCACGGCCTGCGCGTACGGCGCGATCCACTGGCACGAGACCCCGGCGGGCAGGAAGGCCGAGGTCAACCCCGTCCTGTGCAAGGGGGACGGCCTGTGCTGCACCAAGTGCCCGACCAACGCGATCATGCTCAAGCACTTTACCAATGACGAGGTCTTCAGCCAGATCGATGCGGCGCTCTCGGAATCGTGGAGCCCCGAAGATCAGAAGACCGGGACCGGATAGGAAAGGAGGACAGGCATGGCTGATCTCACGCATACGCCGAGGATCGTCGCTTTCCTCTGCAACTGGTGAGCGTACTCGGCGGCAGACCTGTCTGGCGTGACCAGACAAAGCTATGCTCCCGAGATACGGATCATCCGCCTGATGTGCAGCGGCCGGGTGGACCTGGCCTTCCTGCTCCGCGCGTTCCAGAACGGAGCCGACGGGGTGATCATCGGCGGCTGCTGGCCGGGCGAGTGCCACTACGTGACCGAGGGCAACTACGACGCCCTGGGCAACATGTACCTCTGCCGCAAGCTGCTGCAGCACGTGGGGGTCAACCCCGAGCGGCTGCGGCTGGAGTGGATCGCGACCTCTGAGGGCGCCCGCTTCGCCGAGGTGATGAGCGCCTTCGCCGCCAGGGTGCGAGAGCTCGGTCCGCTCGGCCGGGACGAGGGCGTCGACATCGACGTCCTGAAGCTCAAGCTCGACGCACTGAATCACCTGGTTCCGTACATCAAGCTGGTGGAGCGAGAGCGGCTGCGCGTCCCGACCAAGAGCGAGGAGGCGTACAAGGCGTTCTACGCGAGTGACGAGGCGGACCGGCTGTTCCACGAGCTGATCGCCGACAAGCTGACGATCGGCCAGATCCTGATGCTGCTCCGGGAGCGCCCGCGCTCGACCGGGGAGATCTCCGAGCGGCTGGGTCTCGAGCCGTCGGACGTCTCGAGGCATATCCGAACCTCGTCCAGGCAGGGCCTGGTGCGCTACGACGTCGGCCAGAAGTGCTACGCCCTCGCCTGAGCGAGGGCCGCAGAGGATGGGAAAGACCCGCGATGGATGACGATCGGATAGACCAGATCATCGACCGGCACCAGGGCGAGGCCAGCTCGCTGATCCAGGTGCTGCTGGAGATCCAGAGCGAGCACAGCTGGCTGCCCAAGGAGGCGCTGACCAGGGTCAGCGAGCGCCTCGAGGTGCCGCTCACCCGGATCCAGCACATCGCCACCTTCTACAAGGCCTTCAGCCTGGTCCCCAAGGGCCGTCACCAGGTGAACATATGCATGGGGACGGCCTGTCACGTGCGGGGCGCCCCGCGGGTGCTGGACACGCTGCAGGACCTGACCGGCATCCAGCCCGGCGAGACCGACGCAGATCTGAAGTTCAGCCTGGAGACGGTCAACTGCCTCGGCTGCTGTGCGCTGGGACCGGTGGTCGAGATCGACGGGACGGCGCACGGCAAGGTGTCGCCGTCCGAAGCCGCCGAAGTGCTCAAACGCTATGAATAGGTTCAGACGATGCCGCAGCTAAGCTCACCGGCCGACCTCGAACAGCTCAGGCAGGAGATCCTCTCCGGGCGGGATGCCGAGAGGCCCTGCATCACCCTCTGCTCCGGCTCGGCCTGCCTGGCCACCGGCAGCGGAGCGGTCGCGGCGGCGATCGCGGAGGAGCTCGAGAAGCAGGGGCTGAGCGACCGGGTGGATATCCGGCGCACGGGATGCCACGGCTTCTGTGAGCGCGGTCCGATCGTCGTGATTCACCCCGAGGGGATCTGCTACCTGCAGATCACACCCGAGGACGTTCCCGAAATCGTCGCCCGCACGATCCGCGAGGGCGAGGTGATCGAGCGGCTGCTCTGCGTCGACCCGAGCGTCAACGAGGCGATCGTCCACGAGTCCGAGATCCCCTTCTACAAGAACCAGACGCGGCACGTCTTCGGCTCCAATGGCAGCATCGATCCCAAGAGCCTTGACGACTACCTGGCGATCGGCGGGTATTCCGCGCTCAGCAAGGCGCTGTTCGAGATGAGCGCCGAGCAGGTGCTCGAAGAGGTCAAGCGGGCCAATCTCCGCGGGCGGGGCGGCGGCGGCTTCCCGGCGGGGCGCAAGTGGGAGGGCTCCCGCGATGCCCCGGACGAGCCCAAGTACGTGATCGTCAACGCGGACGAAGGCGATCCCGGCGCGTACATGGATCGCAGCCTGCTCGAGGGAAATCCGCACTCGGTGCTGGAGGGGCTGATCATCGGCGGGTACACCATCGGCGCCCACGAGGGCTACGTGTACGTGCGCCAGGAGTATCCCCTGGCGGTCGAGAACCTGGGCGTCGCGATCGCGAGAGCCGAGGAGCACGGCCTGCTGGGCGAGAACATCCTCGGCTCGGGCTTCGACTTCACGGTCAAGGTGCACCAGGGCGCGGGCGCCTTTGTCTGCGGCGAGTCCACGGCGCTGATGACGGCCCTGGAAGGCCGGGTCGGCGAGCCGCGGCCCAAGTACGTGCGCTCCAATGTCAAGGGCCTGTGGGGCAAGCCCTCCGTGCTCAACAACGTCGAGACCTGGGCCAATGTGCCGCTGATCATCAACCGCGGCGCCGACTGGTTCACCCAGCTCGGCACCGAGGGCAGCAAGGGCACCAAGATCTTCTCGCTGGTCGGCAAGATCAACAACACCGGCCTGGTAGAGGTGCCGATGGGCATGACGCTGCGGGAGATCATCTACGACATCGGCGGCGGCATCCCGGGGGGCAAGAAGTTCAAGGCCGTTCAGACCGGCGGGCCCTCGGGCGGCTGCATCCCCGAGGAGCTGCTGGATCTGGAGGTCGGCTTCGACGAGCTGACCGAGGCCGGCTCGATGATGGGCTCCGGCGGTATGATCGTCGTCGACGAAGATACCTGCATGGTGGACTTCGCCCGCTACTTCATCAACTTCCTCACCGAGGAGAGCTGCGGCAAGTGCCTGCCCTGTCGCGAGGGGCTGCGGCAGATGCACAAGATCCTGACCAACATCTGCGAGGGTCGGGGCCAGCCGGGCGACATCGAGACCCTGGAGGAGCTCTCCGAGGTCGCGATCGAGGCCTCGCTGTGCGCCCTGGGCAAGAGCGCCCCCAATCCGTTCTTGAGCACGGTGCGCTACTTCCGCGACGAGTACTTGGCGCACATCGAGGAGAAGCGCTGTCCGGCCCTGTCCTGCAAGGCGCTGATCTCGTACCACATCGATCCGGAGAAATGCCAGGGCTGCATGATCTGCCTGCGCAAGTGCCCGACACAGGCGATCGAGGGCGGCAAGCGGACGATCCACGTGATCGACCAGGACAAATGCACCAGGTGCGGCTCGTGCCTCGACGTCTGCCCGGACAAGTTCTCCGCGGTGCGAAAGATCTCGGGTGAGCCGGTTCCGCCGCCCTTGCCGGAGGCGCAGCGCGCGATCGCCGGAAAGGGGAAGGCCGATGGCTGAGCTGCGGATGCAGATCGACGGCCGCGAGGTGATCGCCGAGGAGGGGATGACCGTACTCGAGGCCGCGCTGGGCGCGGGGATCGAGATCCCCTCCCTCTGCTACCACGAGAAGCTCGAGCCCTTCGGCGGGTGCCGGCTGTGCCTGGTCGAGGTGGAGTCGGGCGGCCGCACCCGGCTCGTGGTCTCCTGCGTGTACCTCGCCGAGGATGGGCTGGTGGTGCGGACCCGCTCCGAGAAGATCGACAAGATCCGCAAGACCCTGCTCGAGCTGCTGCTGGCGCACGCCCCGGACGCCCCGGCGTTGCAGGAGCTGGCCGAGGAGTACGGCGCGGATCGGAACCGCTTCGAGAAGGAGGCCAGCTTCTGCGTCCACTGCGGACTGTGCGTGCGCTACTGCGCCGAGGTGAAGCAGAAGCACGCGGTCGGTTTCATCGATCGGGGCATCGGCAAGGAGATCAGCTTCATCCCCGAGATCGCGGCCCGCGAGTGCCCCAGCTGCAAGGAGTGCTTTCCGCTCTGTCCGACCTCGTACCTGCAGGCCGCGTACGTGCTGGTCGAGGGCCTCGCGTTTCCCCCATGACACTTCCCGACTCGTTGCTCGATCGCGCAAGGGAGCTCGAGGCCCAGGGGTACGAGCGCGGCTCCGTGGTCGACGCGTCCCGCCGGGACGAGCTGCTCGAGCTGTACCGGGAGCTGGGCCGGGAGGTGGTTGTGCTCGAGGGCGCGGTGCCCCCGGACGGTCAGGAGTGCACCGAGTGCCTCGTCGGCGCCAACCTGGTGACCTTCTTCATCAAGAAGACCTGACATCAGGTTGACCTCGACTTTTTTGCGTGCTTAACTCGCGCGGTCATGAAAACAGATATTCAGATGGTGGAGCCATGAGCACCAGTTCCGCGGAGGAAGCAGCGGCCGGCACGCAGATCGGCAACTACGGCCGGGTGGCCCTGCGCGTGCCCGCCGCGCTGGCCTGGACCCTGGCGCTGCATTACTACCTGCTGGCGCGCGGTTTGGTGGGCCCGCGGTACTGGCGTACGCACCGCGGCATCGACGTGATCGGCCAGTGGGGCGCCGGCCTGGCCTACATCATGGGCGTGCGCATCCACAAGCGCAACGAGCGCAACTGGCCGATGGGCGACGTGATCATCTCCAACCACATGGGCTTCCTCGACGTGCCGATCCTGTTGAGCCAGTTTCCCTCGGTGTTCATCATCAAGGCAGAGATGCGCAAGGTCTTCTTCTTCGGGAAGCAGCTCGAGCGCGAGGGGCACGTGTTCGTCGACCGCGGCAGCAAGGACTCGCGGCTCTCGGCCCGTGAGGGCGCACGCCGAGTGCTCGAGGAGGGCGACCGGCTGATCGTGTTCCCCGAGGGTCGCGCCAGCCCCGGCGCCAAGCGCCGGCCCTTCAAGAAGTTCTGCTTCTTCGAGGCCAAGCGCCAGGGCAAGCTCGTCGAGGCCTGCGTGATCGACTACCTGCCCGACCGCAGCATGCTCAAGTGGGACGTCAACCGCGGCATGCTGCCCCAGCTGATCGAGCTCTTCGGCCGGCCGCGCACCGACGTGAGCATCGAGTTCCTGCCCTCCGAGCTTGTCGACGACCCAGACGAGGCGGCCGAGCGTTACCACGACCTGATCGAGGGCAAGCTGCGCGAGTACGACCGCGAGGCCGGCCGCGAGTCCGAGGACTAGGAGCGAGGGGGCTGCCGCGACGTGGCATCCGGCTTCCGAGGCGCGCTGAACCGGTTTCTCTCCAGGCACCTGGAGACGATCCTCAAGATCCCTGGCTCGCGGCTGTATCGCAAGGCGGTGCGCCAGAGTCGGGACTGCGCCGCGACCCAGGCCGCTGTGCTCGACGAGATCCTCGACTACGCCGGCGAGACCGAGTTCGGCCGCGAACACGGCTTCTCCGAGATCAAGGGCTACGAGGAGTTCCGGCGCCGGGTGCCGGTGCGTGACTACGAGCAGCACCGGGCGTGGGTCGAGCGGCACGCGCGGGGCGAGGAGGGCGTGCTCTTCCCGGGCAAGCCGATCATGTACAACGTGTCCAGCGGCACCACGGCCGCGCCCAAGTTGATCCCGGTGACCCCGTACGCCTTCGAGCGAACGATCAAGGACCGTGGCAAGCTCTGGCTCTACGGCGTGATGCGTCACTACCCCGGCGTGTTCAAGGGCAAGGACTTGAGCCTGGTCAGCTCCGCGGTGGAGGGGCACACCGAGGACGGCACGCCGTACGGCTCCCTCTCGGGGATGGTCTACTCCAATATCCCCGAGTTCATGAAGCTGGTGCACACGATTCCCGCGAGCGCGGTGGACATCGCCGACCACCGGGCCAAGGTCTACACCATGCTCCGCTTCGGCCTGGGCAGCGACGTGTCGGTGGTGCTCACCGGAAACCCGAGCACGGTGCACAACCTGGTGACCAACGCCGACGCCTGGAAGGAAGATCTGATCCGCGACATCCGCGACGGCACGCTCAGGGCAGACCTCGAGCTGGAGCCCGAAATCCGCGCCGAGCTCGAGGCGTCGCTGTCGCCGGATGCGGACCGGGCCGCCGAGCTGGTGCGCCTCGCCGGCGCGCACGAGACCCTGCGGCCGGCCGAGTACTGGCCCAGCCTGCGACTGGTGCATACCTGGAAGAACGGAAACTGCGCGATGTTCATCCCGCGGATCCGGCCCTGGTTCCGGGAGGACACCCCGATCCTCGACTTCGGGTACATCGCCTCCGAGGTCGCGGCCACGGATCTGCTCGACCCGGAGACAGACGGCTCGATCCTCGCCGTGGGCAACGCCTTCTTCGAGTTCGTTCCGCTGGGGCAGGAGGATGCAGCCGACAAGACCTTCCTCATGGCGCATCAGCTCGAGGAGGGCCAGGCGTACTTCATCTACGTGACGACCTTGAGCGGACTGTATCGCTACGACATGAATGACGTCGTCGAGGTGGCCGGTCACTTCCACACAACGCCGATCCTGCGCTTCCTGTACAAGGGCAAGGGTATCACCAGCATCACCGGCGAGAAGCTGTCCGAGGCGCAGCTGATCGAGGCCGTACGGCGGGCGAGCGCGGAGATGGACGTGCAGACCGAGTTCTTTGTCGGGTACGCCGATGCCGAGCAGCAGGTGTACCGCCTGTTTGCCGAGTTCACCGGAGGCCTGGCTCCGGAGCGGGTGGGCGCCTTCGGGGAGGCCGCGGACCGGGCGCTGCGCGAGGTCAACGTGGAGTACCAGGCCAAGCGCAAGAGCGATCGGCTCGCCCCGCTCGCGGTCGAGCCGGTGGGCCCGCGGTTCTTCGACCGGTACCGCTCGCTGCGGCTGGCCGAGGGCGCGCCCCTGGGCCAGTTCAAGTGGATGCAGCTCTGCTCGGGCGATGCCACCCTGGAGCGGCTGAAGCGGCTGACCGACACTTCGGATCCGGTATAGAGCCAGCTGCCCCAGCAGCCGGTGAGTGACAGTTCCGCGCCGGTCCGGTGTTTCACCGGTAGAAACTGCTCGGGGGATGCCACCATGGAGCGGACTATGCGGCCGATCGAAATGGTCGACCAATTGAGACCGGAATTCGGGCTGGCTGCATGATCGACGGTGAGCGCAGGACTCCGTTGTTAATCGGTTTTTTCATGCCCAATAACCCGCGTGCGGTACCGAACACGTGTGCGAGTTCGCACGAGCGACAATTCTGGTAAAACGAGGAAAAAATCCTCTTGACCTGCGCTTCAAGGTCGCGTACCTATTCACGTTCCACCAATGCCCTGCGATTGGAGGAGGAGTTGTATGCGTAGATACGACATCGCGATCATCGGTATGGGCTGCAACCTGCCGGGCGCATCCTCGGTCGACCGCTACCGGGAGAGCATCTTCTCCGGCGAGAGCTTCATCAAGAAGATGCCTGAGCGGCTGTGGCACCTCGATAACTTCTTCTCGGCTGATTTCTCCAATCCAGAGAAGTCCGTGGCCAACTTCGGCGCCTTCCTCGATGAGTTCGAGTTTCCCTTCCTCGACTACCGGTTGCCGCCGAACTCGGCCAAGGGGACCGATCCGGCCCAGCTGGTAATGGTGGAGACCACCCGCGAGGCGCTGGATGACGCGGGCATCGAACCGCGCTCCGCAGCGCTGGAGAACGCGATCACGGTCATCGGTGCCAGCGGTGTGGACGGGTTCGCTCATACCACGACCTATCTCCGCCGGCATCGTTTCTTCAAGCACCTGCGGTCGGAACTCCGGGAGCGAGGCATTCCGGACGATCAGATCGAAAGGCTCGAGAAGCAGTTCGCCGAGGTGCTCTCCGCGCGTGGCCACTACTGGAATGCGGCCAACGCGGCGGTGGGCAACATCCCGTCCACGATCTCCAACCGCGTGGCCCAGGTCTTCGGCATCAAGGGCTTCAACATGACGGTGGACGGGGCCTGCGCTTCGTCCTTCATCGCGCTCAATGTGGCCTGCCAGGCCCTGATGGCGGGCGACGCCCGGGTCGCGATCGCGGGCGGTTGCGACCTCGGCACCAATCCCTCGATCTACATCGGTTTCTCCCGCGTGGACGGGCTGAGCAAGACCGGCAACTCGAATCCCTTCGACCACACCGCCGACGGCCTGGTCATCGGCGAGGGTGTGAACGCCGTGGTGATCAAGCGCCTGGAAGACGCCGTCGCGGACGGCGATCGGATCCATGCCGTGATCCGGGGCATCGGCACCTCCAGCGACGGCGCCGGGCAGGCGATCTACGCCCCGGCGATGCCGGGACGCATCGAGGCGCTCGAGATCGGCCTGCGCAACGCGGAGACCGACCCCAGCGAGGTGCAGTACATCGAGGCGCATGCCACCTCGACCATCGTCGGCGACGCCACCGAATACGATTCCGTGGCCTTGGTGTACGGCAAGGATCGCGATCCCGCGGACCCGCTGCGCCTGGGCAGCGTCAAGGGGCAGATCGGTCACCTCAAGGCCGCGGCCGGCGTGGCCGGGCTGATCAAGACCGTGCTGGCGATGGAGGAAGGCCGCTTCCCGCACATGCCTCGCTTCACCAAGCTCACCCCCGAGGCCGAGCACCCCTCGGCGGCGGTGGTCGTGCCCAACAAGGTGGAGCCCTGGGAGCCGCGGCCGAATGGCAAGCGCGTCGCCGCGGTGACCGCATCGGGATTCGGCGGCGTGAACTTGCACGTGATCCTCGAGCAGGGCGAGCAGTACACGCCGCCGACCAGCCGGGCCCAGGTCTCCCGCGAGATGGCCGTGGTCGGCGTGGCCTGCCGGGTGCCGGGCGCCGACTCGGTGGAGCGATTCTGGGACAATGTCACCGCGGGCAAGAATGTGTTTACCAGGGTCGACGCCAAGGCGCTCGACTGGGAGGATCACTTCGACGCCGGGCCGGAGAACGAACGCATCACCACCCGGACCGTGGGCCGGCTCGATGATTACGAGTTCGACTACCTCAAGCACAAGATCTTCCCCAAGGCCGTATCCCAGATCGCGCCGACCCAGTTCCTCGGCCTTGACCTGTCGGACCAGCTGCTCGACGGCGCCGGGCTCGATATTGCCGAGCGCAAGCGCATCGGCGTCAGCCTCGGGGCGATGCACGACGACCACTTCCCGACGATCTTCTCCCCCTCGCTCGACGACGAGTACACCACCGCGATCCGCGAGACCAAGGAAGCGCAGGCCATCGAGCCCGGGGCGCTCGAGGCGAGTCTGCGACGGTCGATCGAGACTTTCCGCAAGGCGAGCCCGCCGGTGACCGAGCACACGCTGCCCGGCTGGATGACCAACGTCGTGGCCGGCCGGATTGCCAACAAGCTCAACCTCAGCGGCCCCAACTTCACGGTGGACACGGCCTGCTCCTCCGGGGTCGCCGCGCTGTTGCCTGCGATGTACCTGCTGATGTTCGGTGACGTCGACATGGTGATCAGCGGCGGGCTGAACCGGCAGCTCGGCGCCGAATTCACCTGCGGCGTTTGCACCCTGGGCGCCGTGGCCGAGGACATACCGCGGCCCTTCGACGAGCGCGGCCAGGGTTTCCTGATCAGCGAGGGCGGTGTGCTGTACCTGCTCAAGCGTCTGGAAGACGCCCGCCGCGACGGCGATGAGATCGTTGCGATCGTGCATTCGGTGTCCGGCTCCTCGGAGGCGGACAGCAAGAGCATGGTCGCTCCGAGCGAGGCGGCGGTGCGGCGATCGATCCGCAACGCGATGGACAAGACCGCCATCCGCCCGGAGCAGATCGGCGTGGTCGATACCCACGGTTCGGCCAACGTGGCCTCCGACCTGGCGGAAGCCGCTTCGCTGGACGCCGAGCTACCGCGCGCCGAGGGTGGCGCTCCGCTGCAGATCACGGCGATCAAGTCGCACCTCGGGCATCTGTACGGCGGCTCGGGTGCGACGTCGGTGCTCAGCACGATCCAGACCCTGCGGACCAGGACCGTGCCGGGCATCCGCAATCTGGAGCGAATCCGCCCCGAGATCGAGAGCCGGCTTCAGCGCATCGAGCCGCGGAAGGGCACCAGGCCCTTGCCGCCGGGTGTTGGCGCGGGCGGGGTCAACTCGCTCGGCCTGGGCGGGGCCAACTACTTCGCAGTGCTCTCGGTTCCAGAGGCCGAGGAGGCGCGGGAAGCGGCCGGCGACACATCGGACGCGGGCGTGGAGGCCCGCGGCCGGGACGAGGCCGCAGCGGCGCCTCCGCCGTCCGCGGCGGCGCCTCCGCCGTCCGCGGCTCCGCCGTCCGCGGCTCCGCCGTCCGCGGCGTCATCGCCGCCCGCGTCCCGGCCCTCCCGGCCCGTGATCCGGGCGGGTGACGAGGGCTCGGCCAACATCTTCGTCTGCCTGGCCGAGGACAAGAAGAGCCTGCTCGCCACCCTGGAGCTGGCGCTGAAAAAGGGCGAGATCCCGCTGTTCATCGCCGAGAGCAGCGCCGTGACCCTGCGGCTGGCCGTCACCTTCCGGGACCAGCCGGAGCTGAAGGACAAGCTCAAGGCCGTGATCGCGATGCTGGTCAAGGGACACCCCCTGGCCCCGCTGCAGTCCAAGGGCGTTTTCGCGGCCGAGGTGGTTCCGGACGCGCCGGTGGAGAAGCTGGCCTTCACCTTCCCGGGCCAGGGCATGCAGTACATCGGGATGGGACGCCATCAGTACGAGACCAACCCGGTGTTCCGCCGGGTCTATGACCAGATCGACGAGCTGTCGCGGGAGAGCTTAGACTTCGGCTTCCTCGATCACGTGTTCGGTGACAAGAACGACGAGGCGATCGCCGAGGAGCTGGGCACCCTGCTCGGCGCCCAGGTCTCGACCTTTGCCGTCGAGGCTGCCACGGCCGCGATGCTCGAGGACATGGGCGTGCAGCCCGACGTGGTGCTGGGCCAGAGCTTCGGTGAGTTCTGCGCTCTGGTTGCGGCCGGCGCGTGGGACGTGGAGACCGGCTTCCGGGCCGTCGAGGCCCGGATCCAGGCCGCAGAGATCGTCAAGAACAGCAGCCCGATCCCGCTGGGCATGATGAGCATCGCCTGCTCCGTGGAGCAGCGCGACGCCCTGCTGGCGACCGCAGGCGATAGGGCGCTGCTCACCAACACCAACGCACCGGGCCGGTTCATCTTTGCCGGCGAGCTCGAGGCGGTGAAGAACATCGTGACCATGGCCAAGAGCTTCCGCGCCGAGGCCTCGCTGCTGCCGATCGGCAGCGCCTTCCACTCCCGCTTCATGCAGCCAGCGGTCGAGCCCTTCCGGGAGGCGCTCAGGCAGCTGCCCTGCCAGGCGCCCCGGATTTCGATTCTCTCCACGGTCACCGGCGAGTACATCGATCCCGACGGCGTGAGCAGCGAGAGCCTGGCCGATCACTTTGCCAGCCAGCTGCTGCTTCCCGTCAACCTGGTCCGAGACGTCAACCGGCTGTACAACGACGGCGTGCGGCACTTCCTCGAGATCGGGCCGCGCTGGCCGTTGACCAAGATGGTCGGCGTGACGCTCGAGGGCAAGCCCTTCCGCGCGGCGCCGACCCTGCATCCCAAGGTCGGTGACGATGAGATGTTCCTACGGGCACGGGCCTTCCTGATGGCCTTGCGCCACCTCGAGTCGTCGGCCACGCGGCAGAACCTGCCGGAGCTGTTCTCCAGCAACTTCATCGAGTACCTGCAGGCGCGGGAGCCCGCGATCCTGTCGCTGATCGAGGAGGTGCACGGGCGGTTCCTCGAGCGGGCGCGCTTCGACGCGGCCCGCGGGGTCGAGCCGGCCGCCAGCGCCGAGCCCGCGCCCCGGCCCAAGGCGCCGAGGCCTAGCGCCCCGGCCGCGGAGCGGCCGGCGACCGCGACCGCACCCGCGCCAGCCCCCGTCCCCGCGACCGCCCCCGCCGCCGCTGTCGGCGCCGCTCCGGCCGCCGACGTCGCGGTCTGGGTCGATCGCCTGCGCGAGCGTCTGGTGGAGGTGACGGGGTACCCGGCGGAGATGCTGGACCAGGACCTCGATCTCGAGGCCGACCTCGGCGTGGACTCGGTGCAGCGCGCCGAGATCTGGACCTCGCTGCTGGGTGAGTACCAGCTCGACCCCGAGGCCCGTCCGGGCAAGGGCGTGCGCACGATTCGCTTCCTGGCCGAGACCCTGGCCGAGTTCGGCGGGGCCAAGGTCGCCGCGAGCGCCAGCGCTGCGGCGCCGTCCCCGGCCGCCGACGCCGCGGTCTGGGTGGACCGCCTGCGCGAGCGTCTGGTGGAGGTGACGGGGTACCCGGCGGAGATGCTGGACCAGGACCTCGACCTCGAGGCCGACCTGGGCGTGGACTCGGTACAGCGCGCCGAGATCTGGACCTCGCTGCTGGGCGAGTACCGGCTCGACCCCGAGGCCCGTCCGGGCAAGGGCGTGCGCACGATCCGCTTCCTCGCCGAGACCCTGGCCGAGCTGGGCGGCGCGGCGCCGGCCGCGCCCGAGCCGGTCCCCGTGACCGCGCCGCCACGGACGGCCACGACCGACGCCTCGATCTGGGCCGAGCGGCTGCGCGAGAAGCTGGTCGAGGTGACGGGCTATCCGGCGGACATGCTCGAGGTGCACCTCGATCTCGAGGCCGACCTCGGCGTGGATTCGGTGCAGCGCGCCGAGATCTGGACCTCGCTGCTGGCCGAGTACCGGCTCGATCCCGAGACGCGCCCGGGCAAGGGCGTGCGCACGATCGCCTTCCTCGCCGAGACCCTGGCCGCGCTCGACGCCGGCGCGACAGTCTCCGGGGCCGACGCGGCGTCCGAGGCCGACGTGGCGAGCGAGGCCTCCGTTGACACGGCGCCGGCCGCAACCGCGGCGGCGCCGTCTGCGGGCGCCCCGGACGAGGGTGTCGCGATCTGGATCGATCGGCTGCGCGATCGGCTGGTCGAGGTGACGGGCTATCCGGCGGACATGCTCGAGGCGCACCTCGATCTCGAGGCCGACCTGGGCGTGGACTCGGTGCAGCGCGCCGAGATCTGGACCTCGCTGCTGGACCAGCACCGGCTCGATCCCGAGGCGCGCCCGGGCAAGGGCGTGCGCACGATCGCCTTCCTCGCCGATACCCTGGCCCGGCTGGAGCAGGCCGGGGCGGAAGCGGAGCAGGCCGAGAGCGCGGCGCCCGGGCCCGCCGCAGCCGAGCAGGCCGAGACCGCGCCGGCGGCCGGGGCCGCGAGCACGACGGACCGTTGCCAGCTGCTGGTGACCAGTCACGAGAGCCTGCCCTCGGACGAACTCGCCCCCTTCACCTGTCGCAAGGTTCTCGCCGTGCTCGGCGCGGTAGACGCCGGACACAGCGCTGTCGTGGAGCACCTCCGCGAGCAGGACATCGAGGTCGCCACGATCCTGGCCGCGGACATCGCCCGGCTGAGCCCGGCGGGCGTGATGGCCCGGCTCGACGGCTGCGACACCCTGGTGTACCTCGCTCATCGTGGGCTGGTCGAGATGCGGGCCGACGGGGCCGAGCTGTGTGAGGCGCTCGGACGCGAGACCGACATCCTCTTCAGCGCTTTCCGGGCCCTGGCGCCGGCCCTGGCCCAGGACCCGGTGCGCGTGCTCGTCCCGGTTTCCCAGGACGGCGCCTTCGGCACGCTGGGCGACCGGCCCTTTGCCATGCTCGGCGCCTTCCCGGCCGGGTTCGTGCGCAGCATGCAGCGGGAGCTGCCCGACTGCCGGTTCCAGCTCCTCGATGCGGGCCAGCTGGGCTGGGCCGAGGTCGTGGGCCGCCAGATCGACGTGCTCGCGCCCCAGCTCGAGGTCGGATTCACGCCGGCCGGCCGCGTGGTACCCACGCTGGCCCGGCTGGCGCCGGCCCTTGAGCGGCGGTCTCGGCTGGACCGAGGCGATCTGGTCCTGGTGACCGGCGGCGCCCGCGGCATCGTCTTCGAGTGCGTGCTCGGTCTGGCCCGGAGCGTGGGCTGCCGGCTCCTGCTCACCGGCCGGACTCCGCTGCCCGAGGGCGAGCCCGACTGGCTCGGGGTCGGGCCCGATGAGATCACCGTGGCCATTCGTAACCTCGAGATCGACCTCGTTCGCTCCGAGGGGCTCAACCTCGGCGACGCCAAGAAGCACGGGCGACTCGCCCGCTCTCAGTGGGAGCTGGTCCGCAACCTCGGGCGGCTCGAGGCGCTGGGCATCGAAGTGCGCTACGAGGTCTGCGACGTCACCAATTCCGGGGAGCTCGGCGCGCTGGTGCGCAGGGCATCTTCGGACAGCGAGATCCGCGGTGTGATCCACGGGGCCGGCGTGCAGCGGTCCAAGCTGATCGGGGAGCTGGACGACGAGGCGGTCGAGCGCACGATGGCGACCAAGCTCGGTCCGCTGTTCACGCTGCTCGACGAGCTCGACTGGTCCAAGGTCGCGGTCTTCTCGGCCTTCGGCTCGGTCACCGGTCAGTTCGGCAACGCCGGCCAGACCGACTACGGCCTGGCCAACGACCTGCTGACCTGGGCGGTCAAGGACATCGGCCTCGGCCATCCGCACCTGCAGGCGCAGACCATCGAGTGGACGGCCTGGGCCGGCGCCGGGATGGTGACCGAAGAGGAGATCAAGCGCTTCGAGGAGGCGGGCCTGACGCCGCTGGACGTGGCGTCGGGCGTCGAGCTGTTCCTCGAGGGGCTGAACGGCTCCTCCAGGCCTCAGCTAGCGGCCTTCAATCCTTCGGCGGGCTTTGCCTCGACCCGCCGTATCGTCGAGCATCCGATCGCTGCTCGGCCGCGGACGCAGCTGCTCGACGATACCGGCAGCGGCGGCGCGCCAGTCGCGCGACTCTCGCTGGACGGCGACGTGTACCTCAAGCAGCATCTGGTCAACGGTGAGCCGGTGGTGCCGGGCACCTTCATCGCTGAGATGTTCCACGAGGCGGCCCGCCAGGAGGATCTGAAGCCCAGCGAGATGAGCTTCCGCCGTCCGTTCTCGATCCGGCAGGACGACTTCGAGGTCGAGGTGGTGCGCATCGAGGACTCGATGATGCTGGTTCCGGCCAGCCGGCCGGAGCTGGAGCCGAAGGGCTTGATGAACTTGAGCTTCGCCACCTGCCGGGTCGGCAAGGCTGCGCCGCGCACGAGCAAGCGGACGGTCGACGAGCTCGGCTTCGATCGAGACGATCTGCAGGCGCTGCAGGCGGCGAGCGGCGCGGCCGGGGAGGCCAGCTTCTACTCGCTGCTCGACAGGAACTTCTCCAGCGCTCTGCGCACCGGGCCGGTCTTCCGCGGCATCCAGTCCACGGTCGAGCGTGGCGATCGCTTCCTGGGGCTGGTCACGCTCACCGAGGAGGCCGCGGCGATGCTGGAGGTCCCGGGAGGATTCGAGTTCAACCCGGTACTCGCCGACATGGCCGTGCAGGTGGCCTGCTCCTGGGCCATGCAGACCCACCAGGTGATGGCGATTCCGGCCGAGGTCGGCGAGATGGACGTGGAGTCCAGGAGCCATGCCCGACAGGCGGTCGTGGTCTGCCGCGCGCTCGAGCTCTCGCCCGAGCAGACGGTGGTGAACGTCGCCGTTCGCGAGCTGGACGGAAAGCTGGTGTTCGGCCTCGACCGGCTCGTGCTCAAGACCATCGCCCGTATCGAGGACGCCCCGTCCTCCAAAAAAAAAACACTCGGTCGCCTGAAAGACCGCTCTCTGCCCTCGGACAATGACGTAGTCGTCATCGGCGCGGGCCTGGGCGGGCTGACCTCGGCCCTCGAGCTGGCGAGTCGCGGGCTCAAGGTCTGCGTGCTGGAGCAGCATCGCGTCCCCGGCGGGTACGCGCACAGCTTCAGGCGCAAGGGCTACACCTTCGACGTCTCCCTGCACCACATCGCCGGCTTCGACCCGGGCGGTTCGACCCGCGCCCTGCTGGGCAAGCTCGGCGTGCTGGACAAGCTCGAGCTGCACCGGCAGGACAGCGTGTTCAATGCGGAGTTCCCGGACTTCTCGATCTCCCTGCCCAATCGGAAAGCAGCGCTGATCGAGACATTGATCGAGCGCTTTCCCGACGAGAAGCAGGGTCTGGTCGCGCTGATCGATCAGGTCGACGAGATCCGTCTGGCGCAGATCGGGCCCTGGCTGTTCGACGAGGGCATGGACACCAAGGCCTTTGCGACCAAGGCCGAGTACGAGGGCCGGACGCTGAACGACCTGCTGCTCGAGCACATCTCGGACCCGGAGCTGCTCGGCGTGCTGGGCCAGGTGTGGATGTACCTCGGCCTGCCGCCCGGCTCCCTGGCAGCCTCCTTCTCCTCCTGCGTCTTCAGCAGCACCTTCCTCGAGGGGGCGTACCACGTCGTGGGCGGCGGGGCCGCGTTGGCGGATGCCATGGTCGAGCGCCTGCGCGAGCTTGGAGGCGAGTGCGTCACCCGGGCACCGGTGAAGCAGGTGGTCGTGGAGGATCGCGTCGCCCGGGGTGTGGAGCTGGATAGCGGTGAGGTCGTGTCGGCCCGGGCGGTGATCTCGAACGCGGATCCGCATCAGCTGTTCGGTAATCTGGTGCCCAAGGCTGCGGTGTCCGATGCCTTCCGCTACCGCATCGACCGGCTGGAGGCCTCGACCTCGCTGTTCGCGACCTATCTCGGTCTCGACCGCCCGCCGAGCGAGCTGGGCGTCCGGCCGGGAGTGACCTTCATCAGCTACGACAACGATCACCAGCAGAACTACCAGTGGTCGCTGGCCGGCGATCTCGAGCGCACCAGCTGGTGCATGACCAGCTACGAGTCCGCGGATCCCGACGTGGCTCCCGAGAGCGCCGGCGTGATCTCGATCGCCGAGATCGCGCCGCCCGGCGAGTGGCTGGAGCTCGATCAGAAGGGATACCGCGAGCGCAAGGCCGAGACGTACCGGCGCCTGCTGGACAAGTACGAGACGCGCTTCCCGGGCCTGAAGGCTCACACGGTGGTCCGGGAATTCGCCACCCCGCGGACCATGGCGCGCTTCACCCGCAATCATCTGGGTGCGGTGTACGGGCTGGCGCAGACCTGCGATCAGGCCGACAGCAAGCGCCTGCCGAACCGTACGCCGATCTCGGGCCTGTTCCTCACCGGCGCCTGGACGCGCTCGGGGGGAGGTTACGAAGGCGCGATGATGGCAGGGCTGCAGACCGCGGTCCCGGTGCTGGCCGAGCTCGGCGGCTCCACCGGCGAGCTTCCGGCCGCTGCCGATGCGGCCGACGGGCCCGAGAGCATCGCGATCGACGTGCGCGTGGCGCCCGAGGACCTGGACGCCCAAGGGCTGGCCGGTCCGGATGCGTACCTGCGGTACATGGATCGCGGGCGGGTGGAGTACTGCGAGGAGATCTGCCGCCGGCGAGGTGAGGACTCGTGGGTCGATCGTTTCGTGGTCAACGTGTACAGCTTGCGGGCCCGGTTCCTCGAGCCGACGCGGCGGGGGGACCGCCTGCGCGTCATCAGCTCTGCGGGCAAGACCTCCTCGCACCGCGCCACGTACAGCCAGCACATCGTCAATGCCTCCACCGGTGCAGACGTGGTCGACGCCGAGGTGGAGCTGCTGTTCCTCGACAACGACCGTACCCTCGTGCCGGTGCCCGACGGCGTGGCCGAGGCCAAGAGGGACCCGGTTGGACGCAAGAGTCCCCGCGCCCCGCTGGATGACGACCAGTACGGGTTTAAGATGCCGCTGCGGGTCTACTACGAGGACACCGACGCGCAGGGCATCACGTACCACGTGTCCTACATCCGGTTCTGCATACGAGCGATCTTCGAGATGTTCGAGAGCGAGGCCGCCAGGGGCGTCGGGCTGACGCAGGTCGGCGCCGGGGACGACGGGGCGCTGGAGCCCGCTTTCAGGATCACCAATCTCGAGCTCCGCTTCCTGGATTCCTCCGCGCTCAACGACCGCCTCGAGGTGCAGACTGGCGGCCGGAGCCTCTCGTCTCATCAGGCCGAGATCCACCAGCGTATCGTCAAGGCGGACAGCGGCGAGACGGTGGTGGACTTGATCAGCGAGCTGGAGTTCAGGGACGGCGAGGGGCGGCTGGTGCCGGTCCCGGAGAGCCTCAGCGAGATCCTGTCGGATCTGGCGCAGGCCTGATCCGGGGAGGCCGAGACCGTGCCCGCTCCCTGCCAGTCGAACGCCGCGCCGGAGTCGATCGGGAATCTCCCGGGCGAGGAGCTGCTCGATCGGCTGGAGCGCCAGGCCCACCTGTGGCTGTGCTTCCCGGAGGAGGATCCGGATCCATCACTGCTGGGGCGGCTGCGTTCCCTGCTCTCCGCGGGCGAGCGACAGCGTCACGACCGCCTGCAGCGGGAGCGCGAGCAGCGGCTGTTCCTTGTCGCGCACGCGCTGACTCGCCTCGTGCTCTCGCGCTACCTCGGGCTGCCGCCGGAGGCGCTGTGCTTCGAGGCGGACGGTCACGGTCGCCCCGAGCTCTGCGTGGAGCAGCGCCGCCCGGAGCGGCTGGCATCGGCGGCTGGCGGTACACGCTCGATCAGCTTCAACCTGTCCCATACCCCGGGTTGCGTCGCCTGCCTGGTGAGTGCGGTGTCGATGTCGGGGGTGGACGTGCAGGTCACCAGCGCCGTGGCAGATCCGCTGCGGGTCGCCGGGACCTATCTCTCCGCCGCCGAGCAGCGGCACCTGCAAGGGCTGCCAGAGGATCGGCGGCGCCACCGGTTCTTCGAGCTGTGGACGCTGGGCGAGGCGTATCTCAAGGCGCGCGGCACGGTCGAGCTGTCGCCCGAGAGCTATACCTTCCTCGTCGACGATGAAGACGATCAGATTCGCGTCAGCTTCGAGCCGACCCTCGGCGACGACGACCGCGACTGGCAGTTCGAGCTGTCGCGGCCCAGGCCCGAGCACGTGCTGGCCCTGGCGCTGCGCCGGGGCCGGAGCAGGGATCTCGAGGTGGTGCAATCTGCGACGAGGGGGCTGCGTTCGCTGCTCGGTCCCGGGGGGGCGAGATGAGCATCTCCAAATGCCTGATCGCGGAGGAGTATCGCGAACTGGTCCGGCGTAGCTCGTGGAAGTTCGGCCGGCCCCAGGTGATGGAGATCGGCCTGCGCTACTTCGAGGAGCACCCCGAGGAGGTGAGCCAGATCGCAAGCAATTTGCGATACATGGGGCTTTCCGACAGCGGGAGCGACCTCAACGCGGTTCTAGAGGGGATCGTGGCGCACTACTACGAGAAGCTGTTCGTGCTGGTGAAAACCTACGAGACCTACTGGATCGCCAAGAACCGCATCGATATCGGAGACAGCCTGGAGCCCTTCCGCGAGGCTCGCGAGACCGGCAAGGCGGTGTTCATCGGGCAGGCCCACTTCGGAGCGACCTACCTGATGGCCGGCGCCCTGGCCGTGCACGGACTGGACCAGCATGTGGTAGGCTACTTTCCGGAGCCCGTGGGCGGGATGTTGCAGGAGAGCGGTCGAGTGCTGAGCGAGAGGTACCAGGCGGGCCACACACGGGTGCTCAATCTGGCCCACGCCGAGGTCGACGTTCCCCTGGAGATGATGCAGCTGCTGTCGAGGAAGAAGATCCTTTCCAACGTCTATGACGAGAACAACAAGTTCTGCAAGCGGGTGACCCTGCTGGGCAAGCCGCTCATGGGCGGTACGGGCATGGACCTGATCTTGCGCAACTTCAGCGACGAGAAGGTGATCGTGGTAACGCCATTCCTGGTCCGCACCTCCGACGAGACCTTTCGCTACGAGCTCGACAGGCACCGCCTGGCCGACGGGGATATCATCGCCAGCGCCTTCCGCTCGCTGGAGCGGCGGGTGCGGGAGCACCCCGAGCAGTGGTACTTCATCCGTGAGCTGCACGAGAGCTTCCCCAGGAGCGAGGTGCAATGAGCGAGGTGTTACAGGTCGGGATCGACGTCGGCTCGACGACCGTCAAGGCGGTCGTGATGGATGTATCCGGGCAGATCCTCTGGAAGCGCTACGAGCGTCACGGCACGCGCCAGGCAGCCCTGGTGCGCGACTTCCTGGCCGCGATCGAGGACGGGTTCACCGGGCGGCCGCTGCGCGTCTTCGTCACCGGCAGCGGCGGGCGGGCCATCGCCCCGCATATCAACGCCAGCTACATCCAGGAGGTCAACGCGGTCACCTACGCCGTGGAGCGGCTCTGCCCGGGGACGGGCTCGGTGGTGGAGCTGGGCGGCCAGGACGCAAAGGTGATCATCTGGAAAGAGGACGAGCAAGGACGGAAGTCGACGCTGACCTTCATGAACGACAAGTGCGCGGGCGGCACCGGAGCCACGATCGACAAGATCCTGCGCAAGAGCGGCGTGAGCCAGGAAGAGGCGGCTGGAATCCGGGCCGAGGGCGTCACCGTTCACCAGGTGGCTGCCAAGTGCGGCGTGTTCGCAGAGACCGACGTGGTCGGGCTGCTCAAGAGCGGCGTCTCCCGGAAGGAGATCGTGGCCTCGCTCGGTGTCGCCATCGTCAAGCAGAACCTGGAGGTGCTGGTTCGCGGCAACGTGCTGCGGGACAAGGTCGTGCTCCTCGGCGGGCCGCACACCTATCTCAAGGTGCTGACCGATTTCTGGCGCCAGCAAATCCCCGAGACCTGGGAAATCATCGGCTGGACGCCGGCCGAGCGGCCTCTCGACGAGCTGATCTACGTGCCGCCGGACTCCCTGTACTTCGCGGCCATCGGGGCCGTGCTCTTTGGCGAGGAGTCCGAGGCGCTCCTGGCAGGCTCGGACGAGGACGGGGAGGAGCGGCTGTTTCCTGGCCTCGACGGCCTGTTGCACTACCTCGACGAGGGCCGGATGGTGCAGATGATGGCCTCGGGCGCGGTCCAGGACGCGCTGGTGCAGTCCGAGGCCGAGGCCGCCGAGTTCGCCGCGCGCTTCGCCATTCCGCCCTTCGAGGCGCCCAGGTTCGAGCCCGGCAGCGAGATCCGCTGCTACCTCGGCATCGACGGCGGATCGACCAGCTCCAAGCTGGTGCTGCTCGATGAGGACGGTGAGCTACAGTACAAGGACTACCTCCTCTCCCAGGGCAACCCGATCGAGGACGTCCGCAACATGTTCGCGCGAATGGTCGACTGGCGAGAGCGCCAGGGTCTCTCGCTCGAGATCCTGGGCACCGGGATAACCGGCTATGCGTCGGCCATCCTCAAGGAAGCCTTCTGTCTCGATCTCAGCGTGGTCGAGACCGTGGCCCACATGAAATCCGCCGTGGCAACGTACGGCGATGTGGACATCATCTGCGACATCGGCGGGCAGGACATCAAGGTGCTGTTCATGAAGCACGGCCGGGTCGTCGATTTCCGGCTGAACACCCAGTGCAGCGCCGGCAACGGATACCTGCTGCAGACGATGGCCGAGCAGTTCGGCGTGCAGATCGAGGACTACGCGGCGCACGCCTTCCGGGCGCAGAAGGCGCCGGCCTTCAACTACGGCTGCGCAGTGTTCATGGAGCAGGACCGGGTGAACTTCCAGCAGCTCGGCTGGAGCGACGAGGAGATCATGGCCGGCCTGGCCCTGGTCTTGCCCAAGAACATCTGGAACTACGTGGTCCAGGAGCCGCACATCGCACGTTTCGGCAGGCGGTTCGTGCTGCAGGGCGGAACGCAGAAGAACCTGGCCGCGGTCAAGGCCCAGGTCGACTACATCCGCGGCAAGGTGCCCGACGCCGAGGTGCACGTTCACCGGTACGCCGACATCAGCGGGGCGATCGGCGTGGCCCTCGAGGCCCGCTCGCGCCTCGAGGGGCGGCCGACCGGCTTCATCGGCATCGAGCAGGCGGCCAGGGTCAGCTTCGAGACGCGGAGCGACGAGGAGACACGCTGCCGCTTCTGCAAGAATCGCTGCCCGCGCACCTTCGTCGACATCCAGATCACACCGGAGCGCAGGATCCGCTTCATTTCCGGAAACGGCTGCGAGCGGGGAGCGGCCGACGACGTCGAGAAGATGCGGGCACAGGAGCGGGAGCGGAAGGTGCTGCTCGCGCGTCATCCCAACCTTGTTCATCGCGCGGCCGTCGACGTGTTCGCCGAATACGATTTCGAACCGCTTCCCGGCGACGGCGAACGGGTGCGCCTCGAAGACGGGGAGGACGCGGGTGCGGACCGGGGCTGGCTCCGGCGCCTGCATCGTCGGGGCTTCCAGCGCTCGTCCGCCGCTGCGCGGGACCGTCGCCAGCGGATGGTGCTGGGGATTCCACGCCTGCTGAACATGTACTACTACGCGCCCTTCTTCAGTACCTACTTCAAGGCGCTGGGCGTGGGGCGGGTGGTGTACAGCGATTACACCTCCACCCGGCTGTGGAACGACGGCAACATCTGGGGCGCGATCGATCCCTGCTTCCCGGCCAAGGTCGCCCCGGCGCACATCTTCAATCTGCTCGAGAAGCAGCAGGGGCTGACTCACATCTGCTTCCCGATGATCACCCACCTCGAGTCGCTGGTGGACAACACCCTGGGCAACAACGCCTGCGTGATCCAGATGGGTACGCCGGAGGTGGTCCACGCGGTGTTCACCAAGAACCGGGATCACTTCGCCGAGAGGGGCGTGGCCTTCCTCAAGCCGCTGCTTCGCATGGACCGGCCGCGGGAGGCCGTGGGCGAGCTGTACCAGTACTTCCGCGATCGTCTGGAGATCACCGAGGACGAGAACACCTGGGCCGCGCGCCAGGCCTTCCGGGCTCACCGCCAGTACCTCGAGCGGCTGCGGCGGGCCGGGCGGGAGGTGATCGGTCAGCTGATCGAGGAGGACCGCATCGGCATCCTGGTCATCGGCCACCCGTACCATCACGACCCAGGTCTGAACCACGGCATCCTCGAGGCGTTCCAGGTGCGCGGTTTTCCGATCCTCTGCATCGAGTCGCTTCCCAACGACGCCGAGTTCCTCGAGCCGCTGTTCCGCGATCTCGATCCGGACGAGCGGGTCCACAGAGGATTCCAGATCAACGATGTCTGGATGCGTAACTTCAACCGCAACACCAACATCAAGATCTGGGCGGCGCGGGTGGCGGCCCGCCATCCGAACCTGGCGGTGATCGATCTCTCCAGCTTCAAGTGCGGACACGACGCGCCTACCTACTCCTACGTGGAGAGCATCCTCGACGCGTCGGAGACGCCGCACTTCCTGTTCCACGACATCGATCAGAACAAGCCGCAGGCGTCCCTGGCGATCCGGATCCAGACCATCGAGTACTTCCTGCGCGAGGAGGAGCAGCGCCTCCGCGCGGCGAGCCGTCGCGCGGCCGGGGAGCGGGCATCGTGACGGCCTCGGTCGAGACTGTCCGGCAGCCCAAGTTCGTCAAGCAGACGCAGTGGCAGGGGTACGACAATCCGGTCTGGGACCGGCGCGAGAAGAAGCGGGTCACGGTGCTGTACAGCTTTGTAGAGCGCCGAAAGTCATTGTTTTTACGTGCTTATTTCATGAGGCATGGCTACCTGTTCCACGACATGGGCGACCACGTCAAGGAGGACGTGCGCTGGGGCAAGGAGTACGGCAATCGCATGGAGTGCAACCCGATGTACTTCACATCGGGCGCCCTGATCCGCAACCTGAAGCAGCTCGAGGCCCGCGGCCTGTCCAAGGACGAGATCGTCGATCGGTTCGTCTTCCTCGGCGGGGGCGGTCAGTGCGGGCCCTGTCGCTATGGCATGTACCCGCAGGAGTATCTCAAGGTGGTCAACGAGGCGGGCTTCAAGGGATTCCGCATCCTGATCTTCGCCTCGGACATCTTCGGTCCGCCGCCGCCGAGCAACAGCGCGTTCAAGATCGATCTGCCCTTCCGGATCAACATGCTGGTTGCGATCGTCCTCGCCGACTTGCTGCACGAGGCCGAGTGCGCGCTGCGGCCAAGGGCCAGGGACCGGCAGCAGCTGCTCAAGGCTCTCGGGAAGAGCGAGAGGATCCTGCTCGAGGCCTTTGCCAGTCGGATGTTCCTGATCCGCGTGCCCGAGGCGCTGCGGCGGGTGAACCGCTTGCTGACCGAGATCGGCACCCGCGATGCGAAGCTGCCGCAGATTTTCGTTACCGGCGAGTTCTTCGCCAACCTGGCGCACAACGAGGGCAACTACAACCTGCGCCGCTTCATCGCGGACGAGGGCTGCGAGGTGCTGCCCGGCCTGTTCTCCCAGCGCGTGCTCTACGACAACTGGCGGCGGCTGCAGGAAGCCAAGAAGGGATTGAAGTACGCTGTCTCGCTGAAGGAGAAAATCCACTGGATCCGTTCGATGATCAAGCAACACGCTTCGAACACCGTGGTCAAGCTGTTCTACCACTGGTACCGTTCCGCGCTGAAGTCCGAGGATTACGGCGGCAGGGCGCACCTGCTGGATCTCGATGAGCTGGCGGAGCTGGCGCGCGAGTACTATCACCCGGAGATATTCGGCGGCGAGGGTAATCTCGAGATCGCCGAGGCGATCCATTACGCCGGGAAGTGCGACGGGTTCATATCGTCGAAGCCCTTCGGCTGTATGGCGTCCTCCGGAGTATCCGACGGCGTGCAGTCCAAGATCATGGCCAAGTACCCGGAGCTGGACTTCCTCTCGATCGAGACCAGCGGCGACAACGAGGTGAGCATCCTGGGGCGAGTCTCGATGCTGCTGTTCAAGGCCAAGCAGAAGCTGAACGCCCGGGTCAACGGCGAGCACCACTGAAGTCAGCCGTCTGGAAGCTGGAGATAGCCGGATGTCCACAACCGTTGCCGTGCTGCTGTTGTTGCCTGCCGCGGTGGTGGTCGGACTGGGCGTGTTCCTGCTGCTGCCGCTGAGGCATCCACTGCCCACGGAGAGCGATTACTCCCACCGCTCGACGCCGTGGTGGCACCTGTACTACGGCAAGAAGTACCTGCGTTCGATCAAGCGCGCCGCGAAGCGTTCGGGGCTCGAGGAGCATTTCCGGAGCCAGAGCTTCGACTTCGACGGACCCGCGCTGGCCGAGCCGCGAAGGATCGTGATCAAGGCGGTCGGTGACCTGATGGCGCGCCGGGACATGCAGGGCGATGCCAGCCGGCACCTGTGGGACGAGATCGGCGAGTACCTCTTCGACGCCGACCTCAAGCTGGGCAACCTGGAGTTCGCGATCAATCCCAACTGGGTGATCGAGAAGATCGTGCGCTACTCGGTCCCCCCGTCCTACGCCGAGATGCTGCTCGGAGATCCGCGCTTCGGCCGCTTCGACTTGCTCGCGCTGGCCAATAATCACATCAATGACTCGCTGTCCCAGGGGATCCGGAGCACCTGCGATCATCTCGATGCGCTCGGCCTCACACACGTCGGGGCCAACCGCAGCGCAGCAGAGCAGGATCGTTTCCCGATCCTGGAGGTCGAGGGTATCAAGATCGCGGTGCTGGCCTACACCTTCTCGACCAACGACATCCCGCTCGAGCCGGGCTTCGAGTTCGGTACCAACCTGGTCCGCTTCAACGCGCTGAAGGACGAGGACTACGATCCGTCGCTGATCCTCCGGCACATCGCGCTCGCACGGGAGCGCGGCGCCGACTACATCATCTCTAGCCATCACTGGGGTATCGAGCACGAGTACTACCCGCCGAAGCGCCTCGTCGAGCGGGCGCACGACCTGTGTGATGCCGGGATCGATCTGATCGTCGGCCACCACCCGCACGGCCTGAATCCGGTGGAGCGCTACCGGGCCAGGGACGGGCGCGACTGCCTGGTGTTCTACTCGCTGGGCAGCCTGAACACCTACGGCCTGATATCCACGATTCACAAGTTCAGCCAGATCGCCGAGGTCGTGCTGGAGGCGGGCATGGGCAAGGACGGCGCAACCGTGGTGCGGCCGAGGGCGATCGCCTTGACCCCGGTCTACTATTCGCGTAACCGGATACGGGGCGGCTTCGAGCATCGCCTGCTCTCGTTGCGCAAGGGCATCGACGCGCTGCGGTCGGGGCAGACACCGGAGCACTACAGCAGGAAGGACGTGAGGAGCATCAGGTACCTCGCCGGTCAGTACGAGCGCTACTTCTGCCCGCCGGGGATCGAGTACCGGTGATGAAGCAACGTTTCCTCGAGCACCTCTCGGCAGCGGCGACCGAACATCGCAAGACGGTGCTGATCGTCACGGCTTCGCTGTGTCTCGCGAGCGTGATCTGCGCGGTGCTGTTCCTGCGGTTCGATCTGAGCTTCAAGGGGATGATCGGCGGCGGTGTGGACGTCGTCGATCGCTACGACCGGATCATCCGGGACTTCAAGGTCTCCGGCCTGCTGACGCTGACCCTCGAGCCGGTCCCGGAGCGGATTGCCGAGGTCGAACGGCTCAACGCGGAGATCGACCGTGTCGTGTTCGAGGGTCTCGGCGACGTCGGCAAGAAGCGAGTGCATGCGATCCTCGAGGAGTACGACAAGCAACCGCTGCGCACCCTCGACGACAAGGCCGCAATCAAGGTCAAGATGCGCGTGCTCGGCCTGCTCGATCCTGCGGAGCGCGAACGGGTGCTGGCCTCGCTGGAGAGCCTCGACGAGGCTGGGCGCCGCCTGGTGGCCGAGAACATCAACTCGGCCGACCGTGACACCCGGCGCTCGGTCTACCGCAAGTTCCAGCGTCTCGAGCACTCCGAGATGGCCCGGCTTATACTCGCCTGCAGGGGCCTCTCGCCGCAGAAGAAGGACCAGGTCGTCCGGGCCGTGCTGAGCCACATGACGGTCTACGACAAGCGTACACTGCTCGAAGGGCTATCGCTCGACGAGGCGGAGTTGAAACGGCGCCTCGACACGATCGAGAAGCTTGAGAACGAGATCGGCGCGGTACTCGGCGCTTTCAAGGACCGGGTGATGGTCTTCGCCGAGGACCTGCGCCGGACGCTCGTCGCGGACGCTGCGATCCCGGGCGAGGACGAGACGCTGCGCGACGTGTTCAACGGGGTGCTCTACTCCGACGAGTTCAGCTTCTCCGCCGACCACTTGATGTTCTTGATCATGGTCTCGCCGACCAAGAACATCGACGACATCACCAACGCCAAGCAGTTCGTCGGACTCTTCGACGAGGAGATGGTCCGCAAGAAGCGCGAGTACTCCGACATGGTGCTGCGCCGGACCGGCTTCGCCGCCGTGCAGATGGACGCGCAGCGGGCGCTGTTCGACGACTTCGGCATCATGATGGCCGCCACCGTGGTCGGCATCCTGCTGATCTTCCTGTTCGGGCTGAAGAGCGTGGATTACTTCCTGCTCTCGATGGTTCCGCTGGTGATCAGCATCGTGATCATGATCGGGCTGTACTCGATCTTCGGCGTGCTCAATCTGTTCTCGATGATGACCCCGATCATCCTCTTCGGGCTCGGGATCGACTATGCGATCCATTTCGGCTCGCGCTACGGAGAGGTGCGCCTCGAGCTCGGGCGGTCGGCCTCCCAGGCCGAGGTGATCCGTGGCACCTTCGAGAGCATCGGTGCGGGGCTGTTCATCGCCTCGCTGACCACCGTGTTCGCCTTTCTCGCACTGCTGGTGTCGGTGATCAACGGCTTCGCCCAGTCCGGTATCCTGGCGGCGAGCGGTGTGGTCAGCGCCTTCCTGGCGATGGTCTATGTGCTGCCGATCCTGGTCGCCTGGCGCGAGCGGCGCTCCAGGGGGGACGGCTTCGGCTTCCTGCGCGCCAAGCGCTTCGAGCTGCTCGGCCGGCTGGCCGCCTCGAGGCTCGGAGTCGTCATCGGCGTGATGATCCTGCTGCTTGGACTGGCCTCGGTGTTCCTGCTGCCGCGGATCAAGGTCGAGAAGGACGCGATGCGGCTGACCCCCGAGGACTTCGAGTCGATGATCCTGAGCCGTGACCTGGAGGACAAGTTCAACTTCACCGATGCCCAGACCTACTTCGTCATCGACGGCTACGACAGCCTGAAGAAGTTCCGGCGGGAGCTGGCCCGCGAGGAAGATGGGCACAAGATCTATCCGACGATCAACACCCGGCGTGTGATGGACGCCCGGAAGGCGATCCGGACCTTCGAGAAGCTGGGCTGGGATCGGAAGCTCGACACCCTCGCGGGCTATGTGGAGCAGTTCGCGGCCCGGTCCAACGTGATGGGTGGCACGAACAAGCACATCGCACAGATGTACGAGTTCATCATCCGGAACTACGTCGACTGGGAGCACGACCGATACCTGGCGATCGTGCCGCCTTCGGGATTCGTCTGGGACAACGAGCTGGCCGACCTGTTCATGGACGACATCGTCCGCCTGGAGCGGAAGTTCGATCTGCGCGGCGCGGGCTTCATCCAGATCTGGAGGTTTCTCATCGGCCACATGATGCGCGACCTGCTGATCTCCTCGCTGGTGGCCTTCGGACTGATGATCGTCATCCTCGGTGTCACGATGAGGAGCCTGCGCGGGGTGCTGGTGTGCTCGCTGACGATGACGATCGTCTTCATCTCTACGCTGTCGGTGATCAGCCTGGTCGGGATCGAGTTCAACTACGTCAACGTGATGGCGATGCCCCTGGTGATCGGGCTGGGAATTGACTACATCGTGCACATCTACTACAGGATCGTCCACGAGGAGGACCGGGACATCGCTGGCGCGGTGTCCTCGACCGGCAAGGCGGTGCTGCTGACGACGCTGACGACGCTGATGGCCTTCGGCTCGATCTCGTTCTCGATCCATCGAGGCCTGGCGCAGATGGGAATGATCACCTGCATCGGACTGACCATCGCCTTGCTCGGGAGCCTGCTGCTGGTGCCGACGATGGTGCGGGTGGCCTTCCGGCGCGCGGGTGAATAGGCGGGTCGGGGCCGGAGTCGAAATAATCGAACGGAGGACGCTGTGACCGCGATGCGTTGCTCGATGCTGGGGCTGGCTCTCGGAATGCTCGTGATATCAACCGCATCGACGGCCGGCGGTAACGCGTACGAGAAGCCGATCGTGGGCCAGTGGGAGATCGAGGGTGAGACCGACCTGTTCGTGTTCGAGGACGGCAACGTCTGCTACCGCGAGGACGAGGACGGCCTGAAGACCTCGGAGAAGGGCCGCTGGTCGGCCACGGCGAGCAAGCTGACGATCGAGGTCAAGTACAACGGCAAGAAGTTTCGCTCCGTGTTCAGCTACGAGAAGATCACCGATGACGAGTACAAGCTGGTGCTCGAGAAGGCGCTGATCGACGGCAAGCCGCGACGCGCAAAGAAGAAGAAGAAGGAGCTGAAGGCCAAGCGGTGGAAGGGGTAGCGCGGGTGTCCGCCCCGCCTCGCACCGCCGCACGCGTCGCGCTCGCCTTCTCGGCGCTGGCGCTCGGCTCGTGCATCTCGCAGCCGATCCTGATCAGCTTCCCCACCGACGCCAACTGGCACTTCGAGTATCACGACGCGGTCGGCGAGTACCTCGGCTTCGGCAAGGCCAAGCTCAGCTTCCAGCCCGAGAGCCGCAGCTTCGTGATGACCATCGTGGAGAACGCCTTCGGCGACACGGCCACGCTGTACGGCACCGTGGGCGAGGCCCAGCAGGGCGCCACGCGAGTCCCCTTCACTGCGGTCGGCACCTGGTTCACCGGTGAGCGCTTCGGTTTCGCCGGCGACTTCAACCTGGAGATGAACCGGATCCTCGACTGCTCGGCGGCCTGGCTCGAGACCGAACGTCAGGCGATCGGAGCTTCACTGAGCGTGCTCGACGCCTGTCGAGCCGCGATCGCCGGGGCAGCCGATCCGGATGTCGAGGCGATCAGGGCCCGCATCGCCGGCGCCCGCAAGCTGGGCAGCCTGTTCCAGGAGCGCGTGTTCACCATCCGGGCGCGTCGCTCGAGCGACTGATTCTAGAGCGATTCTCAGTGAAAATGTCTTCTTGAGGACCAGAAAGTACTTGTACTTTTCCGTTGAGTGCGGTACGCGGTGTTCATGCCGACACCGCCCCTCCAGCCAA
>Ga0272442_10000526_pt1 | contig 61253 bp, 50 predicted proteins | sample SSMForm2O_FD_200262 | JGI IMG/M metagenome (GOLD analysis project Ga0272442, IMG submission 200262) | Marine sediment archaeal communities from Little Sippewissett salt marsh, Falmouth, MA, United States - SSM-Form-2O | ecosystem: Environmental > Aquatic > Marine > Wetlands > Sediment ...
AGATAGAGCATGCCCTTGACCAGAGGGCTCTTGAGGAGAAAGTCGCCGTTGTGGCAGCGGGCGGTGAGGTGGACGGTCGCGGGACCGGTTCCTAAAATATCTCTGCGTGCTGGACGGGCCATGAAAAGCAAGCAATGCAAAGCCCGTGCCCCGGGAAAGGAAATTTGTAACTCACCGAAACAGAACGAGTTGAAATTTTGTCAAGAAGACAGGAGTGTCCGGAATCCGGACACACCCAGAAAAAACCTACCCAAAAAACCTATCCTGTCCCCGTTCTTAGAAAGATCCTAACAGGTAGACACTTGCCATTTGACGGAGTTGGTCGCCGCCGTAGTGGGTGCCGTCGGGGGTGAAGCCGCCGCCGAGTTCGAAGTAGCGGAAGTGGGGGGATTGGGAGGGGGAGATGGGCAGGAAGAGTTGGCAGCCGGTTTCCAGGTCGAGGCCCAGGGGCGAGGTCCAGCGCCAGCCGAGTTTGCCCAGAAGCATGAAGACATTTTGCATTTTCTGGGTGAGCAGGGGCTCCAGGAGGCCGTAGGGGTTGGAGACCGCGGTGTCGAGGAACTCGGAGCGGGAGAAGAGGTACAGGCTGCCCACCAGCCCCGCGTTGGTCTTGAAGCGCCCGCCCAGGGTGATCAAGTTCTTGGGGACCTTGTCGATCCAGTCTCCCGTCTCGTGGTCGAACATCTCCCGGTGGGACCAGGAGAACAGCAGGGAAATCGCTTTGGACGGAGTGTAGCGGACTACGATTTCGCCGCCGAAGATGTCCCACTGGTCGGCGACGTGGTTGTAGTTGAGATAGCTGTTGGTCAGATCCGGCAGGCCGCGTTCGTCCGGCACGATCACGGACCGCATCTCGATGGTGTCCGAGTAGAAGTTCAGGTAGAAATCCGCCGACACGCTCAGCTGCCTGTCGAGAAACTGCCCCAGGTAGCCCAGTTCGAAGGAGGTCAGCTTCTCGTTGCCCAGCTGGTCGTTGCCCAGCACCCGGGACATGAACTCCTGGAATCCGTCGCAGGCGGTGCCGGCCAGCGGGCTGCCCGGGGGGCAGTATGCCGGCAGGTGGGCGTGGGTTTCCAGAAACGCCGGCTTGCGGAACGCCCGGGCCACACCCAGGCGGATGAACTGCCCGGACACCGGCCGGAACACCGCCGCCAGCCGGGGGCTGAGGAATATGTCGGTAACCGTGTTGTAGTCGAAGCGCGCCCCGAAGGTGGCGGTCACCCACTCGGCGGGCGTGAGCTCCCCGTGGACGAATCCACTGGCCCGGAATTCCCAGTGGTCGATCCCCGGCTGGTGGTAGTCGGGGCTGCCGATGTCGGCGTAGGTATCGCCGTCGAGCATCTCGCCCGAGCTAAGGTTGGAGGCGCGTCCGCCGCCGCCGGCGATCAACAGCAAGGGTTTCCAGAATGTGGGCAGCGTCCACTGCACTTCTCCGTCGATGGTGTGCCCGTCCAGGGTCGCCGCCGGGATTCGGGCCAGGCCCACCCCGTGGTACTCGAGGGGGGTATCCAGGTTTATATCGATTACGGTCTGGGACCAGTAGAGCTGCGCACGCAGCTTTTCGGATTCGTAGGCCAGGCGGACCAGCCGCAAGGAGTATTCGGTGTCCAGCATGCCGATCGCGGTAGAGAAGGGACCCGCGCCTCCAGTGAGCCCCAGGTCCAGGAGCAGGTGATCCTTGTCCGACCAGGAGTGCTCTCCCACCGCCCGGAGCTTCCACACGTCCTTGGTGACCTTGGAGGGGTCGACGAAACTCCGGCCGATATCGACGCCCCCGCTGACCGAAAAGCCGAAGTCGCCAAGGCGCGTGGAGGCCTGAGCGTTGGCCATCAGCGTCCCCGACTGGCCGCCCAGCAGCTGGACGTACCCGGCGGTTTCCTCCGGAACCGCCCGGGTGGTTATGCTGATCACGCCCGCCACGGCGTTGGCTCCGTAGAGGGACGAACCCGGGCCCCGGATGATCTCGATGCGCTGGATGTCCTGCATGGAGACGGGTTGCACTTCCCAGACCGCCTGGCCGGCCAGCTCCACGTTGGCCTCCCGGCCGTCCACCAGGACCAGGTACAGGTTGTTCTCGTAGGTCCAGAACAGGCGGCCGGAGACGGCGGTGAAGAAGCGCGAGGCGATAACCACGTCCATGCCCGGCACCAGCCGGAGAAGGTCGGGGATGGTGGTGGCACCGGAGGTCTCGATGTCCTCGCGGGTGATGACGGTGATGGCCGAGGGGCTCATGCCGATCTCCTGCTTGTGCCGCGCGGCCAGCTCCACCATGGCGTCCTCGGCCAGCATGGCGAACTCGTCGACCAGATCGTCCTCTTCGGAAAAGTACATGCCGTCCTCCAGCTCTTCTTGAGCCGGAACGGCAGTGGCAAACAGGAGAGCGAAGATGCCCCATGCAATTGCGGGTTTCACCAGGCTGTAAGGGTACTACTTCAGAAAGAACCCTGCAAATACCCGGTCACCGTCCGGGCCAGCTGCTGGCCGCCGTACCACAAGCCGGTGGGGGATATACCTCCGCCTTTTTCAAAATAGCGGAAGAGGGGCCCGGAGAACGGCGACACCGGCAGAAACAGCTTGACCCCGGCCTCCAGCCGGTAGCCGCTCACCGGCTCCCAGCGCCAGCCGATCTTGCCCAGCAGCAGCAGCACGCTGTCCATCTCCATGCTCTGCATGGGCTCCAGCAAGCCGGCCGGATTTTCGACCGCTCCGTCGAAGTACTCCGACCGGGAAATCGCGTACAGGCTTCCCAGCAGGCCGAAGGGCGAGGTGAAGCGACCCCCCAGAGTCAGCAGGTTCTTGGGGCTGGTGTTGTCGAACCGGCCTTCTTCGAAGGCTTCCCGGTGGGTCCAGGAGAACAGGAAGGAGATGTTCTTGGCCGGGCTGTAGCGGATGGTCAGCTCACCGCCGAAGATCGAAAGGGCCGGGAACCCCTGCTCGAACATGAAGCTGCTCAGGTCCAGGTCGGGCAGCCCGGTGGTGGTGTCGGGGATGATTTTGGATTTCAGATAGATGATCTCGGTGTGCCAGTTGTAGTAGAGATCCAGGGCCACCGAGAGCTCGCCGTCGAGATACTGCCCCAGGTAGCCGAACTCGAAGGAGATCAACTCCTCGTTGTTGAGATTCGAGTTACCGGCCACCCGGGTCAGGAACTCGAGGAACTTGTCCTGCGCCGGCCCGGTGATCGGACTGTCGGCGGGGAAATCGGCGATGGGGTGGGCATTGGTCTCCAGGTAAGAAGGCTTGCGGAAGGCCCGGGCCACGCCCACGCGGATGAATTGACCGGACACCGGCCGGAACACCGCCGCCAACCGCGGGCTTACAAATATGTCCGTCTCGGTGTTGTAGTCGAGGCGGGCCCCCCCGGTCACCGTCACCCACTCGGCGGGAGCCAGCTCCGCGTGCACGAAGGCGCTGCCGCGGGCCTCCTGGTGAGTTATGCCCGGCTCGTGGTAGCCGGGGCTGGTGATATCGGGAAAGGTCTCGGCGCTCAGCAGTTGATCCGAGCCCAGATAGGAGAACCGTCCTCCGGCGCCGGCGATGACCAGCAGAGGATCCCAGAACTCGGGCAGGGTCCACTGGATTTCCCCGTCGACCGTGTGCATCTCGATGTCGGTCTGGATGAACTCGGCCAGGTTGATCCCGCCGTACTGCAGGGCGCCGGTGAGGTTGGAGTAGACCGGGCTGTACATCCAGTAGAGGTGGCCGCGCAGGTCTTCTGACCGGTAGGCGGCCCGGAAGCTTGAAAGGATGTAGTTTCCGTCGATGAACCCCAAACCGGTCGAAAAAGCCCCCTGGCTGCTGGAAAGGGTCACCTCGAGAGTCAGACGTTTCGACTCCGACCAGCGGTAGTCGGCCGCCGCGCGGGCCTTCAAGACCTCCTTGGCTTTCTTGCGGAGGTCGCCGAAGGAGCCGGAGAAATCGGCGCCGGCGTTGAGGGAGAAACCCCAGTTGCCGATAGTGGTGGTCCCGCGGGCGCCCACCGCCAGCATCCCCGGCTCGCCGCCGATGATCCGCGCCCAGCCCGAGGTGGCCTCGGGTACCGCCCGGGTGGTGATGCTGATGACCCCGGCCAGCGCGTTGGCGCCGTACAGGGAGGAGCCCGGGCCGCGGATGATCTCGATGCGCTCGATGTCCTCGAGCATGATCGGCTGGACTTCCCAGGGCGGCTGGCCCAAAAGCTCCACGTTGGCCTCACGGCCGTCGATCAGCACCAGGAAGTGGTTGTTCTCGTTGGTCAGATACAGGCGGGCGGTCAGGGCGGTGAAGAAGGGCGAGATCACCATGACTTCCATTCCCGGGACGATCCGCAGCAGGTCGGGGATGGTGTTGGCCCCGGAGGCCTCGACGTCCTTGCGGGTGATCACGGTGATGGCCGAGGGGCTCATGCCGATCTCCTGCTTGTGCCGCGCGGCCGACTCGACCATGTCCTCCTCCATCAGGAAGGCGAACTCGTCGATGAATTCGTCTTCTACGCCGTCGTCGGCCAGACCGGAAAGAGCGGGCTCTTCCCCGGCGCCCACCCGGAAGGAAAACACCAGAATGCAGGCGATCGTCGCAGCCAGGAGATTAATGCGGCGGAGGATCATCATCACAATGTTACCAAAAATTGTTACTCGCCTCGAATTAATGTGCTATCTTGCCTGCATGAAATGCCCCAAATGCCGCCTGGAGGAGATGCAGCCCGAGACCTACGAGGACATGCAGGTGGAGCGCTGCCCGGTCTGCCGGGGGCTCTACCTGAGCCGCGGCCAGCTGGAGGAAATGCTGAAGAAGAAGCTGGGATCGGTGGCCGACAACCTGGTCTTCGCCCCTACCCCCGAGGCCCTCGACGAGGCCGTCGCGCACTGCTTCCGCTGCGATAAGGACATGGAGCTGGTCAAGGGCCCCTTCGACGTTTTCGTCAACTGGTGCAAGTCCTGCGGGAGCATGTTTCTCGACCCCGGAGAGCTGGCCACCATTCAGCAGATCCCCCGCCCTACAGGGGATTGAGCAGGACGAACAAGAGCCGGAAAGCCGCGTCGAGCAGAGTCAAGCCGAAGAAGCAGATGCCGATGGTCATCAGGATGCGCCAGAAGACCCGGCCGGTGGTCCAGTCTTTGGGGTCGCGCCGGCGCGCCCGGAAGCGCTGCAGCAGGGTCTTGCCCCACTCGGCCACCTTGGCCGGGCCCTGCTTGAACCAGCCCCGCTGGACGGCTATGGCCACCGCTCCGAGCACCACGCCCAGAAACGTCCCCAAAAATCCGCCCAGGGTCCACAGCGGCCAGAGAACCAGCACGCAGACGCCCAGTCCCACCGCCGGCCAGGTCTTGGGGCGGAACTCGGGGACCGAGAAGTTGAAGCGCAGGGAGATAAGCAGGATTCCCAGCGCCAGGATGCAGGCCAGCGCCATCCAGGCGGGAATGCGCAGCCAGCCGCGCACGTAGAAGAAGGAGACCTCGACGGGGTGGTTCTTCTCGACCCAGTAGCGCGAATACTCCAGGCGCTTGCCGTGCTCGGGCAGCTTGATCCTCACCGGCATGGCGCCGGTGTGGGCCGAAGCAGCCGGCCCGGCCGCGGCCATCCCCGCAGGGGAAGGCGGAGGCGGGGGCGGGGCGTCGGGCTGGTAGGAGTAGGCGTAGGACGGCTGATGCCAGCTTCCCCGGCCGGTGTAGACCTGCTGTTCGATGTCGCCTTCTAATGAGGTGTAGAGGTTCCTGGCCGGCAGGTAGACCGTCCAGGCGATGGAAGCGGCCGGCAGGTCCACGCTGGGCAGGCGCAGGTCGGGATAGCCGAACCAGCCCATCGCGGGCACCTTGCTCTCCAGCACCACCGACAGGGTGAAGGCCTGCAGGGCATCTCCGCCCGCCGAGCGTTTCAGGGGCAGCAGGATGCGGCCCTTTTCGCTCTCGGATGGTTTTACTTTTTGCCCGTCCAGATGGGTGGAGAGCACCTGGGTGCCCTCGGGAACCGACAGGGTCAGGCTGTGCCGCAGCCGGTTGCGCAGGGTGATGCGCATGTCGGTCATCACGTTGCCTTCCTCGGTCACCGTGGAGAAGGCCCGGATGCGATCGATGGAGGCCGACTCGGGCTCCTTCTCCGGCAGGCGCTCGGCGGTGAACTGCACCCGGGCCTGGCCGGTGTGGTAGCGGTAGGCCCTCAGGATCGGGCTTACCGACGAGCGGACCATCTCCTCGGGAAGCTGGCGCACGTCCACCGCCAGCACCTCCGCCCGCTTGACTTCCTTGAGCAGCAGCTTGCCGGGGACCTCCACGCCCAGCCAGCCGTGCTCCCGCTCGACGCCGGCGCAATGGGGCAGGGGGGCCTCGAAGGGCTCGACGCCCTTGGGAATCTCGCGGTGGAGCCTCAAGGAGATCTCGTAGTTGTTGCGGATGGGGAAGGCGGTTTCCCCCTTGATCAGCGTGCCCGAGTCGTTGGTTTCCAGCAGGTAGCGGAAGGCTCCCTCGCCGTCGGCCGAAACCACCGTCATGCCCTTGGGTACCTGGATCAAGAACTCCTTGGTGCCGGCGTAGAGGATGGTGTAGCGGATGACGGTGAAGAGATCCAGCGCGCCCTCGTCCACCGACAGCAGGTTGAGGCTCTCGGTGTAGACCTTGGCCGTCTGTCCATCGGCTTCGCCCAGGTCCCTGAATCCCACCAGGTGGATCCGGGTGGTGGGCCGCAGGGTGGCGGTGACCAGGGTCCCGCCCGCCGAAGGGCGGGCGTCGGAGCGTACCGCCGCGTCCAGGCGCGGCTCCAGCCCCGCCACCGGGAACTGGCAGGAGAAGGTGGTCACCGGAGTGCGCGCCACCAGGAAATCGTACTCGATGGAGCCGCGCGGCCCGCGGGCCGGAACCAGCAGATCTACTTCGACGGCGGCCTCGCCGGTCTGGCGGGTCACCCACACGTGGAATCCGGCCCGCCGGGAGATGGGGATGGACTTGTTGCCCACGCTGGCCTTGACCAGCACCACGTCGTCGCCCACCAGCGGCACGGTCTTCCACTTGCCCGGCCGGCCCAGGGTCACCTGCAGCCTGAGCTTCAGGCTCAACGCGCCGTGGATGGCCGCGCCCTGGTACTCCGCCGAGCCCAGCACCACCGCCGGGCCCTGGTAGCGGGCGTTCTTCTTGTCGATGGCCTTTATGCGTTCCCGGACGCCGGTGTATTCCTTCAAGGGGACTTCCACGACGGGTCCGGTTTCCGGGGGCACGGCCACCACGGTCTGGGAGCCGCTGAGGTTGGCCAGGCCGCCGGCGCCGCGGTGCTGCGACCTGCGGGGTGCGCCGAAGACGTTTCCAACCGGCATGTCCACCGCTTCGGCCGGCGAGGCGGCCGGGGCTACGTTCTGGGGGATCATGATCGAGTCGAAGTTGGCCTCGGCCTGGGCTTCGCGGGCGGCGCTCTTCTGGTCGCGTTCCTCGTAGGCCTGCTCGTAGAAGTCCTCGTCGCCCTGGAAATCCTGCGCATGCGCCGGCAAGAACGCCAGCAACGCGATCGGGAGGATGGCTATAAATCTACGCATGGGCCACCTCCTTCCGGCTCAGGCGGAGCTTGCGGCGCCACCAGAAGAACAGGACCACCGCTCCGAAGGTGGACAGCAGCAAGGGCAAGGTCAGGACCACCCAGGCCACCACGCACAAGCCGAAGACGAAGGCCAGGTTGCGGAAGTTGAGGTACTGCCCGATGGTCCAGGGCGACTGCATCAGGTCCTTGAACTGTTTCCAGACGGGTCCGGCGCGCAGGCGGAACACGGCCACTAAAAGCGCCAGGTCCACGCCCCAGACAATCCGGCGGTGGGTTCCCAGAAAGTAGTGGGCCAACAGCAGCGCCACCACCAGGGCGGCGCCGGAGATGATCCAGGCCAGCAGCGTTCGCTTGTCGCTGAGCATCCACAGGCCCAGGACGAACGCCAGCAGGAAGACGCCCCAGCGCACCGGGGCGGCCATGCCGCGGTCGATGTAGGTGACGCTTATTTCGGGGGTCTCCTGCCCCATGAGGACCCGCTTGAAGCGGTAGCGGTCCCCGGTGAGCGGGAAGGCGGCCAGCACCACCTCCCCGCGCCCGCGCTGCTCGGCCTCCACATGCCAGATCACTTTGCGCTGCTTCAAAATGCTCTTGTAGCGGCCGCCGGCCCAGGCCCAGGGGGTGAACAGGGCCCGGTAGAGGAAGTCGCGGATGCGCCGGAAGGGATCGTAGCGGATGTAGGAGTACTGGGTGAGGTTGCTGTCGAAGGAAAGCGGCATCAACGCGCGGGGGAAGTACACGTGCCAGATGGCCTTCATGGTGTCCACGTCGATGCCCGGCAGCGTTACGGTAATGCGTCCCAGGGAGCCCAGCGGGTCGCGGTTGCGCTTGTAGGCCAGCTCGATGACGAAGCTGCTTTCCTCGACGGTGACGCCGGTACGCTGAGGGATGCGCAGCACCTGGCCGGCGGTCATGTCCATCTCGTCGGCCATCTGGTCGAGGTTGTTGTCCAGGATCGTCCGCCACTGGCTGGGATCGGAGTAGTAGAAGTTGGACACGTCGCTTAGGGTCTCGCCGGAGCGCACCGTGTGGTAGCGCTCCCGGCCCGCCCCGATGCGCTCGCTCTGGCGCAGGGGGAACAGCAGGGCCTCGCGGTCGCCTTCCTGCTTGTAGGCCGGCCGCACCGGCCGGCCGTCGATCAGCGAGTGGGTGAGCACCGCGCCCTCGGGCAGGTGCATGGTCAGGTACTGGCGGGTGTTGTTGCGGATCCTCAGCTTGATCTTGGTCACCTCGGTGCCGTCCTCGATCAGCAGGCTGGAGGCCTGGATCTCGTCGATCAGCGTGCTGGTCAGCTCAACTTCATGGTGGCGGGCGACCGCCAGGGTGACCTGCGGGGCCTGGGTAAAGCGGAAGCCGAACAGCAAGGGGCTGGAGGCCAGGTCGGTCAGCTCGCGGGGCAGGTCCCGCAGGGTGAGCTTCTCGGCGTCTTGGGCATCGGCCACTTTCACGTTGAGCCCTGCCGGCCCGTGCACGCCCAGCGCGCCGGTCATCCCGGCTTCCTTGGGGGGCAGGGGCATGCGCAGGCGCACCGGCTGGCTCTCTTCGGCGGGGAACTGGAAGTGCACCGACACCCGCACTTGGTCTTCGACCAGGTGCCGCAGCAGCACGGTCAGACCTCCGCTGGCTTCGCCAGCTTCGGTCTGCCACTGCAGCACTGCCTCGCCTTCGACGCGGATTACCTCGATGTCCTCGGGGATGCGCAGGTCGATCCGGTCGGTCTCGCCTTCGAGCAGGGTAATATCGAAGACCGCCACGCCCCCGACGATGGCCTCCTGGATGGTGAAGAGGGTGTTCAACCGCGCCTCCATCCGCAGGGCCTCCTTGGCCTTGTGGGTGAGCTTGCGGGTCCAGGAGAGGTCGAACAGCCCGGATGCGTCCAGGTTGCCGGTCAGCCGGGTTCCTTGCGGGGTGACTTTCTTCGAAACCAGGGCCCCCCGGGCCAGCTTGGCCTCGATGTTCTTTTCCGGAATGAGAACGGATATCTGGGTGGCGCCGGAGTCGGGAAGGCGGAAGCGCAGCTTGCGGGCGAAGCGGTCCTGCTCGCGGCCCCAGAAAAATTTCACCCGCACGGTGTAGTTGCCGGGCTTGTCCACGCCCAGGCTGTACATGCCGCCCTCGCGCAGCAGGGAAGTGCGCCGGTTGTTCAGCAGCACCTCGCCCACCGAAGCCGCCCCGTCCAGCACCGGCACCCGGATGTGTCCCCGGGTGTCCAGCACCTCGAAGCTGGCGGTCAGCGTGGCCTGGAACAACCCCTTGCGGAAAGTGCCGTCGATCTTCCGCTGGATCGGGCACACCGGAAACGGTGAGCGGTCCGGCTCCTTGTCCCTTTCCAGCGTCGAGAGCATCTGTTCCCACATGGAAACCGGCAGGGTGACTTTCCCCTCCTCCTTGGCCCCGCCGGACCAGGCCGGGAGAAACAGAAGGAAAAAGACCCACCAACTGCGAAAGGACGGTTGCATGCGCACACCTCCAGACACAATGGACGGAAGGATTCTGAATCTACCAGAGAGGTGTTAAGGGATGCAACCGGAGAGGAAAAGTATCAGGCTACGTCTTTCCACGCATTGCACTTGCGCAGGACGTTGGCCACCTTGCGGTTCTTTCGCAGGATCGAGAACTCCAGATCGGACAGATAGGCCACCCGGCAGCAGTGGACCTCGTCGTTCTTGATGGAGATTACCACCTGGTCGGACTTGGAGTCCCGCTTGAGTGAGATGGCCCGCTTGCCGTTGCCGTTTTGCCCGTGCTCCAGGATGTCGTTCTCCAGCGCCCGCAGGTGGCGGTGGATGCGCAACGCCCTCAGAGCGGTGGGATCGGTGAAATTGTACTTGCGTTTGTTCCGTGAATTTTCTTTGGGGTACTTTCTCAGCTTCTCGACAATCAGGTACAGTTTTTCCTCTTTATCCATGGGTTTTCTGGCCATTAGCGCTCCCATCTTTTTCATCGGTGGGAATAGTTTGCAACAGGGATGCCAAGTTGTCTCAGCCCCAATAAGCCATTGACCCCGCAAGAATTTGGACTTTTCAGGTTGTTTTGACGAGGCGCGTCAAAACCCGGAAATCTGACATTCATGTCATAGGTGTAAAGTTTTTACCCCGCTTGATGTTCTTTGCCGCCTGTTGGAGGATGGCGGCAATGACCGCTTTCAAACGTACCCTGTCCCCGTTTCTTCTGCTGGTTTTTCTGGTGGTTGCCGGGCAGGTGCGGGCGGAAGAGCGGGGGGGGGAGTGGGATTGGTTGCGGAGGGGGCTGGGCATCGCCTCGGTCACTTTGCTGGGTGCGGGGGCGACTTTCACGGCTTTGGCGTTCTCGGAGCTCAACAGCGTGGACGACGGCGTCTCCGGGGCGGAGCGGGCGGCGATCAACGGACGGATCGACGATTACAATATTGCGGCGGTCACTTGTTACTCCGTCGCCGCCACCGCGCTGGTGGTCTATCTGGTATGGAAGCTGTGGCCCAAAGACGATGTGGTGGTCCGGCCGGGCCCCGGCGGCATGCAGTTGTCTTTGAGGTTCTGATGCGGGTGGTCATTTGCGGGCTGGTTCTGGTCGTTGCGATCTTCGGCGGCTGCGTTCCCCATGCCGACATCCAGGGCGCTCCCTGCGACTGCCCGGAGGGCTACGATTGCTGCGAGACGCTGATGGCCTGCGTGAAGGCCGGCGGAGAATGCCCTCCGGAGTACCCCGAGTCCAGCCGGGTGAATTGCACGGCGAACAGCCTGTGTGACCGCACCGAGGCCTGCTGGATCTGGAGTGAGGGCGGCAACCTGCAGGGCCCCTCGGAATGCAGAAGGCTGTGCCCCGCAGACTATCCCTGCTCCGCCGGAGAGGTCTGCGACCTGGTGCCCACTAACGCCAGTTCCCTGGACGATCCGGAACTGGCCCAGGTCTGTATTCCCGAAGAGTAGATCCCGTTTTCACTGCGCGGTGGTGAACTCGCACTTGCCGCAGCCGTCGTTGAGGGCGAAGCACTCCGGGTGGTGGAGGGCCTTGCACCAGGGGCAGGCCGCCGACTCTCCCTCGATGACATCGTTGCAGACCGGGCAGACGGGCTTGACGGCGGCGGCTTTAAGCGCCTCCTCCACCGCCAGCAACAGTTCATCGCTCTCGAAGGGCTTGGGGACGGTGGCCTGCACGCCGTAGCGCTGGGCCCGTTGCACGTCCGGCTCCGGGCCGGTGAGCAGGACCACCGGAAGATCCCGCGCGGCGGGCTCGTAGCGGATCTTTTCGGCCAGCTGGTAGCCGTCCAGGCCGGGAAGGTTTTCCTCGGCGATCACCAGGACGGGCTTCTGCACCAGGATCTGCTGCCAGGCCTCGGTGCCGCTCATTACCGGGGTGATGCCGTAGCCCTCGGGACGCAGCACCATCGACACCAGGTTTATAATGGTCCGGCTGTCGTCGGCCACCAGCACGAAACCCTTGGTGACCGGCGGCGGGGCCGGCTCGGGCCGCAGCGGCAGCAGGGGGGGCGGCCGGGAGAACTCCTCCAGCGGGTCCGGCGGGGGGGCGTCGGGTCGGGTGGGATCATACATCCGGTCCGCGGTTTCCCGGCTGGCCTGGTCGATCTTCTTCATCCAGCGGATGAAGAAGAAAATCCCCAGTCCGATCAGCATGAACGCGGGGAATGAGCAGGAGCAGTGCATTTACTTCTTCAAATCGGGTTTGGCCGGGCCGGTCCAGGGGGAGGGCAGCACCGGGCCCTTCTCCGACTTCTTCATCGAGCGCTGCAGCTCGATCTCGGTCATCAGCACGTCGGGGGCCGAGGCGGAGACGGGGACGTAGCCGCTCTCCGCGCCGCAGTAGCCGTTGAAGATGGCGATCTGGTCGGATGTGGCGATGATCTTGTTGATGCTGGCGATGGGCGTGCCGACGATCTCCACGCCGCGGACCAGCTCTTCCCGCCCGTCGGGAAACACCCGGTAGACCATCTCGGGGATGCCCTTGTAGGCCTGGTAGCCCCAGGTGGACGTGTGGGTGGAGCCGCCGATGATGTTCTTGATGATCAGCCCGTAGGGCTTGTTCTGTTTCTTGACCTCGTCGATGAGCATCTCCTTGAGCTTGGCGAAGGGGACGGTCTTGGAGGACTGCACGATGGTGTTGCCCATCCGCGCGCGGGGCTTCTCGCCCGCGGAGGAGCGCCCGTGCCCGTTGGACTCGGGGAAGTCCTTGACCGGGGTGCGGCTGAGCAGGAAGCTCTTCAGGATGCCCTTGTCCACCAGCAGCACCCGCTGGGCCTTGACCCCCTCGTCGTCATAGCGGTAGTAGCCGTTCAAGTCTTTCTGGCCGATTTGCTTCAGGGTGGGATCGTCGACCACCGAAATAAACTCCGGGACGATCTGCTTGCCCACCTGCTCCTTGAAGGTCTTGCCCTCCTCCTCGTCCAGCTGGCGCTCGCCCTCCAGGCGGTGGCCGATGACCTCGTGGAAGAGCACCCCGGTGGCCTCGCCGTCGAGAATCGCCGGGCCGGTGTAGGGCTCCAGAATCGGCGCCAGGCGCAGCGCCTCCAGGTTGGCGATCAGCTGCCGGGCCTCCGCGACTACCTCCTGGTCGGAGGGCAGCTTGGACTCCTCCAGCGCGTAGACGGTCTTGTTGGCCTTGAGCAGCATTCCGTCGGGGGCGCGGGTGACGCCGAAGAAGGAGATGTTGTAGATAGTCGTCTCGGTAATGATGCGGGTGCCCTCGCTGTTGACCAGGTAGCGGGTCCTCTTCTGGCCGTCGAGCATCACGTAGGAGTCGAAGATGTGCGGGTGGCCTTCGAACTCTGCCGAGGCGGCGCGCACCAGCCGCTTCAGCCGTTCGCGGTCGAAGGAGAAAGGCCGGTTCGGCGCGGTGTACTTCGACGGCGGCGCCTTGGAGAAGCTGTCGGGCTCCTTTTCTTCCTTCTCCACGTCGGTGACTTTCTTGCTCTTGCGCTTGAGGTAGGCCTTCAGCGCGGACTTGTAGCTCTCGTCGGTTCGCAGCCAAAGCGAGTTGCGCAGCGCCTGGGGGTCGTCGTCTAAAGGGGCGGCCGAGCTGGCCCGGTACCCGGGCATGTGCGAGAAGTCGAAGCGCGAGCTCTTGGTCCCGACGTTGTCGAACTCGTAGGACCCCACCCGCAGCTCAACCCGCAGCCGCCGCGCACGGTTGCCGGAGGATTTGTAGACGGCCCCGTATCTCCCGGAGATGTGCTCGGACTCGGTGTCCTTCATCTCGTAGGCGATGAAGTACGGCAGGTCGAAGCCGGCCATCTTCAGCAGCCTCATCGAGCGGTTCATCTCCTGGACCATGCCCCGCAGCATGATCGGCCGCCGGTCAAACCCGGCCTTCTTCTTCCTCGCCAGCCCGTACGCCGGTATGGCCGCAATCAACAACCAGATCAGAAATGACGTTTTTATCTTCATTCGGTTGACTCCGTAGTTTGACCGTTTTTCTTCTCGGGAGTTTGCCGATCCGGATTCCACTCCCACAGATACAGATACCAAAGAATGATCAGAACCGCCAGGATGAACACGCCATACACCACCAGCTTCTTCACCCGCCAATCGGGCTTGTCTGCCTTCTTGCCCCGCCCTTTAAGCCGTGATCCCATGCTCCTCCTCCGGTTGGTTGGCCGCGAACTTGTTGTACAACAGCAGTCCGACGATGGTGGCCACCCCGATCGCGGCGAAGATCAGCCACAAAGTGCTCGGCTGGTTCAGTTCGTCGACGAACTTGACGTACAGGTTGGCACCGATGGGCGCCCCCACGCTGCTGCCGATGACCCCGTAGAGAAACAGGTAGCCCATGTACATGGCCACCCGCGACTTGGGCGCGGTCTGTCCCACGTAGGCGATGAACTTGGGATGGGCGGTCATTTCGCCGATGGAGAAGATGATAATTCCGCAGATGAACACCCAGATGCCGGTGGAGATGGCCAGGATGCCCATGCCCAGCGTCCCCAGGGTGATGCCGGCGATCATGGTGGGCAGCGCCTTGATGTTCTTGACGATTGAAGAGATCACCAGTTGCAGCAGGATAATCGTGCCGGCGTTGATCACCGTCACGTGCTCCACGTCGAAATGCCAGTCGATCTCCAGGCCCAGGGAGGCGAAGAATCCGTTGACCGCCTGGTTCAGGTCGGTGGGATCGACATAGGCCTGCACGTACCACAGCACCGAATCGAACATCTGGAAGTACAGCACCCAGAAGCCCGAATAGATCACCACCATGAGCAAGAAACGGAAATGATCCTGGAAGCGGCGTTTCTCGGAAGTGTCGATGGCGTAGAGTGAAAGCAGGGTGATGCTCAGGACGCTGCACAGAATCCGGGCGAAGAGCGAAAGCCCGGGCAGCAACCAGAACAACAGATAGAGCAACCCCAGCGTGCCCGTCAGGTAAAGCAGCCGGTTCCCGGAGGAGGCCGCCTGATAGGCCGGCGCCAGCCGCAGCACCATCAGCGCGCCGGCGAAAAGCAGTCCCACGAACGCCAGCAGGAAGGAATGCTCGCCGGCCTTGTCGAAAAGCTCGTCCAGCTTCTCCCCGGACAGGGCTCCCAGCCGGGGGTGGGAACGTGCATACTCTTTTACCTCGGAGCTTACGTCCCCGACGGCTGACTCGTCCCTGAAAACGATCTTCAAGCCGTCTCCGGGCCCGTTGGTAATGTCGACATAACCGCTTTTAACCGGGCCGAATCCTATCTCCAGGACGGTTCTCCGGGTGGCGCTGTCCCGGAAGGCGTCGAGATCCTGCCGGTCAAGCGGTGCCAGGAACTCCACCCGGTTCAGCTCGCCCAGCAGCTCCTCGGCGTAGTCTTCGTATTTTTCCGGATTGTACAGGTGCAGGGTCGCCTCGGGCCGGGCGCAGCTCAGCCTGGAGATCTTCAACACCGCCTGTCCGGGATGCTCCACCGGGGTGCCCGGCCTGTAGTTGGAGGCGGCTTCCGCGGAGCTGGCACAGTCGAACTCCATCTCGTAGGGTCGGTCCCGGCACAGGTTAGGCTCGCCCCAGACGGTCAACCTGCCGCCGGCTGACCGGTGGACACTGGCGGAAAACGTATGGCGTGCGCCGGAAGGTTCGACGAGGATCCAGCCGCCGTATCCCAGCAAGCCGGCCAGAACCGCCGCCACGAAGATGGTTCCGCCGATGGAACGGCGCAGCCAGTCGAAGATCAGTACAAAGGGGCTGTAGATGATCTCGAAGGCGTCGGCCAGTGTCTGCAGCAGGTTGGTCTGATCCTTTTTCCGGCCGTCCTCTCCCGGGGGCCGGGGCGGCTCGCGGAAGGCGAACAAGGTGGGCAGCAGCATGGCCCCGGTGCCGATGGCCGAGGCCATGATCACCCAGTCCCAGCCGATGTTGTTCTTCAAGAACGGCACCAGGAACAGGGGGAAAAGGAAGGCGCCCAGGTTGATGGACCAGTAGAATACGCCGAACCCCAGCGTGCTGTTGCTTTCGTCGGTGCAGCGGGCGATGGCGCCGGAGATGATCGGCTTGAAGGTCCCGGCTCCCAGCCCCATGACCACCAGCGCGAGGAAAATCGCGGTATATCCGGTGGACTGGGCGGTGAGAAAGTAACCGCCGCCCAGCAGCCCGAAGGCGATCAGCAGCATGCGCCGGTAGCCGAAGCGATCGGCCAGGGCGCCCGAAAGGATCGGCAGGAAATAGAGCAGCGGCTGGATGGTGGCCTTGATGTTGCCGACGTCGGTCTTGGCGAAGCCCAGGATGTCGGTCATGTAGACCGAAAGTACCGACATCATTCCGTAGTATGATCCACGTTCGAAGAATTCGAACATGACCACCAGCCAGAAGAGAGGTGGGAACTTGCTGCGGGTTTTCTTTTCTTCGCTCACCGGTTGCCTCAACTCAGCAAGGCGGTTACGCTATCACATGGGAGGTCCGAGGTGAAGGTTGTCTTCCACCGGAAGTACACTGTGATATTGCTGGCGGTGTTTCTGGCGGGATGCGGGGATTCGACCAGGGAAGTTTCCTGTGATCGCGATTCGTGGGATTCGGGTGAAGAATGGGATGGAGGAGGGGAGCCGGAAGAAGAGGATGGTTATGATGATGGTGAGGTAGTGGATTGGGAGGATGGCGGTTGGGGTGACTTTGAGGCCGGCGACCTTGGGGCTGATGGCGCTGCGGATGGTGGGGACGACTACGACGACGGTGGCGATATGGGTGATACCGGGGACACGGGTGATACCGGAGATACCGGAGATTACGGGCTGGCGAATGAGGTTTGGATCGAGATTGATTACAGCGGGGCCTGGTCGCCGCAGTCGCCGGGCTGGTCTTTTTCGGACACGCCCGGATGGGGTCCGGCGCAGTGGGCTACGAAGTTTGAGACTTGGCCGGAGGTCTGGGACTTGGGGAACAACATGCAGGTGATCGATGATCACATCGGCCGGGCGGTCGCAATACCGTTTGACGGTACTCTGCAGCTGATGTTGGGATTCGAGGAGTTGATCAGCTACGACTCCGTCAAGGTTCGGCTGGAAGGACGTGCCTACGATTGCTGCGCCCATGCAGATTTCAACGTCTACAATCCCTGGACCATGGTGGGAACATTGGCCGACATGGCTCAGGACTGGACAATTCACGTGGTGGAACTGGATTTCGACGACACCTTCTTTGCGATCGGCGCCGACGCCGGCGTTCAGGCAGTACGAGTGGAGCCTAGCAACAACTCCCTGTCGCTGGTGCGAATGCGGGTGACTATCTACAACCCGGTCTACTAGAGAATCGAGGGTCAGACACTAGCACTTAGCACTTTTCTACTGCCAAGCGCCCGGTTTTTCTGCTTAATACAGAATCACAAGTGCTAAGTGCTAGTGTCTGACCCTCGGATCTCTTAGGGAGGGGGGACGCGGGCGCAGCGGAAGCCTATGTTGTTCAGGCGAATGCCGGTGTTGGTGGAGAGGCGCGTGGTGACTTCCAGGAAATAGTCGATCAGGTCCCAGCTGCCGCCGCGGACCACCTTGGAGGAGCCTCCGGCCGGGCCGGGGGGATCGTCGGTGGGGGAAGTGGCATAGTAGCCGGCGTCGTACCAGTCCAGGGTGAACTCGGCGACGTTGCCGGCCAGGTTGTAGATGCCGAAGGGGCTCTGCCCGTCGTCGTACTGGTTGACCGCCACGGTGTCGCCCACGCAGTACTCCAGGGTGCACATGTTCTGGTGGTTGGCCGTGTCGCAGTCGACCGGCACGCGCACGTCGGCGCCGTCGGGGCCGGGCTGGTATTCCACGTCGCCCCAGGGGTAGATGCGCACGTCGTTGCCCGCGCCGCGGGCGGCCTTCTCCCACTGGGCCTCGGTGGGGAGATCCTTGCCGGCCCACTGGCAATACTTTTGGGCCTCGAACCAGGTCAGGTTTATGGCCGGATTGAGGCCGCGTTGCTGGTTCTCCCAGTAGTTGGGATCGGTCGCCGAGCCCAGCCACTCCGGGCTGCCGTTGATGATCTGGATCGAGCAGCCCCCCGCCAGCACGCACCGGCGGTACTGGGCGATGGTTACCTCATAGCGGTCGATGTAGTAGGTGCTCAGGTTCACGGTGTGCTGGGGCGTCTGGTCGGCATCGTAGACCGATTCGTCCACCGTGCGGCCCATGGTGAACGCTCCCACGGTGATCTCCACCTCCTCGTCGGCCGACGGTCCGCAGTCCTTGTTGACGATTCCGTCGCAGTCGTTGTCCGCCGGGTCGAGGCAGTTTTCGGAATTGCCCGGATACGCGTCGGGGTTGTTGTCGTCGCAGTCGTCGCCCCCCGCGGGGATCCCGTCGACGCCGTCGCCGTCGACGTCCACCAGGTCGGCGCCGTCGCAGTCCTGGTCGATCCCGTCGTAGGGGATCTCGGCCGCCCCGGGATAGGCCAGGGGATCGAGGTCGTCGCAGTCGAGCGGGTCGGGCTGGGGATCGGCCGGAGCCACGTAGAACCCGTCACCGTCCGCGTCCACTTCGTCGACGATACCGTCGCAATCCTCGTCTACGCCGTTGGCGGGGAAGTCCACGGCGCCGGGGCTGACGCATCTCGCGCAGAGCTCGCAGCCCGACGCGCCGCAGACACATGTAGGGCAGGCAGTCGGGTCGTCGTCGGAAGGATCGTCGTCGCAGTCGACGCAGGCCGGCCAGAGATCGCCGTCGTCGTCCGGCGAGGTCGTGTCCTCGTCGGTTTCTCCGTCGCAGTCGTTGTCGATGTTGTCGCAGGGCTCGGGGGTGACCGTCAGGTTGATGGAGGCGGCGGTTTCCGGGGTGCAGCCGAACATGGCCTCGTTGCCCAGGTCGCAGCAGTCGGTGCCCCCGTCGACCTGATCGGAGTCGATGCCGTCGCCGTCCACGTCGGTGAGGTCGGAGCCGCTGCAGTCCTGGTCGATGCCGTCGTAGGGGATTTCTTCGAGGCCCGGATAGCGCCCGGGGTCGTAGTCGTCGCAGTCCAGGCAGGCGGGGACCCCGTCGCCGTCCATGTCGGTCAGGTCCTCGTCGGTGAGCCCGTCGCAGTCGTCGTCGATCCAGTTGCAGCGCTCCGGCGCCCCGGGGTAGATGCACTTGGCGCAGCCGCTGCAGGCCGCCTGGTCGCAGGTGCAGTTGGGGCACTCGGCCGGATCGTCCGAGGTGTCGTCGTCGCAGTCCAGCCCGTCCGGTTCGGTGTTCTTGATGAAGCTGTCGCCGTCGTCGTCGCCCTGGACCGGGCCGCCGCCGTAGTCGAGCCCGTCGCAGTTCTGGTCGATGCCGTCGTAGGGGATCTCGGGGACGTCCGGGTTGATGCCGGAGGCGGTGTCCGGTTCGCAGCCCAGGGAGCGCTCGTTGCCCATGTCGCAGCAATCGTCTCCGCCGGCGGACACCCCGTTGTGCCCGTCGCCGTCGGCGTCGGCCATGTCGCTGCCGTCGCAGTCCTGATCGATGCCGTCGTAGGGGATGTCGATGGCGCCCGGATGCACGCGCGGGTCCAGGTCGTCGCAGTCGGTCCCGTCGGTGACATCCTCGGAATCGTAGCCGTCGCGATCCACGTCGGTCATGTCCTTGCCGTTGCAGTCCTGGTCGATGCCGTCGTAGGGGATCTCTTCCGCCAGGGGATGGATCTCGGAGTTGCTGTCGTCGCAATCGGCCTCCGGGGCCCAGCCGTCGCCGTCATTGTCGGTGAAGCCGGTGCCGTCGTCGCCGCAGGAAACCGCCCCGAGGCCGCAGGTCAGAAAAACCGCCAACAAACAGTACAGAATTTTCCTGGTCATAGTCTGGGCTCCCTTCGATCGCCACATTATCATTGTGCGGGGAACTGCTGTCAAATCCGCAGATTACTCCACTTCGGTCACCTGCCCCCTGAGAATATATACCTTCTTCTCCACCGCGCGGCCGTCCTGCCCGCGCCGCGGGTAGAACCAGCATTCGGCCGGGACGCCGTCCACGTCCCGGCGATCGATCTCCTGCGGCCGGCCCCAGGACAGCAGCACCGCCTCGACGCTCATCCCCGGCACGATGCGCCCGGCCATGATGGCCTCCTGGACGTAAACGGGAAACTTGCTCAGCCGGTCCTGGATGTGCAGCTCCCCGACGAACCCGGCCCGGGCGGCGGAGTCCTTCAAGAGCAGGAACCTCTCCTGCTGCCGGTCGGTCATGAACTGCTTGCTGCGGTCGAACAGCTCCTTGTCCTGCTCCGGGAGGCGCTGGTAGAGCTCGTAGCGGTTGACCCCGCAACCAAGCATGAACAGGACGGAAAGCAGGCAGATGGCTTGACGGATTCTCATTCTCCAGCCTATGATAGCCAACCGCCGGCCGGTTGCAAGCCCGGTTTGGGAGAACCGCAATGGATCAGGTCGTCTTTGGAGACTATACCGTCTGGGACATTCTGCTGGTCGCGGGCGGGCTCGTCGTCCTGCTGGTCCTGATCGGCGTATTGAAGAGGATATTTTCCAGATCGAAGTCCGACGTATATGCCCAGAAGGTGAGCTGCAGCCAGTGCGGCTGGCAGGGCAAGGTGAGCAAGTACGCCGGGCGGTGCCCCCGGTGCAACAATCCGCTGGGAGATCGACGGGTTTCACAAAGTTGACACGGTTGGGGGGAGTTGTTATATTCAGGCCAACCACGGGATTCTTCCCGTTTTTTCAGCAGTTTCTGCGTTGGCGAGGAGGCGCCATGGCAGGGAGACCGAAACAGATCTCCGTCAACGAACCGTTGTGGGAGGTCTTCTCGTCGATGGCCGACGAGTCCGGCACCCATGTGGACACATTGATCAACCAGGCCATGTTCGAGCTGGCGGTGAAGCTGGGGTACATAACTCCGGTTTCCCGTGAATCCGCTCCGCCCATGGACGAAGAAGATGTGAGCGCCCGCCCGACGCGCCGCCCCCCGCCGGGGCAGAAGTTCGCTCCGGGCCGCACCAAGGAAGCCGCCGGCCGCAAGTCCGCCGCGCCGGCCAAGCGCCCGCCCCGGCCCCAGCCGCGCCCCGCGCCGGCCAAGGCCGAGGCCAAGGGGCTCTACATCGTCAACGAGGACGGCGACACCGAGAAGATCGACAAGGACATCTACATCATCGGACGTTCGAGCAAGTGCGACCTGGTGATCAACTCGGTCAAGGTATCCCGCGAGCACGCCATCATCACCCGCGAGCGCGGCGAGTATTACATCGAAGACCTCGGCTCGGCCAACGGCACCTGGTACAAGGGCGAGAAGATCGAGAAGATGAAGGTCCGCGACGGCGACGAAATCTTCATCTGCGACGAAAAATTCAAATTCGTTGTGAGATAGCGAAATATTCCGGAAATATTATGTAGGGGCGGGCCTCCGTGCCCGCCCTTATTGTTTAAGCGGCCGGAACTGCGGCTTCCCCGCCAATATCCGCCCGAACACGCTGTAGCGGTACCAGCCGTCCTTTCCCCGGGCCTTATCGAACCCGCTGTCGAACATGCCCTGCAGCTCCTCGGGAATCTGGGAACGGATCTCCTTCATCTTCTCGTCGGAGGGCTTGAAGCGCAGCCGGCAATGCGCCGAGAGGTTCTTGATTTTCTGCTGCAGGAGGAAATACCCGTCCAGCGAGGCCTCGATGTCGTCCGAGGTGACCTTGAAGTTCTTGATTTCCGCCTTGCCCTTCTTGATCGACAAGTTGACCTGGGTCTTGCCCAGCCCGAACCAGGGGACGTTCACCCCGTAGGCCTTCCCGTTGCCGAAGCGGCCCTGAACCACCTCCAGCGCCAGCTCCCCCCGGGTGGACTTGATCTTCTTGGGAACCACGTGCAGGTCGACCGTGCCGGTCACCTTGCCGGCCAGCTCCTGCCCGATCATCTCCGGCCAGAAGTTCAGCTTGCCCAGATTCACCGCGTCGAGCCGGGCCTTGAGATCCCAGTGTTCGTCGGTCAGGTTGAAGCGCCCCTCCACCTGCCCGCCCAGCATTTCGCTGGAGAAGGAAACGTCCTTGCGCCCCGCCAGCAGGCCGAACAGGGAAATGCGCGCCGACAGGCGCTCAATCAGGATGGAGATCTTGGGCGAATCCTTGGTGGCCTCCTGCACCAGCCGCACCCCGGTGGCTTCGACCCCGTTGGGGAACAGCGTGGCCACGCTGATCATGGACATCTTCATTCCCAGTTTCTGCTGGGTCATGCGGGACATGTCGTCGACTATGAGCTGTACCGGGAAACCCCGTACCAGGAAGAAGATCAGGCACACCAGGAAGAACAGTGGGTAGCCGACGCCTTTTATGATTTTGGTCCGCATCTATTTCTTGGTCCTCTTGGAAGGGGTTCCCTTGGCGGGAACCTCTTGTTCTCTCATCAGCTGGAAGTTCGACACGGTCATGCTGACATCCAGCTGGGTGGGATCCCGGAAGTTGTTGCGAACGCGCAGAACCCGCACGGCGATGGTCTTGGACTTGCGCTCGACTTCCTCCAGCAGATCGACCAGCCGGTCGACGGTGATGTGGGGGATGTTGACCTCGACCTTGGCTTCCTCGATCCCCTTTTCCGGATTCACCCCCGGGGTCCGGGTTTGCAGGTCTTCGATGTTGATGCCCAGCTGTTTCTCCAGGTTGCCCAGGGTGGTGACCAGGTCGATGTTCCGGCCTTTCTTGATCAGATTGGTTATCTGCTGCTCCTGCCGCTTGGCCTCTTCGTATTCCTGACGCATGTCGATGATGGACTGCAGGCTGCTGGTCTTGTCGGCGATGCGCCGCTCCATTGCCCCGAGGCTGGAGGACACCCACAGGGAGACCAGGACCACCACGAATACCAGGAAACACAGCGCCAGACCGCCGACCATGAACTTTTCACGGCGGGACAGCCGGTTCAGCGCCGCCAGGACATCCTCGATTTTCTTGCTCAACGCTTCCATGTTATCGCCTCTATGTTGTCAGCAGCCGAATACAATCGTCATCTCGAATTCGACCTTGTCGCCTTCCTGGGTCCGGCGGGTCCGGCCGGTGCGCACGTCGTTGAAGCAGTCGTATTCGGACAACGACGACCTGATTTTCTCCGCCGATTCGAAGCTGTCGGTGGTGCCTCCGATCTGGATCTTGCTGGGGGCAATCTTGATGTATTTCATCTTCAGGTTCAGATCCTCGGGGATGCGCGCGTGGATCTCGCGCAGAACGTCCAGCGCGGTGTGCTCCGGCAGCAGATCGGCCACCGATGTGAGCTTCTCCTTTATGATCGACTTGGCCACCTCGGGGTCCATGACCTCCCGGCCGATAATGGCCTTGGTGGTTTCGTTCATGCGGGTGTTCAGCTTGTTTTCCGCCGAGGAAAGGCTCAGGTAGCTGGTTACCGCGTGTCCGATGGCCAGAAAGGCCAAAATCAGCAGGGCCACGGCCACGTGGACGATCTTGCCGCGCATGCTTTCGAAATCGCCCTTGTGGGAGAAGGGGCCCTTGCGCAGGTTCAAGAAGTCGCGGCGCCCGCCCTGGTGGGCGTGCAGCGCCAAGCCCAGCGCCTTGACCCAAGTGTTACCTCCCTCGGCCTGATCGTCACCGTTTTCCAGGTGCTCGACGCCGGGCAGGTCGAAGTGCTCCGCGCGGATGCAGGCGACCTCGACGTCCAGCTCTCCGGAGAGGTACCAGTCCAGGTTCTCCACCGCCGAGGTGCCGCCGCACAGCCAGATCTTCTTCACCGGGCGCTTGACGGCGGTATAGTGGCTGGAGAAAGACTGCCGCAGCTCGCGTACTATTGAAGAGGTTGCCCGCTTGACCGCGTCGGAGATCAGGGCCTGCTCGGGGCTGGTGGCGGTTCGCCCGTCGGACTCGACGAACCCGCTGCGGCGCTTGCCGGCCTCGGCCTTGGCCGCGTCGACTTTGAAGGCTTCGGTCAACCGGCTGGTGATGTCCAGCCCGCCGCCGGAAATGGTACGGGCGAACTCCGCCCCGTCGGGGCCGACGATGCACAGGGAGGTCAGCCGGTGGCCGATGTCCACCACCGCCACCGTCCGTTCGTCGTCCGGAGGGGAGAGCCGGTCCACCAGGCTGGTGTAAGCCAGGCAGTCCGGGCCGATCAGGCGGGGATCCAGGCCTGCTGAGTTGTAGACTTCCAGCCAGCGGGCCATGCGCTCGATCTGGCAGAAGGCCATCAGGAGGCGCGCGCCGCCCTGTTCGGTTTGCCCGCTCTGCAGGTGGTCGAACACGATTTCATCCAGCGAGAAGGGAATCTGGCTCTCCAGCTCCAGGCCGATTGTCAGGGCGATTCTCTTGCGGTCCGAAAACGGCAGGGAGAGCAGGTGAATGGCCACCTCGTCCCCCGGCAGGCCGGTGGCCACCAGATCGGTGGCCCGGTCGCCGCCCTCCAGTTGCTGCAGGGCTTCGGCGACCCTCTCGGGGCGCTGACGATCATCGACCGGAACCGGAATGCGGGTGAAGTCGACCACCTCGACGGTGCGGAAGGAGCTGCGCAGCCGCACCCGCTTGATCGATTCACATCCCAGATCCAGCCCTACGGTAAGTTGTGCCACCGGATGGCTCCTTTACATGACCCGCCAGTACAGGATTTCCTGCCCCGACGCGGTGTTCTTGACTACTGCCCGGACCGTAACCATCACCTCGCCCACTTCCCCCACCGCCTTGATCGAGAAGGTGTCGGAGAACGGCGCCAGGTTCTTCATGAAATAGGGGTTGAAAGTCGGCCCCATGCTGTCGAAGAACGCCTGGATGGCCTCGTTGTTGGGCACCATGAAGGTGGTCATCTGCATGATATTGCGGAACTCGAAAAACAGGGCCAATACCTCCAGCAGCTGGGGCAGGCCCTGCTCGGTGCACAGGGGGATGTTCTCCGGTTGCATGCACAGCAGCGAAAGCATCATCAGGGGATCGTTAACCGAAGTGAGGTTTAAAAGCAGGCTGGGATCGGTGTAGACGGTGAACTTGTTGGAGAACTCCTGCATGAAGTCGTCGCCGATGCCGCGGATCATGTGCAGCTCGTCCACGGTAAAGAACGGATCGTTCTTGTTCTGGTAAGCATCGTCGAGCATGTCGTAGCGGGAATCCTCCCCGGCGGTGCCCGGCATGAACACCGTGGCCTGCGAGAACGGATCCATGGCCACGACGTCGGGGTTGAAATTGTCGAAGGCGGTGTCCATGTCGATCCAGTCGTGCATGGCGGTGAGGATGTCGGCGGGGGTGTTGTACTGGCCATCGGCGTCCGGCTCCTCGAACATCAGCTCGTAGCGCGGCGAGCTGATCATCGCCAGGATCTGCGCGCACACCGGCGAAGAGATCGAAGCGATGGAGTCCAGGGCGTTGATGTTTACCTTGCTGTACTCGTCCTCGATCTCCGCGTAGAAGTTGCCGCTGAACTCGCCGAACCCGCGCACCTCGCCCAGGTTGGCGTCCTCCATGCCGAAGGCCTCGGCCACTTCTCCCTGGGTGAGGGCCTTGGCCAGATCGCTCTCGATGGGGACCAGCTGGTAGAGCTTGAGCATTCCTCCGGTGAACTTATCCACCTGCCCCTGGAAGTGCAGGATCAGGCGCGAGAAGTTCATGGCCGAGCGGGCCAGGTAGTAGGCCTGGGTGCGGTCGCGCACGTTGGCGGCGATCTGCGCGTTCACCCGGGTCTGGAAGACGAAGTCCACCACGATGGCGGAAAGCACCGCCACGGTGACCAGCACCATCAGCAGCGCCAGGCCCCTCTGGTTACGCGCCAGTTTTCTCGCCGTGACTCTCATTGCGATGGCTTCATCCAGTTGGAGAGGGGCTTGTTTACGAAGATGCGCGACGTAGTGGTCAACGGGAGCTCCTCTCCGTATTCGTCGACAACCGTCAAAGTAATCCGCACCATGGGAGGCAGCCGGTTGAGCCTCTCGATCTGGCTGCAGTCCCACTCTTCCACGAACTCTTCCTTTTCCTCGTCCCAGAGCTCGAAGTGCAGCGACTCGATATCCGGGCACAGCACCAGCGCGTCGCCGCCTTCCTCGGGCTCGCCGTCGATGCGGGTCTTCTCCCGGCGGACCAGGTTGGTGATCGAGGAGTCTTCGGGATCGCCCTCGCCGTAGTAGGTAAGCACGTTCTGATCCGACTCGTTGACGTCCTTGAACAGACGCAGGTGCGAGAAGGAGGTGAACACCATCCGGTCCACCTTGCCCTCGCGCTCGACCTTGAACAGCGTCTTGTGCCGGCGCTCCCCGGTGGGGGTGTCGACCTCGCGGCAGTCGAAAACGAAAGCCATGGAGATCTCGCGGGCCATGCGCTCCAGCGCCACCCGCAAGGTGTGGTAGCGCTCCTGCGACCGCAGGACGAACTCGCGCGTATCGAATGTGCGGGCAAAGCTGCCGTAAACCAGGACGGTTATGATCCCGGTGATCCCCACGGCGATCAGCAGCTCGACGAGTGTGAATCCATTTCTTCGCGCCCGGGTCATTTCTTCCTCTACCGGTACTTTCCCGGCGTGATCGAGCCGGTGGGCCTGAACTGCGGCGTCAGGGTTTTCGCTCCCGCCGGCGCCATTGAGCGCGTATTGCTCAGGTTCACCGGTGCCCCGGTGGGAGATTTCTGCAAGTTACTCATCCCTCCGGTCGCGCCGGCCGCTCCGGCCGCTCCGGAGGCCCGCGGGACCCTGACCAGGTGGGTGGTGAGCACCAGTTGCTCGTCCTCGCCCTCGCCCCAGAACACGGTCAGGGAAACCTCGCGGATGGCCTCTTGCAGCATGTTGGTCAGCGACTCCACGCTGCCGCGCAGCATGTCCGGATTCAGCAGGCCGGCGGCTCCGGCGGCTCCGGCGGCTCCACCGGCGCCGCCCAGCTTGCTCTTGGCCAACTGTCCCAGCTGGCCGGAGAGCATACCGTCCATTCCTCCGCCCAGCTGGCCGAGCATGCTGGCCGCACCGCCGCCCTCGCCGTCTTCGCCGCCGCCGAACGAGGAAAGCAGTTGTTCGAAAGCGGCGCCCACCGGAAGCTCGATCTTCTTGATCTGAATACTCCAGCCGAAGCTGGGGTAGCCCAGTTCGTCGAAGTCGTCGCTTTCCTCCTCGTCCATGTCGGGGAATCCTTCCTTCTGAAGCTTTTGCTCCCACTCCTCCATCTTGGCCTGGGCCAGAAACGACGCGATGGTGATTTGCTTTCCGTAGGTGCTCAGGCGCACCGAGGCGCTCTGGGTGCCGATCAGGGCGACGTAGGCGGTGGCGACGATGCCCAGGGCCACCATGACCTCCAGAAGCGTCGCGCCGCGTTGTGGTCTGAATCCCGGCACGGCCTTACTCCTCCACCTCTACGTATTCCGGATAAATCTTGACCACTCCGGTCAAGGCCTCCACCACCAGCGTGTAGGCGTCCTCGGCGTCGTCGCCTATGTGGATAACCGCCCGCTCGGTCATACCGGTGGGAAAGCAGTAAAGGTACGCCAGCCCGGCGGTGACCCGGTCTTCCTGGTGGGCCACCCAGACGTCCTGGAAGAAAATGTCGTCCGGCAGGGGTTTCTTTTCGGTGTAGCGTCCGGCGAAGGCCGAGAAAGAGGGCTGGCCTTTGGGCTGCCACATCTCGCCGCCCTCTATGTAGCTTCGATCGATGAAGCGCCGCGAGCGCTCGCGTTCTTTCTGGTCTTCTTCGTCCAGGCGGCCCTCGGACACGCCGGTCTTCTCCCTCTGAAGCAGGTACTTTTCCGAGGCGCTTTCCACCCAGTAGGCCCGCTCGTCCAGATCGAACACCAGGCGGAAGGCGACGTTCTTGCGAGCCGCCAGGTCGTAGGTGAAGCGGATGGCCCCGGCCACCTCGCCGGCGGTGCTGCGCAGGTTGGCGCCGATTATGTTGACCACCGAGGGGACCACGATGGTCACCATCAGGGCCAGCAGGGAGACCACGATGACCAGCTCGATCAGCGTGAAACCGGCCCGCCTGCGTCGCAGTTTGTCGACCGTCCGCTTCATTGCCTACTGCTCTAGTAACAGGTCCTGGTCAAAGCCTTCTCCGCCCGGCGATCCGTCCGCGCCGAAGGATTTCAGCGTGTAGGAGCGCGTGTTGTGGCGCACGTACTGGAACTCGTTGCCCCACATGTCCTTGGGCATCTCTCTCATGATCTCCTTGGTTACCAGCACCTGGATGCCTTCCTCGGTGGAGGGGTAGTTGTGGAAGCGGATCTTGTAGGCGTCCAGGGCCTGCTCGATGTTGTGCATCTGGATGTTGGTGCCGTCCACCTTGGCCTGGTCCTGCTGGCGGACATAGAAGACCGTGATCAGGGTGGCCATCATTCCCAGGATGGCGATCACCACCATGATTTCGATCAGGGTCATGCCGCGCTGACTGCTGGCGGCGGTTTTTAGGATTCGGTTACCGGTTTGCATGTTCCCTCCTTAGGCTCCTCCATTGGACTCTTCGAGCTTCAAGCGTCTGAACCAGGTGTGGAGCAGTGTCCCCACCAGGATGAATGACCCTGCGGTAATGGCGATATCGGCCAGATTGAACGTGGGCCAGTGGGCCCGGCTGCCGGCGTGAACGTCGATGAAATCCAGCACCTGGCCCCGGGCGGCGCGGTCCACCAGGTTGGAGATGGCCCCGCCCAGGATCAGGCCCAGGGAAACCGAGGTGGCCATGGACCACCCCAGCGTCTTCACGCTGTAGGTCACGATGGCGAACATGGCCAGGACGCTCAGCGCCAGCAGAATGGGCAGGCGCAGCCCCTCGGGCAGATCGGCGAACAGCCCGAAGGCCCCGTGGGGGTTGGCGCGCAGCTTGAGATCCAGCAGGCCGGGAATCACCTCCAGCGACTTGCCCGGGGCCAGCACGGCCGCCGCGATCCACTTGGTCACCTGGTCGAGGACCGCGGCGGTTGCGGCGACCGCCAGCACGACAATCAGGCGCAGCGAGCGCGGCGCGGTGTCGGTGTCGGGTATGGGGCTGGGTGCGTTCATGGGTTCACCGGGCGAACTCGTTGAGCTGCATGATGGGCAGCAGGATCGAAACCACCATGAATCCGACCGCACCGCCCATCATCACGATCATCAGCGGCTCGAGCAGGGTCATCAAGGCGTTGATGCGCGTCTCGGCCTGCTCCTGGTAGCTCTCGGCCACGTTGTTGAGCATCTCCTCCAGCTGTCCCGAGCGCTCGCCGACCGCGATCATGTGGATCACCAGCGGGGGAAACTCCCCGCTGCGCTTGAGCGGGGCGGCGATGCTCTCACCCTCCTTGATGCTCGTCCGGGCATCGTCAATGGCGTCGGCCAGGATGCGGTTGTTGACGATGTTGCGGACGATGTCCATGGCGCCCAGCAGGGGGACGCCGCTCTTGAGCAGGGTGGACAGCGTCTTGGAGAAGCGGGAGATGGCCAGCATGCGCAGCAGCTTTCCCACCACCGGCATGTCCAGCTTGAAGCGATCCCACTTGACCCGTCCCCGGTCGGTCTTTATGAACTGGATCAGCGCGAAGATCGAAACCGCCAGCACGATCAGGATCAGCCACCAGTATTCGGTTATCAAGTTGGCCGTGCCCAGGAGAATCTTGGTGGGCAGCGGCAGGGCGGCCTTGCGGTCTTCGAAGATCTTGGTGATCTGGGGGATGACCGCGACCAGCAGGATGCCCATGATGCCCAGGCCCACCAGCACCATGATGGCCGGGTAGGTCAGCGCCCCGATGATCTTGGAGCGCAGCCGGGCCTGGGATTCGGTGAAGTCGGCCAGCCGGGTCAGGACCACGTCCAGGGCTCCGGAAGATTCGCCCGCGCGGATCATGTTGCAGTACAGATCGGGAAACACCCGGGGGTGCTGGCCCATGGCTTCGGCCAGGGAGCTGCCCTCGTTCACCCGCTGCTTAACCTGGGAGAGGACCAGCTTGAGGGTGTCGTTCTCGGACTGGTCGACCACCGCGGTGAGGCTCTCCACCAGGGTTACCCCGGCGTGCAGCAGGGTGGCCAGCTGCCGGGTGACCACCGCCAGCTCCCGGGTGGACACCCGCTTGGTGAAGCGCCCAATGTCGATCTCGCCGGCGGCCTTGGCGCGGTCGTCGGCCTGCTGGGTGATCTCGGTGGGGAAGATCCCCTCCTTGCGCAGAATGCCCTGGAGGGTGCGCACGCTGTCGGCGTTGCGGATGCCGCTGACGTTCTTTCCGGCGGTGGTGACGCCTTTGAACTGGTAGACCGCCATGTTTTCCTACGCCTCTCCGTTGAACCTCTGTAGGGGCGGGCCTCCGTGCCCGCCCTCATTGCGCGCCGTTTGGCGCACGGGTCTAATCAAGGGCAGACACAGAGGTCTGCCCCTACAGGTCGTTTGTGGTCTGTAGGGGCGCGATTTATCGCGCCCGGTGTCGGTGCCACGCCCGGTGTCGGTGCCACGCTGCCAGGGCGCAATAAATTGCGCCCCTACATTTCGGGTCATGTTCATCTAAACCGTGTCCTCCTGGGTGACCCGCAGCACTTCTTCCAGGGTGGTCATGCCGCGGGAAATCTTGTCGGCGCCGTCCTCGCGCAGGGTGAGCATCCCCTTGGCCATGGCCTTGCGCTTTATGGTGGAGGAGTCCACGTTCTTGAGCACCAGCTGCCGGATTTCGTCGTCGATCTCCAGAAGCTCGTAGATGCCCGTGCGGCCCAGGTACCCGGTCTTGAAACACTTGGTGCAACCCTGGGCCTTGTAAATGAACTCGGGTTTTTTGTGACCGTTGTCGTGCAGGCCCAGCTCGCCCCACTCGGCTTCGGTGGGGGCGACTTTCTCGCGGCAGTGGGGGCATACCAGGCGCACCAGCCGCTGGGCCAGGATGCCCACCAGCGAGGAGGCCACCAGAAACGGCTCGACCCCCATGTCCACCAGCCGGGTCACCGCGGTGGAGGCGTCGTTGGTGTGCACGGTTGAGAACACCAGGTGGCCGGTCAGCGAGGCCTGGATGGCGATCTCGGCGGTCTGCAAATCGCGGATCTCGCCCACCATGATTATATCGGGGTCCTGGCGCAGGAACGAGCGCAAGACGTTGGAGAAAGAAAGATCGATTTTCTCGTTGACGTGAATCTGGCCGACCCCCGCCAGCTGGTACTCCACCGGATCCTCCACGGTCAGGATGTTCACCTCGGGGGTGTTGATCTTGGTCAGGGCGGCGTACAGGGTGGTGGTTTTCCCGCTGCCGGTGGGGCCGGTCACCAGGATGATCCCGTGGCTGCGATGGATCAGCCCGTTCATGGTTCTCAGGTTGGTTTCGTTGAAGCCGATCTCGTTAAGGTCCAGCAGGACGGCGCTGCGGTCGAGCAGGCGCATGACCACCCGCTCACCGTGGACGGTGGGCACGGTGCTCAGGCGGATGTCGATGTCCTTGCCGGCGATCTTGATGCGGATGCGCCCGTCCTGGGGCAGCCTTTTTTCGGCGATGTTAAGCCCGCCCATGATCTTCACCCGGGAGGTGATGCTGGCCTGGAACCGCTTGGGGGTGCGCAGGATCTCGTAGAGAATGCCGTCGCGCCGGAAGCGGACCGAGATGTCTCTTTCCATGGGCTCGATGTGCACGTCGCTGCAGCGTTCCTTCACCGCCTGGAACAGCAGGGAGTTGACCAGCCGGATGATCGGCGCCTCGTCCGAGGCGTCCAGGAGATCCTCGGGCTCCTCCAGCTCCTGGGCCAGGGTGTCCAGGTCGGTCTCCTCGAGATCGTCGACTAAGGCCTCGGCCTCGTTGGTCGCGCGGTCGTACAGCCGGTTGATCCCGTCCAGGATGACCTGCCCGGAGGCCAGCACGGCGCGGATGGGCTGGCCCAGGAGCATGCGCACGTTGTCGAGGGCGAAGGTGTTGAGGGGATCGCTCACCGCCACCACCACCTCTTCGGTGGTCTGGCTCAGGGGCAGCACCAGCTGCTGCTTGGCGAAGTTGATGGGGATGCGGCGCACCAGCTCGGCGTCCACGGTGGAAACGTCGATCTCGTCCACCACCGGAAGGTCCATCTGGGCGGACAGCGCATTGATGACGTCGTCGGTGCTGACCACCTTCATGCCCACCAGGATCTCGCCGATGCGCCCGCCGCGCTCGCTCTGGTGCTCGAGGGCCTCTTCGATCTTCTCTTCATCGAAGCCGATCTGTTCGCGGAGAATCTCTCCGATTCTGCGGGTGTCGCCCATGCGCCTACTCCACTTTCAGGCGGTTTTCGTCGGATTCCTTTTCCGGTGCAACCGGCGGCGGTTCTTCAACCGGAACCTCCTCGACTATCGGCGCCTCCTCGGCCTCCGCCGAGGCTCCGGCCGACGGGTCGGCCGGTTTGGGCCTGCCCTCCGAAGCCTCGGCCGGAGGGGGCGGGGTCGCCTTTTTGGTTTTACCGGTGGTTCCTGTGGGTGTGATGACGATCTCCTGCCCGGTGCCCGGGCCGCCGTTCTCCACTTTCATCATCTCCCGGCGCAGGGTTACGTGGATGTCGGCCAGCGGACCGTGGCGCTTGCGGAAGTCGATGAAGGCCTCGTACTCCGGGCCCTCTCCGTAGAAGCGCTCGATGAACTCCTTGCGCTCCTGCATCTTGCGCTCGAAGATCCGGCGGAAGTCCTCGGGGCCGTCGATCACGTAGGGGGTGAGGAACAGCAGCAGGTTGGTCTTGGTCTTCTGGTGCTTCTTGGTGCGGAAGAAGATGCCCAGGACCGGGATGTCGCCCAGGATGGGGATCTTGGACTCGCCGATGTCGATCTTGTCCCGCATCAGCCCGCCGACCACCACGGTCTGCTGGTCCTCTACCGCCACCACCGTCTTGGCCGAGCGCTTGGTGGTGGTGGGGCCCAGGGGATTGGAGGTGTCCTTGACCTCGCTGAGCTCCTCCTCCAGCTCCATGCGGATGACGTTGCCCTCGTTGATCTGGGGCTTGATCTTCAGGGTCAGGCCGACCTCCTGACGGTTGATGGCCCCCATGCCCATTCCCATCAGGCTGCCCAGGCCGCCGTAACCGCCGTAGCCGCCGTAGCGGGAAGCGGTGGTGGTGGTGCTCTGGGTGCCCATGTAGCTGGAGGCCAGGCCCATCAGGTTGCTCATGCCCCCGTAGCCGCCGTACCCGGCGGGGATGGGGATGTTCTCGCCCACCTTGATCTCGGCCTCCTCGTTGTCCGAGGTCAGGATGTGCGGGGTGGACAGCACGTTCACGTTCGAGTCGGTCTGCAGGGCGTGGATGACCAGGCCCACCGAGGGCAGGGCGATGCTGCCCAGGATGCTCTCGTCGGCCGACAGCTCGGGGCCGGACAGCCCGCTCATGAATCCCAGCAGGCTGATGTTGGGCACCAGCGAGTTGATGTTGGAGCCCTGGACCTTGAACTGGGTTCCGAAGAACAGCGGGATGGTTTCCCCGCCGATCTTGGTGGCCGCGCCGCCGTGGAAGGCGATGCCGGTCTCCTTGTTGGTGTCGACGTTGACCTCCATGATCACCGCTTCGACGAACACCTGGCGCCGGGGGATGTCGAGCTTCTTGATCACCGCCAGCAGGCTCTTGTAGTCCTGCTGGCTGGCCACGATCACCAGGGAGTTGGTGGCCTTGTCGGCGGTGACCTTGACCTCGCCCTGGAAGAGCTCGGCGGCCTTGGGGGCCCCGCCGCCGGCCGTTTTGCTGCCCCCCCGCCGGGTCGTGGAGCTCTTGGGTCGGCTGCTGGTGCCCTGGGCCAGGGAGGTGAGGGTGGAGGCCAGCTCCTCGGCGTCGGCGTGCTGCAGGTACACCACCTGGATCTGGCCCTCGCCGGGGATGGGCACGTCCAGCTTGGCGATCAGCTCCTGGATGCGGGGGAACGACCGCGAGGTGGCCACCAGGATCAGCATGTTGGTGCGCTCGTCGGCGATGATCTTGGACACGCTGACGCCTTCCTCGCCCCCCTCGCCGCCTGCCGGGGCGGTGGTGGCGCCTTTGCCCGGCCGCACCGGCTTGATCCGCCGGCTGCTGCTCGGCGAGCGCCCGCGGCCCTTAGACTGGCCCTTATCGCCGAAGATCTCTTCGAGCGTCTGGGCCAGCTCGGTGGCCGCGGCGTACTCGATCTGGATCACCCGGATCTCTTCCTGGCCCAGGGGAGTGTCCAGCTGATTGATGATCTGCATCAGGCGGTGCAGGTTGCTGCCGGTGTCGGAGATGATCAGGGTGTTGGTGGGGGCGTAAGGATAGCTGTCGCCGTCCTTGGTGGTCAGCTGCTTTACGGTGGCGTTGATGTTGTTGGCGTCGACGAACTTGAGCTGCACCACCCGGGTGACCATCTGGTCCAGGGCGGGGATGTTGACCTCCTCGCCGATGTAGGTGGGGATGGTGTCCTTGGCGGCGTCGCGCTTCATCTGCACCTTGAGGAACTTGCCGACCTGGACCACGGTCATGTTGTTCACGTTCAGGGCCGAGAGGAACGCCCGGTAGGCCTCGTTGGCGGTCACCGCCGTGTTGGAGAGGATGGTGATCTTGCCGCCTCGGATGCCGTCGCCGATGATGAAGTTCTGGCAGGTCTGCTTGGAGATCCACTGGACGATCTCTATCACCTCGGCCTCGTTGAAGTTCATCTTGACTCTCACGCGGGGAGGCAGCGGGCGGCACTTCTCGTCCTTTTCGATTACCTTGGGCCCGCCCTTGCCCTCCGGCCCCTCATCTTCGGTGGTGGCCCGGGCCTTGTCCTTCATGGCGGGCGTGCGGATGTGCTTGGTGCGATCCGGCGGGGTCTTCTCCGGTCGCATGGTGCCGGGCCGCTCGACGGGCTTCTTGATCTGGGTGGGCCTGACCCCCCGGGGCCGGATGGTGGGCTTCAACGGCGAATAGCGCTGTCCGCCCCGGTTAACCGGCGAGACGCCGGTGGGCTTGTTGACCTTCTTCAACGACTTGGTGTCCGGCACCGTGGCCCGGGGGCGGATGGCCTTCCTCTTGGTCCTTTCGGGTGTGGCTTGATCGGCCTCAGCCAGGGCTACGGCCGACAGGGCCAGGGAAAGCAGGCTGGCGTAAAGGAGGATTCTCATGGCTGATGTTCTCCCGTTTATTCGATCCGGTAGTTGAGCTTCTTGGATTTGCCCCGGCGGGTCAGGTCGATGTCGATGGAGCGGGCGTTCTTGAGCTTCTGGTAGATCTCCAGCGCCTTATCGGGGCTGTTGATGGCGAATCCGTTGATCTTGTGGATGATGTCTCCGTTCTGAATGCCCAGCTTGCTGTAGAGTGAGTTGGGGCGGATGGCGAAAAGCTTGAAGCCGTTGGCCTCGCCATTCTTGAACGAGGGCACGATGCGGGCCTGCATGGCGATTGAGTTGAGGTTGGACAAGGTCTTGTCGATCTCCTCGCGGTCGATGGCCCACTGGTCCTTGCCGGTTTTCTTGATGCCCTTGCCCACCTTGTCGTCGGCTTTGGCGACCCGCGGATGGGTGCCGGGCCGGTGGGTCTTGGGCTTGGCGTCTTCCTGCAGCTCGAGGTATTCGAGCACCCCGTTGTGGTTGAGGATGACTTTTCTCGAGAGGATGGCCACCACCTTGGCCTCCTCCATTACGGACTGGTCGACCCGGTAGACGTCGGTTTCGGAGGCGGCCAGGTCGGTGATCATGGCCATGGACCACTTGGGATCGTCGGCTACTATGGTTCCCACCAGGGAAGCGCGCAGCGAGCTCTCCACCCCTTCGCCTTCCAGCATGCCGGGATCGCTGATGTCGGGGCCTTCTTCAATCGTCTCCACCGGCGCGGACATGGCCGATTCGAAGAAATTGCGATTGGCGATTACCTGGTTGTCCTCCGTCTGGTTCGTCTTGCGGCTGGTTTTCTTTTTCTTGGAGGTCTTCTTGGACAGGGAGGGGATCGGGCGCAGCTTGTGGGCCACGACCACGTTGGTCATGTTGGCCACCAGCCAGGCGCCGATTGCCAGAAACACGAGGTTGACCGTCCAGAAATACTTCTTGATTATGGCTTCCATACCGTTGTCCTCCGGACATACATCTCCCTGTGAATCTCTCCATAGAGCAATCCCTGTGCCAACTTCCGGGTTGAGAACTCAACACCCTGGTTTTGCAGGATATTTGCCTGGACGGGGCCGGAAATGAATATGGCCCGCCGCCGGGATCGTCGACAAAATGGCAAGTTGCCCATCGGAAGGCAATTCAGGGTGACAAAATGTCAGCGTCGGCAGCGCCTCCGGCGCCGTAGTTTGCTTGATTGAATCAAGGGGTTATGCTAGAGAGCAGGGCCAATGAATCCAGCTTTAAAAGTACCCGTAGAAATAGCCGTGGTGGGGGCAGGTTACTTCGGGTCTTTTCACTGCGGAAAGATAGCCAGCCTGGACGGGGTGCGGTTGGCGGCGGTGGTGGACATCGACCAGGACCGCGCCCGGCAGGTGGCCGGCCGCTACGGAGCCCGGGCGCTGGGCTCCCATATGGATCTCAAAGGCCGGGTAAAGGCCGCGGTGGTGGCGGTGCCCACATCCGCGCATCACGATGTGGCCGCCGAGCTGCTGTCCTCGGGGATCGAACTGCTGGTGGAAAAACCCCTGGCCACTACGTTGAGCCAGGCGGAGGATCTGTGCCGGCTGGCTGCGGGGAACACCCTTCGCCTGCAGGTGGGTCACCTGGAAAGATTCAATCCGGTGTTTCTGGAGGCCAGCAAGCGCATCCAAAAACCCCGCTACGTCCGGATGGAGCGTTGCGGCCCCTTTCCCGGGCGGGGCGGGGACGTGGACGTCGTTCTGGAGCTCATGACCCACGACCTGGACATTCTCCTTCAGCTTGCCGGCGCGCCGGTCACCGACGTGATCGCCTCGGGCTGGCCGGTGATCACGCCGCACCTGGACGTGGCCACCGCCCACATCACCTTTGCCGACGGCCTGGTCGCCGACCTGATGGCTTCGCGGGTCGGCCTGGAGCGCGTCCGGCGGTTCCTGGTGCTCGACCGGCTGGGCGTCCTGGATGTGGACCTGGCCGGCGGCTGGATGCGGCGCAATGCCCTCGACGCGGGCCCGGGCGGCGCGGACAAGCTGCAACTGGAAACCGGCGATCCGCTGCTGGACCAGGATCGATCCTTCGTGGAAATACTTTCCAACGGCCAGCAGCCCCGGGTGGGGGCCGAAGCGGGCAAGGCGGCCGTGGCACTGGCCTCTCGCATCCTGGAGTACATCCGCGCCGGGAGCGGATGTTGAGTCCGGGGGCATCCTCTTCACTTCTGGTGGTTGCGGGGGAGGCGTCGGCGGATGCGCACGGCGCCCGGGTCGTAGAGTGTCTCAAAAAAGACCTTCCCCGGGTGGAGTGTTTCGGACTGGGGCGCGAGCGGCTGGCCCGGGCCGGGCTGGAATCGGTGGCCGACCCGGACGCCCTGCGGGTGGTGGGGATCAGCGAGGCGCTGCGGGGGTTGCCCAAGATCCGCCGGGTTTTCAAACGGGTCATCCGGGCGGTGGAAGAACGCAATCCTTCGGCGGCCCTGCTGATCGACCTGCCCGATTTCAATCTGCGCCTGGCCAGGAAACTCAAGCAGCGCGGAATTCCGGTGGTCTACTACGTCGCGCCGCAGGCCTGGGCCTGGCGCCGGGGAAGGGTCCGCCAGCTGCGGCGGCGGGTGCACCGGCTGTGCGTGGTGTTTCCTTTCGAGGAGGAGTTTTTCCAAAGCCACGGGGTCCCGGCCGAGTTCGTGGGGCATCCGCTCACCGAGGAGCAGTTGTCCCCGCTGCAACCGGAGCCCGACCGGGTGGCCATCGTTCCGGGAAGCCGGCCGCGCGAGATCGAAAGGCTGCTGCCCGCCCTGGCCGGTGCGGCGCGGATCCTCAAGGACCAGAATCCCGATCTGGAGTTCGTGCTTCCCCTGGCGTCGGGAATCGACCGGGGCCGGGTGGGGGAGTTGCTGGACGCGGCGGGGGTGGAGGCCGGGCTGGTGCCCGGCGGGGCGCTTCAGGTCGTGCCCGGCTCCCGGCTGGCTTTGGCGGCCTCGGGAACCGCCACGCTGGAGTGCGCCCTGGCCGCTGTGCCCATGGTGGTGGTGTACCGGGTGTCCCGCACTACCTACCTGCTGGTGAGGCCGATCTACCGGCTGCCCTATGTCTGCATCGTCAACATCCTGGCCGGGCGCCGCGTGGTTCCCGAACTGCTGCAGGGCCGCGTCAACCCCGAAAGCATCGCCCGGGCCGCGCTGCCGCTGCTTCAAGACGGCCGTGAGCGCGAAGACATGCAGGCCGGCCTGCGCGAGGTGGCCCAAAGCCTGAAGTCCGGCCGCCGGCCGTCCGAACGGGTGGCCGCGGTCCTGGCCGGACTGCTGGGCGGAGGTTCTTGATCATGGAGAAGCGGGCCTTCCCATACGGCTGGGTGCTGCTGGCGGTGCTGTTCGGGCTGACCGTGCTGCGGGGAGCCTTCGCGGCGGCTGTCGACCTGAGCCCCGACGAGGCCTACTACTGGGCCTGGTCGACCCGGCCGGCGCCGGGATACTACGATCATCCCCCCGGGGTCGCCTGGCTGATCGCCGCCGGCACCGCGCTGCTGTCGGACTGCGAGCTGGGCGTGCGCCTGCCGGCGCTCTTGCTGTCGGTGCTGAGCGCCTGGATGATTTTTTTAATCACCCGCGAATTGACCGGCAGCCCGCGCCAGGCCTTCTGGACGAGCCTGTTGTTGACCTGCTCCCCGATTTTCTCGGTGGGCGCGGTCATTCACACGCCCGACGCCCTGCTGGCCGCCGCCTGGTCGGCGGCCTTGTGGTTTGCCCTGCGCGCGGTACGCGCCGACCGGCTGGTCGACTGGATCGGGCTGGGGGCCTGCATAGGCGTGGCGGCCCTGGCCAAGCTGACCGGCTGGTTTCTGCTGCCCTGTCTGGGGTTGTTCGCCTTGAGCTGCAAGGTAGGCCGCATCCGGCTGAAGCATCCCGGGCCGGCGTTGACCCTGCTGGTGGCGGTGGCCATCGCCCTGCCCAACCTGTTGTCCAACGGCGGCGCCTACGCCTTCCAGCTGGCCCACACCACCGGAGATCTGCAACTGTCCTTGACAAACTTCCTGGCTTTTCTGGGCGGGCAGGCCGGGGTGGTCAGCCCCCTCTTGTGGGCCGCGCTGGTTTTGTTCATGGCGGTGAGCTGGCGGCGCGCGGTGCGCTTCGGGCGCAACGAGGCTTTCTTGATGTGGTGCTTCTCGGTGCCGCTGTTTCTTTTCTGCCTGTTGCTTTCGATCGTGCACAAGGTTGAGGCCAACTGGCCGGCGATGGCATACATCGCCGCCCTGCCGGGGGCCGCCTGGGCCTGGACCGGCGGCCGTTTTTACCTGCGGAGAATGCGCCTGTGGGCCGGACTGACCCTGGGGGTGGCCGCGGTCATGACCCTGGTGATCCACCTGCAGGCGCTGGTTCCTTTCCTGCCGCTGGAAGAGCGTCTGGATCCCACCGCCCGCCTGCGCGGCTGGCGGTCACTGGCGCAGGAGGCCGTCGCCGAGGCCGACAAGCTGGGCGCCGCGCTGGCCTCGGAGGGCTACGGACCGGTGAGTGAGCTGAAGTTCTACACCGGGCGGCCGGTGCTCTATGAACCGTCCTCCACCCGCAGCTGTCAGTATGATGTCTGGGAGGCGGACGATCCCGGGGGAACCGTGTTGTTCCTGCAGCCGGTAACCACTACCCATCCCCCCCGGATGTGCACCCGGGCCCGAAACAGCTGGATTTTGATGAAGTCCGGCACCGGCGCGCCCCGGCGGGCGGACCGCTTCCGCTGGTGGGTTTGCGAGAGGTGATAGCCATGGCCGATGACGAATCCCAAAGCCAGCCGGAGCAGATCGAAGAGCAGGTGGAGGGGCTCTCCTGGGCCGCCACCCTGGGGGCCATCGCCGGCCTGGTCTGCGGCGTGGTGGCGGCCATGCTCATCGCCGCCGGGATCCATTCCTTCAGCCCCGGATCCGAAATGGCCGAGGTGTTCTGGGAGATCGGCTCGCCCTTGATGGGAATCGCCGGAGTCGTCCTGGGCGCCCTGGCATTTCACCGCTTCCTGCGCCGCCAGCTGATCCTGGCCCTGATGATCACCGCCGCAGTAGTGGCTCTGGGTTTGTTTTTGGCTTTCGGTCCGGTTGGTTTTCCCTGGCGGCAGGGGTGATTGACACACTCCGACCCGCGTGATAGCTTGCGCGCAAAGAAGGAAATGGAGCGGTTTTATGGCTGATATCAAAGAGCAGATCAAGAAGATCATCGAAGAGAAAATCCGGCCCTACCTGGAGGCCGACGGGGGCGGTCTCGAGTTCGTGGACTTCGACGAGGCCACCGGCGAGGTGAGCGTGCGCCTCAAGGGCGCCTGCGCGGGTTGCCCCGGGGCCCAGATGACCCTGTCCATGGGCGTCGAGGCGGCGCTCAAGGAAGAGATCCCCGAAGTCAAGCGGGTGGTGGCCGTCTGAGGTCGGGAGTCAACGTGTCCCCGCGCCGGACTTTCCTGCAGTTCGCGTCCTCCGAAGTCGACGCAGATATCCTCTACGGTTCCGGATTCTTCGCCTACGATCCGTTTGTGTATATCGAGCACCGCGGGCGCTCGGTTCTGGTGGTGGCCGACTTCGAGTGCGACCGCGCCCGGGCGGAATCCAAAGCCGACTCCGTATGGCCGGCCGGCGTGCTGGCGGCCGGGGACGCCCGGCGCCGGCGGACCAGGAATCCCGATCTGACTCCGGCGGGGCTGTGCGCCGCCGCGCTCTATAAACTCAAGATCCGCCGGGTGAGCGTGCCGGAGCAGTTTCCCCTGGGCATCGCCCAAAAGCTCGAGCGGGCCGGTTTCACCCTGCGGGTCCTGAAACAGCCCGCTTATCCCCGGCGCTTGATCAAGACCGAAGCCGAGATCCGCGCGGTGGTCGAGGTGCAGCGGCAGGTCGAGCGGGCCATGCAGGCCGCCGAGGCCATGCTGCGCCGCAGCCGCGCCGTCCGGGGCCGGCTGGTCCTGGCGGGCAAGACCGTGACCGCCGGGGATCTGCGCCGGGTCATCAACCTCACCCTGATGGAGCGGGGCATCGTGGCGGCGCAGACCGTGGTGGCCCCGGGCGATCAAGCGGTCGACCCGCACAATCTGGGCAGCGGCCCCATCCGCCCGGGCCAGCCGGTGGTAATCGACATCTTTCCCCGATCGTCAGGCAGCCACTACTTCGCCGACATGACCCGCACGATAGTCAAGGGCCGGCCCTCCGCGGAGCTGGCGCGGCAGTACCAGGCGGTGTTGCAGGCGCAGAAGCTGGGCCTGTCGATGATCAAGCCCGGCGTGGCGGTGCGCACCGTCCACCGGGCGATCATGGATTTCTTCGTCCGTCTGGGCTACGCAACCGGGGAGATCGACGGGCGCTTCCAGGGCTTCACCCACTCGACCGGGCACGGCGTGGGCCTGGAAATCCACGAGCCGCCCAAGGTCGGGTTGGTCTCGCCCTCGGTTCGTTTCCGCAAGGGCATGCTGGTTACCGTGGAGCCGGGGCTGTACTACCTGGGCACCGGCGGGGTGCGGATCGAAGATCTGGTGTTGGTGACCGACCGGGGGATCAGGAACCTGACCCGCTATCCCAAGCGCCTGACTATTTGAATTTTTCCTTCTTGATGGTGTCGTCTTTCAGCGAGTCGAGGCTGGAGCTGTCGATCTTGGCCTTGTCGGCCGCCTTGGCTTCCGCGACGTTCTGGCGCCACCTGATGAACCCGTAGACCCCGCCGCCGATGGCGGCGAGTATCGAGACGACCAGCAGGAAGATCTTGATCTGGCGACCGTAAGAGCGCTTGGGGGCGTAGGGGACATATTCCTTGGAAGGATCCCGCATGGGGGGGCGGGAATCCGCCGGCCTTTCTGCCGGAGGAGGCGGCGTCGCCGGTTCCGCCGACGGCAGGGGTGCCGACATCGGTTCCATCGGCACGGGTGCTGCCGCCTCCGGTTCCTTCGGCGGAGTTGGCTTGGCGGCGGGCTGCTCTCCGCCGGCTGCCAGCTCGAGCTCCGGCGAGTCTGTGGGCGCGCCGGCCAGGTCCAGTTCGCCGAAGCTCAGATTGGGAGGAGGGCGGTCGACCGGTTTCTTGGCCGGGGCCGGGGGCTTTTTGGTGGCCGGTTTTTTTTTCTTGCCCATATCAATCATGGGCGGAGAGGGTTTCGGCTTCGGGGGTTCGGCCGGTTTGGGCGCCGGTTTCTTCTTGGGTTTGTCGCCGAAGAGCACCGAGTCGAGATCGAGGCCCTTGGGCTTTTTTTCCGGTTTCTTCTGGGGTTTCTTCTCCGGCTCTTTCTTGGCGAAGTGCGAATCGTCCAGCTCGACCGGCGGACGGGACTTCGGTTCTTTCTCCTTCTTGGTTTCCTCTTCGCGCAACTTGCCGTCGCGCAGAACCGCCGCCTCGGCCCGGCGGAGCGCCTCGGCCAGCTTGTCCGCACCAACTCCCGGTCCTCCCTTTCCAGGTTTGCCTCGCTTGTCGGCCATAGTGCCGCTCATCATCCACCGTCGGCCACCGGTTTTCAAGTGTTGGCGCAGCTTTCTTGACGCATGTAGGATAATGTAGTACATAGTACTACAAGGAGGATCCCATGATGAATCCGATTGTCGACCGCAGACTCGAACCGGGGCTGCGACCGAGCCGCCGGAGGCGCTACCCCCGCGTTCGTCTGGCCTTCGAGGGATTCTACTCGAGCGCCGAGCGGGCCCTGTTCGCCTCGATCAAAAACCTGTCGCTGCGCGGGGCTTACATTAAAACGCCGGCGCCGGATATGGCCGGGACCCGGGCCACCCTGCGGCTGGGTTTGCCCGGAGGCAGAGCCATGCTGAAGATCCCCGCCCGGGTGGTCTGGTCCAACCAGGATGCCATGTACGGGCCGGTCGGCATGGGCGTGAGGTTCGAGGGCGCCCTGTCCTGGCAGTTGAAGCGCATGGCCGCCGCCCTTATCCGCGAGGCCGGACTGCCGGCGTTGTTGTAGAGACCTTCCGGCCGCCCGCCGCCGTCTAATCCATCGTAGACAGCAAAAACCGTTGTGTTTACGGGATGCCCTGTGATACTTTAGCCTGTTCTCAAACTTGCGAGTCGGCTTTATGGAGCGTCCGGAAGCAAGGCAGATGGAGCCCCCGTCGGGAGAGTGGCTGTTCAAGCTGCACGGCGAGATTCTCGGTCCGGTTCCCAGTGCCGAGATCATCGAGCGGATGTTCACCGGCGAGGTGGACGAATCCACCGAGATCTCTTTCGGGGACGGGGGCGACTGGCGCACCATCCAGGTGGTGTCCGACTTTCACCCCTTCCTCTACCAGGCCAAGGCCAAGATCCGCGCCGAAAAGGCCCGGGCCGAGGCCGTCCGGGCGGCCAAGCGGCGGCATGTGCGCAACATCATCAAGGTGGCCGTGGGAGCGGCGGTCCTGGTACTGGTCAGCTTCGGCGCCAGCTACTTCTTAATCGTCTCCCGCCCGTGGAAGAGCGGCGACACCATTCGCGCCTGGGCGGAGAAGCACGTCCCGTTGTTGAGCGTTCCCGGAGCCAAGGCGGCCACGCTGGACGACTCCGAGGCCCGGATGGAGGAAGACGACATCAACATCGATCAGATCCTGATCGACGACGCCCCGGCCCTGGTAGCCATCAGCCCCGAGGCCGCCAAGAAGAAGTCCCCGTCCAAGAAGCGCACCCCCTCCAAGAAGAAGACCAAGACCGCCAAGACCGAGACCGCCTCGATCGGGTCGCTCTCCAACGACGAGATCATGTCGCTGGTCTACGCCCGCAGCAACCTGCGTCGGCTGTATGCCTGCATCCGCTCGGAGCTTCGGCGCAACCCGGACATGCCCAAGCAGTTCACCCTGGATTTCTCCATCAAGAACGACGGCCGCGTCGGCCAGGTGCGCATGGAAGATCCCAAGCTGGACGGCGGCTCCATGCAAAAATGCTTCGAGCAGAAACTGACCCGCCTTAAATTCCGCTCCTACTCCGGCCAGGTCCGCAACGTGACGATTCCGTTCAACGTCGGCAAGTAACGTGCCCGTGCCCGCGCGCGTGCCCGGAACGTATCAAGATCAACATCAGTGTAATCATCACCAAAACTATTGATCCGTCAGCTCCCCCTCCGCACCCGCACCCCTCCTCGATCTTCTTGCAACGCCCCTCCTGGCCGCACCGGTACCCGTCGGCGCACTCGATGTCCCCGGCGCAGACACCCACTCCCAGCGCCTTGGCCACCGCCTCGTAAGCGTCGATCTTCCCGTACCCCCAGACGAAGTTGGGAAGATCTCCGGTGTACTCGTCGCTGCGTCCGGTTACCTGCAGGATCCGGCGCACGTCGTCGGGATCCAGGTCGGGCTCCACCTGGAGCAGCAGCGCCACGATCCCGGCGGCGTGCGGGCAGGCCATGGAAGTGCCGCGCATGGCCTGGTAGTCGATTTCGTCCTCGGTGATCTTGGTGCCCGCGGAAAGCTCCCCGGTGTTCTGCGACATGGCCGCGACGATGAACTCTCCCGGCGCGGCGATATCGGGCTTGTGGCCGGTGAGCTCGGGGTCGGTGGTGGGGCCGTGGCTGGAGAAGAAGGAGATGTCCCCGGGGGTGGTCTCGGGGTGCTCCTGGAGGTCGCCCTGGTGATCGGTCCAGCTGTTGCGGGTGGCATAAGACGCCACGGCGATCACCCCGGGCGCCAGCGCCGGAGCGCCCAGCGACTTGTGGTTGTCGCCGGGGGTCAGGCCGTCGTCGTCGCGGTTGGAGAAGCGCGCCGGAGGGGTGAGGAACCCGGCCGCGGCGCTCCAGGCGTCGAACTCGCCGGTTCCGCGGACCTTGAGATACCAGGTGTAGCCGTCGGGGTTGCCGTCATAGGCGATCTCGCCGGGCTCCACGACGATGTCCAGCTGCAGCTTGCCGTTTCCGGGATCCGGCGATCCCCCCGGCTGGAAATATACCCGTCCCAGGCCCCGGCCGTTGTCCTGCAGGTCGAAAGTGCGCGCCGTGCCGGTGGCGGGGATGAACTCGGTTTCGTCCAGCTCGGCCGTGGTCTGCACCCCGACGGCGAACTCCAGGTCGGCGCCGGTCCGGTGCCAGACGGTGAACAGCGCCGAGCTGACGTCGAACCCCGAGAAGACCTGGAAGAGGGTCTTGCCGGTGGCATTCCCGGGATCGTATCCCAGGTGGATGTAGTCGGAGCCCTCGTTGCCCGCGGCGGCCACGATGATCTTTCCCGGCCCGGTCATAGCGGACAGCGAGAACGATTCGAGGTCGGTCCCGTCGTGAGGGCCGTAGTGGCCGCCCAGGCTCAGGTTGATCACCATGGGCTGGCCGAGATCGGCGGCCTGGTCGAAGAGCCACCGGCAGGACTCGACCAGCAGCACGAAGTCTATGGAGGCCACCGCCATGATGTCCGCCCGCGGGGCCATCCCCCGGTACTTGTCGCCGGAGCCCGCCATGGTGGCGGCCACGTGGGTGCCGTGGCCGATAATGTCGATCGAGTCACAGCCGGACAGCCCCCGCAGAAGGTCCTCCCGGTCGCACAGCGCTCCGGTGTCCTGGCCGGGCGGGGGCTCGCCGGTGGCGAAGGCCTGGTCCCAGATCTTCTGGACGCGGGTGCGTTTTCCGAAGGAGGGGTGCTCGAAGTCGATCCCGGTGTCCACCAGGGCGGCGATCACCCCGCGGCCGTCGAATGGGTAGGGCAGATCGGTCCCGGCCTCCACCAGGTCGGCCTTCACGTCCGGCCGGGAGAGATCCAGCACCGGCTGCTTGGGCGGAGTCGCCTCGACCCGCGTCACTTCGTCCCTTTTCGCCAGAGCCTCCAGCGTGTCCAGGGACGCCCGCACCGGCAGCACCGATCCCACCGGACGGCCCGCGTGCCCGCCCGAGGCGCGCACGGCTTCGGCGGTCGCTTGGGGATCGCCGGTCTGCACCAGCGCCGGAACCATAAGTCTGGTCTGGTCGAAGGCCAGCTTGAGCCGCTCGGTGCGTCCGAGCAGTTTCAGGTAGGGATTGGCCTTCTGCGCCAGCGCCGGGAACGGTAAAAACCAGATTGCCAGTAGAAGAGTTATGGTTCGCATGGGCGGGATTCTATCCGGAAACATAGGAAAGGGCGAGTGCGCGCTCGCCCTTTCGCTCTCGGCGGCCCACCGCAGGCAGGAGGGGGTAACCCACAGTGTTCCGACTTCTGACTACATTGTACTACATGTAGGATATGTGTCAAGAAAACTGCTTTGCTCTGCTAATACGGGTTATTAGCCGGCCTGGAAGTGGAATGTGGTGAGGAAGAGGAGCGTCAGGAACATGGCATCGGGGGAGTCGATGTCGTAGTGCTCGTTGTCGTCCCAGTCCCGGTGCCACCTCTCGTAGAAGGGGAAGTAGAAGCGTATCTCGGCCCCGAAGCTGACCCAGGTGGTGGGGAAGTAACGACCGGTGAAGCCGAACTCCAGCGCCCCGCCGTCCAGGCCGCGGTCCTGGTTCTCGTCTTTGTGACCGCCGCCTATGATTGACCAACTGCCGCCGAGGAAAAAGGTGGCATCGAAAGAACGGTCGGGCATGAAGAACTGGAAGGGATGGATATGGGCTACTCCGCCGATATGACCCGATCCGCCGATGCTGCTGGCGTCTCCCAGGTTCCAGCCGTGGGCGGTGATGCCCAGTTCGACCGAGGCGTAACCCAGTATGTTGTAGGCCATTGAAAAACGCAGAGCCAGGCCGTCCGAGAGGGTTTCCAGCAGGCGTTCCGCATCGCCGTTGGGGACGCGGCCGGGGGCGTCTATCTTGTTCACCGCATCGTTCAGCGAGCCCCGGTCCAGGTCCCAGATGCCTCCGCCTACGCCCAGGGAGACCGAGAAACCTTCCTTGGCCATAAGCGGCGGGGAAAGCAGCAGGATGGCGATAACGACAATGCGTTTCATGTGGGCCTAGCGGCGGCGCCGGCGGCGCTTGCGGCGCTTGGACTTCTTTTCTTTCTTCTGTTGCTCCTGCCACTCCTTCTCGACCTCTTCCACCGTCTTGCCTTCCAGGAGCGCCTTCTGCTTGGTGAGGTATTCCTTCTCCTTCTCCTCACCCTTGGGGCCGCCCAGGTACTTGAAGACCCCGGCGATGGTGCCGTAAATACCGGCCACCTTCTTGGGGGGCTCGCCGCCCTTCTGGGACATCATGATGGCCTTGGCGCAGTTGTCCAGGGCGTTGTCGGGGTTTTCGGTGGACAGGTAGATCTTGCACATCTGGTGGTAGACCTCCCAGCGCTCGCCGCCGGGGAGGATGATGGTGTCTTCATACCATGAGCGGGCCTCGTTGTACTTGGCCAGGCGCTCGTCTTTCTTGTCCTTGCTGTCGGGGATCTTGTCGGCCATGGTCTGAAGGCACAGCGCCACGTGGAAGCGGGCGTCCGGGTCCAGCTCGTCGACCTTGACGGCGCTCTGGAACTCGTTCATCGCCGCCTGCAGGTCGTCCATCTGCATCAGCAAGTCGCCCTTGGTCACGTGGTAGGCCACGGTGGGCTTGAGGTGGCGCTCGAAGTCCTTCAGCGAGTTTACCGCCTCGGTCTTTTTCTCCAGGAAGAACAGGCTCCGGGCCCGGTCGAAGTAGGTCTTGGGCAGGCGCGGGTCCAGTTGCAGGGCGCGGGCGAAGCTGTTTCTGGTCTTGGCCTCGTCCTTGTTCAGCGCCGCCAGCCGGCCGGCCAGGCCGTGGGCCTCGGCGCTGCCCTCGTAGGACTCCAGCGATTTGCGCAGCCAGTTGTTGGCCTCGGGGATGTTCCCGGTGGCCAGCTCGTACTCGGCGCGGACCAGGAAGAGCATCCCGGAAAGCGGCTTGGAGAACTCCGCCTCGGGGTGCTTCTGGCGATCCTCGAACTCGTCGAGGATCAGCTTGGCGTTCTTGAAGCGCTTGCCCTGCTGGATCAGGGAGTAGGCCAGGCGCAGGTTGGAGAACACGTGGGAGGGGTTCTTTTTCTTGGCCTGCCCGAAATACCGGATGGCCCGGGGCAGCTGGCCCTCGCGCAGGTAGACGTTGGCGAAGGCGGCCTCGTAACGCGGGGAGTCTCCGGAGAAGCGCGCCGCGCGGCTGTAGTCCTCGCGGGCTTCCTTGATGTTGCCCAGCAGCAGGTTGGCCTTGGCGCGCACGCCGAAGATGGTCGCGTTGAGGAAGATGTCCTGCTTCTCCATTCCGCGCTCGATGGTTTCGGTGAGGAACTTGACGGCGTCGGCGGCCTTGCCCTCGTGCATGTCCAGAAGCGCCTTGACCGCGAAGCGCTCCGAGTTGGGCAGCTCTTCCGCTTCCATCCAGTGTTGGTATTCCTTCAGCTTGGCCAGCCGGTCCTGGAGATCGTGGTTCTGCCACAGCAGGCTCAGCACCCTGGCCTGGGTGACCACCGCCTTCTCGTCGGTGGACTTCAGCGCCAGGGCGGCGTTGAGCTCCTTCTCGGCCTTGAGCAGGTCATCGTAGTTGTCGGCGGGAATTGCCCGGGTGGCGGCCTTGACGTGATCGGAAACCTTCACTCGGATGTCGACGTAGTGGTTGTACCAGACCAGGAAGGCCACCACCACCGCCGCCACCACGACCACCTGCAGGATCGTGTGCCAGAACGGCTTGGGGGGCTCGCGGGCGATGCTCGACTGCCGGGGAACCCAGTACTCTTCCGGGAGGCCGTCCGAGCTCTGGGGCACCTTCTCCTCCACCGACTTCAGCAGGGCGCGGGTGTGCGGATCGCGGGGCTCGGACTCGAAGGCCTGCATCAGCTCTCCGACGGCTTTCTGCTCCTGGCCGCGGTCGAGAAAAATCTCGCCCAGGGTCCGGTGGGCCACCGATGAATCCGGCGAAGCCTGCAGGGCCCGCTTCAAGGCGATGACCGCGCGGCGGTCGTCGTAGTTGTGATAGTAGGCCATACCCAGCGCCAGGAACCCGTCGGGCGTGCCCGGGTTGGACTTCAAACCCTTCTTGCACACCTCGATGGCCTGGATGGCAAGCTTCCTCTCCAGGTAAGCCCGGGCCAGGGACACGAATCTGCTCGGATCGGCCTGAAAGTCGGCCTCGAGTTTGTCCACGTCCATTGCGACGGTAGTATTCCCTTTGGCCATTGTGTCCTCCGGATCAAACGCCGGAAACTCCGGTCACTTGAGTACTCTTATCCAACGTAAAAGTCTGAATAACAAAAGGCCGCTACAGTTGTCAAGCAGGAAGGAATTGACAGCAAATGGGCCATCCTCTAACCTCCAAACCTGCGGTTTTTCAGGAGCAAAATGTGCTGAAGAAGCTGATCAGACCATCCGGGTTCAAGCTGGGCTTGATTATCACCTTCCTGTTGTGCTGGCTCAAGCTTACCATGGATTTCTCCAGGACTTTCGCGGTCAGCCACATCGGGCGCCTGTTCAATAACATCGAGAACACCTGGGCGGACATGAAGTTCCGCATCCACGCCGTCGGGGACCGGGAGGAATTCCAGAAGAACGCCCACGTGGTCATCGTGGCCATCGACGAAAAAAGCATCCGGATGGAAGACCTGGGCATGTTTCCCTGGCCGCGGGCCAAGATAGCCAGGATGGTCGAGCAACTGCGTGACTGCGGCGCCCGGGTCATCGGGTTCGACGTGATTTTCGCCGAACCCGACAGCTCCCGGGCCGAGCCGGTCGTCGCCGAGATCATAGAGAAGTACTCGGGCGCGGCGGTCAAGGACCCGGTCTTCTCGGAAGATCTTGCGCGTATCCATGACGGGGTCCAAGGCGACAAGAAGTTCGCCCAGGTTCTCGAGGATGCTGAAAACGTGGTGCTGGGATACTTTTTCTTCCAGACACCCCAGGAAATCGCTCACCTCGAAGAGCAGGATATTAAGGAGGGAATGGACCGAATCGGTTTCGGTACGATCTCCTATCTGGTGAAGTACAAAGGAACCGATCTCTCCACGGTGTTTCCCCGGGCCCTGGGCGTGCGCGCCAACCTCCCCGTACTGACCGAAGCCGCCGAGCTCTACGGCTATTTCAACGTGCTGCCCGACCTGGACGGGATCTATCGGCGCGTGCCGATGGTGTTTGCATTCAAGAAGGAGCAGCCCGAGGGGGAACCGGCCGAAGGGGCCCGGCCCCGGGTGGAGGTGTTCCCTTCGCTTTCCGCCCAGATGCTGTCGGCCTACTACGGCCAGCCCCTGGAGCTCTTCGTCGACACCTTCACCGGCAAGGAGTATGTCGAGGGATACGTGGGCCTGTTCATCGGACCCATCGGCATGCCCACCGAAGAGCACATCGAGATACCGGTGGAAAAATCCCCCGGCGGCCTGGGGGGCCTCTTCCGGGTCAACTATTACGGCCCGCAGCAGACCTTCAAGCACATCTCCGCCGGCGATATCATCCACGGCGACCAGCAGGCCTGCCAGGCGGTCAAGGACAAGGTCGTCCTGGTCGGCGCGACGGCCATGACCGTCTACGACCTGCGGCCCACCCCCTTCGAGGCCAATTTCCCGGGCGTGGAGATCCACGCCAGCATCATCGAGAACATAATCACCAAAGATTTCCTGCTGCGGCCCATCGACTTCCCGGTGTGGGAGGCGGTGCTCATGCTGCTGGTGGGAATCATCCTGAGTTGGTTGTTGAACCGGCTGCGGTTCACCATCGGGGTGCTGATCACCGTCGGCTACCTGTTGGCCCTGCTCGGTGTGGATGTGTTCCTGCTGTTTTCCAACGGCATGATGGCCAACGTAATCCTGCAATTGATTCACTCCGTGATTCTGCTGATGGGAATAGCGGTGTACCGCTACGTGACCGAGGAGCGGCAGAAGCGGGAGATCCGGCACGCCTTCCAGTTTTACCTTTCGGGCAGCGTCATCGACACCATGCTGCACGACACCTCCAAGCTAAAGCTGGGCGGGGAGCGCCGCGAGCTGACCGTGCTGTTCTCCGACATACGCGGGTTCACCACCATCTCCGAGCAGCTGGCTCCCGAGGCGGTCACCGAGCTGCTCAACGAGTACCTGACGCCGATGACCGACCTGGTTTTCAGGTACAACGGCACCCTGGATAAGTACATGGGCGACGCCATCATGGCCTTCTTCGGCGCCCCGGTGGCTTTCGATGACCATCCCCGGGCCGCCTGCCGGACGGCGCTGGAGATGATGGAGAAGCTCAAGGAGCTGCAGGCCGGCTGGCGGGAGCGCGGCGTGCCCGAGCTGGACATCGGCATCGGAATCAACACCGGCCCCATGTCGGTGGGCAACATGGGCTCGGCCGACCGCTTCGACTACACCGTCCTCGGCGATCACGTCAACCTGGGCTCGCGGCTGGAGGGTCTCAACAAGCAGTACGGCACCCACGTAATCATCAGCGAGTTCACCCAGGCCCGGCTGGAGGATCACTTCACCTGCCGGGAGCTGGACGCCGTCCAGGTCAAGGGTAAGCAGGAGCCGGTGCGCATCTTCGAGTTGCTGCACTGGGGGCCCCCGGGGGAGGCCGACGCCTGGATCCAGGACTTCCACCAGGCGCTGGGCGAGTACAAGCAACGCGAGTGGGACAAGGCCGTCGCCGGGTTCGAGAAGCTGACCGACGATATGGTCTCCAAGATGTACATCAAGCGCTGCCAGGAAATGCAGGCCAACCCGCCGGGTCCCGAGTGGGACGGCGTGTACAAGATGACCACGAAATAAACCCGGGAGGATGCCGTGAGCTCCAGGGACTCAAGCAAGCTGGTCAAGTACAAGGACAAGGCCGCCCGGTACATGGTGAAGGGCAGCTGGGACGACGCGCTGGAGGCCCTGATCAAGGCCCAGGAGGTGGCGCCCAAGGACACCTACGTGGCCCGCAAGATCGGCGACATGTACCAGCGCATGGGCAGGAAGGACGAGGCGGTCCTGGCCTACAAGCGCGCCGCAGGTCTCTTCGCCGCCGCGGGATTTTTGTTCAAGGCCATTTCGGTCAACAAGATCATCCTGTCGATCCGGCCCGACGACCGGGAGGTCCAGGAGACCCTGACTTCGCTCTACTCCAAGCGGCGGGCCCAGCAGGGCTACTCCGAGCAACCCAAGAAGATCGTCCCCATCGAGATACCCAAGATGGAGTCTCCCATAGGGTTCGTCATCACCGGAACCGAGTACGCCGGGACGGTTCCCGCTCCCCAGCCGGTCAAGACCGAAGAGCGGCAACCGGAACCGGGGCAGCCGATCTCGGCCCTGTCCATCGAGGTGGTCAAGGTCGACCCCGAAAAACTCCCCTGGACGCCGCTGTTCTCCGAGCTGGACCAGACCGAGCTTAGCCACGTCATCGACAAGATGCAGCCGGTGTTCGCCGCCGAGGGTACGGTGGTCTGCGTGGAGGGGGACCCGGCCGATTCGCTGTACGTGATTTCCAGCGGGGTGGTGCGCATCTCCAGCCGGGACGCCCAGGGCAATCCCCTGTGGCTGACCAACCTGGGCGAAGGCGAGTTCTTCGGGGAGTTCGGTTACTTCGCCGACGGCAAGCGTCACGCCGAGGTGGTGGCAACCCAGGACGCCGAGCTGCTGCAGATCGGCCGCAAGGAGCTTTCAGAGATCGTAGAAGAGTTTCCGCGGGTGCAGGAGGTGCTGCACCGTTTCTACAAGGAAAGGGTGCTGGACACCCTCCTGGCCAAGAGCCCGCTGTTTCGAAGCCTCAAGCCCGAGCAGCGCCGGGAGCTGATCGAGCAGGCGGCCCTGGAGGTCCACGAGCCGGGCTCGTTCGTCATCCAGGAGGGGGACGACGGAAATCACCTGTTCGTGATCAAGAGCGGTGATATGGAGGTGTACACCAGCCTGAAGGACGAGCGCATCGACCTGGCCACCCTGGGTCCCGGGGAGATCTTCGGCGAGATCAGCATACTGACCGGGTCGCCCACGACCGCCAACGTGGTGGCCCTGACCCGCGCCGAGCTGGTGAAGTTCTCCCGCAGCGAGGTGGTCAACATGGCCGAGAAGCACCCCCAGGTGGCCCACCTGTTGTCCGAGACCAAGGAGCACCGGGTCCACGAAACCATTCAGCGCATTCAGACGGAGGGATTCGTGTGAGCAAGCCCCGCAAGACCATGACGAAAAAGAACGCCGTCACCCTTGATGAGGAGAACCGGCGCCTGCGCCAGGAACTGGAGCTTTTCCGCGCGTTGGGAGATTTCGATACCGCGGGATTCTCGGTCGACCGGCTGCTCTCCCGGTTTCTGACCCGGGCGATGAAGTTCTTCAAGACCAACGCCGGCACGGTCTTTTCCCTGGACCCCGAGACCAAGGAGCTGATCTTCAAGGTAGTGCGCGGCAAGGCCCGTACCAAATTGAAGGGAATGCGTTTGAAGAAGGGGGAGGGGATCGCCGGCTGGGTGGCCGACCGCGGCCGGCCGCGCCTGGCGCGCGACGTGCAGAAGGATCCCCTGTGGAAGCGCGAGATCGCGAAACTGGTGCGCTATCCCACCAAGGACATCCTGGCGGTGCCGCTGCGCGACCGTTCGGGCAAGCTGGTGGGAGTCCTGGAGCTCTTGAACAAGAAGGATCACGCCGGCTTCACCAAGAAGGATCTGAAAGATCTGGTGGCCATCTCCGGCTCGGTGGGGCAGCTGCTGGAGAACGCCCGGCTGCTGGACGAGACCCACCGGCGCAACCAGCAGTTGCGCCTGCTCAACCGGGTGGGGCATCTGGTCAACTCGTCGCTGGACCCCCGGCAGGTCCGCCGGCGTACCATCGACGCGGCCATAAGGCTGCTCAAGAGCGAAGCCGGCTCGCTGCTGCTTTACGATCACCAGGCCCGGGAGCTCTACTTCGAAGTGGCGCTGGGCGAGCGCGAGTACGAGGTGGAGAAGATCCGCCTCAAGGAAGGCGAGGGGATCGCCGGCTGGGTGGTCAAGCACGGCAAGCCGCTGGTCATCGAGGACTGCAAACGCGACCCGCGCTGGAGCCGGCGGGTGGACGAGAAATCCCAGTTCGTCACCCGCGACATGATCTGCGTCCCGGTCATGGCCAAGGGCAAGGCCGTAGGGGCCATCCAGGCCATCAACAAGCGCGACGGACGCTTCAACCAGGAGGACGTGGAGTTGCTGGTGGTGCTGTCCGGTCAGGTGGCCGTGGCGCTGGAGAACGCCCGCTTGTTCGAGGACGTTCAACGCACCTTCCTGGAGACTTCCGAGGCCCTGGCCGAGGCCATCGAGCTGCGCGACGCCTACACCGGCGGGCACACTCGCCGGGTGACCGACTACTCCCTGGCCACCGGGCGCCAGCTGGGGCTGAACGAAGACCAGATGGAGCGCCTGCGTATGGCCGCCATCCTGCACGACATCGGCAAGATCGGCGTGGACGACCGCGTGCTGCGCAAACCGGGGAAGCTCGACCGCGAGGAATTCGAGCAGATGAAGAAGCACCCCAGCCTGGGCGCCGACATCATAGACCACATCCAGTACCTCACCAACGTCCTTCCGGGCATCCGCTCCCACCACGAGCGCAACGACGGCAAGGGATACCCGGACGGCCTGCGCAGGAAGAACATACCCCTGGTGGCGCGGATCATCGCCGTGGCCGACACTTACGACGCCATGACCTCCGACCGTCCCTACCGCAAGGGCCTGAGCAAGACCATCGCCGTCCAGGAACTGATCGACTGCTCCGGCACCCAGTTCGATCCCGCGGTGGTGGAGGCTTTCTTGCAGGCCTACAAGCAGGGTCATATCACCGGCCGGCGCGAACGCCTGCCGAAAAGGTCTGGACAGAAGGCGACGCAGCGGGGTAGAAAGAAAAGGCGATAATTCAGGAGCATGCGGCCATGACCGACAGCGACAAGTTATTCGAGCGCTTTGGCAGGGAGTTTCCGCCCGGCACGGAGATCTTCAAGGAAGGTGACGTGGGCAACGAGATGTACGTCATCCAGTCCGGAAAGGTCAACATCACCAAGCGGGCCCGCGATCAGGAGAAGCTGCTGGTAACCCTGGGGCCGGGGGCCTTTTTCGGGGAGATGGCCATCATTAACAACAAGCCCCGGTCGGCCAGCGCGGTGGTGGAGGAGAGCGCCCGGTTGCTGGTCATCGGGCCCAAGACCTTTGACGCCATGATCCGCGGTAACTCCGAGATCGCCGTGCGGATGATAAAGATTCTAGCCCAGCGGCTGCAGGAGGCCGACGAACAGATCGAGAATCTGATGCTCAAGGATCACAACAGCCGGGTGGTGCACTTCCTTACCCATCTGGCCTCCAAGGGGCAGTCGGCACCCGGGGGTACCCTGGTGGACATAGACCCGGAGAGGCTCTCGGCGAAGATCGGGCTCGAGGTGGCGCAAATCCAGGAGGTGCTGGACAAGCTCCTGGCGGCCAAGCTGATCCGCAAGCACGAGGATGGCGGTTTGCTGATCCACGACGTGACCCGGCTGCGCGAGTTCCTCGAATTTTTGGAGATGAAGGAAAAGTTCGGGGACATCTAGACCCGTCGTTCGCATGCCTGCTTCCCTGAAAATCAGAGTGTTGGGCTGTCACGGCGGTGAGATGGCCGGGTATCTTACCCCCAGCCTGCTGATCAACCAGGACATCATGCTGGACGCCGGCTCGTTTTCCACCGAGCTGACCTTCAAGCAGCAGCTGCGCCTGGATCACGTGCTGGTCAGCCACGCCCACTGCGATCACATAAAATCCCTGGCCCTGTTCGCCGACCTGATCATCGGACATCGCAAGAAGCCGGTGAAAGTCCACGCTTCGCCCAAAGCGATGCAGGTGATTCGCGGCGACTTCTTCAACAACCGGTTCTGGCCGGACTTTTTTATGCTTCCAAATCCGGAGAATCCCGTGCTCAAGGCGGCCCAGTTCGAGCCGCGGCGTTCCTTCAAGGTGGGCGGCCTGACCGTGCGGGCGATTCCGGTAAGCCACCCGGTTGAGTCCATGGCCTTCATCATCCGCGGTCCCACCGGGACGTTCGTGTACACCGGCGACACCGGCCCCACCCACAATTTGTGGAAGGCGGTGAACCGGGTCAAGAACCTGAAACTCCTGATGATCGAAACCAAGTTTCCCAACGGCCTGCAGGTGGTGGCCGATGCGGCGGGGCACCTGACTCCCCGGACCCTGGAGCAGGAGCTCAAGAAGATCGACGCGCCGCGGGTGCCCATTCTGCTCTATCATCTCAAGCCGGATTGCATGCGGGAACTGGAGAAGGAGATCGCCGCGCTGGGCGACCGCCGCATACGCATCATGAAGATCGGCGATCGCTACAAGGTCTGATCGATGAACATTGAGCACGTCACCGCGTTTCTGTACGCGTTGAAACCCAAGGGGATCCGCTTCGGCCTGGAGAATACCCGCCTGGTTCTCGAGAAGCTTTCCAACCCCCAGGAGAAGCTCGCGGTGGTTCACCTGGCGGGGTCCAACGGAAAGGGTTCCACCGCCGCTTTCCTCGATTCGGTGCTTCGCCGGGCGGGCCGGCGGGTGGGCCTGTATACCTCCCCGCACCTGTCCCATTATCGCGAGCGCTTCCGGGTCAACGGCCAGCCGGTGACCGACCGGCAGATCTGCGCTGCCGCAGAAAGACTGTTCGCCGAGGGGCTGGATCTGAATCCCCAAGAGGTGGTCGATTGGGTGGAGCGCGAAGGCATGCGGGACAAGATGGGCAGCGAGACCTGGTACCAACTGCGCGGAGGCGCCAGCGATTTCACCAGCCTGACTTTTTTCGAGTGCACCACGATTCTCTCCGTGCTGCTTTTCGCCCAGGCCGATCTGGATGTCGCTCTGATGGAGTGCGGAATGGGCGGCCGTCTGGACGCGACCAACGTGCTGGCGCCGCTGGTTTCGGTGATCCTGCCCATCCACCTGGAGCACACCGAATGGCTGGGCGACACCCTGGAGGCCATCGCCGGGGAGAAGGCCGGGATCATCAAGCCGGGCGTGCCGGTGATCTGCGCCCGCCAGGAGCCGGAGGCCTTCCGGGTGATAAAGGCCCGCGCCAAAGAGCTGGGCGCGCCGCTTTTCACCCTGGGACGGGAATTCGAGGCCGAAGGCGGCTGGCGCGAAGCCCGCTTCGAGATCGATGACCGGTCCCTGGGCCCGGTCCGGCTGGGTCTGCCGGGCGCGCACCAGGTGGAGAACGCCGCCGTGGCGCTGGGGTGCCTGCCGCACCTGGAGCCGCACGGCATCCAGGCGAGCGATGCCGAGGTGACCGCCGGCCTGAGCCGGGTGAGCTGGCCGGCGCGTTTCGAAAGGTTCAACGTTCCGGGCGAGTGGATTATCGACGCCGCGCATAACCCGGCCGGGGCCCGGGTTCTGGCCGGCACGATCCGGGACGTTTTCGGGGGCGAGAAGGTCCGGCTGGTGTTCGGGGTTCTGGGCGACAAGCGCGTGGAGGAAATGCTGGAGTTGCTCGCCCCGCTGGCCTCCGGAATCGATCTGGTGCGTTCGAAGGACGCCCGGGCCCGGGATCCCCAGACGCTGGTGCGGTTGATTTCCGGCCCGGCCCGAGTGCATTCATCGGTGGAGGCGGCTTTGGAGCAGTTGTGGAGCGAACCGGGCGGGCCGGTGGTTATCTGCGGTTCTTTGACCGTGGCCGGGGAGGCCCGGGACTTCCTGGAAGAGAAGGGAGCTTCCCCAGGTTCCCAGGGGGAAGAACCGGCCCGGAAAGCCGGGTAATTTAATATAAATTAAGCTTAATTTAATAAAAATTATGGTTAAAAAACTTGTCCAGCCCGGGGAAACTATGCTACATTGCCAGTCAAATAAACCTGGTGGAGGTCCAGGCATGGCAGGTCGAAGACTTTCTCATGTCGCCTTGATCTTTTTCTTGTCCCTCGCAGTCGCGCCGGCTTCATCCAAGACGCTGGGAGTGAACCAGATAAACACGGTTCGCCTGACCCAACGGGGACAGAACACCGTCGTGGAGATCGCCGGTGAGCGCGCCCCCAACTTCACCACCTTCAAGCAGATGACTCCCCGGCGGGTGATCGTGGACGTGGCCGAATGCGATCTGAACGGCGTGCCCAAGAGCATCGAGGGTGACGGCAAGATCGTGGAGAAGATCACCACCGCGCGGTACGGCCGCTCCCCCCACATCATGTCGCGGGTGATCATCCGCCTGTCGCAGGAGGCCGAATACAAGGTCACCATCCGGGGCGGCACCCTGTTCGTTCATCTGGCCCCCGGGGCCGGAGGCCTGCTGGTTTCCGCCGGCGTGCCGGTGGGGCCCGATCGCAAGCTGCGCAAGAAGGCCGTGGCGATGAATTCCGCGACCTCCCGCGACCAGGCGCTTTCCGAGGAACTCTCCGAGCCCAAGCCGCGGGTGGAAGACCTGGGCGCTCCCCAGGAGGCGCTGCATGTCGACTCGGTCGCGGTGCCGGAACCGGACGCCGACGCCGGGCCGGAAGGCGACGAGAGCGAGCCCGACCTGGTGCTGGCCGCCGCCCGTCCGCCCCAGGCCGCTCGTTCGCCGCTTCACAAGGCCCAGCCCGAGCCGGTGGTGGTTCCCGATGTCCCCGATCCCGGCCCGGACAGCGAGACCGAATCGGAATCAACCGGTAACGTGGCTTCCAGCCCGACGCCGTCTCCGGCTTCGGTCGAAGTGGCCATGGCCCAGGAAGAAGAGACCGACGAAGTACCCGTCGAGGTGGTAGAGGAGGTCCAGGAGGTCAACGAAGAAGAGATGCCTCCCCCGGCTGCCCCCGAGGAGTCCGAAGAGCCGCCTCCGCCGCCCCCGCCTCCGCCGCCACCCGAGGAAGCGGCCGAAGAAGCGGTGCCGCCCCCGCCGGAAGAGTACGTGGAGCAGGAGCTCCACGCTCCGGCGCCGGCCGAGGAGCGCGTGGAGATCTCGTCGGCTATCAAGAACATGACCTGGGTGGGGTTCCAGCAGACCCGGGATTCCTCGCGCGTCTTCATCAAGACCACCGAGCCGGTCAAGTTCCACGTGGTAGAGGAAGGCCGTAACCTGATCGTCCTGGAACTGGAGAACACCCGCATCCCCGTCCACAACAACACCCGCTTCCTCGACACCCACTTCTTCGACTCGGCCGTAACCATGATCGTCCCCCGCGAGATCGAAGGCATCTCCCGCAACGTCCGCGTCGAGATCCAACTCAGAAACCGCGTCCCCTACACCTCCGGCCAGGAAGGCAACCTGGTCTACATCAACTTCCAGCGCCCCCAGTAATCCCCTCTTCTGCGTATCCGTGGACGTAGCCGTAGACGTAGACGTAGCCGTAGTCGTAATATGTCCCCAATGGCCCCTCGAGTCCTAGCTTTCCTTCTGCTGCTCCCCGCCGCAGCCCAGGCCCAGCCCAAGTTCGAGGACTTCACCTACTGGGAATCCCTCCCCGGCCCCCTGGAGATCGAGGCGGGCAGCCTGGTCGCCCAGGAGGGCGGCAAGCACCTGCTGCTGCAGGACGGCGTGCGGGTCCGGGGAGACAAGCTGACCATACGGGCCGACTGGATGGAGATCTTCCCGGAGAAAAAACAAATAACCATGTCGGGCGCGGTGCGCATAGTCGAGGGAACCGCGGTTCTGTTGTGCGACCGGCTGGAGCTGGACCGGCGGTCGTCGGTGGCGGTCATGCACCGGGCGGTCATCCTGGTCAAGACCGACACCTCCCCGGACAAGCTGGCCGTCTGCCGGACCGCCTCCGGCCTGTCCGGGGAGGGGTTCAACGCCATGCGCTTCATCGGCGACCGGCTGGTGCGGGACCCGGATCACTACGAAGTGGAGGGGGCCCGCTTCACCGCTTGCGACTGCGGCGATGAGGCCCCCTCATGGGAGATCCGCTCCGCGTGGGCGGACATACGCCCGGGGGAGCGCGCCTGGTTGACCTGGCCGGTGCTCTACCTGAAAGGCATTCCGGTCTTCCTGTTGCCGGTGGCCTACTTGCCCCTGAGCGAGCGCCGCACCGGGTTCCTGTTTCCCCAGGTCAACTACTCGGGGCGCGACGGATTCGTCCTCTCCGAATCCCTGTTCGTCACCCTGGGCGACAGCGCCGACACCACTCTGGCCCTGGACTGGTTCGAAGAACGCGGATTCCGCGAGCGGCTGGAGTTCAGGGTGGTGCCCACAAGCCGCAGCCGGGTGGAGGCGCGCTTCACCTATATCCGGGACGAGAAGGACGATTTCGAGAACCGGGCCTCGGGCGAACTCGACGCCCGGGTCCGGGGAGATTCGGGCGGCTCCCTGCGGGCGGCGCTGCGGGTCTACTCGGACTCCGACATCAACCGCGACTTCATGAGCGAGATGGCCGGCCGGGCCGCGGACGAAGCGCCCTCGGCAGTGGTCCTGGAGCAGCGCTGGCCTGACGCGGCCCTGTGGCTGGACGCGGTTTACCACCAGGACCTGCGCTTCGCCAACGTGGATCTGTTTTCCTCCGAGGCCCACGACACCATCCAGCGCCTGGGCGCGCTCTCGTTTTGTGTCGCTCCGGTCCGGCTGTTCGACTTTCCACTCGAGCTGTCGCTGGATGCCGAGATCGCCAACCTGTCGTCCTTGTCCGCCGCCTGGCGGGATTGGGGAGTAGACGGCAAGCCCGAGCCCGGCAACGCCTCCGAGGGTGAGGGCGACGAGATGCTGGGAGACGGGGAGACCCGCCGGGCGTTTCGTTTCCTGTTGCACCCGGAGATCAGGTTGCCGTTGTTCTTCGGCCGGGTGCTTGCTTTCCAGACCCGTCTCGGTCATCGCCAGGTGGTCTACCTGCCCCACGGGCCCCAGGCGCCGGACCCCTCAAGCCGGGGGACCACCTTCGCCGGCGCGGGGCTGTCCACCGAGTTGTCGCGCGCCTACGGCGACGTGGGCCACACCCTGGCGCCCTGGGTCGAGGTGGCCGGGGCCTTCTCCGGTCTGGCTTCCGACGAACCGCTGGTCTACCTGGACGTGCGCGACCGGCTGATGTCCGACGCCTTCCAACTGCTCTTCGGCCTGGACTCCGGGCTCTACCGCCGTGCCTCGGCGGGCTTTTCCAGGTTCTTGAAAGTGAGCGTGATGCAGGCGGTGGATCTGCGCGGCAACCGGTTGGGTCAGGGAGCCGCCACCCTGAGCCTGGACGCCCGTCCGGTCAACGCCCGGTTGCTGGCCGGATACGATTGGGAAGCGGCCAAGCTGGCCGAGGTGGATTCGTCCGTCAGCTTGAGCGACCGGCGCGGCGACCATGCGCGGGTGACCTACCTGTACATGCCCTCCCACCCCGACGACGCCGGACGCCCCCTGCCGCTTTCGGAGCGGGCCCAGCGCGAGGAGGGCCTGCTCTTCGGGCTCGACCCGGCGCCGTTTCGCGCCGAGGGCGAGAGCGTGCAAGTGCTCGAAGGCACCGGCCGCCTGAACGTAGGCTGGGGCTTGTCCCTGCATGCCGGAGCCAACCTGGATCTACGCGAGAAAAAGCTCTCCTGGTACGGCGGGGGTATCGCCTACAACTCGAACTGCCGCTGCTGGGGTTTTTCTTTGACCGTGCGCATGCTGCGCGCCCAGGACTTCCCCGACATTTTCTTCCTGCTAGATCTGGCTTACCTAGGAACCGCCGGTGTCGGGACCAATACTAAGTTCTAAACCAAACCCAGGGACGGAGGTTGATTTTCTCCTTTTTCCGGCTCTTAGCGGTTTTTGATCTCTTCAGGACCGCTCATCTTCCGGCTTGGTTGCCGATTCGGCAGTAATCAGTCTTTGGCATGTCAATCAACGCAGAAACCAGCCGCTTCTGTCTGCGGCGGAGCCGGGTTTCCGCCCGCAAACGCCGAAAGCAG